>Ga0207695_10012491_pt1 | contig 10191 bp, 9 predicted proteins | sample KBSC54metaG_FD_184354 | JGI IMG/M metagenome (GOLD analysis project Ga0207695, IMG submission 184354) | Corn rhizosphere microbial communities from Kellogg Biological Station, Michigan, USA - KBS C5-4 metaG (SPAdes) (version 2) | ecosystem: Host-associated > Plants > Roots > Rhizosphere > Soil... | reverse complement strand
GCTGGCGGCTGACTCTGCATCCCGCATCACACCTCAGCGAGCTGCCAGCGCCGCCTCTCCCGCAGCCCGCATCTCCGCCAAAGGCGCCGGCACCCGGCCTGTCATCAGCTCCACCTGCAACACCGCCTGGTGCACCAGCAAGTCGAGTCCGCCGAGCACCGCTCCCCCGCGCGCGGCCCACGCGGCGGCCAGCGGCGTCGGCCACGGGTGGTACAGCACGTCGAACAGCGTCCCCGGCTCCCCCGGCACCGCCGCCGCGAGGTCGTCCGTCGCGCCGACCGGCGTGGTGCTGATGACGAGGTCGCCCTCGAACGCCGACGCGGCCTCGGCCCAGTCACGGATCCGCACGGCCGTGCCGACCGCCTCCGCGATCGCGTGCACCTCGGCGTCGCGGGCGCGGTTGCGGATGTAGACCTCGACCTCGCCCTTCGCGATCCCGGACAACGCCGACAGCGCCGAAGACGCCGTCGCCCCCGCCCCGAGCACCGCCGCCGAGGCCGCTTCGGTGACACCGCGCTCCGCCAGGGCGTTCACCAAGCCCGGGACGTCGGTGTTGGTGCCGGTGCGCGAACCGTCCTCCCCGAACAGCACCGTGTTCACCGCCTCCACTGCCCGCGCGGTCGCGCTGACCGCATCCAGCAGCGGGATCACCGCGCGCTTGAGCGGCATGGTCAGCGACAGGCCGGCCCACGAGGCGTCGAGCCCGGACAGGAAGTCCGGGAGCGACGCCTCGTCGACCTCATGCGCGTCATAGGCCCAGTCGGTCAGGCCGAGCGCCGCGTAGGCGGCCCGGTGCAGGACCGGGGACAGCGAGTGCGCGATCGGCGAACCGAGGACGGCGGCGTGGCGGGTCAGTTCGGGCCCCTCACTTGGACTTTTCGCAGGCGTTGTTGAACTGGTTCACCTGGCTCTTCCTGAAGAACGTCGTTCCCGTCGGAGTGACGCACCAGTAGTAGTTGCCGCCAGTGGTCGGCGACAGCGCAGACTTGATCATGTCGTCCGACGGGTCGTAGACCGGCGTCGGCGGCAGGCCGCGGTGCGCGTACGTCGAGTACGGGTTGGTCGGGTCCTTGACCTGCTGCGCGGACGGGAGCTTGTTATCCGGAAGGTGCCCGATGTAGATCAGCGCCGTCGAGTCCACGGCCAGGAAGTCGGGGTTGTCCTTCAGGCGCAGGTAGACGCCCTCGGCGACCTTCTGCCCGTCGTCCGGTCCCGTGACCTCGCCCTCGGCGATCGAGGCGACGATCAGCACCTGCTCCGGCGTGCACTTGGTCGTGCCGCAGGTCTGCGTCGCGGCCTTGGCCTCGAAGTTGATCGTCTTCAGGAAGGCCATCCGGGCCGCCACCATCTGCGTCAGGATGCTCTGCGGCGTGTCGGTCGAGGTGAGCGTGTAGGTTCCCGGCTCGAGCATGCCCTCGGCGGTGAACTTGTGGGTCGTGGAGTCCACCGACCAGGCCGGCAGGCCGATCGTGTTGTTCGCGATCGCCGCGTCGAAGTCCGCCTGCTTGTAGTGCCGCTTCTTGATCAGGCTGGCGATGACGTCCGTGTTCGTCCAGTCGTGCGGGTGCACGACTATCGACGAGGCGTCCGACAGGTTGCCCTTCTTCAACAGCTCCAGCACGGCGGTCGCGCCGGACAGTTGCGGGCAGATGGCGTAGCTCCCGGCGGTGATGCCGGTGGAGCCCTGGTTCTGGTTCGCCGCGTTGACGTAGGCGCGGGTGCTCTTGATCACGCCGGCGGTGAACAGGGCGTTCGCGATCTGCGATCCGGTCGCGCCGCGCGGGACGTCGACGTTCACCTTCGCGGTGTCCGGGCAGTTCGCCACCGTGGCCGTGTAGTCGGGGGCGGGGCCGTACTTGCCCTTGTAGTACGAGTAGCCGGCGTACATGCAGCCGCCGAACAGGCTCAGGATGCCGACGAGGACGAACAGCGGCGCCCAGGCGCGGAGCTTGCCGCCGCGGCGGCGCGGGGCCTGGTCGTCGAAGAAGCCCTCCTCGCCCCAGTCGCCGCCGCCCTGGTTGTGGCCGCCTTGGTCGTAGCCGCCCTGGCCGTACTCGTCCTCGGCGCCGCGCCGTCCCCGGCCGCCGCGCCCCCGGGCACCGCGCGAGCGGCTCGCGCGGCCGCCCTCGTCCCAGCTGCCGCTGCCGTGCTCGGCGTAGCCCTGGTCGCCGGCGGACGCCGCGCCGGTGTCGCCCCAGCCGTCGTCGGCGGCGTACGGGTCCGCCGCGGTCGCGGTGCCGGCGCCACCGTACGGGTCCTGCGACTGCTGCGCGTACGGGTCGATGACCTCGCTCTGCACGACCTTCGGGCCGGGGCGGGCGGCGCGGCGGCCGCGCGAGCCGGCGGCGGCCTCTGGCTGCGCGGGCTGCGCGCCGTAGCCCTGCTGCGCCTGCTGGCCGTACCCGGCGCCGGCGCCGGGCTGCTGGTAGCCCTGCTGGCCGTACTGCTGCTGACCCGGCTGGCCCGGCTGACCCGCCTGGCCCGGCTGCTGGCCGTAGCCCCGGGCGCCGCCGCCCTGCTGCTGGCCCTGGCCGCCGTAGCCGGCCTGCTGGCCGTAGCCCCGCTGCTGGCCGGGCTGGCCGCCCTGGCCCCCCTGACCGCTCTGCCCCTGCTGCTGTCCGTAGCCGCGCTGCTGGCCGTAGCCCTGCTGCCCCTGCTGCCCGTAAGAGCCCTGCTGCTGCCCGTACGAACCCTGCTGCTGTTGGCCGTAGCCCCGGTCGTACCCGGGCTGCTGCTGGCCGGTCTGACCCTGCTGGTCATACGACGGATCCTGCCCGTACGGATCCGACGGCTGCGCATCGGCCCTCCGGCGGCCCCGCCCCTGAGGCGCGTCGCCCCCGTATCGCCAATCGCCGTCGCTCATCAGTTGCCGTCCTCCAGCTGGACCATCAGGCCGGGCGGACGTCCGGACATCCGTTCGGCATCAAGTGCGTTCTGCAAGATAACCACGGCGGCCGCTTGGTCTACCACCGATCTGCCCTTCTTGGCCTTGACCCCCGAGGCCCGCAGGCCCTGGGTCGCGGTGACCGTGGACAGGCGCTCGTCGACCAGCCGGACCGGCAGGCCCGGGCCGAGACGGCGGGCCAGATCGCGGGCGTACGCGCGGATCTTCGCCGCGGCCGGCCCCTCGCCGCCGGACAGCGAGCGCGGCAGGCCGACCACGATCTCGAAGGCCTCGTACTCGGCGGCCAGCGCCGCCAGCCGGTCCAGGGAGGCGCGGCGCGGCTCGGCCTTCACCGTCTCCACCGGGGTGGCCAGCAGGCCGTCGCGGTCGCAGGAGGCCACGCCGATCCGGACGGTGCCGACGTCGACTCCCAGCCGTACGCCGCGGCGCGTCTCGCGCTGCGGGGACGGTTCGGGGACCTCTGACATCTCCATGCTCGGCGGTCCTCCTTCCGTCCGGGTACGCCCGCCCACGCCAACCGTGACGCGTCCGTGACCGTACCCGGTTCCGGCCTCCGCTGTCGCCTCCGGCGTCGATACCCGACTTGCCGGACACAGTATGACAAGCCACGAATCACAGAGCGTAAGGAGGGCCCGGAACCGAAGATCGATCCCGGGCCTCACCCCACGCGGTTCGTGCTACGCGGGCACCTTCTCCGCGACCGCGCGGCCGACGCCTTCCAGCGCCGCCGGGATCGCCGTGACGTCGGTGCCGCCGCCCTGCGCGACGTCGTCCTTGCCGCCTCCGCCGCCGCCGAGGGTCTTGGCCGCCGAGCGCACCAGCTCGCCCGCCTTCAGGCCGAGCCCGCGCGATCCCTCGTTGGTCGCGATGACCACGACCGGGCGCTCCCCCGCCGCGGCCGCGACCGCGACCACCGCCGGGCGCGTGCCGAGCCGGCCGCGCACGTCCAGCACCAGCTTGCGCAGATCGTCCGCGGACGCGCCGTCGGGCGCCTGGTGGGTGACCACCGCGACGCCGTGCACGTCGGTCGCGCCGTCCGCCAGCGAGCCCGCGATCTGCAGCAGCTGCCCCGCCTTGAGCGCGGAGATCTCCTTCTCCGCGTCCCGCAGCTTGGTCATGATGCCGCCGACCCGCTCGACCAGCTCCTCCGGCCGCGCCTTCACGACCTCGGCGAGCTGCGCCACCAGGACGTGCTCGCGCGCCAGGAAGTTGTACGCGTCGGTGCCGACCAGCGCCTCCACGCGGCGCACGCCGGAGCCGATCGAGGACTCGGACAGCAGCTTCACCAGGCCGAGCCGGCCGGTGTTGTCCACGTGCGTGCCGCCGCAGAGCTCGTGCGCCCACTCGCCGACCGAGACCACGCGGACCCGGTCGCCGTACTTCTCGCCGAACAGCGCCATCGCGCCCATCGCCTTGGCCTCGGGCTGGCTCATCACCTGCGCCGTGACCGACAGGTCGTCGATCAGCAGCTCGTTGACGCGCTGCTCGACGTCCGCCAGCACCGAGTGCGGCACCGCGCCCGGGGAGGCGAAGTCGAAGCGGAAGCGGCCGGGCGAGTTCTCCGACCCCGCCTGGGTCGCGGTCTCGCCGAGCAGTTCGCGGAACGCCTTGTGCACCATGTGCGTCGCGGTGTGCGCGCGGGAGATCGCCGCGCGGCGCGCGGTGTCCACCTCGCCCCACGCCTCGCTGCCGAGCACGACCTCGCCGTCGCGCACGATCGCCCGGTGCGCGATCAGGTCGCCGACCGGCTTCTGCACGTCCACGACCTCGACCAGCGCGCCGTTGCCGAGCCGGATCAGGCCCTGGTCCGCGAGCTGGCCGCCGCCCTCGGCGTAGAACGGGGTGCGGTCCAGGACCAGCTCGACCTCGTCGCCGGGCTTGGCCGAAGCGCCGACCTGGCCGTTGACCAGCATCGCCTTCAGCAGGCCCTCGGACTTCACCTCGTGGTAGCCGGTGAACGCCGACGGGCCCGCCGTGTCCAGCAGCTCCCGGTAGGCCGACATGTCCGCGTGGCCGGTCTTCTTCGCCCGCGCGTCCGCCTTCGCCTGGTCCCGCTGCTCCTTCATCAGGCGGCGGAAGCCCTCTTCGTCGACCGACAGGCCCGCCTCGGAGGCCATCTCCAGCGTCAGGTCGATCGGGAAGCCGAAGGTGTCGTGCAGCTTGAACGCCTGGTCGCCGGAGAAGACCGTGCTGCCGGAGGACTTCGCCTCGTCCGCGACGGTCTCGAACATCGCCGAACCGGTGCGCAGGGTCTGCAGGAACGAGGTCTCCTCCGCGACCGCGACCGCGACGATGCGCGAGGAGTCCGCGATCAGCTCGGGATAGGCCTGGCCCATCGCCTCGATGGTGGTCTCGACGAGGTCCTTCATCGTCGCGCCGTGCGCGCCGAGCAGGCGCATGTTGCGGATCGCACGGCGCATCAGGCGGCGCAGCACGTAGCCGCGGCCCTCGTTGCCGGGGGTGATGCCGTCGCCGATCATCATCGTCGCGGTCTTCACGTGGTCGGTGACCACGCGCAGCGAGATGTCGTTCTTCTCGCTCGCGCCATACGTGACACCCGCGATGGACGCCGCCTTGTCCAGGATCGCCCGGGAGGTGTCGATCTCGTAGAGGTTGTTCACGCCCTGCAGGATCGTCGCCAGACGCTCCAGACCGAGGCCGGTGTCGATGGACTTCGCCGGCAGCTCGCCGAGGATCGGGAAGCCGCCCTTGTCGCCGCCCGCGCCCCGCTCGAACTGCATGAAGACCAGGTTCCAGATCTCCATGTAGCGCTCGTCGTTGACCGCGGGGCCCCCGGGCTCGCCGAACTCCTCGCCGCGGTCGTAGAAGATCTCCGAGCACGGGCCGCACGGCCCGGGCACGCCCATCGACCAGTAGTTCTCCTTCATGCCCAGACGCTGGATGCGCTCGGCGGGGAAACCGGTCTTCTTCCAGATCTCCTCGGCCTCGTCGTCGTCGAGGTAGACCGTGACCCAGATCTTGTCCGGGTCCAGGCCGAAGCCGCCCTCGGACACCGGCGTGGTGCACAGCTCCCACGCCATCGGGATGGCGGTCTCCTTGAAGTAGTCGCCGAAGGAGAAGTTGCCGCACATCTGGAAGAACGAGCCGTGCCGAGTGGTCTTGCCGACCTCTTCGATGTCCAGCGTGCGCACGCACTTCTGGACCGAGGTCGCGCGCGGCCAGGGCGCCGGCTGCTCGCCGAGGAAGTACGGCTTGAACGGGGCCATGCCCGCGATGGTGAGCAGGGTGGTCGGGTCGTTCGAGATGAGCGACGCCGACGGGACGACCGTGTGGCCCTTCTTCTGGAAGAAGTCGAGCCAGCGGCGGTGGATCTCCGCGGATTCCATGAGCTTGTCAGCCTTCTAGGAAATGCGGCGCGCTTCGGGATGGCTGCCCTGGCGCCGCGGATGTCAACGGGGCGTCGGGGTGGGCCGGATCGGCGTGAGACTGTGCTGGGAGCAGGGACAGCGGCTTGCCGGCCGGCCCTAAATAGCTCGCGCCTTCTTGGAGGAACCGTCGTCCTCACCCGCGGGCGGCACATCGATGCCGAGCGCGACGTTCAGCTCGTCCTCGCGGTCGCGCGCCAGCTCGCGCACGTCCTCGAAGAACTCCTTGACCGAGTCCAGCAGGCCTCCGCCGGAGACCGAGACCCGGTCCGCGATGCCCGCGGGGGTCAGCTCCTTCGCGGTCGCGGTGACCTTGCGGAACACCAGCACACCCGCGGTCGCGCCCATGGACACCCAGAAGAGGCGGCGCACAGTTCCAGTGAACATCGGTCCGTCATCCCTTCTTCTTGTCGGCGCGACGGGCCCTGCGGTCCGCCTTCAGCTCGGCCTTGACCCGCTTGGCCACGTCCTCATTCTTGCGCGTGGTGATGGCCGCGCGCACCCCATAACTGAAGGAGGCCACCTTCACCAGCGGGCCGCCGATCGCCGAGGTGGCGGTGGAGACCAGGCCGGAGACGTTCTTGGACATCGTCTCGACGTTGTCGGTGATGGCGTCGACCTTGACCAGCTGGGCGTTGCCGTTCTTGACGGTGTCGGTGATCTCGTTCAGGAGCGGGACGGTCTCCTGGGTGATGCCGGCGACCAGCTTGGTCGTCTCCTTCAGCACTTCGGCCACGCGGACGAGGACGAAGGCGAAGAAAAGCACTCCGATCGCGAAGAAGATCGCGAAGATCAGTCCGACAATCGCGCCAGCGGACACCAGGGACTCCCTGAGTTGTTATTGGTCTTGACGAAACGTTTTACGTTTGGAGACAGCACCCTATCGCGCGTCCGGCGGTGTCAGGCACGGGGCTCGGCCGGGTTACGGCATCGGCGTGTCAGGAGCCTTCGGGGCCTACAGCATCGTCCGTAGCGGGGCCTACGCCATCGAGCAAGGCCCTGACTCGCTCGTAGATATCGGAGTAGCGGGCCTCCGCGCCGTGCCGTGTGGGCTCGTAATAGCGGCGATCCTTCACGGCGTCCGGGGCGTACTGTTGCGCGGCCACGCCGCCGGGGACGTCGTGGGCGTAGATGTAGCCCGCTCCGTGGCCGAGGGACTGGGCTCCGGAGTAATGCGAGTCACGCAGCGCGGGCGGCACCGGACCGGCCAGGCCCTTGTGCACGTCCCCCAGCGCGGCGCCGATCGCCTTGACCGCGGAATTGGACTTCGGGGCCAGCGCCAGGTGGATGACCGCGTGCGCCAGGGTGATCTGCGCCTCGGGCCAGCCGATGAACGACACGGCCTGCATCGCGGCCACGGCCACCTGCAGCGAGCTGGGGTCGGCCATGCCGATGTCCTCGCTGGCCGAGATCACCAGCCGGCGGGCGATGAAGCGCGGGTCCTCGCCGGCGTCGACCATGCGCGCCAGGTAGTGCAGGGCCGCGTCCACATCGCTGCCGCGGACCGACTTGATGAAGGCGCTGGCGACGTCGTAGTGCTGGTCTCCGTCGCGGTCGTAGCGGACCGCGGCGCGGTCGACCGCCTGCTCCAGGATGTCGAGAGTGAGCTCGGCCGCGGCGCCGTTGTTCTCACCGCCGTTGCTTTTCGCGGTCGCCGCCGCCGCGAGCGCCCCGGCGGCTCCGGCTTCGAGCGCGGTCAGGGCCCGGCGGGCGTCGCCGCCGGCGATGCGGAGCAGATGCGCCTCGGACTCCTGCGGGAGGGCGACCTTGCCGGCCAGGCCGCGTTCGTCGGCGAGGGCGCGGTGGACGACCTCGCGGACGTCGTCCTCGGTCAGCGGCTGCAGGGTCAGCAGCAGCGAGCGGGACAGCAGCGGGGAGATGACCGAGAAGTGCGGGTTCTCGGTGGTCGCGGCGACCAGGGTGACCCAGCGGTTCTCCACGGCGGGCAGCAGGGAGTCCTGCTGGGCCTTGGAGAAGCGGTGGATCTCGTCGAGGAACAGCAGGGTCTCGCGGCCGTACATGCCGAGCTCGCGCTTGGCGCGGTCCACCACGGCGCGGACCTCCTTGACGCCCGCGTTGATCGCGGACAGCTCGGCGAAGGTGCGCTCGGTGGCGTTGGCCAGCACGTAGGCCAGGGTGGTCTTGCCGGTGCCGGGCGGGCCCCAGAGCAGGATCGAGGAGGGGACGGTGACGCCGTCGCCGGTCTTCACCAGGCGCCAGAGCGGGGAGCCGGCTCGCAGCAAGTGTTTCTGGCCGACGATCTCGTCGAGGGTGCGGGGGCGCATGCGCACGGCGAGCGGGGCCGCCGTCCTGGCCTTCTCGGTGCCCGCCTCCTCGAACAAGTCCAGCTGCTCCACGTCAGAACTTTATCGCTCCGCTCCGACAGAGCCTTCCGCCACAATGATCAGCATGACGGAACCGGTGATACGGCGTGTGGAGACGGCCGAGGAGCTGTTCTCGGTCGCGGGCGGGGACTACCTGCTGCGGTCGGACGCCGCTCCGGAGGAATCGTTGGCCGAGCAGGGCGTGGCCTGGATCGCGGCCGACGGCGGGTTCGCCTTCGGGGGGTCCGGGGACGGGCCGGGGCTGGTCGACTGGCTGACGGTGATCGGGACGCCGGAGACGGCACGCTCGCTGCTGGACCGCGCGCTGGCCGAGCTGCCGCGCGCGCCTTTCGGCTTCAGCGTCCCGCGCGCCACGGAGCTCGGCGCGCTGGAGGTCTCGGAGCCGGAGACGTGGGACTTCATGGCGTTCGACCCGGCGTGGGGAACGGAGTTGGCGGCGGTGCCGGGCGAGGAGCGGGTCGCGGAGCTGCTGCCGTCCGCCGAGGCCGACGCCGAGATCGGCGATTTCCTGAAGGTGGCGAACCCCTCGCACTCGGCCAAGCCCGGCTGGGAGGCGATCGAGGCGTGGGGCGTGGTGCGTGATGCTTCGGGCGATTTGCTGGCGTGCGGCGCGTACTGCCGGCGCGATGGAGGCAACGGGTATCTGGCGTCGATAGGAACGCTCCCGGAGGCGCGCGGGCAAGGGCTCGGGGCGGCGGTGTCGGCATGGCTGACACGGCGGTCGCTGGACGGCGGCGACGGCTTCTGCGCCCTCGGACACTGGCACCCGAACGAGCCCGCGCGGCGCATCTACGCACGCCTGGGATATCGCACGACGCACCAGATGAAGAGCGGGAGGCTCGCGGCGTGAGCCGGTTCGACCTGCGCGAGGTGTGCGTGGAGCGGGACGGGGTCCTGATCATCGACCGGGTGACGGCGACGATCGCGCCGGGGCGCTGCACGGCGCTGGTGGGGCCCAGCGGCGCGGGGAAGTCGACGCTGCTGCGGCTGTTCAACCGCCTCGACGACCCGAGCAGCGGCACGGTGCTGCTCGACGGGGCGGCGCTGGAGTCGCTGGACGTGCTCGCGCTGCGCCGGCGGGTCGGGCTGGTCGGGCAGCGGCCGGTTCTGGTGACGGCCTCGGTGCGGGAGGAGCTGCGCGTCGGGGCGCCACACCTGCCGGACGACGAGGCGCTGGAACTGCTGAAGCGCGTCGGACTCGCGGAGGAGTTCCACGAGCGGCCCACAGAGGGCCTGTCCGGCGGCGAGGGCCAGCGCGTGTGCCTGGCACGCACCCTGGCCGTCGGGCCGGAGGTGCTACTGCTCGACGAGCCGACCTCGGCGCTCGATCCGGAGGCCGCGGCGGCGGTGGAGGACACGCTGTGCGGACTGCTCGGCGGCGGGCTGACGGCGATCCTGGTGAGCCACAGCGCACCGCAGGTACGGCGGATGGCGGACGACGCGCTGGTGCTGCGCAAGGGGCAGCTGGTCGAGAGCGGACCGGTTGCGCAGGTGGCTTATGTGCGCGGAGACGGGTGAGGCGTGGCTTCGCCCACGGTGGGACGGCCTCGCTGAT
>Ga0207695_10012489_pt1 | contig 10192 bp, 6 predicted proteins | sample KBSC54metaG_FD_184354 | JGI IMG/M metagenome (GOLD analysis project Ga0207695, IMG submission 184354) | Corn rhizosphere microbial communities from Kellogg Biological Station, Michigan, USA - KBS C5-4 metaG (SPAdes) (version 2) | ecosystem: Host-associated > Plants > Roots > Rhizosphere > Soil... | reverse complement strand
CGGACATTCAAGTTTGCGATACCCAGCTTGCAGTTGAAGAGCGGCGTTCGGTTTGAGCTCGATAATGATTGCTCGACAGGGGTGGTGGAATGGCAAGTGGCTTTCTTTTTCGGCACATCCAAGGCGATCCACTCGATCCTGTTGGATGAAGGCACCAAGGACCGCCTCAGCCTTGAGGTCAGCCCCACCCTGCACGAGGCGGTCAATCCCCTTCTCGAAAACCTCAGTCGTTTCGTCGAAGGCGCAGATATCGCAAACATGCAAACGGTCTGGGCGCACCAGGGCCCAGGGGGAATCCGGCCTTTCATGTTGCTGGACATGCTAGATGATTTCGGATCCTCGCTGACGGCCGCTATCGAAGCTCATACCGAAGAGGCGCGGAAGATTGTCGAATTGATCATCCGATATCAGCACGGAGCGGAGGCTTCCTCGTTGCCCGGACTCGGTAAACTCTTGAGGAACGCTGTGACGATACTTGCCGGCCTACTTGTCGGGTCCACGGTCAACCCGCTGCTGCGGGTACATATCCGACGCAGTCTCGAGCAGGAGTTCCGTGCGGCTAGTTGAGCCGTGCGTTCCAGAACATCCGCTCCCATATGTGTGGGATGGTCGATACTTTAACGCCTGAACGGCGCAGCGCTGTGATGTCGCGAATCCGGAGATCGGACCCCAAACCCGAGTTGATCGTGCGGAAGCTGCTGCATGCCATTGGCTACCGATTCAGAATCCAGATGAAAGGCGTCCCGGGCCGGCCGGACATCGCCTTCCCCCGGCGTCGGAAGATCGTGCAAGTCCATGGTTGTTTCTGGCACGCCCATCAGGACTGTGCTGCCTTCAGGATACCGACGACACGGCAGGAGTTCTGGCAGGCCAAATTCTCCCGAAACCGAGAGCGTGACGCGAAGGTCGAGGCAGCCGCTCGCGCCCAAGGATGGCAGGTGTTGGTCATCTGGGAATGCGAGCTCAAGAATCCCGAGGTTCTCGAGAGACGGCTATGCGATTTCCTTGGACCGTTCCGCATCGCTAAACCATAGTCCGCTACTCGGCCATCGACCGGCTGATAGGGGATCAAGATGACACTGTCTTGGATCGACGGCTCAGACGGGGACGCTGGACGGTACGAAGCCGCCCAGCGCTTTGTCACGTGGCTGGAAGCCCGCGTCGTCATCGAAGCGCGCGGCGATGAGGAAACATTCTCTCAGACCGATCCGACCGGTCGCTTCTGGCTTGGCCGTCTGGGACCCAAGGACTTCGTGACGCGGCCGGATGAGCGGCAGGATCGCCTCGAACCGTGTGCTATCGGGCTACGCCTTCGTCCGACAGAAGAATATCCGCCTGCGTTCGAAGTCGACATCCGTTGCAAGTTGTGGAGTCGCCGGCGAGCAGACAAAGGCACCGGTCTGCGGTGGGCGTGGGAGAAGAGCGAGGCGATTGAGGTTACCGTAGGCGTTGCGGTCCGGGACATCGCGGGGGATCAGATTTTTGGCGCAAAGGAAATCTCTGATGCACTGCAGGCGGCAGGTTCGCCTGGCCTGAGCGGTGAAGTCAGGATTAGGATCACCGGTAGAAATCCGGCTTCGCGGGCCTTCGAGATCACGTTCGTGAACACGAGCCAAGAGGTCGCGGACTTTGCTGATGGGCGTTTCTTCGAGGCCAGTTTGGCGGTGCGCGGGCTGCCCCGCCTTCCATTCGCCCTCGAGAGTTTACCGGACAGCTTCCGCTACGATCGGCGCGTCAACGCTTACGGCATCAATTGCGGGTTCTCGATCGATGGGCCGGAGATCAGAACGAGCGACGGCCCGGGTTATTCCAAGGAGCGGCCTGCGTTCTGGTCCTCCCCGCTTCCGAAACCGGATGTGAGTTTCGCTGCCCTCGCCGCCGATCCCCTTCCGGCTGCCCGGGAACTGCTGAGCGCATTCGAAGCGTGGTCGGGGGACGTCTGGTCGGATACGATGGTGCGGAACCGCTCCGGAACGGAAGGGTGGTCGGAGACCATGAGAGACGAGGCCCAGGAAGCGCAAGCGCAGTTCCGGGCCGAACTGCAACGGGTTCGGAACGGTGTCGATCTCCTTTCGAAGAAGCGTGATCTGCGTGAGGCATTCAAGCTCATGAACCGCGCCATGCGGATTTCCGCTGCTGGCAAGTATACTGAATGGCGCCCGTTCCAGCTGGCGTTCCTACTGGCCAATCTAAATTGCCTCACCGACCCGGCTCGTGAGAGCGGCATCGTCGACATCGTCTGGTTCGCCACCGGCGGCGGAAAGACCGAGACCTATCTCGGCCTGCTGCTCACCGCAGCCTTCCTCGATCGGATGAAGGGGAAAATCTCCGGAGTCACTGCCTGGTCGAGATTTCCGCTCCGCCTGCTGTCACTGCAACAGACCCAACGCTTCGCAAACGCCTTGGCGGCCGCGGAACTGGTTCGCCGAGAAGCCGCGATCGGCGGTGACCCGTTCTCGCTCGGATTTCTCGTTGGGGGGGGCGCGACGCCCAATCGTGTCCTGAAGGATGCGGCCCATCGTGGGATCGACGCGGATGAGCTTGATGATAAGACCAATCCGTACCTGCTTCTCGATCAGTGCCCCTTCTGCCGCCAGCGCACGATCGGCACCGAGTTCGATCGGGTCCTGTGGAAGCTTGATCACCGCTGCTCGAATGACGCTTGCCCTATCGCCGGAGAGCCGCTCCCGCTTCACGTCGTAGACGACGAAATCTGGAGGTTCCTTCCGACCATCGTCATCGGCACACTAGACAAGGCAGCGAACATATCGCGTCAGACCGGCATGCGGGGGCTGCTGGCAAGCCCCGCGGGAAAATGCCGTATCGATGGTCACGGGTACACCTATGCGACGCGCAGCTCGTTCCCGAATGGCTGCTTCGTTCCCGACTGTCCCGGTGGTCCGCCGGGGCCGCTTCCCATGGCAGGCCATTACTACCCAGCCAGCTTCCGTCTCCAGGACGAGCTGCACTTGTTGCGCGACAGCCTTGGTGCGGTCGATGCCCATTATGAATGTGCTCTCGACGGCATCCAAGAGAGCTTAACTGGTCAGCGACCCAAAATCCTCGCCTCGTCGGCAACGCTCTCCGGTTACGAGAAGCAGGCAGACGTGCTTTATCGTCGTACCGCGCGCGTCTTCCCCCAACCTCCTCCGGTGGACGGCCAGGGCTTCTGGGCCTCTGATTCTGGACAGTTGATGCGGCGCTATGTTGCACTGGCCCCGCGACGGCTGACCGTCGAGTTCGTCGTCGATCGGCTGATCGTAACGCTCCAGCGGGCAGTGCAGCAGCTCGGGAGCGCCTCCGCGGTAACGCTCTGCGCCGAGCTCGACATCGACGTCCGCTTCGCTCCCTTTCTGCAGGATTTCTATGGAACGAACGTAGTTTACGGCAACACCCTCCAAGACATAGACGCCGTCGTTCGGTCATCCGAGACGCAGTACGCCGAGCTTGATCCTCCGCCGAATGTCGCGACATTGACCGGCCGCGTTAACTTCGAGGAGGTCAAGCGGACGCTCGATCGTCTGGAGACGCCGGAAGAACGCTACGAGGATCGTCTCCACCTCATCGCAGCGTCATCCATGATGTCGCATGGCGTCGACATCGACAGGCTCAACATCATGGTGATGTTGGCGCTTCCCTTGGGTGTGGCCGAATTCATCCAAGCGACTGCGCGTGTTGGCCGAAAATGGCCGGCCCTCGTCATCGTCATACCAAAAATGGCCCGTGAACGGGACGCCAGCGTCTATCGCGCGTTTCCAGAGTTCGTTTCGCATGGCGATCGTTTCGTCGAACCGATCCCAATCACTCGAAAAAGCAGACGCGTATTGGAACGTACCATCTCCGGTCTAGAGCTCGCGCGGATCAACATGATCCACGAGCCGGCATCAGGCGGACGTATTACTACGATCCGCGACTTGAACCGGTTTGCCCAGACTCATCCGGATGTGTTGTCGGACGACGAACGCTCGATAGCTTCGGATATCGGCATCAACGATGATGATGAACTTATGCGAGCCCAGATCCACACTTGGTTCGAGGGATTCGCGCGTAACCTCCGAGAACCACCGGCAGACGCCAGATTTCCTTCGGATGCCTCACCCACAGGTTCACCGATGACGTCCCTTCGCGACGTCGAGGAACAGGCTCCTCTCAAGGGGAATAGCACCCTATGAGGGAATATCGCAGCGGCTCACAGATACTTTTCGGTCACCTTCCGGAGCAGACCGTCGATGCCGAAGGCGGTGTCTGGAAAGTCAAGAAGTGGATCGATCCGTCGTCTGTCTCGGCCATCGACACAAGCGCCCTCCGGGACGAGCTGGTTCGGGCCGCGTATCCATGGCGCGACGCGACCCCGCCCGAGGATGGCGGGTTCGTCGACGATCTGTTGTCGCAGCGCCCCGTCCGCGTCCGCGCACTCAACCGGGAAGAAGGCGTTTTCTGCGAGCCATTCCCCAGGCTCTACATGTGCCAGCGATGCAAGCGACTTCACGATGAAGCGATGGGGAGGTGCAAATGCGGTGCCACCGGTCGCCGAGGCCAGTTACCATTCGTCGGATATCACGAGGTCTGCGGGGCGATAAAGACGCCCTATGTTCGCAAATGCCCGACACATGGGCAGCGCGCGGTTCGCTTCCCTGGCACGGCATCGGCAGCCGAGCTGATCTTCTTTTGTCCGGAGTGTCCGCCGAATAACGACGTGATCCATCGCGGTTTCACAGCATCCTGCGATTGCGCTCAAGGTGGCGTCCTCTCTTTCACCGTTCATCGATCCGGCACCGTCTTCAAGCCCCGCGGTATCAGTATGATCAATCCGCCGCGTCGCGAAATACTGGCACGGATCGAGCAAGCCGGCGGCGGGGAACGCGCCCTTGAGTGGGTCCTGGAGGGAATGGTCGGCCGTCGTCTCACGGAGTCAGCGGCTGCCCAGAATCCCGCGTCGATCCGGAAATTGCTGGAGGATCGTGGATTCGACGAAGCAACTATAAAAGCCATGCTTGCGGCGATGCCCGCCGCTGGAGCCGCTGCTCCGAGATCGCTAACCCTCGATCCTGAGCTGCGGGCAGATGCGGAGCGGCAAGCAAAGCAGATTGCATTGGCCACGTTCGAGAGCCGCGTCACCGTGGCCGACCTTCTGGGTCAGTCGAGGACGGAGGCGCTGCGAAGCCGTTATGAAATTAAATACAGCCGCGCTTTAACGCTGGCGGGCATCGAACGCATCGAATTGATCGACAGGTTCCCGGTCCTGACGGCGCAGTTCGGCTATACCCGTGGAAAGCCGAACCCTGGCGAGAGCCGGTTGCGGACGTATCGCGAGAAATCCGGCGAGTACATCGTCTACGGCGACCTCGCGCAGACAGAAGCGTTGCTCATCCGCCTCGACCCGCGAACCGTTCACAGTTGGCTCGTACGCCAGGGTATCAGCTTGAATCCGGAGACTGATACCCGGTCTGCCGCTGAAGCCATTCTATCCGCGATGTCTCCCATGGATCGTCCCAACGGGGCCACGGAGAAGGTGATTGAGTTGGTACATTCTTATTCCCATGCCTTCATCAAGCGCGCAGCTGTCTTCGCGGGCATCGACCGCAACTCCCTCTCCGAGGTCGTTCTGCCCATGGGGCTCTCGTTCTTCGTCTACGCAGCTGCCCGAGGCGATTTCGTCCTTGGAGGCCTCCAAGCGCTGTTCGAGTCAGATCTCGATCAGCTGCTAGAAGGACTTGTCGATGACGATCATCGATGTGCGCTCGACCCAGGTTGTGAAGACACCGGTGCAGCCTGTGCTGTGTGCCTTCATCTCGGTGAACCGTCGTGTCGGATGTTCAACACCAAACTGTCCCGTCGCGCGCTGGCTGGCGGCTCGGGCTATTTCGATATCACTTCGTTCCCCAATTGAGCCCAGGCTGCGCCGTGTCGCTCCCGACCACAACGAGGATACTCCGCGCGCGGCTCATGCCAACATAGGCCGCCGTTGGATCGTCGGAGCCCGGTGATCCATCGATCACGAAAACGATGGCCTGCGATTCAAGCCCTTTGAATCGGTTGATCGTCTCCACTGGGATTCCCCGACTTCCCCAGGTTCCGAACGAGAATGCCCCGATGGAGCGCTCGCGCAACCGGCTCGCCAATGCCACGGGACCGCACAAAACGACCAGGTTGGTCGGCCCAAACCCTTCATCGAGTAGATGCTCAACGGCTGCGACGACGTCTTTCTCCTTGGCGGGCCCATCGCAGGTTTTCCAGATCGGCGCTGGACCGGGAATGCCTCGGCCATCACACGTAGTGCCGACCGCAGATGCGACGCGCAGCGCGATGGGCTGGGTGTTCCGCATGTTCCGTGACAGTTGCCACGTGAAAGCATAGTCTCCCGTCCGGTCCCAGTCACGTTTCCAGATATCCTGAAGCGGATCGGCGAACACAAAGAACGGCGGGTCGGCGCTGCCTTTGGTCAGGCATCGAAGGGCGTCCAGCCAGACTGGCGAGAAGTCTTGCCCCTCATCGACCACGATTGCGTCATATGTCGTTTCGTTGAGCGAGCATGCGTCAACGAGGAGATTGGGAGCGTCATTCTCCCACCATACCGGCGGCTTCGAGGCGGGAATCGGAAGTCGGGCCCGACGCGCCTCGTGAAGGCACAGCGAATGGAAGGTACATGCCTTAATGTTCGGCGAATCGCTGAGCCGCTTGGTGAGTTCGCTTCCTAAAAGCTCGTTGTAACAGACGAGCAGGGTGCGGAAGCCGTCTTTGGCGAGCTGCTGCGCCCGCGCGACGGCAAGCACCGTTTTTCCGGTTCCTGCGCCGCCGGTGACGAGCCCCCCACGGTGGCTGCGTAATCTCGAAAACGCCTCGATCTGTTCTGCTGTGAAGATGACTAGGTTGGCTTCGGCATCCGCGCTTGCGCTCGAAAGTGTCGGTGCTGCGGAGATCGTTGGCGCAAGCATCTCGACCGTCTTCTGGACATCTTTAGCTGACAAGCTGCCATCCAGGCTCCAGTGGGCGAGGCACCGTGTGATGGCTTGATCAACCGTGGCGAGGTCGGGCTTGGTCAGCGCAATGGCCTTTTGACCAGCTGGGCCAAGGTAGGGGAGAGTATCCATGTGTGGGAACGCCACCGCGTGTCCTACACGGATGCGCGAATCAAGCCCTCGTTCTGCCAGCCAGCCGATCAGCGCATGCTTTGAGGTGGTCGCTTGCTCAAATGGATTCTTAATCTCGTGACGTCCGCCAAACCTATCCGTTGAGATCCAACGTCCGCGATCGATCTCGATCCCACCGCCTTTCACCTCGACAACGATCATGCCTTTCTTAGGATGGAAGACAATGAAATCCGCCTCGCCATCGCCTTGGCGTCCTCCGCGCTTAGATTGCCAGCTAATATGATGAAGTACGACCCAGCCGTTGGGAAGCCGACGGAAAGCAGCAGCGACCTTGCGCTCGGAGTCCTCAGTAGGGTCGTCCGCCCCAAGTCCGATATACTCAGCCATCTTAGGGCTCGAGGAAACCGCGAAGCTTCTTGCTCCGCGTTGGATGTTGGAGCTTGCCGAGCGCCTTCGCCTCGATTTGACGGATGCGCTCGCGGGTCACGTTGTACTCTCCCCCTATGCTCTCGAGCGTGTGGCCCTCCTCCAAGCCGATCCCGAACCGCATCCTGACGATCCGTTCTTCTCGCGGTGTCAGTGTCGCAAGGACATCGCGGAAACGTTCCTGCAGTTCCTGATGTGAGGCTATCTCAAAAGCTGAATCGGAAGAGTCCGGGGCGAGCGCGAGGATTGTCGTGTCTTCGCCGACGGGAGAATCACCCTCGATTACCTCCGTCGCCTGGACACGCCAAAGCAGCTTCTGCAGCCGTTCAGAATCCATCCCAACGGCGTTCGCCAATTGGTCATGTGTGGGGGCACTGCCCGTCGAGAGCGTCAACTTGGCTTCCGCCCGCTTCACGCGCTTCACTATGTCGTGAAGGTGCACCGGCAGTCTAACCAATCGGTCATCATCGGCGATGGCTCTCTGCATCCGTTGTTCGATCCACCACGTCGCGTAGGTCTTGAAGCGGAAGCCACGCTCCGGATCGAACAGGTCGGTTGCCCGGAGAAGTCCAATCATTCCTTCTTGGGTCAGGTCTTCGAGGGTGAGGTGCTTCTTTTGACCATGCCGCCGTGCCAGAGTCTGCACGTAGCGTATGTTCCCCGCCACGAAAGTGGCCTTCGCCTTGTCCGCGTCCCGTCTGATTCGGTCGATGTAGTCGGTAGGCAACCCCGTTGTGTCCGCAGGAAGGTTTTGTGCGAGTTGGATACGCCTCCCTAGCTCACGCTCCTCGTTGTGGCTCAGATAACGGAATTTGCGGCGATTGGCTGTGACTGAGCCGTCCTTCGCGTCGTCATCATCGCCCTCATTTTCGTTGATCCGGTATCCGGCGGCTGCGAGCTTCCCTTCGACCTCGATACGCTCTGCGATCGAGAGCTCCCGCCGCAGGTAGGCACGGTTCGCATCGTCACGCGATAGGAGACCGCCGGCGCGCTGCGCGTCGGCGGACAACGCCTTGAACGCCTTGGTGATCAGTTCTGGGCGAACGATGTTCGCGAGCTCGTCGGGACCGAGGTCATCTTCGGGGGGGATCAGATCAAGAAGGTCGTCCTCGTCTTCCTCCGTGCCCTCGCTGTCCGCGTCGTCGAACCCTTCAGTCTCTTCATCCTCCACATGGCCCCCGTCGACCGCTACCGCCATCGAGGCTCTAATCGAGCGCTCGTTAGATCACTAGGCCTATAACATCGCTAGTTCTCAGGCACCGCAAGATAAATTGACGTAATTTCACCACAGTGGATGCAAATTGAGTGATCGGAGAAGCAAGCTTCCCAAACTCTATACGAAGGTTTGCCTCAGAGATCGTTCACTAGAAATGAACAGCCGTTTGCGACCCCATCACCATATCCATAGAGCATCCCGTTTACACTGCGAGGGTTGGCGGTCGGACGTCCGCTTTCCGCGAGGCCGACCCAAACCTGCCAGTCTGGATCTGGCCCCATCTCAGTCTATCGCGGAGGAAAAGACCGGACACCGAAATCAGCACACTCTCCAAACACATCGGCGCTCCAGATACTGGCGCGAGCCGTAAATACATCAGCGCTCCATAACGGGACTCGTCAGTGAACGAATACTTGCCAGTCTCTTGGTGGCCGATATCCTGGGTTCGGGGGGAAATCGAATGTCAGAACCAGAGTTCGTGGATGGCGTACCGTCACGGCATGTGCTCGACCGGCTGGCGGCGGCCGGCGGCAAGGAGGTCGAAAGCGGCAAGCTGTTGAACCCAGACAGCTCCGCCGCGCTGGCGGTCAACACCTTCGGCTGGTTCGTGCCGCGACCCGAGCTGCTCCCGCCGTTTCCCGGCCTGAAGGGCGCCTTCCCGGCTGAGCTGGTCGACGTGGAGTACTGCGCCCGCTTCCCGTGGGCCGGAGGAAGGCACCCGTGGCTGGACGCGGTCGCGGTCACCTCCAGCCACCTCGTCGGCGTGGAGTCCAAGCGCTTCGAGCCGTTCCGCGGCGCCAAGAAGCCATCCTTCTCCGAGAAGTACGGAAAGCACGACTGGGGCGGCCGAATGGACCGCTACTGCCGATTGCGCGAGCGGCTGATATCCGGAGAACTGCGCTTCTCCCACCTCGACGCCGCCCAGCTGGTGAAGCACGCCTACGGCCTCTTCACCGACGCGCGGCGGAAGGGGAGGCGGCCGGCGCTGGTTTACCTGTTCGCGGAGCCAGCGCGGGTGTCGGTAGGTGACATCGCGCGGCACCGGGAAGAGATCGCGGCGTTCGCCGATGCGGTTGCCGGAGACGAAGTGAGCTTCCACGCAACCAGCTACCGCGAGTGGCTGGCGACGTTTCCAACTGAAGCAGCGGGTCACGCCGCGGCCGTGCTGAGCCGTTTCGTGCCATAGATCGAAGGCTATTAAAGGGAGAGGTTTCCGAGGGCCATTGCTATAGTGACCCGCACCTTCTCCGTATACACGGCGTATACACAGCTCTGAGAGGCCGCCGACCAAATACCCCACTGATTTTAGAAAATTGCGTTTTTCCGCGGGTTTTGTGGTCGGGGAGACAGGATTCGAACCTGCGACCCTCTGCTCCCAAAGCAGATGCGCTACCAGGCTGCGCTACTCCCCGGCCGCCGAGGTCCCTAGCGGGTCGCGCGGCGCTTGCATAGCGGGCGC
>Ga0207695_10012488_pt1 | contig 10193 bp, 14 predicted proteins | sample KBSC54metaG_FD_184354 | JGI IMG/M metagenome (GOLD analysis project Ga0207695, IMG submission 184354) | Corn rhizosphere microbial communities from Kellogg Biological Station, Michigan, USA - KBS C5-4 metaG (SPAdes) (version 2) | ecosystem: Host-associated > Plants > Roots > Rhizosphere > Soil... | reverse complement strand
TACCGCCCTTTCATAGTGCCCCCCCTGTTGCGCGCCCTTCGTTAATAGCTCTGGTTGGAACATGCATAGCAATAGAATGATCCTTAAATCACCAAATTGTCAAGATCATGTCATCCAAACCTACTGCATTGTTCACATCTCCTAAAAAAGCCGCTCATCCGGAGAAATTCTCTTCCGGACTCTGTACTTCTTTTTTACCCACCGGGGTAGAAAGGATCTTTATCAGAGAATTGCCCGAACATCAGCTTCGGATGACGGTGCGCCCTCTCTGCGTCGCCACGGACGTCTCCATTGTTTTCAAATGGATGAGCCAGGAATATGCCGGTCCGTTGCTAACCAGGTCACAGCCGCCGCAAGAGCTGGAAGAATCTTATACCAGCATGATAGAGTCGGATTTTGCCCAGCCCTTCATGGGATTGATGAATGATATCCCCGTCTGTCAGATGGATATTTCCCGGATGCAGCAGGATGTCCTCAGTCTGAACTATCCCGCACGCCCCGGCGATTATGAATTGCAGCTGATGGTGGCCCCATTGACAGTACAGGATCATATGCTCCTGTTGCTACAGGCCAGCCTGGAATATTTCTTCTCTTTTCCCGAAGTGGGCAGGATCATCGTCAACATAGAAAATGGGAATGAATACCACCGGCAGCTGTTCAAAAAGGTCGGCTTCCGCAGCCTGTATGATATCCGGACCACTTACAGGTCTTCCTCTCTGTATGGCCTGGTCAGGCATTAAAAGAAGCATTGTCCTTCTGATGACGCCAGAGATCATCGAAGATGGGACTGTTTTTGCGGAGATATTCAAAACTGCCTTCATCCACGATACGACCATGGTTCAGGATATATACATAATCGAACCTGCCTAGCAAATGGAGACGATGCATCGAGGAAACGATCGCCTTGTCGGAAAACACTTTGAACAATCCTTCATATATCAGCGCCTCTGTGCGAGGGTCAACACTGCTCGTAGGTTCATCCAACAATACAAGGTCGCTGTCGCGGGCAGCCAGGATACCCCTGGCAAGGGCCAGTCGTTGCTTCTGCCCTCCTGAAAGATTTACCCCCTTCTCCCGTATATCCGATTCCAGTCCCTGCGGCAATTGGCGGATCACTTCGGAAAAATACGCACTATCACACACCTGCAGGATCTCCTCCTCCGTAAAAGGTAGCCCCAGCGTCACATTATAGGCCAGCGTATTCTCAAATATCTCCGGCTCCTGGGGGAAGAGTGTAACGGATTCATTGAGCTTTCCCAGTTCCTCCGGTCGCCCATCCACTGTCAGGGCCATACCGGGTTCGGGATTATACAGTCCTCGTAGCAAAGACAGCAACGTAGATTTGCCGCTGCCGCTGGCTCCTATCAGTGCGATCCGGTGCCCCCGCTGTATTCGCAGGTGCAGGTTATGCAGGCTTTGCGCATGCGCCCCGCTGTCATAAGCGATATTATGGGAGAAGTTCAACCGGGCTATCTCGATGCTCTTCCAATCCTCCGGCAGCGATCCGGGTTCATCGGGCCGGTGATGTTCGGCATAGGCCGTGCTGATAGTCCCCGCAGTCTGGACATTGGTATGAAATACCACGACATCCGTGTATTGCCAGGCTATGTCCTGGAAGACACTGGTAAATTGATTCACATACAGCAACAAGGCAGTGAGGCCGCCCAACGGAAGCACGCTCCCCGGTACCCAGTGCTGGTGAATATATCCAAATGCAATGGTCGCATAGATACAAACGATGAGCATCTCCGCCGTAAACCATTTCCATTCATTGACAACGGCGCTCTTGCGGAAAGGGGACAGGATGCTGCGGACTTTTCCCATTAGTCCGCTCTCCATGCTTTTCTCCAGCCGGAGCGTAATGACGGTGATGATATTCGACAGGCTGTCGAAGAGAGTGGCCGAAACGATATGCTCTTTTTCATTGACCTCGTCCAGCGCCTTGACAAAGGGCTTGTCATAGGTGCGGATGATAAAAATGGTGAATATTCCCATACAGACGGCAATGCTGCCATACAGGGGTGAGAACAAAAGCATGGCCGTCACCGAGAACGCAAACTTGCCAAGGGCATAGACATACATAAAGCCTCTGTCGAAGAATTCCCGGAGCGATTCATAGGCCTTTCGCACACGGTTGATGGTGGACCCGCTATGATGATCCTGGTGCCATTTGACGGGCAGATGGAGCACCTGATGAAATTTCTCCTGCAGAAAGTTACGGCTCAGGTTGAATGCCAGCGTCCTTTCCATCACGCGGGCAGGACCATGAAAACACCATTGCAGGAATTTTAACCCTATATAGCCCCCGACATACAGTAAGGTATAGTGTAATATATTGGTGCGGTTGAACTGGATCTTATTGACAAACCACCCAAAGAGCAATGGGTTCATGGCATAGGCCAGGTTCGCGCCAACAAACATGGCGTAAACAAGAATATATCTTCTTTTTTCCCTGCGGGCATAGCGCCAGGCAGTCTGCAATAGAGAGATGTAAGGATTTGCCATTTCCAGGGATTATATTACATTCAGGATATCCCCGCCATTCGCCGGGGCCGACATCGATTATGGAACTTACAAAGTTAAGGAATTACCTTCAGCGGTTCAGCCCATTGCCGGACAGGGACTGGGATTTCTTTGTCTCACGATTGCAGCAGCGCGTCTTTCATAAGAAAGAGCTGATCCTCGCCATAGGCAAGGTGGAGCAGTACGTCAATTTCATCGACTGCGGCATCATCCGCTATTTTATGGTAGAGGGCGAGAAGGACATCACCTTCGAAATAGCCTTTGAGGGCTCCTTTGCCACGGCCTATGACTCCTTTCTCACGCGGACGCCTGTACGTTATTCCGGAGAGGCATTGACGGATACGGTATTGTGGAGCATTGGTTATGACCATCTCCAGGAGATGTACACACGGACCACCGTAGGGGACAGGATCGGGCGGCTGGCAGCCGAGGAATTGTACATCCGGAAGAACCAGCGGCAGATGTCCCTGTTAAAAGATGGCGCCAGCCAGCGGTATAAGGCGCTGATGGAAGATTATCCGCACCTGTTGCAGCATGTGCCCCTGAAATATCTCGCCAGCTATATCGGTATCACTCCCCAGGCCCTGAGCAGGATACGCGCGAAATTAACATAGGTTCATTGTCGGACCCGGCAGCGGTCTCTACCTTTACTCCAATGAAGAAAGACACCGCCAGCAAGACAGCCCAATACATGGCCTTATACAGAGCCCTCGAAACAAGACGCCCAAAGAACCGGCGCCTTTTTACAGACCCGTATGCCATACATTTTTTAGACAGGGGCTATAGACTGGCATGCAAATTAAGTTCCGTCCCTCCTGTAGAACGCCTCTTTTACTTTCTGATCCAGCGAAGGATCCCGGGCGCCCTTGCCTCGGGCCTCGCCAGGACACGCCTCATCGACGATATGCTGGACCTCTCCATCCGGGAAGGGACCAGACAGGTCATCATCCTGGGAGCCGGCTTCGATAGCCGCAACCTCCGGCTGGCATCCCTGCAGAAACTGCCGGTCATCGAGATCGATCACCCCGATACGGCCCGGCGCAAGCTGAAAATACTACAGGCGCATATACCATCCCTTCCGTCGAATACACGCTATCTATCCATCGACTTCAACCGCCAAAGCCTCGAAGAGCTGCTCCGCCAGGAGAAAGTGGACCTGTCCATACCCACCACGCTGATCTGGGAAGGGGTAACCAACTATCTGCAACAGGAAGCCATCGATGCCGTGTTTGCGCTGGCAGGCAGGATGGCAAAAGGCTCTTCAGTGATCTTTACCTACATCGACAAGAGGGTGCTGGAAGACCCCGCCGCCTTTTTTGGAGCGGAACGCCTGATCCGGGACCTGAATGGAATAGAAGAACGATGGACCTTTGGCTTCTCGCCTCGGGAACTGCCTTCCTACCTGGCCTCCCATGGAATGACCCTGAAAGAAGACGCAGGCGCGGCAGAATACAGACAGCAATACCTGCCCGAACGAAAGTCCATATTGAAAGGTTATGAATTTTACCGGGTGGCGAGAGCCATCATCCGGTCATGAGCTCACCGCTCCGGTTTGAAAAAATATCCCGCAGGATCCCATTCACCTCCTCCGCATGGGACATGACGAGCAGGTGTCCGCTACGTCGAATCGTATGGCTGGGACGAGTCAGCATGATGGGAAAGACAATGTCCCGCGATCCATGGATATGCCATAAATGCTGCGGCAGCTCTTTATTTTCCCATTTTAACACCGCCCTCATGGCCCATATGAGAAAATCGCCGTTGCATTCGTCGATCATTTGTAATACCAGCATCTTATCCATACTCGATTCACTGGTGAAAACTCTTTTGAATTTGGCAGCACGTTTAAAAAGGGAGCCTGGTAGCACCCGCAACAAACCCAATGAGTTCCCCAGCGTAAAATAATAGCGGGGCAAATGCGCGGCCAATGGTATCGATCCGATGATGATGGTAGCTGCAGGGTTGGTTAATTTGGCTATCTCTACAGCCATAATGCCTCCCAGGGAGACGCCTACCAGTGCAAAAGGTTGCGTGGTGTCGATCTGTTCTACAAGCCGGGATGCATAGCTGGGAACGGTATCATGCTCGTCCGGCGTGATCCAATTCACAAAATGCATTTGAAACCCCTCCGGCAGACGGATATGCTTGAACAATCGTCCATCCGCGCCCATCCCACTGATACAATAGACGTTCATAGAAGGTCCTCCAATGGCCAAAAGATAAGAAAAATCTACCAGAATCTCCACCAGCTCCGGAGGGATGCGGTGGATTTCAACGGCATCGCCGGAGCTTTTACAAATTTTTTGAACGGCGTCCCCACCATCAATGCATTTTCCTCCCCCGAAGAGATCTTTACCCCTAAATGTCTTTCAGCAACCCCAAATGCAAAATCCTCCATCAGCTGGTCCTCGGTAATGGCATGATTATGATTGTCTTCTTTCCAGCGGCTGTCGAACAGCCTCTTTCCTTCGATGACACGGGAGTCCGCATAAATGACCTCCTCCTCGGCGAGCCTGTCGCCATATTCCAGGATGGGACTGGATGCGATCACTCTTTTAAAACGCAGCTTTTCTCCATTCTTCACAAGGGAATACAAATGATAATTGACACTGGCATGACAGGCCACCGTCAATATCTCCGAACCGGGAAAAATAGCAGACAACACCTCTTCATATCCAGCCAGACCCACCGGATCGTCCGTCACCTCCAGATGGCCGGTAAGGAGATAGTCCTCACATATGATGATATTGTTATTGTAGTACCCGACGCTGATGGACTTGTCGCCGGGATAGATACAACTCTCCATTGTCGTAGTCCCCCGGAACTCCAGATCATTGAAATTCAGGTGTCTCAACAACACGTCCTCCTGCACAACCCGATAGGGACGATGGATGATGATCATGGAGGCTTTAAAACACATTGGTATGCGTTTGGTGATAAGTTATGGTGGGGAACAGCCCCGGTTCGTTAAGAGACACAGCAGCATGGCAAATGTTGCACTTGAAAACCAAAAAAACGACTCGCTAATTATAAATTACTGTTAAGACGGGAACATAAAGACCGATGTTACAGTCACAAATGACCACCCCAATAAAAAATTTTGCACAACCCGGCCGGATCACATACATTTGTAACCGATCTGTTACATATTCATATTTAAAAACTATAGAACATGAACGAGCCATTTGTCATTGAACGTGTCTACGGAGCCCCCGTGGAAAAGGTCTGGAAGGCCATTAGCGACAAAAATGAAATGCGGCAATGGTACTTTGATGTCAGCGACTTCAGGCCCGAAGTGGGATTTGAATTCCAGTTCGAGGGTAATAATGAAGGCCGTATATATCTTCATCTTTGCAAGGTGACGGAAGTGGTGACCGGTCGCAAGCTGAAGTACAGCTGGACGTATAAGGGGTATGAAGGGCACTCCTACGTCACATTCGAATTGTTCGCGGAAGGAAATAAAACAAGGCTAAAGCTTACACACGAAGGGCTCGAAACATTCCCGAACATACCCGACTTCAGAAAAGAGAACTTTGTCGCAGGCTGGACAGCTATTATTGGGGATGTTCTGCCCGCTTACCTGGAAGGGAAAAATGTCACGATCAACCCGTAATATGTCGTAATACCCCCCGATATAAAAAGGGGATTGACTGTAACTTACAGCCATGGTCGAAGTCTTTATCACCGACGTGAAAGATCAGGGAAAGGCGCAGCTGCTGGTGCAGCGGATACAGGCGGCTTTTACAGGCTACGAGGCAAATTTCGACCTCGAGGACTGCGACCGGGTCTTGCGGATACTATCCCTCACAGGATATGTAGAAACATACCGCGTCATCCGGCTGCTAAAGGAACTGGGCTGTCACGCGGAGGTCCTGCCGGATATTATCCCGAACCCACGGATTTGAATAGGTTATCTTTGACCGCCTCCTCAAAGAAGGTTCCGCATGAGCATACATTCGTCAGGACAAATTATCGTATTGTCATTATTGTTAGTTGGGATGGCCGCCAGCATCCGGTGGAAGAAGCTGACCATTCCCGCCGCACTCACGGGAGGCGTAGTAGGCTGGCTGGTATACACCGGAGGCGGTTATACAGGCATATTGATGCTGGCCTCGTTTTTCATCCTGGGCACGGTCGCCACCAGTTGGCACGCAAAAGTCTCTTCCGCAGAGGGCCCGGGTTCCAACAATCAAACAGGTTCCAACGATCAAAAAGGCGCAGCGGCCCAGTCGACCCGTACAACGGGTCAAGTGCTGGCCAATGGCGGCGTCGCCGCTCTCGCGGGCCTGGCCATAATGTTCTGGCCGGGGCAACAAACAGTATTGGAAATAGCAATGGCAGCAAGCCTGTCCTCGGCGACGGCAGATACCCTAAGCTCCGAGCTGGGCATGGTATATGGCCGCCGCTATTATAATATATTGACAGGACGACGGGACCAGCGGGGTCTCGACGGCGTCGTCAGCCTGGAAGGCACCTTCATCGGCATTGCCGGATCTTCGATCATCGCACTCCTGTATACAGCTGGTCACCATTGGAACAGCGGGTTTTGGATCATTCTGTTAGCAGGTACTATCGGCAATCTCACAGATTCCATATTGGGCGCCGCCCTGGAAAGAAAGGGCTGGCTTGGCAATGATATGGTCAACTTCCTCAATACTCTCGCGGCAGGGCTGCTGGGGGGATTTTTAGCTTAGTTCCATCGGCACAAAAATTTTTATTTAAATACATCGAATTCCTATGTATATTTGTCTTATGCTATTGGCGAGAAACATATTTTTCCTCCTGCTGCTGTGCATCTTCGTCCTGCCTTTCACAGGATACAAGCTGTACTGGCTGGCCCGCTCACATCGGACCATCGGAATAATGTGCTTTACGGGACATACCCTCACCTCTTTGGGCACCAGTTCACATCCCGTCATTTTATTCACCGTCGGAAAGGATAGCATCTTCTTCAACGGCAACAGCAATCTCGATATCACTCCGGGATCACCAGTGCCAGTCCGATACCAGAAGGATAACCCCTCTGATGCAAGGATAGACAATGCCATCAGCCTGTGGGGAGATACACTGGCCTGGTCCCTCTACCCTTTCCTCGTGCTGCTGGTCCTGTACCTGACACCATCTCGCCTGGCGCCGCTGGTCCCCAGCGGTGCGCAAATACGACTGGACAATCGCAGCCCCTTTATACATATCATCCCGAAAAAAACAAATGCCAATGAATACTCTCTACGCTAAAAACAAACAACTATGCGTCTTGAAAAATTGATCAACACCGTATATTCATTTGCGGCAGCCGTAGTAATATTCGGCGCCTGGGCCAAGCTGGAACATAAAGACTACGGCAGCATCGCCCTCACAGCCGGTCTGCTGACGGAAGTAGGCATCTTCTTTATATATGGATTGATGGAATGGGGCAGACAGCCGGAAGAAGCGCCCGAACCAAAGCAGTCTCCCGCTGCCCCTTTGAGCGAAGAGAAAGCTAAAGAGCTCACCAGCACCCTAAAACACACCAACCATATCCTGAACAAGGTGTTCAGGACGGAGTAAACTATGTATATTCGTTATACGAATTCTTTCACCATGACCTATTCACCGGAATTGTTAAAGGGCACATTGAAGACCATCGTGTTGAAGCTCCTCACCGACAATAAAAAGATGTACGGCTATGAGATCACCCAAAAGGTAAAGGAGCTGACCCGTGACAAGATACAGATCACGGAAGGAGCCTTATACCCGACATTGCACGCACTGGAGGCGGATGGACTGGTGACCACGGAAGTGGAATACATCGGGAAAAGGGTAAGAAAGTATTATAGCCTCAGCCCCACCGGCAAAACAGCCACCCGTGAAAAATTGAAGGAACTGACTAACTTTATGGATACCATGATCGCCTTATTGGAAATAAAACCAAAAATGGCTTGATGTATCAGCTCAACGACCAACAGATAGACCTCATACTCGCCGACCTCCACCAGCGGGGCATCGAGACGGAAAGCATGCGCATGAATCTGCTGGATCATATCTGCATCCTCATCGAGAACCACCTGGAAGAGGACGGAGACTTCGGACAGTTCTATGCTACCACCATCCGGAGCTTTTATAAAGAGGAATTGCGGGAGCTGGAAGACGAAGCTCGTGTGCTGATGGCCTTGAACAAGGGGCACCTGCTCCTGAGCAGAAACCAATTCTTTCTATTGCTCTTTGTCCTATTGATCGGTCCTTTTATTACCTATGATCTCGTATGGATGTTCACAACAGGCCCCGGATGGTTTATACCTGCCGAAATATGGGTCAGCACCATCGTATTTGCCCTATACCCCCTCCTGGTACTGCTGGTATTGTTCCTGACACCCGACAGGTTCGACCCACTGATCCCGCACAAAGCAAAAATTTTGCTGGGTGGTCGATCCATGATCAAAGTAATGGCAATGGATACTGCTCAGCAATAGAGTGATCGCTCTCCTTCCCGCAAAAGAACAACCATGCCCAGGCCGCGGAGGAGGAGGACAGGAGTTCCATGGATATTTCCGGGCACCCCCCTGCATCCTCGATACCTAAAACCCCAAACTGCCCACTCGGTGCGGCCGGCCGATCATCGTCCTTATAAAAGTTGTTTTTCATACACTTTTGTTCTTCCAACAAAGGAACGATCAGGTACTGTCAACCCTATGTCAGGAGTATTTTCTAAATTGTAGAAAATTCGAACCTCTCTTATGGCAACTTCTTCCCAGGCCGAGCGGGCGGCGGCTTTTTCCCAATTACATACCGGACCCGGCATTTTTGTGATACCCAACCCCTCCGACGCAGGCTCGGCAATGATCCTGGCAAGCATGGGATTCAAGGCGCTGGCCACTACCAGCGCAGGCATGTCCTTTTCCATCGGCAAACCCGATGGGGATGGTATAGTCACCCGCGAAGAAGCGCTGGAGAACGTACGATCCATCGCGGCAGCCACTTCCCTGCCTTTGTCGGCCGATCTGGAAAATGGCTATGGCGACGATCCCCAATACTGCGCTCAAACCATTTTAATGGCAGCAGAGGCAGGCGCCGTCGGCGGATCCATCGAAGACGCCACAGGACGGGAAGATGACCCCATCTACCCGTTTGAACTGTCCGTACAGCGGGTGCGTGCAGCCGTACAGGCCGCCCGTAGCCTCCCTTTTCACTTCACTCTGACAGCAAGGGCGGAAAATTTCCTCCATGGACGTCCCGATCTTCCGGATACCATCCGCCGCCTGACAGCATTTGCCGCAGCCGGCGCAGACGTCCTTTTTGCCCCCGGAGTAAAGACCAGGGAAGAGATCACGGCCGTCGTCAAAGCCGTAGCCCCCAAGCCCGTCAATGTATTGTCCCTTGGTAATCTCACCCTAAAGGAACTGGAAGAAATGGGGGTCAAAAGGATAAGTCTCGGATCATCCCTGACCAGGGCCGCCTACGCAGGCCTCATCCACGCAGCCGAAGAGATCAAACAAAAAGGAAGCTTTTCCTATATACAGACTGCCACCCCCTATGCACAATTGAACGAACTGTTCCGGGCTGGCTCCTGATCCACAAACAAAAAAGCCATGAGTAAGAATACTCATGGCCTCGCGTTGTACATAACCAAAGCCGATCAGGCTTCCAGTTGGAAGTTGATCGGAAGTTCCAATCTTGTTTTTACATTCCTGCCT
>Ga0207695_10012484_pt1 | contig 10195 bp, 11 predicted proteins | sample KBSC54metaG_FD_184354 | JGI IMG/M metagenome (GOLD analysis project Ga0207695, IMG submission 184354) | Corn rhizosphere microbial communities from Kellogg Biological Station, Michigan, USA - KBS C5-4 metaG (SPAdes) (version 2) | ecosystem: Host-associated > Plants > Roots > Rhizosphere > Soil... | reverse complement strand
TCCCGCGAGATGCAGCGGGCGCCTTATCCCGTCGCGCACCATCAGCGTCACCAGCAGGGCCGCGTCCGCCGAGCCCATGCGGACGTCGGCAAAGCCCGCCTCCATCGCCTGTACCCCGGTCGCCTCGCCCACCGCGTAGACAGGCAGGTGGCGATAGAGATTGAGGGCTGTGCCGGCCTGCCGCACCGCCTGTGCGCTGGTCAGCATCAGTGCATCGTGCGCGGCCGCCTCGGGCGCCTCCCAGTCGATCGGTACCACCGTGAACAAGGGCGCGGCGATAACGTGCCAGCCGGCGGCGATGGCGCGCGCGGTGGTGGCGGCGGCACCCGGCTCGGGCCGCAGCACCAGCAGGGCTCTCATGCGGCGCGCCTCATGCCGCAAACAAGGCGCGCAGGTCGGGCCCGGCACGGTCGAGCAGGATGCGGGCGAGCGCCTGCGGCGCGCTTGTCTCGTGGAAGGGGAAGACGATCTCGCCCGCTTCGAACTGGCTGCCGTCCTCGGTCAATATCTCGGCGCGCAGATGGATCTGCCCGAGCGCGAGCTTGGCCAAAGCCGCCACCGGCGATCGGCAATCCGCGCTCAGCGCCGCCAGCAAGGCACGCTCGGCGCGCACGCACAGGCTGGTCTGTTTGTGATCGATCGCGGCGAGCAGCCCCAATATCTCGCCGTCGTCCGCGCGCGCCTCGACGCCCACCGCACCCTGGGCGGGGGCGGGCAGCAGATCGTCGAGCGGCGTGCCGACATCGTTGCGCCCCAGCCGCTCCAGCCCCGCGGCAGCGAGCAAGGTCGCGTCCGCCTCGCCCTCGGCCAGCTTGCGCAGACGCGTATCGACATTGCCGCGGAACAGCAGGATCCGGGCATCGGGCCGCGCACGCCGCACCTGTGCCGCGCGGCGCGGCGAGGAGGTACCGACGCGGGGGCTGGGCGGCAATGCGGCCAGACTGTCCGCGCCGATCAGCCGGTCGCGCGCATCGGCCCGCGGCGGTATCGCGGCAATCGCGATCTCATGCGGGCGGATCGTCTCCACGTCCTTCATCGAATGGACCGCGAAATCGATCTCGCCCTCAAGTAGCGCGCGGTCCAGTTCCTTGGTCCAGAGTGCCTTGCCGCCGATCTCGGCCAGCGCGCGATCCTGCACCTGGTCTCCGGTGGTCCTGATCGTGACGATCTCGATCGCGTCGGCGCGCAGACCGTGAACCGCGCACAGCGCATCGGCGACCATATTCGCCTGCCACAGGGCCAGCGGCGACCCGCGCGTTCCGAGGCGAAGGGGACGAGTCATGCGCGCCTTCTAGCTCCGCCTATCCGAAAGCCAATCCATAGCTGATGCAAATATGACTGGCCGGGACTTCACCACGCCTGGTTACGTTTCCGCAACGACAAGGCCTGTTGTGCGACGCAGCACAAGGAGGCGGCGTTGCGTCATTACCGGCTCTATGGGCTCAAGGATGGGCGGATCATCAGCACCACCGTGTTCGACGCGGCGGACGACGTCGCTGCGATCGAGGTCGCGCGCGCCCGCGCTGCCTTGGTCGACAGCGAATTATGGTCCGGCAGCCGGCTGGTGGCCTTCGTTCCCGCCACCCCCGACGCCGAATAAGCGCCGCACGATTGCGGTGGCGGATGCCCGCCAAATGTGCAGATATCGCGCAAGACCAGCAAAGGGGGCCGGCGCCTGCCAAGCGAAGTCGGACTGTTCGGGCGCGTGAAGGCCCAGGGATGGCGTGGCCTGCTCGTCCCAGCGGTATTCGTGCTGGCCTTCCTCGCGGTGATCGCGCCGATCGCCGCTGCCTTGCTTATCGCGCAGCATCACAGCTTCGCCGCGGGCCGGGCCAGAGCCGGGTCGCTTGCCACGGAAGTCGTCCGCCGCGCGGATATGGCCTCGATCCAGATGCGGAGCGCGCTTCGTCAGCTGCAGGCGCCCCCCGCCCATCAACCCTGCTCGGACGAGGGCATGCGCCGCATGGCCAGCGCCGTGCTCGAATATGATCAGATCCAGGGCGCCGGTTATGCAGACGGCGATCGCCTAATCTGCACCTCGGCAGGCCTGCTCGACCGGCCGATCGACCTTGGCCCTGCCACGTTCCACACGCGGGGCGGCTTCAGCGTGCGGACCGGCGTGCGGCTACCGTTTGCCCGGGGTGTGGGGCTGATCGTGATCGGCGCGCCTTCGGGTTATCTGATGTTCGTGCATCCGCACCTCACCGTGGACATACCGCTCGCCAGCAATCGCGATGCGATCGGCGTGATCGGTATCAGCGCGCCGCGCCTGATCAACCGCCGCGGCCCGATCGATATCGGCTTGCTGCGCCGCTTCTACGCCGCGCGCGAGACCGATTTCGTCGCGCAAAACCGGCTGGTGTCGGTCCAACCGTCGAAGAGCGGCGATTATGCCGGCTTCGCGATCCTGCCGATCGACGAGACCCGGAACGGAATGGCGCGCGATCTTCTCTATCTGCTTCCGGTCGGGTTCGTCTGCGCCGGCGCGCTGATCTTTTTGTTGCGGATTCTCGTTCGTGCCGAAAACAGCCTCGCGACGATCGCGAAGCGGGCGCTCAAGACCGACGAATTCTATCTCCGCTACCAACCGTTGGTCGAGCTTGAGACCGGGCGCTGGATCGGCGCCGAAGCGCTGGTACGCTGGCATCGCGCGACCGGGGAGGAGATGCGGCCGGACCTGTTCATCCCTTATCTCGAAGAAGCCGGCCTGATCCCGCTTCTGACCGACAAGGTGTTCGAAATGCTCGCTGCCGATATCGCCGGCGATCTCAAGGAACGCGAGGATTTCTACATCACGATCAACATCGCGTCGGCGGACCTGCGCGGCGATCGGCTGATGCACCTGATCGAAACCTTGCTCTCGAAGACGGGCTGCGGCGCGCGGTCTTTCGCGGTCGAGGCGACCGAACGCGGGCTGATCGACGCCGAGGATGGTGGGCAGGCGCTCAAGGCGGCGCGCAAGCGTGGCATATGCGTCGCGCTCGACGATTTCGGCACCGGCTATTCCAGCCTCGCTTATCTCCAGAAATTCCCGTTCGATTATATCAAGATCGACAAGAGCTTCGTGGATTCGATCGCGACCGGGGCGGCGACCAGCAGCGTCGTCGGCCATATCATCAACATGGCCCGGGACCTCAGGCTCGGCATCATCGCCGAAGGCGTGGAAACCGAGGAGCAGGCGCGTTTCCTCGTCGAACGCGGCGTCCGCTACGGCCAGGGCTGGCTCTTCGCGCGGGCGATGCCTTGGGCGCAGCTCAAGGCCGGCCTCGACCAGCAACAGGCCTGATGCGGCTTACTTGCCCGCTTCGGGCGCCTTGGTGACCTGGGTATAGACCAGCCGCCAGCCCTGGGCATCGTGCCGCCACACATCGACGAAATTATGCTTGTCGACGAACGTCTCGCCGCCTTCGCTGCCGTGAAGCTCGTTGACCGCGCTGAACACCGCGATGTCGCCCGATTTGAGCCATCGGCCTTCGCTTGGGGTGAAAGGCTCGATCTTCAGGCCGGGCGTGGCCAGCCCCTGGACGAAATCGGCCTTGCCGACCCGGCGGCCACCTTCGCGTACCCAGAGAAAGTCGGGGGCGATCAACGCGTCCAGCGTTGCGCCGTCGCCCGCCACGATTGCCTTGTCCATGGCGCGCGATGCTTCCTCGGGCGAAGCGTTGGCGACTGCGGCGTTCGCGGGAAGCGCGGCAAGGCCCGCAAGGCAGATCGCGCCGAACAGCGGGCGCAGCGGGAGAGGAATTGGCATTTTCATGACGTCCGTCATCCCGCAAACCCCCAAAGCGCGCCAGGATTTTTGTGACCGGTCCGGTCAGACCATCTTGCGATAGACGATGAAGCCCGATCGCTCGGCGACCTGATTGTACAGGCTCTGCGCGGTCTGGTTGGTCTCGTGCGTCTGCCAATAGACGCGCAGCGCGCCGGCAGCTTTGGCGCGCGTGTAGACGCCCTCGATCAGCGCCCGGCCCACGCCCTTGCCGCGCGCGTCCGCGCTGGTGAACAGATCCTGCAGATAGCAGATCGGCGCGATCGCGGTGGTGCTGCGGTGGAACAGATAATGGGTGAGCCCGATCAGCCGCCCGTCCAGCTCGGCGACGAGCGCATATACCGGCTCCATCTCGTCAAAGAAGCGCGCCCAGGTGGTTGCGGTGATGTCGTCGGCCAAGGCGCTCGGCCCGCTGCGCCCGTAGAAATGGTTATAGCCGTCCCACAAGGGCAGCCACTGGACATAATCGGTCTTCGCGATCTCGCGGATCAGGAGCTCGCTCATGCCTCAGCCTTCCGTGCGTCGAAGGCGAGCCGCGCCGCCTCGATCTCCGACAGATTGTTCGCCGCCCATATCCATACGCCACAGAAAGCCTCGCCCAAACTCTCGCCAAGATGCGTCAGGCGATAGTCTACGCGCGGCGGCACCACGGGATGAACCGTGCGCACCACCAAACCATCCCGCTCCATCTGGCGCAGCGTCTGGGTCAGCATCTTCTGGCTGATGCCGGGCACGAATTCGGCGATGCGGGTGAAGCGCAGCTCGCCATGTTCCTCCAACACCTCCAGGATCAGCATCGTCCATTTGTCGGCGACGCGGCCGATCAGCTCGGTGACCAGCGCCTCCACCTTGGGGTCGTTCTCGGCCGGATAGGGCTCGCGCTTCGCCACCATTCATACTCTCTTTCAGGTAAGTATAATTCTTTGAAGTGCCTACTTTCCAAAAGAGAGTATGGAACTAGATCGGCCTCCACGCAATCCGGAAGCGGAAAGGACATCCCATGCAGATCAGCGGCAACGCGATCCTCGTCACCGGCGGCAATAGTGGCCTCGGCCGCCGTTTCGCGGAAGAGTTCGCCAGGCGCGGCAACAAGGTCATCATCACCGGACGCAAGCAGGACACGATCGACCAGGTCGTCGCCGCCAATCCCGGCATCACTGGCTACCTGCTCGACGTGACCGATGCGCAGGCAATCAAGGATTTCGCCGCGAAAATCGTCGTCGAGCATCCCGATCTCAACGTCGCGATCCACAATGCCGGCATCATGGCCGCCGAGGATCTCACGGATCAGGATCTGGAGACGGCCGAGGCGATCGTGACCACCAACCTGCTCGGCCCGATCCGGCTGATCGCGGCGCTGATGCCGCATTTCCTCAAGCAACCGGCAGCCACGATCATGACCGTCTCGTCAGGCCTCGCGTTCGTGCCGCTCGTCAAGACGCCGACCTACAATGCCACCAAGGCGGCGATCCACAGCTACAGCCTCTCGCTGCGCGAACAGCTCAAGGACACCAATGTCGAGGTGATCGAGATTGTCCCGCCCGGCGTCCAGACCGGCCTCATGCCCGGCCAGGCCGAGGATCCGAACATGATGCCGCTTGAAGATTATATCGCCGAGACGATGGCCAATTTCGAGAAGCAGCCGACGCCCGCGGAAAATGCGGTCGGCCGGGTCAACTTCCTCTACAAGGCGACCGAGGAAGGCCGGTTCGGCCAGGCCTTCCACGCGCTTAACAGCACGCATCGCTAGGAAACCGTTCGTCCTGAGCTTGTCGAAGGATCGTCCTTCTTCTGACGCAAGACGAAGGACAGGGCTTCGACAAGCTCAGCCCGAACGGCGCGAGGTTACACCCGCTCCGGCAATTGCCAATCGATCGGCTTCTGCCCGTGCGCTTTCAGGAAGGCATTGGCTTTCGAGAAATGGCCGCAGCCGAAGAAGCCCGCATAAGCCGATAGCGGGGAAGGGTGCACCGCCTTCAGCACGAGATGGCGCCCGCCTTTGTCGACGCTGTCGACAAACGCCGCTTTCTTCTGCGCATAGCTGCCCCATAGCATGAACACGACCGACTCTGCCCGCGCATTGACCAGCCGGATCACCGCATCGGTGAACTTCTCCCAGCCGCGTCCCTGATGCGATGCCGCCATGCCCATTTGCACCGTCAGCACCGCATTCAGCAGCAGCACGCCCTGTTTCGCCCAATGCTCCAGGAAGCCGTGGCGCGCGGGAGGGATGCCGAGATCGGTTTCCAGTTCCTTGTAGATATTGACCAGGCTTGGCGGCGTCCGCACCCCCGGCTGGACCGAGAAGCACAGCCCATGCGCCTGGCCTTCGCCATGATAGGGGTCCTGCCCCAATATCACGACGCGCACATCCTCGAGCGGGGTCAGGTCGAGCGCGCGGAACCACTCATTGCCCTTAGGGAAGATGCGCTTGCCCGCCTGTTTCTCGGCGACCAGGAATTGACGCAGCGCCTGCATATAGGGGCTGTCGAACTCGCCCTGCAGCGGCTCCAGCCAGCTTTGATGCAGCTTCACCTCGCCCATGCCGCGCCTCCTTCGCATCCGGGCATGTCGGAGCGGAAAGGCCGGGTCAATCCGCTGGCGCGCCCGCGGACGGACAATCGAAGGCGAGCGGGCAATCGGCGCAATGCCTGCTGTCGGGTCGGCAGAAAAGCTGGCCGACACGCTTGGTCCCGATATGAAAGAGCAGGAAGTCGTCCCCTCCCCAATTGGGCGCGCCGGCGGTGACCTGCTCGCTCGCCGCCTGCATATCCGCGCCCGGCCCGACAAAACCGAGCCGCTGCATCACTCGCAGCACATGGGTGTCGACGATGAACACCGGCCGATTGAGCCGACTTCCGCTCAGCGTGGCGGCGGCGACCTTGCGGGCAACACCCGGCAGGCGCTCTAGCCACGCAAGCGCCGCATCCAGCGGTATCGTGCCCAGGAAATCGAGATCGAAATCCGGTCGCTCGCGTGCGATCTGCCGCATCGTGTCCGTCAGCCATTGCGCCTTGGCTTCGGCGAACGTCACGTCGGCGATCGCGTGCCGAATCCGGGCAACGGGCGCGCGGGCCAGCTCGGCCGGAGAAGGAAACCGTCGGCATAGCCGCTCATAAGCGGCTAGCGACACCGCGTCCCGCGTGCGCCCGCTGATCAGCGATTTGACGAGCGCGCCGATCGGCGACCGGCGCGGCAGCGGCGCGATTGTATCCAGCAGCGGCCGCAGCGCATCGCGCCATCGGTCCAGATCCGCGCAGGCGAAGTCGAATCGCTGTTGCATCCTTCTTCAATATTAGAACATAACAAGAACATATCAATAGCGAGTCGTCGAAAGGAGATTGCGATGCCGGCTGCGCCTGCTCCCCTGCCATATCCCGGTGCCCACAATCTGTTTTTCGCGGTGCAGCCGCCCGAGGACAAAGTGCGTGAGATCATGGATCTGATCCCCGCGCTGAAGCTTGGCGGCACGCCGTTGCGCCCCGAGCGGCTGCATGTCTCTCTCCTGGCCCTTGTCTGGAACGACGACGTGCCCGACGGCCTGATCGAAGAAGCGCGCGATGTTGCCGGCGCCGTCCGCGTGGAGCCGATGCGCGTGATATTCGATCGCGTGGTCGGCGGCGCCAACTCGGCCCTGCTCCGCCCCAGCGAACCGCTCGAAGCCTTGCGCATGTTCCGCGAGCGTTTGGGCTTCGCGCTGATGAATGCAGGCGTCGATTTCCAGCTCGACGGACGCTTCGCCCCGCACGTCACCTTGCTTTACGGCGGCGCGCCCATGCCCGAAATTCCGGTCGACCCGATCATCTGGACGGTCGAGGAATTTGTCCTGATCGACAGCCATATCGGCCTGACCCACCACGAAACCGTCGGCCGCTGGCAGCTTCAAGCTAGTGGCGAATAGTATTTGCTAATGGCGGAAAGCGTTAGGCCTCCGCATACCCCGACGCCACCAACATGCCGTCGTGTCTGATATCTACGCTGAACAGGCCGTCGTCGGTCGTATGGCGAGGCGAAAGATAAGCGGTCGCTCCAGAAAATTCGTGCTCGCCCAACACGACGCCATGTTCCGCATCCGCCGTGTCGCAACCCAGCCGGAAAGGTGCAGGAACCTCAAGCCTGCTGCCATTGGCACCAGACCAGCCGTAGCCGTAGATCGGCCTTACGTGTCGAACGTGGGCTATCACGCTTCATGAATGTAGAATTTGCAGAACATCCGCAACCGGTCTGCAACCGGACCTTCTGACCGGTTTTCTTGGCCCTTCATGACCTCGGCCTTGTGCTGCCCGTCGCCAGGGCATGTCTTCCCCGATGGGCCTTTGAAGGGTGAGGACATGGGGATCAATCGTCGCGAATTCGTGAGCAGCGCCGCGGCCATGGGCGCGACCTTGCTGTGGGCAGGGCAGGCCGCCGCCTCGCGCATCGCCTGGCGCGAGGATCGCGCGGCCTATCCGGAGGGCGTCGCCTCGGGCGATCCTTTACCCGACAGCGTGATATTGTGGACGCGCCGGCCCTTCCCCGGAACGGCCCGCGCGATGCTCACCGCCGAGGTCGCGCTCGATCCCGATTTCCGCCAGGTGATCGCCACAAGGAAAGTGCCCGTGCTGGCGGAATCGGACTGGACCTGCCGCGCGCTGGTCGCCGGGCTCAAACCCGCGGCCGTCTATTGGTACCGCTTCACCGATGCCGACGGGCACGGCAGCCGCGTCGGCCGCACCATCACCGCACCCAGCGACGACGATCCGCGCACCGTCCGTTTCGCCTTCGTCTCCTGCCAAAGCGTCAACGAAGGTAAGCAGAATGCCTACCGCCGCATGATCTGGGAGGATGAGAAAGCGCCCGCCGACCAACGCCTCGGCTTCGTCCTCCACCTCGGCGATTTCATCTACGAGGTCGTCGAATATCCCGACGAGCTGCCGCACCGCTACGATCGCACCGTCTACGACATCGGCCGCATCCCCGATGCGCGCAAGGTCGGCAACTTCCACGTGCCGACCACGCTCGAGGGCTATCGCGTGGTCTATCGCGGCCACATCCACGACCCCGATGTGCAGGACGCGCGCGCGCATTTCCCCTTCATCTGCATCGGCGACAATCACGAATTCTCGTGGCAGGGCTGGCAGAGCTTCATCACCTACGGCGGCGGCGATCCCGAGCCCGCGCAGAAGCTACGCGTCGCCGCCAACCAGGCCTGGTGGGAATATATCCCGTCGCGCGTGCGCAAGGTTTCAGGCCCGGGGTTGGAGACGTTCGCCCCGCCCGCGGTCACCAACGCGCCGATCACCAGGCTCGACGATGACGGCTTCGGCGACGAGCCCAATAACCGCATCGCGGTCGGCAGCATGACCGCCTATCGCGCGCAGCGTTACGGCCGCCATGTCGATCTGATCCTGACCGATTTCCACAGTTACACGATGCGGCAGCCGATCAATCGGCCCGAGACCCAGCCAATCGACTTCGGCGACTTCCCTTTCTTCATCTCGCAGCAGGTGATGGAGATAGTCGACGGCGGTCGCGGCTATGACGGCGGCAAGCCGCCCGCGACGATCCCGTTCTCCGGCAAATCGATGCCCAATTTCCGCAAGGACGAGGCGCCCTTCACCGTGCTCGGCCGCACACAGAAGGCCTGGCTCAAGGATCGGCTGAAAGCATCGACCGCGACCTGGAAAATCTGGGGCGCGACCAACGGCACGCTCGACATGCGGACCGATCCGCAGAATCTGCCTGCAGGTCTGGCTCCCGCCCCCTGGGTCGATGGCTATGCGACCTTTGGCGGGGGCGATTTCAGCGCCTCCTTCCTCGAACGCGGTGAAATCTACGATCACGTTCGGGACAACGGGATCGACGGTTTCGTCACCGTTTCGGGCGATCGCCACAGTTTCTGGGCGGGTTATGCCGCCAAGGCTCTTCCGCCCAAGAGTTTCGATCCGGTCGGCATCACCTTCATCACCGGCTCGATCTCGGCTCCCGGCTTGGCCGAGGCGCTGGAATATGGGCTCAAGGGCCACAAACTACGCCCGCTCTTCACGGTCGAACGCGCCGACGGCACCAAGGAAGCAACGGTAAATCTGGCGATCAAGCGCGGCGTCCGCAGCGCGCTCGAATATGCGCAATCGGGCGACATCGAACGCGCCCGCGCGCTCACCAATTCCGACAACGCCCCGCACCTCGAATTCGTCGATATGGGCGGGCACGGTTATTCGGTGGTGACCGCCGAGGGGCAAGCAATCCAGACCGAGTTCGTCTGCATCCCGCGCCCGATCACCCGCGCCGAAACGCCCGACGGCGGTCCGATCCGCTACCGCGTCGTCCATCGCGCCACGCGCTGGCACGACGGCAGACCCGCGCTGGAACAGCGTATCCTGGAGGGCGATCCGAGGACGTCAGTTTAGGTTACGCAATCCTCCCCTGGCGGGGAGGATCGGAATG
>Ga0207695_10012482_pt1 | contig 10196 bp, 7 predicted proteins | sample KBSC54metaG_FD_184354 | JGI IMG/M metagenome (GOLD analysis project Ga0207695, IMG submission 184354) | Corn rhizosphere microbial communities from Kellogg Biological Station, Michigan, USA - KBS C5-4 metaG (SPAdes) (version 2) | ecosystem: Host-associated > Plants > Roots > Rhizosphere > Soil... | reverse complement strand
GGAGGTGGTGTCTTCCTTGGTCTGAGCCTGGGCACGGATGGTGCCGGTGTTGAGCAGGCCGCCCGACGTCGTGAAGGTGCCGGGCGTTGCGCCCGTGCAGGATCCGGCCGTGCCGCTGAGACAGGTGAAATTGACGGCGGAAGAACCTTGGATCGCCACCGCCAGCGCGCTCACATCCAGATCGATCGGCTGGCCGGAAATCGTGCCATGGTTGATGAAGGCATAGCCCTTGCCGCCATCGACGGAATCGATCTGCGTGCCGACCGGGCCCAGAATGGCGGGACCGCGCACGGTGGGGTTGAGCGAAGATACGGTCTGAGAGGGATCGATCAGCACGACCGGCGCGAATATCGAGCCGTTGCTGGAATTGATGAGATCGCCATTGCCGGAAATGGTGGCGATGGCGGTGGTGCCATTGGAAGTCGAAGGTCCGGCGTTGAAGAAGCCGCCTGCAATCGAACTTCCGATGATGACGGCGCTGCCGCTTTCGAAATTGCCGCCCTTGCGGTTGGGATTGATGGTGCCCAGCACACTGATCGAGCCGTAATTGGCGAAGGCGCCCGTCGAGGCGGCCGCCGTACCGGAATTGACGCAGGTGTAACCAAGAGCCGAATTGTTCGCGCAAGGCGCGATCGGGCCCAGAATGACGATGCCGCGCGCCTGGTTGCCCACCGTGGTCAAGCTCGCGCCCGAACCGATGATGAAATTGCCGTTGAGATTGCCTTCCAGGTCAATGGCCGTGTTGCCGCTGGAGGTGGATTTGTCGCTGGCGCTCTGGACCATGGAGCCGCCCAAGGTCACGTCACCATCGATGGTGGTGCCTTGAACCAGTGTGAAGATATTGCTGGTGTCGCCCACCACCGAAACCGTGGAACCCGCAACCGTGCCGCCGGTGGTGCTGATGATGTTGTTGAAGTTGATCGGCGCATAGAATGTGTGGCCGCCGCTGATGAGCAATGCCGATTTGCCGGTGCCGCTTCCGGTCAGGTTAATGCTGCCCAGATTGGTGATGCCGGAGCTGTTGACGATGTCGCCCGCACTGGTGTCGACCCCGATGCCGATCGCGCCGGCCGTGTTCTGGTTGGAGATTGTGCCTTGATTGAGCAGGAAATTGTTGGAATTAACGAGGACGGCCGCCTTGGCCGCCTTGATGTCCACCCCACCCGAGCTGATGGTGATATCGCCCAGGGTTTTGGTGTCGATTGCCTCTTTACGGGTATCGGTGATGGTGGTCGCCGCATGGGCTGCGGAAATCGACAGGGGCGCGGCCAGCAAAGCGGCCGTGGCGGCGGAAAGCATCAGGCGGTGCTTCGTCAAAATCCAAACCTCGTTGTATTGGCCAAGGACGCCCGCGGTCTCCGCGCAAACCCTTGATCTGGCTCCGATCCGGCTCCAGCCTTTTCGGGCTTTCCGCTCTTAACCGTCCGGGCCCTGTCCCGGTCCGCCTTTGTACCCGGCCCGCGCCACCGTTCAACAGCAAATTTTCACGTCTTAATCGGGTGTTAGCCCGTTTCCGCCCACACTTCCGCATGAAAAAGGCTTAACCCGAGCGTTGTTTCCCCATGAATCCGGGCCGGCACACCAGCCTCGCAAAATTGACCCAGAAGGAGGTTTCGGCCGCGGCCGACCGCCACGAAATGCTCTATTCCGGCCGGCTGGGCGGGGCGCGGGCCTCTTTCGCCTATTGCGACCTGTCGGGGTTGGACCTGGCGGGGCGCAACCTGGCCGATGCGGACTTCACCGGCGCGGTGCTGGAGGAAACCAACCTGGCAAGCGCGCGACTGGATGCCGCGAGCTTTTTCGGTGCGGATCTGCGCCGCGCCAATCTGGTCAACGCCTATATGCGCCGCGCCGACCTTCGAGGCGCCTCGCTGCGGGGCGCCAATCTGATGGGCACCGACCTTTATGAGGCGGATTTCCGCGAAGGCACCATCATGACCAAGGACCGGCACGGCAATCTGCGCGCGCTACAGCACGACACCAAGCCGTCCGAACTTCCCTCCGCCATGCTCAACTCCGCCAACCTGGAACGCGCCAAGCTGACCGGCGCGATGGCGGTGCAGGCCGACTTCACCGATGCGGTGATGAAAGGTTGCCGCCTCACTCGCGCCAATCTGCGCCAGGCCCGCCTGACGGGCGCCAATCTGGAGAATGCCGATCTGTCGGGCTGCGATCTTACCGGCGCGGATCTGGCCGGCGCCATTCTGGTGGGCGCGCGCATGGATTTCGCCAACACGCATGGCGCCGACCTGTCCCACACCCTGACCGACAAAAGCGAACCGGATCCCAATGAGACCAAGCGGATCGAAGAGATGCTGGAAAGCCATGCGCGCTGGGCGCTGAGCGACGGACGCGACGGCCAGCCCGCTGATCTGTCCGGCCTGGATCTGCGCCGGGTGCGCAATTTATCGCATGCCAGGCTCACCGCGCTGATCGCGCCGGGCGCGGTATTGTATGGCGTCAATCTGGAAGGCGCTTCGCTTCAGGGCAGCAATCTGGCGGGTGCCGATCTGCGCAGCGCCCGGCTGCACGGCGCGGATCTGCGCGGGGTCAATCTGTCCGGCACCAAGCTCAGCCATGCCGATCTCAGCGATACCAATATCAGCCCTTTATTGATCGCGGGCGACCGGCTGCTGCCCGCGCGCCTGGACAATGCCGAAGCGCGCTATGCAGATTTTCATGGCGCGGACCTGCGCCGGGCCCATATGGCGGGCTGCGACTTCGCCTATGGCAATCTCACCGGTGCAGATTTTCGCGATGCCGATCTGACGGATGTGAACTTTTTCGGCGCGAAGCTGCCGATGCTGTTCGCTGAGTCTGCTTAATTTCCCCCCTCCGCCCTACGCAACCTCGAGAGGTTGCTACGGGCACCTCCTCGCCAGCGCGCTGACGCGCGCGCAGGGGAGGCGGGCCTGAGCTTTGCATCAAAAAAGAAAAGGCGAGGTGCCACTAATGACACCTCGCCTTGTTAAAAGCGACCACCAGCTTTCTTCCCCCGCATGGCGAAGCCATTGGCGGGGGAAGATGTCTTCCGAGGGTTTATCCCGAGGAAGACAGATGGGGGTAAAAATCAGGCAGCCTTGCTGCCTTCAATGCTCTTCAACTCCGGCGCGTTGATGGCGATGCGGCGGGGCTTCTTGGCTTCGGGCACGACGCGCTCCAAATCGACATGGAGCAGGCCGTTTTCGAGCTTAGCGCCTTTGACCTCGACATGTTCGGCAAGCTGGAATTTGCGCTCGAAGGCGCGCCCGGCGATGCCCTGATGCAGATAGGCGGCCTTGGCCGCGTCTTCGCGTTTGCCGGTGACGGTCAATACGCCGTCGGCGACTTCGACGCCGAGATCCTTTTCGGCAAAGCCGGCGGCGGCGATGGTGACGCGATAATTATTCTCGTCGCTGCGCTCGATATTGTAGGGCGGATAGCCGCCCTGCGCGGCGTCGGCATTTTCAAGCAGGTCGAAAAGACGGTCGAAGCCGACAGTGGAACGGTAGAAAGGCGAATAATCCAGACGCATGGAACAACCTCCTGAAAGCGTTGCATTTTCCGGTGCAAAAGCGCCCCCGGAACGACCTTTAGATGGGCATGGAACCCATGCCTTCAAGGCCCGGGCGGGGCACCGGAGCGTCAGAATTTTCCCGCCCGATGCGCCAGTCCCAGGAGCCAGAACAACGCCATCGCGCCGTAGATCACCGCGTCCATCCGGGCCGGCGTCAATCGGATGCCGGTGGTATCCACCAGCAAGGTGCGCAGCCAGGCGCCTTCCTCGCGGTTGGTCTCCGCCGCGCGCCAGCGGCGATGGCGCAACCAGTTTTCCAGATTGTTGAGAATGCAGGCACCGCGATTGAGCTTCCAATGCAGAAACATCAGCGGCAGGAAGACGAGATAAAAGGCGAGCCAGCCGCGCCCCGGCCAGGTCCAGCCCAGGACCGCATAAGCCAGAACAGCGACATGGATGAGAAAACAGCACCAGCCCAAAGCATCGCGTTCGCTCTTCATAGTCTCAGCTTGAACGCAAGCAGGTGCCTGCGCAAACTCAGGGTTCGATGATGCCTGCCCCTCAAGACTTCCGTCCTTACTTCGTGACCGCGGGTGCCGCCCGATTGCGCGCGGCGCGTTTCGATGCGGATCGGCCGCGCGCGCTCTGCCTTTTGCTCAACGGCCAAACCGAATTCATCGAGAAATATTTCGAAGTGATCGACGAGCTGCGCGGCCGCGGTTTTTCGGTCGTCACCTTCGACTGGCGAGGCCAGGGCGGTTCAGGCCGTCTGCTGCCCGATGCCCGCAAAGCCCATATCGAGGATTTCGCGGCCTATGATCAGGATCTGGACGCCGTGATCCGGACCCTCCCGGCCGGCTTGCCCCGGATCGGGATGGCTCATTCGATGGGCGGCAATATCCTGCTGCGCCGCTTGCACGACGTACCGGACGAATTTGCCGCCGCCATTCTTTGCGCCCCCATGCTGGGGATCAATTTCCGCGGCACGCCCGGCTGGGTGGTGGAGGCGATCGCCCACACCCTCAATCGCAAAACCCCTTCCCCCGAATTCGTCTGGGGCATGGGCATGCGCGACCAGATCACCCAATCCTTCGATCAGCAGATCGTCACATCCGACCCCGTGCGTTATGCCCGCAATCAGGCGCTGCTGAGGGCCAATCCGGAATTGCGGCTCAACGGCCCCACCTGGGCCTGGCTTGCCGCCGCGATCCGGTCCATCGCCCTCACGCGCCGTCCCGGCTATGCGGAAGCAATCGCGACGCGGTCCATCATCTTCGGCGCTGGGCATGACCGGGTCTGCAAAACGCCCGCCGCGGCGGCCTTTGTGGCGCGCATGCCGAACGCCCGATTTGTCGAAATCGCCGGGGCAGAGCATGAAATCCTGATGGAGCGTGACGCTTTGCGCGGGCGCTTCTGGTCGGCGTTCGACGATTTCCTGTAAAAAGCGCCCCAGCGATTTTCCGCTGAGGCGCTTCTTCTTCGTTTTGCAAAATTACTGCGGCTGAACCGGAGCAGGCTGTGCTTCCGGCTGAGGAGCCGCTTGCTGCTCAGGTGTTACCGCCGGAGTAGCCGCGATATCCTCGGCGCTATTGCCGGGCTGCGGCGCAGACTGACCGTTGCTGGCCACCGAAGATGCAGGAGGCGTGGGCGGAGTCGGCAGCGGTGTTGCGTCAGAAGCCGGGGCAGCAGCAGCCACGTCAGACGACGGAGCGGCTTCGTTCTGCGGCACTGGCACTGAACCGTTCTTGGTTGCCTGATCGGCCGCTTTGTTCAACTGCGCGGTCTGCGCAGATTCCGCCTGATTCAATCCAGCTTCATCTTTCGTCTTGGCGGCGCGGGCCGTCTTTACCGGCTTGTCCGCGGTCACATTGGGCGCGGCATTGGGCGCGGCACTGGCGGCCTTCGCGGCAGGGGCGGCGTCATAGGGAGATTTCGTCGCCGTGCCGGAATCCACCGGGGCCGCCATGTCAGGCGCCGGTGTTGCAGCCGGCGGCGGCACCGCCGCCGGGGCTGTCTGAATAGGCGCGTTTGACGCGACCTGCGATGCAGGCGCCTTTGCGGCAACCGGCGCATGGCCCGAACCGCTGAACGTATAAAAGCCCGCCGCGCCCAACAGCAACGCGACGACCAAACCGCCGCCAATCATCTTGGTGGTGTTGCTGCCTTTCTCTTCTTCTTCGAAATGATGAAAGCTGGAAAGGCCGCCATTATCGATGATGGTGTGTTTCTCGCCGAAGCCGGATTCAGTGCGAATTTCTTCCGGCATCATCGGCGCGTTGCGAAGATCGCTCATGCGGCGTCCTGCTCTTTGAATGTTACAGTAAGAAAACGTGAGCGCGCGCATCCTGGTTGCCGGAACAAGCGGGGTATCATTGCGGCAGGAATGGACGAAGGTCGCGCAATTGCGCGTTATTTTCGCCTTATTTGCCTGGTCGCGCGGCCCCGGGCGCGGACGCGCCCAATTGAACAATGGGCGCCTCCGGCGCCGCTCGAAAAACCGCCTCTCACTTTTCCTGGCCGACGCTCCGTAGAACTTCAGCCTGCGAGAAGCTTCATCGCTTCGGCGTGAACGCGCCGGTCGCCGCTGGCCAGGATGGTCTTGCCGGGTTGGGCGGAGCCGCCATCCCAGCTGGTGATGACTCCGCCTGCGCCTTCCACCAGCGGAATCAGCGCCGCCACATCCCAGGCATGGAAGTTGGCTTCGATCACGATATCGACAAAGCCCAGCGCCAACGCGGCAAACAGATAGCAGTCGCCGCCATAGCGGGTCATCTTGGTGGCACCATCCACCCGTGAGAAAGCGGCCAGCTGTTCCTTCGAGAAATAGGCGCCCGGATCGGTGGCGCAGAGGATGGCGTCCGCCAGCGATGCACATTCGCGCACTTGCAGCGGCGAGGCCTTGCCGGCCTGAACCAAATGCGCCGCGCCATTGACGCCGACAAAACGCTCGCCCAGCACCGGTTGATCGAGAACACCCAGCACCGGCTTGCCGTCATATTCCAGCGCGATCAGCGAACCCCATTCGTGCCGCCCGGTGATGAAGGCGCGGGTGCCGTCCACGGGATCGAGCACCCAGCGATAGCCGGAGCAGCCTTTCTGCTCGCCATATTCTTCGCCCAGGATGCCGTCATCCGGCCGCTCGCGGGCCAAAAGTTCGCGGATGGCACGCTCCGCGCCTTTGTCAGCTTCAGTCACCGGATCGAAATGATGGACGCCTCTTTTATGCGCCACATCGATGCGCTGACGGAACAAAGGACGGATCACCGCGCCGGAGGTGTCGGCCAGGCGGTTGGCGAAGGCGATCAGGTCGGGTTCAACGGTCATCGGAAGAGCCTCGCGTGACGGCCTCTGCAGATCAAGACATTGCGCGAGGAAATTTGACCTGAACCCTCTCCACGGCCGCTCGCTTACGCTCGGCGTGTGCCACGGCCCGCTGCACGCGCGCGACGCACTCCGCGCAAAAGAACCGCGACTTAGGCTTCGGCGGCCTGCTTGGCGCGCTTGCGCAGATGCGGAAGCAATTCGCGTTTCCGCAACCTGATGTTTTGCGGCGTCACTTCCACCAGCTCGTCGTCCTGGATATAGGCCATCGCCTGTTCCAGGGTCATCGGCACGATCGGGGTCAGCTTCACCGCTTCGTCCTTGGACGTGGTGCGGATGTTGGTGAGCTGCTTGGATTTAAGCGGATTGACGTCCAGGTCATTGTCCTTGGCATTCTGGCCGATGATCATGCCTTCATAGACCTTGGTGCCAGTGGTGATGAAAAGCTTGCCGCGCTCTTCGATGTACCAGAGACCATAGGTCACCGCTTCACCCTGCTCGGTCGAGATCAAGACGCCATTGATGCGTCCGCCCACCGGACCCTTGTGGGGAGCGTAATCCAGGAACATGCGGTTCATCACGCCGGTGCCGCGCGTGTCGGTGAGGAACTCGCCGTGATAGCCGATCAGGCCGCGGGCGGGCGCGTGGAAGACCACCCGGGTCTTGCCCGCGCCGGTGGGCCGCATATCCACCATCTCGCCCTTGCGGGTGGAGATCTTCTCGATGACGACGCCGGTATAGGCATCGTCGACATCGACCGTGACTTCCTCAATCGGTTCCATCCGCTCGCCGTCGATGGTCTTGAACAGCACGCGTGGGCGCGAGATGGAAAGCTCGAAGCCTTCGCGGCGCATGGATTCGATCAGCACGCCCAGCTGAAGTTCGCCGCGGCCGGCCACTTCGAACGCGCCTTCGCCGGTTTCCGTCACCTTCAGCGCCACATTGCCTTCGGCTTCGCGCAGCAGACGCTCGCGGATAACGCGGCTCTGAACCTTGTCGCCTTCCCGTCCCGCATAGGGGCTGTCATTGACAGCCAGGGTCATGGCCAGGGTGGGCGGATCAATCGGGTGCGACGGGATGGGCTCATCGACATTCAGGTCGCACAACGTGTCGGCCACGGTGGCGTCTTCCAGACCGGCGATGGCGACGATGTCACCGGCTTCGGCACGCTCCACCGGTACCCGGGCAAGGCCCCGGAACGCCAACAGCTTGGTGACGCGGGTCTTCTCGATGACCTCGCCGTCACGGTTCAACGCCTTGATGTTTCGGTTGGTGGTGATGACGCCCGATTCGATGCGGCCGGTGAGAATGCGGCCCAGAAAATTATCGGCTTCGAGCGTGGTGACCAGCATCTTGAAAGGATGTTCTTCGCCGGCCAGCGCCTGCGGCTTGGGCGGTGGCACATCGTCCACGATCAACTGGAACAAGGGGTCGAGATTCTTGCGCTCGTCTTCCAGCTCTTTCACCGCCCAGCCGTTGCGGCCGGAGGCATAGAGATAATGGAAGTTCAACTGGTCGTCATTGGCTTCCAGCGCCAGGAAGAGATCGAAAATCGATTCCAGGGTCTCCTTGGGCTGGGCGTCCTGGCGGTCGATCTTGTTGATGACGACGATGGGCTTGAGGCCCAGTTTCAAGGCCTTGGAGAGCACGAATTTGGTTTGCGGCATGACGCTTTCCGCCGCGTCCACCAGCAGCACCACGCCATCCACCATCGAGAGGATGCGTTCAACTTCGCCGCCGAAATCCGCATGGCCCGGCGTGTCGACGGTATTGATGCGCGTGCCGTGCCACTCGACGCTGGTGCATTTGGCCAGGATGGTGATGCCGCGCTCGCGCTCTTGATCGTTGGAGTCCATGGCGCGCTCGGCCATATGCTGGTTTTCGCGCACCGAACCGGACTGTTTCAGCAGCTGGTCGACCAGCGTGGTCTTGCCATGGTCGACATGGGCGATGATGGCGATGTTGCGAATGTTCATGAGTCAGGGCGCTCGGCTGGGAAGGCCGGGCTTATAGACGCCCCCCGGCCCCCTCGCAATCGGGGCCGCAAAAGTCGCAGCGCCACATCATAATAACAATGATTTCAACATGTTAATGAACATTTCGGCCGGTTACATGATACCGCTGCGGCCTTTTTTGAGACATTTGTGAGAGAGTTTTGCCCTATAGAGTGTAAGGCCTAGAGCGCCAAAATACCGCTAAAGCCGTGTGCGGCTTGAAAAAATCCCCGCCGCTGGTGTGGGATGAGCGGAATTTCGGGCGTAAATTTCATCGCCGGCCGACGGACGTGTGGGCGGTGTAAATTGGTGTGAGAGAAAACGGCGTTGCGTATCACGTTGTCGCAAAGTCATGACAGGGAACGCCGCAGACCGTATCAACAACGGTCCGGCTTGGGGAAGATCGAATGAACATGCAGGTTCCACCGCCCACGTCCGACCGCGAGGCGTCCACGCATGATCCCCGAGAGGGTGGCAGTTCCACGCGCCGTTATCTGATCGGCGGCATCGCGCTCATCCTGGTTCTGGGCGGGTATTATTATTGGACCCATGCGGCCCCCAAGGCGCCGCGCCGCGCCACGCCGCCGGCGCCGGTTCGCGTCACCAATGCCGTGCAGCGCGACATGCGGGTGGTGGAACACACCATCGGCACGGTCGTGGCCAATTCCATGGTGTCGGTGACCGCGCGGGTGCAGGGCCAACTCACCAAGGCCTATTTCAAGGAAGGCCAGATGGTGAAGGAAGGCGATCTTCTGTTCGAGATCGACCCGCGCCCCTATCAGGCCGTCTACGACAATGCGGTGGCGACCCTTGCCTCCGCCAAGAGCACCGCCGACCGCAACCAGCGCCTGTCGCTGGAGAATGCGATTTCGGCGCAGCAGAATGAAACCGCCCAGGCCGCCTATCTGCAGGCCAAGGCGAATGCGGAAGCCGCGCGCCTCAATCTGGAATTCACCCGAATCCGCTCGCCCGTCGACGGCAAGACCGGTCCGATCATGCTGCAACCCGGCAATCTGGTGTCGGTCAACGGCCTGACCGCGCCGCTGGTCACCATCACCCAGATCCAGCCCATCAAAGTCTCATTCAACCTGCCGCAATCCGATCTGCCGCGCATCCAGACGCGTGCGCATCAAGGTGGACTGAACGCGACGGTGAACCTGCACGATATGGGCGGCCAGGATATCAGCGCGCCGGTGGACTTTATCAGCAACGCCGTCAGCAACAGCGCAGGCACCATCGAGTTGCGGGCGACCTTCCCCAACAAGGACGGCGCCCTGGTGCCCGGCCAGCTGGTGGATGTCACCGTCGAGCTCGCCAACATTCCCAAGGCGATTGTGATCCCGCGCGTGGCCGTCAATATCGGCCCGGACAGCCAATATGCGTAT
>Ga0207695_10012475_pt1 | contig 10199 bp, 8 predicted proteins | sample KBSC54metaG_FD_184354 | JGI IMG/M metagenome (GOLD analysis project Ga0207695, IMG submission 184354) | Corn rhizosphere microbial communities from Kellogg Biological Station, Michigan, USA - KBS C5-4 metaG (SPAdes) (version 2) | ecosystem: Host-associated > Plants > Roots > Rhizosphere > Soil... | reverse complement strand
CGGCAAATCCGTAGCCCTGCCGGCACGGCCGATTCACTTGAGCGTCGATATCACGGGAACGCATGTGCTGGTGGCGTTCAACATTCCGAGCTCGATTTCAGTGCGTCAATTGAACCCGGACGGCACCATCGGAGCGCTGGTGAAACAGCCGTCCACGCTGGATACCGGGATTTACGCGCACCAGGTGCGTGTGAATCCATCGAACAAGACGGTGTTTCTGGTGACGCGCGGCAACGGTCCGACGAAGGACAAGCCGGAGGATCGCGGTGCGGTGAAAGTATTCAGCTATGCGGATGGCGTGTTGAAGAATCTGGCGTCGATCGCGCCGAATGGGGGAGTAAACTTTCAGCCCCGGCATCTGGATTTCCATCCGTCGCAGCCGTGGGTGTTTTTATCGCTCGAGCGGCAGACCCAGTTGCAGGTCTACCACATGACCAAAGATGGATCGCTGGATGCGCTTCCGTTGTTCACTAAAGACAGCGTGGCGAACCCCGCGAAGAAAGCTCCTCTGCAAAATTCGGGCACGGTTCATGTGCATCCGAACGGCAAATTCGTGTATCAGGCCACGCGCTCGGCAGGCTCGGACGCCAGCGGGAAAGCGAGTTTCGGAGGAGGCGAGAACAGCATCGCGGTGTATGCGATCAATCAGAAGACCGGCGAGCCCACGCTGCTTCAAAATGCCGACACTCGGGGCGCGGAGCCGCGAACCTTCGCGCTCGACCCCAGCGCCCAGGTACTGGTGGCCGGGAATCAGACCGCCATATCGGCGGGATCGAAAACGATTCCGGCGAGTTTAGCCGTGTTTCGTGTTCGTACGGACGGAAAGCTCGACTTCGTGCGTAAATACGACGTCGATACCAGTGGCGGCAGCCTGTTCTGGATGGGAATCGTCCCGCTGCCCTGAGCAGCGTTTAAGGCTTGCTACCGAAGAACCTTGCTGGCTTCGGCCTGCGCGATCAGACGGTCGGCATCGTCCTGCAAGAGGTAGCGTCCGCGCACCATTCTCTCGGCGGCGGCGCGGACTTGCGCGACGTACTTCTCGTGAGTCCCGTAGCGCTCTTCGAGCGAGGGCCGCGGATCCCCGGCAGCGAGCCGCTCCGCTTTGGTTTTGGCGAAGGGGATGAATGAACCGGTGTTCGTGCGAATCTGGCCTTTGTAGAAGCCACTGGCAACCGTGTTCCAGCCGGTATAGGTTCCGAGCGGCGCCTGATGAAGCACGCTGGCGACGCCGCTGATTTCGTTGCCGTCGGAATCCACCTTGGGAACCACAACCGGCAGCGTCTGCCGGATGGGTGGAGGCTCCATCGTAATGATCCCCGAGAGATCGTTGTAATGGAACTTGGTTCCAAAATCATATTGGTAGAGCGGATTGAGAATTCCGTCGGGCAGCGGCACTCCGGGAATCGCGGGGAATCCCATGGCTACGCGGGTTGGCGAAGCCAATTCTCCGCGATCCAGGCGAGGATACTGGCTCGGCGGAGGAAGCGTGCCCTTCACCACCCACTCGACCAAGGCCGTCTGCAACGCCCGCAGCGTGTCGCGCGAGGGATTCGGATTCATGGTCAGGCCGCAGCAGGACTTTATCTGCGGATCGGGATCGAATCCGCCCGGTCCGCCGCCATGGCTCACGCCGGGAAAGAAGTAGCGCCGGACATTTGCGGGCAACGGGATATCGCGGTCGGCGCGGGTGCCGACCAGATCGGGCGAAGCGCGCAGGTTGTAAAATTCCGACGAGCCGAAGGTCTCGACAATTTTCGGACAGGTTTCGGTGGTGCGGCAACGGTCGAGCAACCCCGCGGCGCGATGACCTCGGGCTGCGTCCGTGTAATCCTCCCACCAGACGACGCCATCACTTCCGGCTTCATACTTGGCGGCGGCTCCGCTGGGAGTTGCGAAGCGGATATTCAACGACTGGAGGCGGACAGCGATATTCGGATTGGTGCCATCGAACACGATTCTTCCGGCCTCATCCTGATTGAATCCCAGATGGATGAAGGTGCGGAGGTAGTTGCCGGATTGCGAGTTGCCTTGGCTGATGATCCACTTGATCTTGTCGGCCAGAATATTGGGTGTGCCGGCGCTGTCCTTGGCTTCGTAGCGCAGGAAGGAATTCAGATCGCGCGTCGCCGCGAATCCGATTCCGTAAACTTTGGGGTCCTTCGCGGTGTAAGTAAGCTCGTAGAGGTAGGCGGGATTGAATCCATTCTTGAGGCAGAGCTTGCGCGGATCGGGCGTGCCCGGGAATGGAGTCTTGGTGCAATCACCGAACGCCCAGTCCGTGCTATGCAGCGGGATGACTTCGCTATCTTCGGAGGAACGGCGGGTCAGCGTAGCCTGCGACGTATCGAAACTTACCGGATCGGCGGTGCCTGCGACGCCCCCGCGAAGTATGGGCAGCGTTCTGGAGTCAGCGGGCATATCGCTAAAACGGGCGAGCACGGGTCCGGTGATACTGGAACCATCGGGATTCTTCGCGACCGGCGCAGACAGCGTTTCCCGGCCGGCGGCGGGCTCAAGATCGGCCTGCCATCCACTCGCGACCAGCACATCGCCGCGTTTACGCGCATCGGCGATGAATCCACCATTGGTCATGTCGATGCGTCCGCGGTTGGGAACGAAATACAGCAATATACCGCTGGCTTTCGACATGTCGGCCGGTTTGATGATCGTGAACGTCGCCGAATAATCGACTAAGCCGTGAGCGTTGCGCGGGGCAAGTTCGAGATCCGTAATGATGGCGTTGAGCGGGAGCTTCGGATCGAGCTCGCCATAGACGTGGCCCGTGAGTTTTTGATATCCGTCGTGCCCAAGAGATTCGGTGTGCTCCACCACCAGCCGCGTGACGCCGGCCTGTCCGGGAATCGCCCAAGCAAATAGCGCAACCGCCGCGAGAGAAGCCTTCAAGAATGGAGTCTGCATGCGTCGCCAAGTTTATCAAAATTGGTCTATAAGGTGGAATGCTACGATTTTCTGGGTTATGGGACGTGTTCGACCTAATAGCGATACGAGAAGCCGGTGAACCGGGGTTAGAAAGAGCGGTGTGAAACTACTTATTCGGCAGTGCGGTAGTCATCTTAGGAAGTAGCGCCGCGCCAGATCCCACGAAAACGAGAGAGGCGTCGTCTAGCCACGCGTTTCCGGTACCCCAGAGCTGCATTCCTATTTCTAGATTGGCGGCGTCCGCACAAACGTCGCCCGTTATTTCATAGAACGCCCAATCCTCGGAGGTGATTCGCCGATCACTCATATTATTAAAGAAGCAGCTTTCCCCGCCGACGCGGTGTATGCGAACCAGAAGTCCAGCACCGTCAGGTGAACCTGATACCTTAGCTCGCACGGCTGCACGAAATCTGAATTTCATGTTGCGATATGGCTTTGCGTCAACATATTGGTACAGAAGCGAATGGCTCCCAGCGGGGATAAGTTCGTTGGATTTTGTAACCGCACATTGCTTGCCCGAGTTGCAAGAATCCGTAACGGTTAGCGCAGAGTAACTCAGCTTATTAGGTCCGAATCCGAATAGCCAGCCCAGAGGTCGCGCCCCTGGCCGGCCTTGCTCAAAATCTGGGTTGACCAATATCGAGGTTTGAGCGAAACCCCCAGCGCTCAACAGCACCAGCAAGAAAGCAGCGCTCATATAACGGCCCATGCCTTCGGAAACTAACACAGTCCCCTTATGGCTTCAAGGCTCTACTGTGACGTCGAAATAAGCTTCAAACTTGACCACTCCCGATCCCCATTCGCTCATAGACTATTGGTTCATCAGTTCTCGAGCTGGAGGGGCTGGGTATTAGCTACTTTGATTTTGGTGGGGGATTAGGAGTAACATCTTCCCGACTAACAGGCATCGTTGGCTCACTTGTTTCGATGATCCTTACCCGAACTTCATCGCCAATTTTTAGCACCGGATTGTCAGTGAAATATAGATGCTCATTAACTGTATGGGGCGAACCAAGGACCCTAAGCGACGTCTCGGAGATTGGTTCTGGAAATCTCGGAGCAGAGCTGTCTAGGTGTTGAACACAGGCAAGAAGTAATCCTTCGCGGGAAGGCGGCAACGCACAAAAGCTTGTCGTTGAGAAATACTTCAAAGCCACGCATAGGTGACCTTGATAATATCACCGGCTAATTGACCCTATGCCGGGCCGCTCTGAGCCTGGCCGCGGCGAGCCGTTCCTGCTACCGTATTCTTGATGCTTCCTTTGCTTTTTGCTCTTGCCGCCTCCTGTCAAATGGGGCTCACCACATCCGATAAACCCATTCCATGCCTGCGAGAGACGGTCGCGAATAAACCGAGCATCGTGATCGTCGGCGGATTGGATGGCGATGACGCCAACTCGGGACTTATCAGGAAAGAAATGGCTCGCGCCAAGGGCCGCTATTCGCTGTTCGCGATACCGGTGGCGAATCCGGAGAAAACGGCGCTGCAGTTTCCGCCCACTGGCGATGCCTACGCGAAGAACACGGAATCGCACTATCTATGGCGCTGGCTGGGAGCCCATGCGCCCGACCTGGTGATCATTGTCGGCGCGGACCCCGCCCATCTCGCTGAAGCGCTCGCGAGCAACCAGGTGGCAGGCGTCGGGACGATCCCCGCACGCGTGGTCGCAGCTAAGCCGGCGTTTCTGAAAGGGCTCGACGTCAAGCCGTCTCCGGCGCACGAGGAGATCTCGCGGCGGCTTGCGCGTTCCCCCCTCGAAGTAGCGCATCAGCTTGAAGTACCCTACGGCCATGAACTGGATCAAGCCGTTTACATTTCCGCCGTGCCGCTGATTGCGCGCCTCCGCCTGGGCGAAACGGCCGACGTGGAGCGGATCGTCGCGCCCTTCTACACGGGCGAAAAGAACAGTCTTGAGAAAGCGACATCCAGCCATTTTGGCGGCCATCTGATTTTCGCCGAGCTTGCGGAACGCACTAAAAAGCCGCGCTACGTCGAACTGGTGCGTGCCGCCGCCGATATGGCCTTCGACGCGGACGGAAAGCCCAAGGAAGCCATGCCCTTGAACAACGAGATGAGCGATTCGGTATTCCTGGGGACGCCGATTCTGGCCGCCGCTGGAAAACTCACGGGGGACCAGAAATATTTCGACATGGCGGTCCGTCATTTGCGCTACATGGAGCGTCCCGACGGCCTCTATCGCCATTCGCCGCTGGATGAAGCGGCTTGGGGCCGCGGCAACGCCTTCCCGGCGATGGGCTTGGCGTTCACGCTCGAATATCTCCCAAAAAACGATGCGAAAAATGAAGAAGTGCTTACCGCCTATCAGCATCTGATGGAAACGCTGGCGCGTTTTCAGGACACCGACGGTATGTGGCACGAAGTGATTGACGTGCCCGGAAGCTATGCGGAATTCACGGCGACGTCCATGATCGCAGTCGCCATGCAAAAGGGCATTCGCCATGGCTGGATTCCGGCCGCAAAATATGGACCCATCGTAGAACGTGCTTGGACCGCCATAAAAGGCCGCGTGGCTCCGGACGGCCAGTTGATCGACGTGTGCACGTCGACCGGCAAACAGAAGAACCTGAAAGCTTATCTTGATCGCAAGGCGATTCTCGGCCTCGATCCGCGCGGGGGCGCCATGGCGCTGCTGCTGGCCACCGAACTGATTCAGTGAATATTTTTAGCTTCCAGGTGTATGAGATCGCGGCTCGGGCTTGCGATTCCCACCCGGCTCCCGGTAGAATCAATGAGTTTGAGTGTCCCGCGTGGCAGATGCCGCGGGTTACGCTCGCCGCCTACCGGCGAAAGACAGTGGAGGTTTCATGTCCGTAGAGCAGAAGGTCAAGCAAATCATTGTCGAGCAACTCGGCGTGGATGAAGCGCAAGTCGATCCCACGGCGAGTTTCGTCGATGACCTGGGCGCCGATTCGCTCGACATCGTCGAGCTGGTGATGGCGTTCGAGGAAGCGTTCGACCTAGACATTCCCGACGAGGACGCCGAGAAGATCGCCACCGTCAAGAACGCCGTCGATTATATCGAGTCGAAAAAGAAATAGATCAGGAAGAAGTAGACCGGCCGTTTTTTTGGGGAGTCCCAATTTGTCACGCAGAGTTGTAGTTACCGGAGTCGGATTGCTGACTTCGGTTGGTATCGGCACGGAAGCGGTCTGGGCAGCCATCAAGAAGGGCGAGAACGGGATCGCGCCGATTACCGCCTTCGACGCCACCTGCTTCAATTGCCGGATCGCGGGCGAGGTGAAGAATTTCGATCCTTCGCTCTACATCGAGAAAAAAGAGATCAAGAAGATGGGGCGCTTCATTCAGTTCGCCATCGCGGCGAGCGAATTCGCGTTCCAGGCGTCGGGTTTCAAAATCACCAACCCGGAAGAGGCCGAGCGCACCGGCGTGTATATCGGAAGCGGCATCGGCGGTTTTGAAGTGATCGAGCGGGAGCATAAGATCCTGCTCGAAAAAGGGCCGTCGCGCATCTCGCCGTTTTTTATTCCTGCCACCATCATCAACCTGGCGTCGGGCTACGTATCGATCCGCACCGGCGCGAAGGGACCGAATTCTGCGTCGGCCACCGCCTGCACCACCAGCGCCCACTCGATCGGCGATTCCTTCCGCATGATTCAGTACGGCGATGCCGATGTGATGATCTGCGGCGGGACGGAGGCGGCCATCACACCGATGGGCATTGGAGGCTTTGCGGCGATGCGTGCGCTCTCGCAGCGCAACGACGATCCGACGCACGCTTGCCGGCCGTGGGACAACGACCGTGACGGCTTCGTTGTGGGCGAAGGCGCGGGAATCCTGGTGCTGGAAGAACTGGAACACGCCAAACGGCGCGGCGCGCTGATTTTGGCGGAAGTCGCGGGCTATGGGCTGTCGGGCGACGCGCACCATATCACTTCGCCCTCCGAAGATGGCGACGGAGCGTACCGCGTGATGCGCAATTGCCTGAAGGATGCGGGCATTGAGCCGCGGCAGATCGATTACATCAACGCCCACGGCACTTCGACACCCGTGGGGGACCGCATTGAAACGCTGGCCATCAAGCGGGTCTTCGGCGAGCACGCTTACAAAGTGGCGGTAAGCTCCACCAAGTCCATGACGGGGCACCTGCTGGGCGGCGCCGGTGGCTTGGAAGCGGGAATCACCGTACTGGCGATTCGCGATCAGATAGCGCCGCCGACTATTAACCACGATCATCCCGATCCCGAATGCGATCTGGATTACGTTCCGAACCATGCGCGTCCGATGAAGATCGACTATGCGCTGACTAACTCCTTCGGCTTCGGAGGCACCAACGGGTGCCTGATTTTCAAAAAACTCGAATTGTAAGATCGAAGTTAACAAAATGAAGATTATCGTCGCGATCAAGCAGGTTCCCATGCGCGACTCCCCATTGCATCCCGCGGCATCGGGGAAGTGGATCGACGAAGCGGACCTAAGCTTCGAGATCAATGAGCCGGACGCCTACGCACTCGAAGAAGCCCTGCAGCTAAAAGAAAAGCACGGGGGCGAGGTGGTGGTGCTGTGCGCGGGTCCGGAGCGTGCGGCCCAGACCATCCGCGAGACGCTGGCAAAGGGCGCGGACCGCGCGATTCATATTGAGACCGATGCGCTGGCGTCGCTCGATACATTAGGGGTAGCGAAACTACTGGCCGCCGCCGTCACGCCGGAAAAACCGGATTTGATCCTGACGGGTCTGCAATCCGATGACTTGGGCGCGGGGCAAACCGGCGTGGTGATGGCCGAACTGCTGGGCGTCCCGCATTCGACGATTATCATGCAGGTGGAAGTGCGCGATGCGGGCATCCGCGTAAAGCGGGAACTGGAGAACGGCTGGTTCCAGCACATCGAGATGCCGCTACCGGCGGTGCTGGCGATGCAGAGCGGCTCGAACAAGCTGCGCTACGCGACGCTCATGGGCATCAAGAAAGCCAAGAGCAAAGAGATTCGGCGCGTGACGCCCGCGGAACTCGGCGGCGCAGCGGCGGCGGTGGCGTCCGTCGAAAAAATTTACGTGCCGCAAAAGAGCAAACAGACTCAAATCTTCGAAGGCGACGCGAAGACGGCGGCGGCGCAGTTGGTCGAAAAACTCAAGTTCGAGGCGCGGGTTTTGTGAGGATAGAGCCGTGAGCATTCTAGTGGTTCTCGAACAACACGCAGGCCAGTGGCATCGCATGTCGTGGGAGACGCTGGCGGCCGGGCAGCAATTGGGCGCGGCGCTGGGCGAGCCTGTGGAAGCGGCGGTAGCCGGCAAAGGAATCGGGGCGCTGGCAAAAGAGGCGGCGGCCAAGAAGCTCGCGAAAATCTGGGCCGTGGAGCACGATCTGCTGGATTCCTATACCGCCGACGGTTACACCGCGGCGCTCGAACAATTGATTCAGAAGACCAAACCAAAATTGGTGCTGTTCCCGCACACCTATCAAGTGCGCGACTTCGCGCCAAAGCTGGCAACGCGTTTTTCGCAAGTGCTGGTGAGCGATGTGATCGCGGCGCGCGTCGAGAGCGGAATGCTAACGCTCGTGCGCCAGTTCTTCCAGGGCAAGCTGAGTGGGGACGTCCGCGTAAGCGGCGAAGGTCCGGTGTTCGCTTCGCTGCAAGCAGGCGCGTGGCGCGCGGACACGCTCGAAAGCGGCTCGGCGGCGGTGGAAACGTTTGCGCCCCTGTTGGACGCAGGGCAGATCCGGCAGAAGCCCGAAGCTCCGTTCCGCGAGGCGGCCCGCGCCGTGGATCTGACGGCAGCGGAGATCATCGTTTCGGTGGGACGAGGCATTGGAGAGCAATCCAACCTGCCGGTGGTGGAAGACCTCGCCCAGGCCTTCGGCGCTGAACTGGCAGCCTCGCGGCCCATCTGCGATGCGGGATGGCTCCCGATGGAGCGGCAGGTGGGCAGTTCCGGGCAAACGGTGGCGCCCAAATTGTACGTCGCGGTGGGCATCTCAGGCGCGATTCAGCATCTGGTGGGGATGAAAGGCGCGAAGACCATCGTCGCCATCAACAAAGATTCCAACGCTCCCATTTTCGAAGTGGCCGATTACGGAATCGTAGGCGATTTATTCGAAATCGCGCCGGCGCTGGCCGCGGAAGTGCGAAAAGCCAAGGGCGCTTAATTCGCATCCCGGCGTCATTCGCCTTTGAGCGACCGTTCCATCAAGTCGCGAATTGCTTCGCGCGGGGCTTTACCGCGGTGGAGCACGGCGTCCATCTGGCAAATAATGGGCAGGTCTACGTCGTACTTCGCGCCCAACGCTACGGCGACGCCACAGGTTTCGACGCCCTCGGCGATCATTGGCGTGGATGCGGTGATATCAGCCAGGCTGCGACCGCGCGCAAGCTCCAGCCCAACGCGCCGGTTGCGGCTCAACTCCCCGCCGCAGGTGAGCACCAAGTCACCCAAGCCCGCCAAGCCGGCGAGCGTTGCCGGCTGCGCGCCCATCGCTACCGCCAGACGCGTGATCTCTGCCAGACCACGCGTAATCAGCGCGGCTTGCGTGTTGTTGCCCATACCAAGCCCCTGCACGACACCGGCAGCGATGGCTATCACATTCTTGAGCGCGCCGCCGATCTCTACGCCGGTCAAATCGCCGTTGGTGTAAAGGCGGAAACTGGGTCCAGAAAACGCCGCTTGGACGGTGGCCGCTGTGGTTGGGTTCGTAGATGCCACCACCACTGCAGTCGGCTCGCCGCCGGCGACTTCGCGCGCGAATGTGGGTCCGGAGAGCACCGCGACGTGCGGCTCAAATCGTGGATGAAGCACTTCGCTCAGCACCTGCGACATACGCAGCAGCGTGCCGCTTTCGAGGCCCTTGGTCGCGATCACGAAGATTGTGGCGGGGTCGACACCGGCAAGCACGCGCTCGTACAAGCCACGCGAATAGTGTGAAGGCACGACGGCGAGCAGAATGCGAGCGCCATCCATTGCCTCACGTAAGTCGGACACGATATCGACGTTGGCGGGGATCATCAGGCCAGGCAGGAAGACATCGTTCTCGCGTGCCGCATGCATGCGCGCCGCCAGATCCTCCTCAAAGACCCATAGGCGCACGCGCTCAAAGCGCTGTGCCAGAACGATGGCGAGAGCCGTCCCCCAACTGCCGCCTCCCAGTATCGATAAAGTCACTGCGGACCCCAGGAAAACCGGTTCTCGACGCCGGTACGCAATCGCGCCCAGTTGGATTTGTGACGGTACACGACGAAGGCTCCGGCGATGAACGCGGCCGCGGTCACTTGCACGGGCGGATGC
>Ga0207695_10012474_pt1 | contig 10200 bp, 8 predicted proteins | sample KBSC54metaG_FD_184354 | JGI IMG/M metagenome (GOLD analysis project Ga0207695, IMG submission 184354) | Corn rhizosphere microbial communities from Kellogg Biological Station, Michigan, USA - KBS C5-4 metaG (SPAdes) (version 2) | ecosystem: Host-associated > Plants > Roots > Rhizosphere > Soil... | reverse complement strand
GTACGGGGTCTCGCTTGGAGTTCGCGGCGGCAACGCCGTTCGTTCCCGGTTCGCTGATCCGCCTCGAAGCCGGCGACCTCTTGTGGTTCGCCGAGGTGCTGGCCTCGTCTGCCTCGGCGGGCGGGTTCCGGATCCTCGCGAACGTGGAACAAGGCCTAAACCGAGCCGGCGTGCGCCGGTTCTAGACGGAACAAATTCACACCGATCTCGTAACTTCGGGTGTGAGATTCGCGTGATACAACTGCTCCAACCAGCCCTCGCCCTCTGGCATCAATGTCCGGCAGACCTGCCCGCTTTCGACCATGCGTTCACTCCGGCCGAGCAGTCCGGCCGCGAGGCGCTGATGGACCGGTTCCTGTCGACGCTCGAAACGGAACTGCGCCGTCCGCCTTGCACACGGGTGGAACGTCTGGCCATGCACCAGCGCCTGACCGATGGCTTCGCCGAATTCGGGCGCACCGCCCTCAACCTCGACGAGCGCCACCTGCAAATGCTCTTCGCCGGCGGGTTTTCGAACATCGGCACGGCCATGGCCCGCGAGGCTCGCCGCTTCGACAGCGACGTGACGATCGCCGACATTTTCCAGGCGAGCCGGAATGCGTGGACGGCCTGCGGTCTGCAGGTCCTGTTCGGCGGCGCGATGTCGCTTTCGCCCTCGATCTTCGCCTACAGCATGCTGTATCCGTACACGGACAATTACCTGGACGATCCGGCAACGCCTGCACGGACCAAGCATGGGTTCAATCGCCGCTTCAGCCTGCGGCTGCTCGGCCAGGATGTCGCGCCGGAAGGCCATCACGAAGTGTTGATCTGGCGTCTGGTCGAGCTGATCGAGTCGCAGTATCCGCGCGGCGAGTTTCCGGGCATCTACGATAGCCTGCTGCAAATTCAAGCCGCGCAGGAAAAAAGTCTGGCGCTGCTGCGCAATGCCGCGGCGGAAGAGAGCGTGGACGTGTTGGCGCTCAGTTTCGAGAAGGGCGGTGCTTCGGTATTGGCCGATGGCTACCTGGCCGCGGGCAGCCTCTCGGCCGACCGGGCGGCTTTCGTTTATAACTGGGGCATCTTTCTTCAGCTCGCGGACGATCTGCAGGATGTGCAGGAAGACCGTCGCGACGGCGTACGGACCATCTTCTCGCAGGCGGCGGGTCGTGAGCCGCTGGACGACCTCACCAATCGCCTGATGCAATTCGGCGGGCGGGTCATGATGCAGATGCACGATTTGCCGAGCGTGAACTGCCTGCCGTTACGGCAGTTGATCACGCGCAGTTGCCTTTCCTTTCTGGTGCGGTCGGCAGGCGAGTCGGGGGCCTTCTTCACACCGGAGTACGTCGCGCAAATTGAGACATTGTCGCCGTTCCGGTTTGGATTCCTCAGCGACCGGCGGCGCAAATTCGAACGCCATAGCGGGCTCATGGGGAAATTGTTCGAGGCGTTCCTGGCGGGGGATCCGGATGAGCCGGCCTTCCCGCTGCTGCCGAGTTCGCTCATGCCGCGATTCTGATGGGCAGGCGTCGGTTTCACGCCAACACGCAAAGACGCGAAGGCCAGCAACCCCCGTTCTTTCGAATGCGTCGTTAGCACTGCAAAGAAGAAAAGAAAGACACTGCGGGCGATCAGTGGGATGGGTGCTATGCAATTGTCAAAGATCGGTTGCGGTGGACGGGGGAAAAGCTGATTAAGCATAGCGGGAGGGGACGAAACCGTCACTTTCGGAGCCTGCGGACGAGTTGAAAAATCAAGTTTGGGCTCCGGGCGCTCCGGCCGAGCGAATCGGCGGGGCATCTGGGCAGCGGCCAGGCGCTCGGCCTGTTCGCGCTGGAAGCGGCGCTGCTGGATTTCATTCAGGAGCTTGAAATCCTCCTGAAAGGCTCGTTGGAGGCGGCGTTCGTAGAGGGTGAGGAGGTTGAGATCCTTGCCGCGGTCGAGCCAGGCCTGGGCCTGGGCGAAGGCGACGGCGGCTTCTTCGTGGTTACACTTCATCCGGTCGGGCTGGCCGAGGGTCATGGTGACGATGGCGTTTTCGATTTGGGCGGCGCGTTTGATGCGCCAGCGGCCATCGGCGACGGCCTGGGTGAGGTCGGTTTCGACGGGGCCTTTGGGGGCAAAGTCCTGCATGTAGCCCGCACAGTGCTTTTTGTAGGCCTGCTCGTCGGCGGGCGTACAGAAGTGGACGTGGCCTGTCAGGCCGTGGCGGTAAGCGGTGAGAGTCCGAGCATCCTGCTTGGACTTGGGAGCTGACTTCGCAAGCTCGATCAGATCGTCGATCGTATTCATAAAAGGCTTTCAGGGATGGCTGGGAGTTGGATTGGGGGAGAGAAGCGCTGTTGCGCAACCCGTCCGGCGGTTCCTGCCCGCCAATGCTTGCATTTGGCGCCAGGGTGCTCATATCTTCCACGGCTTACCTCCGGCAGTGCCCGATTTCAGTTAAGCTATGCGTTCAATGCAAGCCCGTTGGACTCCAATGCGCTGGCCCGAGGCATGGCGGGACCCGGCGCTGCTGGACCTGCTCAAAGGATCAGCGATCGACACCCTACTGATCGGACCGGGCGAGGCGCTGGGCGCCGTGCGGGAGCGAGCCCGGAAGCAAGGACTCCAGATCGACACCCCGCCCGGAGTGTCGATCGCCAAGGGCGAGTGGCCGGGCGTCAAGATGGCGCGTGGCCGCGACGCGGGGGCCGGACCGACCGGCGTGCCGTGGGTGAACTCCAACGGCTGGGCCATCCGCCTGGCCATGGTGCAGAAGCCGGATCACACGGTGTGGATCGACGCGCCGCCCGCCGCCGATTCCTTCATCACGCCCGACTCGTACCTGATCGCCATCGCCGACAGCGCGGCCTACGGCGGACGCTGGATCCTCTCGCTGGATGCGCCGCTCGCCCAATCGCTGGCCGAGGGAAAGCCCGACGCGCAGCGGCCCTGGAAGCGCATCGTGGAAACCGCCACCTTCTTCGCGGAGCGCAAGGACTGGTCGGATTACCAGCCGGTCGCCAACATGGGCGTCCTCTCGGACTTCGCGGGTCCCAACGAATTCTTCGGCCAGGAACTCCTCAATCTCCTCGCGCGCGCCGGAGCGCAGGCCCGCGCCATCCTGCCCGGCGGATCGTTCGACGGCATCCGCCTGCTCATCTACCCCGACGCCGCGCCTGCCTCCGCCGCGCTCCGCGCCCAGATCGACAAGTTCACGAAATCCGGCGGACTCCTCATGACCTCGGAGAAGCGCCCGACCGACGATCCTTATATATGGGCCAACGACGCCGTGGTCCAGCTCAGCCATCGCAACGACCTGGTCCGCTTTTGGAACAGCGGCGCCACCGGGTCGTATGTCAGCACGAACGGCAAACAGACCATCGCCCACCTGCTCTTCTATTCGATGCGCGGTCCCGATTCGGCCAGCGTCTGGGTCGCCGGGAATTATCGGTCGGCGCAGGCGGCCACCATCGAGCACCCCACCATCGAGAAACTGGGATTCGAAAACAAGAAAGGCGGGATGGAGGTCCACCTCCCGCAGGTGTCGCAATATGTCGCACTGCAGCTCACGTAGACATTTTCTGTTAAGCTCCTCGGCCTTCGCGCTGGCCCCGACTCTCGCCCGTGCCGCAGCCGCGCCCGCCCCCGCTGGACCGGTCTCGGTCGCCCGCTGCAACACGTACGACTCGGCGGAACTCGTCCCCACTCTCCAGAAGATGTTCGACCAACTGGGCGGCCTCGGGAAGCTGGTGAAGAACAAGACCGTCGCCATGAAGATCAACCTGACGGGCGCGCCGACTTACCGGCTCGGCTATCTGCCGCTCGAGGACACGCACTACACGCACCCGCACGTGATCGCCGCCACCGCTCACCTGATGTCGCAGGCTGGAGCTCGCCGCATCCGCATTCTGGAAAGCCCGTGGGCCACCGCCGACCCAGTCGAGGAGTACATCCTGCGCGCCAACTGGGATCCGCGCGACATCCTCAGCGCCGGTCCGCACGTCGAGTTCGAAAACACCAACTATCTCGGTCAGGCCAAGAAGTATTCGCGGATGGCCGTGCCTTTCGGCGGCTACATGTTCCCCGCGTTCGACCTCAACCACTCGTATGAGGACTGCGACGTCTTCGTCAGCATCGCCAAGATGAAGGAACACGCCACGGCCGGCGTGACTCTCTCGATGAAGAACTGCTTCGGCATCACGCCCTGCACGATCTACGGCACCGGCGCGGGTAAGGACGAGCCGTCGCTCGTTCCCAAGGGCGGCCGCGGCATCATCCATCAGGGCGATCGCCAGCCGTCTCTCAGCGCCCCGTCCGAGAAGGATCCGAAGGCGCCCCGGCTGGATACGTGGCGCGTACCTCGGACTGTGGTGGACCTTGTGGCCGCGCGTCCCATTCATCTGGCGATCGTCGAGGGCATCAAGACCATGACCGGCGGCGAAGGTCCGTGGGTGAACGTCGAACAACTGGGCGTGGCGCCCGGAGTGATCGTGGCAGGACTCAACCCGGTGAACACGGACGCCGTCGCGATGTCGGTGATGGGCTTCGATCCCATGGCCACCCGCGGCACGCCGCCATTCGAACGGTGCGACAGCATCGTGCAACTCGCCGAAGAGGCGGGACTGGGCACGCGCGATCTGGGGCGCATCGATCTGCGAGGCGACACGATCGCCGCCGCCCGCTTCGATTTCGCCGGCATTCGCAAGAAGCGCGGCGGCGCCCGCCCGCCGCAGATCGGAATTCGAGGATAGCTGCGTGAGCATGCTAAAGGCTATGATCGGAGCCGCGACCGTGAGGGAGCGCCATGTTTCCCGACGTGCCGAAGTTCCGACGCTTGCTGACGCTCGCAGTAGGCGCCAAAGGAGTTTTCCTTATGAAGATCTCGAGACGCAATCTCATCCAGACCGCCGGTATCGCGGCCCTGGCATCGCCCGCGGCCTCCGCCGCCGGGACAATGCCCGAAAACAAATTCGAAGGCAAGGACACGCCGAAGATCTGCCTCGCCATGGGCGATAGCGGGACCGGGCAGCAGGATATCAAAGCCCAGGCCCGCCGGCTCCGCCAGCTCGGCGTGGACCACGTCCTCGGCGGCGGCCCGCGCATCCCTTGGGAAGAATCGCGCCTGAAGGAGCAGATCGCCGGACTCAAGGAGAACGGCATCACGCTCGGCAACCTCATGATCTCGGGCTTCGACAGCGCCATCTATGCGCGGCCCAATCGCGACGAGGATATCGCCAAGGTGATCGCGTCCATTCAGGCTGCCGGCAAGGCCGGACTCCCGGTGGTCGAATACAACTGGTACGCCCATCGCGCCATGGAGGGCTACTTCGAGGAGGAAGGCCGCGCCGGCGCGGGCTGGACAGGCTTCGACTACGAACGCCTGGTGGACGACAACGGCAACAAGGTCCCGTTCAAAGATCTCCCGGCGCTCGAGCGCGAAGGCGCCCACACCCTCGACGAGATGTGGTCCACCATCACCTACTTCCTGAAGAAAGTCATCCCCGAATGTGAGAAGGCCGGGGTGCGCCTGGCGCTGCATCCGAACGATCCGCCCGCGCCCGTCAGCCGCAAGTCGCAGCAGATCATGGGCACGGTGGACGGCTGGAAGAAGCTCATCGACATCGTCAAAAGCCCCTGCAACGGCATCACCTTCGATTGCGGCGTGACGAAGGAAATGGGCCAGGACCCGGTGGAAGTCTGCCGCTACTTCGCATCGCGCGACCGCATCAATCACGTCCATTTCCGCAACGTCAAGGTGAAAAAACCCTACGAACGTTACTCCGAGGTCTTCATCGACGAAGGCGAAAACAACATGTTCGCCGTCATGCGCGAACTGGTGAAGAACAAATACACCCGCATGATCTACCCCGAGCATCCGCGCGCCATCGACTACGACCGCGACCGCGGCAAACTGGGCGGCTATCCGGGCGGCGGCGGCTACACCGCCTTCGCATTCAACGTCGGATACACTCGTGCCATGATGCAGGCGGCGCTTACAGTATAAAGGAGGAGTCCCTCATGAAATCGTCGAACCGGCCGGCCCGCCGTTCATTCCTGAAAGGCGCGGGCGTACTGGCAGCAGGCTTCTGGGCTGATGAAACCCTGGAAGCCCTGCCGCAGAATACCAACACCCATTCCAAACCCTCGGACCTGAGAATCACTGACGTGCGCGTGGCGGTGGTGGCGCGCGCGCCCATGACGTGTCCGCTCATCCGCATCGACACCAACCAGGGCATCTACGGACTCGGCGAAGTCCGCGACGGCGCCAGCAAGAACTACGCGCTCGTGCTCAAGAGCAAGCTGCTGGGCCAGAATCCCTGCAACGTGGATCACCTGTTCCGCCGCATTAAACAGTTCGGCAACCACGCGCGCCAGGGCGGGGGAGTCTCCGGGATCGAGATGGCCCTGTGGGACCTCGCCGGCAAGGCGTACAACGTCCCGGTCTACCAGATGCTCGGCGGCAAGTTCCGCGACAAGATCCGCTGCTATGCCGACACCACCGAATCGCCCGATCCCAAGGTGTTCGGCCAGCGTCTCAAGGCCCGCATGGACGAAGGCTTCACCTGGCTGAAGATGGACCTCGGCGTCGACCTGGTGGCCCGCACACCCGGCACGGTCACCCGTCCCGCCGGCACTAGCTTCGGCTACGGCGATCCCGTGCAGCACATGTTCACCGGCATGGAAATCACCGAGAAGGGCGCCGCCATGATGAGTGACTACGTGGCTGCCGTTCGCGAGCAGGTCGGGATGGAGATTCCGCTCTCCGCCGACCACTTCGGCCACATCGGCGTCAACAGTTGCATCCGCCTCGGCAAGGCGCTGGAGAAGCACAACCTGGCCTGGCTGGAGGACATGATCCCCTGGCAGAACACGGAGCTGCTGAAAAAGATCAGCGACGCCGTCGATCTGCCGCTGCTCACCGGCGAGGACATCTACCTTAAGGAGAGCTTCATCGAGCTCTGCCGCACGCACGCCGTCGACATCATCCAGCCCGATCTCGCCACCGCGGGCGGCATCCTGGAAACCAAGAAGATCGGCGACGCCGCGCAGGAATTCGGCGTGCCCATGGTCATGCACTTCGCCGGCACCCCGGTCTCGTGCATGGCGAACGTCCATTGCGCCGCCGCCACGGAGAACTTCCTGGTGATGGAGAACCACTCGGTGGACGTGCCCTGGTGGGCCGACCTGGTCAACGGCATAGACAAGCCCGTCATCGATAAGGGCTTCATCACGGTGCCCGACAAACCCGGCCTCGGCGTCACGCTCAACGAGGCAGTGGTGAAACAGCACCTCATGCCCGACGACAACGGGTATTTCGAACCGACGCCGCAATGGAACGTGGATCGCACAAACGACCGATGGTGGAGCTAATCATGAACCGACTTTTTACCCTGACTCTCGCCGCCGCATTGCTGGCGCCCCATCTCTGCCAGGCTCAACTGTTCACGTTGACCAAGGACGAGATGATCAAACTCACCTCGCAGAATCCCTTCGACCGCTTCCCCGACGGTCGCCCGAAGGTGCCGGACGACCTCCTGCAGCGGGCCAGGGGGATGTCCGCCGAGGATATCTTCGCGATCGTCGGGGCCGGCCGCGGCGGCTATCGCAATCAGTATGAGGACGGCTTCACCGTCCTGCACGCAAACAAGAAGATGGTGGGCCGCGCTTTGACCGTGCAGTTCATGCCCTCGCGCCCTGACATGGACGCGTACGTGAATGCCAATGCGGCGGCCAACGGGTACGGCAACCGAATCACCAATCAGACCGCCATCGATCTGATGCAGCCCGGCGACGTCCTGGTGGTCGACCTCTTCGGCAAGGTCGCCGACGGCACAATTGTCGGCGATAACCTCTTCTTTTACCTCATGACCGTGGCGAAGGCGGGCGGCCTGGTCTGCGATGGCGGAATCCGCGACATGGAAGGCATTCTGGACATGGAAATGCCCGCCTTCTTCCGCAAGTCGCACCCGAGTTACCTGACGAATGTCACACTGACCGGGATCAACGTTCCGGTGCGGATCGGTAGCGCAATTGTCATGCCCGGCGACCTGGTCGTGGGCGACCCCGAGGGCGTCTATTTCATCCCGCCACAACTTGTGAAGCAGACCGTGGATAACGCCGATACCGTTCACATTCATGACGAGTGGACACGCAAGAAATTCGCCGAGGGGAAGTATAAGTCCAGCGATATCTACGGTTCACCGAAAGATTCGGCGCTGAAAAAGGAATACGACGAGTACCTCAAGAAGCGCCTGGACGAGATTCGCAAAAAGTAGCACCGTTTGGAACATTTGCCGGAAAGCGGCGTCTTTCTTGTAAGAAAGGACTATCTGCGCCGTCTAACTGGCCAGATAGGAAATTCATGTCACAACGCTTTCTTTCCGCAGTAGCCTGTGTGGCTTTAACAGCCGGCGCCTCCTTCGCTCAAGAGGCGAAGCCGAGGCTCGAATTCGAAGTCGCGTCCGTCAAGGTCGCCGAGTTGCCGACGCCGGCGATGATCCAATCCGGCAAACTCCATGCCGGAATCAAATTCGACAATGCCCGTGTCGATATCGGGCTGACCGCCATGCTGGGACTGCTCCAGAAGGCGTTCGACGTGAAGCAGTACCAGATCACCGGTCCCGACTGGATGCTGACTACCCCTTATGACATCGTCGCCAAGATGCCCGAGGGATCCACCAAGGAACAGATGCCGCAGATGCTGCTCGCTCTGCTGGAGGACCGCTTCGGCCTGAAGTACCACCGCGAGAAGAAAGATCAGTCCGTGTTTGCGCTCGTGGTCGACAAGGCCGGCACCAAACTCGTGCCGTACAAAGCGGAAGGCGAGGCCGACAGCAAGGTGACCGGCAGCAACGAGCTCGCGATCAGCGGCAAGGCCGGCGGACCCCAGACCGTTTCCGACGGCACCGGCTTGCAACAGACGATGACTCCCTCGGCCGATGGCAAGTCGATCCACATTGCCTTCACGAAGGTTCCGCTTTCGACCCTGTGCGACGGACTGTTCCGCTTTGTCGGCCGTCCCATCGTGGATCTCACTGGACTGAAGGGCGACTACAACGCCGCGCTGGACATCTCGATGGCTGACATTATGGCCATGCAGAAACAGCTCGGATTCGGAGGCGGTGGCCCCGGTGGAGCCGGCGGCGGTGGCGCGGATGCCCGTCCCGCCGACATGGCATCCGATAGCTTCGGCAATTCCGTCGTCGAGTCGCTCAAGAATCTCGGCCTCAAACTGGAGTCCCGCAAGACGCCTGTCGATATGATCGTCATCGACAAGCTCGAAAAGAACCCGACAGCGAACTAACACATTTTGGCTGATTCTTACTTAGTCGCGGTGGTCAAAGCGGCCGTAGCCCCCTGGATAGCCTCCCCGGCGTTCTCCAGCACTTTGCCGACGCGGATGATTTGCTCTTCGGCCTGCTTCCACTCCTTCTGTTCCAGGCTTTCGCGGATGGCGGGGAGAGTCTTCACTCCGTACCCGGTGTAGAAGCCGGGAGCGTAGATTTGATGCTTGAACCACTGCCGGTTGGGTAGGCCGTCCTGCAGGGTCAGGGCGCGCTCCACTAGAATCAGCCGCTGATTCACGTCCTTCAGCGATGCCCGGGCGAGGGCCGCCGACCCATTCTCTCCCGCGTGGGCCAACGCCTTGTCGTACCCTTCGGTAACGCGCTGCAGCGCGGCGAGGCCGTTCTCCAGCGGAGCGAAATTCAGGATCGGAGGCACCGTCTCCTTCTTGGGCGCAACCAGCGGATTCTGCGGATCGTTCGTTGCCGTGAACACACCTTCGTCGATCTGCCGGTTGCGCTCGATAATCTGGTCGCGTTTGTCGCGAGCCAGTTTCTGCACTTCCTGCACATACTTGCCGATGGTCTCGGTCATGTCGCCGAAATCCAGAGGCAGCAATTCCGCATCGGCCAGCCGCATCACGGCCATGCCGGCCAACTGCGCCAGCGCCCGCCCGTAGACGAACTTGGTGTCGGAGAAATGCGTGTACCAGTAGAAGTCGTCGTAGATCGAATGGTAAATGCCGCCGCGATCCTCGCCGCCGAAGCCGATATTCAGCGACGCGATCCCCAGGTGGTCAATGAAGGCCGTATAGTCCGAGCCCGACCCAAGCGCCTCGATGCGCAGATCGGGACGGCTCCGAAGCTCCTGTTTTTCCTGCGCCGGGGCGTTCTCGGGTAGGCGGGCCAGCCGCTCATCGCGCATGCGCTTCGCCACGGGCACCTTTGC
>Ga0207695_10012471_pt1 | contig 10200 bp, 16 predicted proteins | sample KBSC54metaG_FD_184354 | JGI IMG/M metagenome (GOLD analysis project Ga0207695, IMG submission 184354) | Corn rhizosphere microbial communities from Kellogg Biological Station, Michigan, USA - KBS C5-4 metaG (SPAdes) (version 2) | ecosystem: Host-associated > Plants > Roots > Rhizosphere > Soil... | reverse complement strand
CCAAGGGCGCGCCCTGCGTGATCAATCTCAAGACCTATCCGGCCAAGCTTGAAGGCGGCAAGGTTTTCATCGATATTGCCTGACATGACAGGAATGGTGATCATCGGCGCCGGCATGGCTGGCGCCCGGGCTTGTATCAATTTGCGCGCCGGCGATTATGCCGGCCCCATCACGCTGATCGGCGAAGAGCTGCATCTGCCTTATGACCGTCCGCCTTTGTCAAAGGCGTCGATCATGGAAGAGGCGGAGCCGTCGCCGGTCTGGCTGCTGGAGCCGGATATTGTCAAATCGCTCAATGTCACGACCAAGCTTGGCGTGCGTGCCGAGAAGATCGACCGCGCCGCCAAAGAGGTGGTGATGGGCGATGGGTCGCGCATTCCTTACGACAAGCTGTTGATCGCCACCGGTGCCAAGCCGCGCAAGCTGCCGATGGCCGGCGGCGAACATGCGCTCACCTTGCGTGATCACCGTGACACCCTGGAACTGCGTAGCCGTTTTGTCGAAGGCAAGAAGATTGTCGTCATCGGCGGTGGTTTCATCGGCCTTGAACTGGCTTCATCCGCCGTGAAGCGCGGCTGCGTCGTCACGCTGATTGAAGCGCAACCGCGCATCCTGATGCGCGGCGTGCCGGAGCCTATTGCCAAGATCGTGCATGATGCGCATGTGAAGGCCGGTGTAAACATGATTACCGGCGTGGGCATTGCTTCGATGTCAGCCAATTCCGTCACTCTGGCCGATGGCCGAGTGATCGAAGCCGATACGATCATTGCCGGCATTGGCGCCTCGCCGGAAATCCGGCTGGCGCAAGATGCAGGCCTCACCATCGAGAACGGCATTGGCTGTTCGGCTTCGATGCAAACCTCGGATCCCGATATCTATGCCTCGGGCGATTGCTGCTCCTTCCCGCATCAGCTGTTCGGCGGCCGCCGCATTCGCCTCGAAGCCTGGCGCTCGGCGCAGGAACAGGCGCAGACGGCGGTGACCAATATGCTGGGTGGGACCAAGACCCATGTGGCGGTGCCGTGGTTCTGGTCGGATCAATATGATCTGTCGCTGCAGATCGCAGGCATGGCCGATATGGGCCCGAAGGTGGTGACCCGTCAGGCCAATCCGGACACGCTGGTCATGTTCCATCTGGCAGAAGACGGTACGCTGATGGGTGTCTCAGGGATAGGTCTGGGCAATTCAGTCGGTCGTGATGTGAAGCTGGCGGAAATGCTCATTGCCAAGCAGGCCAAGCCCAATCCGGAACAGCTGGCTGATTCAAGTTTCCAGCTGAAAGGCCTGCTGAGGCCATAAGCGCACGTTCCGATGAAGTTGCAGACTTCATCGATAAGAACTTGCGCCACTTGCAAAAAGTACGAAAGGGAGACCCCAACCCGGCATCTCCCTTTCTCACAAACTGGTATCCGGGTACGCAGTACCAAATCCCGGAAGGCCCCTGACACTAGGCTGTGTTGCCCCAACGCGTGTCGTGATGAGGACCTTACGCGAGACTGGTTTCCAAACCCTTTCAGAAACAAAGAATTGAATTAACAGACACTTACTGTGCTGTCTTGCAATGGCCAAAAGGCACCCTAAATACGGGTTACGGTGGCAGTTTCAGTCTTTTAAAAAAGATTTGTGACAGGGGTTCCCTTTCGGGAACGTCACTGATACAAGCCGCCTCATTCAAATGAGTGCTGACGCGGGATGGAGCAGCCCGGTAGCTCGTCAGGCTCATAACCTGAAGGTCGTCAGTTCAAATCTGGCTCCCGCAACCAACCGTAGGCAAGCCTGCGGGGCGATTCACTAAAGCAAGGATCGCCCCCAGGCTTGCATCAACGGAGAAGTTGATTTCAGCGCTCGTTTGAATCGGTCTGCCGACCGTAATTCGGCGGACCATGTTACGGACAACCTCACGGGCCTCGGCGCCCATGAGGGTCTGTTCCTCCGAAAATCCCTTTAATTCTCGCACTCTTTTCCTCATCAGTTTGGCCGTGTCAGGTCGGATCGTTGGCAGTTGAACCGGCATAGCCTCACTCTGCGAGAGCTGGGCGCGCTGGCCTTCCAATTCCTTCAGGCGGGCCAGCAAGGATCCTGCCGCTGCGCCGCCCTCGATGGCCGCCAGCACGTTCGCAATCTTTCGATCAAGGTCCAGGGCCTGGCGGGCTTCCGCCTTCGCGCGGCGCGCCTTCTCTTCCACGAGTTTGTCCACGGTGGAGTTAAAGGTGCCCACGAATCGGTTGATCACTTCCGAATCATCCAGGAGATTTTCCAGGGCGCCGAAGATCTGTCCTTCGAGGAAGTCCTGCCTCATCCCATAGCTCATGCCACAGGTGCCGCCATTTGACCGGTTGATGCAGCGGAACACGCCCGTGTGCAGCGCCATCGGCGAGCCGCACTCTTCACAGCGCACCATTCCCGAGAAAAGCGTCTTTGGGCGGCGACGGTGCGACTTGTGCGTCGTTCCCAGCTTCTCGCGCCTTGCCTTCACCCGTTCCCAAATTGCGTCGTCCACAATGCGCAGGTGAGGTGTGTCCTGGTGGATCCACTGATCCGGCGGGTTCGGCTTCGCCATGCGCTTGCCGGTTTCGGGATCCTTCACGAAGCGCTGGCGATTGAAGATCGGCTTCCCGATATAGACCGGGTTGTTGAGGATCCCGTTGAGACGCTTCGGATTGCCGACCAGGGCCGACACGCGCCACATGCCACCGCCGCGAATTGTTGCCACCTTCTCGGTGTTGAGCTTCAGGGCAATCTCGCGCGGCGAGATCCCGCTGGCATATTCCCGATAGATCCGGCGCACGATCGTCGCCTGATCTTCGTTTACCGTGCGAGTGCCCTTGCCGGCGACGTCGTAGCCGTAGCACAGGCCGCTCATTATGAGGCCAGCGCGGGCCTTGCCCAGCTGGCCGCGCCTGGTCTTGTCGGCGAGCTGCTTCAGGAACATTTCGCCCATGAGGCCTTTGAGGCCGGTGTGCATTTGGGATATCTGGCCGTCCGCAATCGTCCAAATCTCCACATCATCACGAGTGGCCAAACTATAAAGGCGCGCTGATGCCTCGAGGCTTCGGTTAAGGCGGTCCATATCTTCGGCCATGATCGCGTCGAATTTGCCGATCTTCATCGCCGTAACCATGGCCAGATATTCGGGCCGCTGGCTTTCGTGCGCGCCGCTGATCCCCTCGTCGGAATAGCGCTTCACCACCACGCCGCCGAGGGCTTCTATGCGCTGCTCGCAATCGTGGATCTGATCTTCACAGGATTTCGGGTTCTGCCGGTCACTACTGTACCTGGCATAAATCGCCCAACGCTTCATTCGCCGCCACCGTTCACAAACTTATTCGCCGCATCTATTGCCATGAGATCCGCCAGCTTCAGCAGGGCCTCTTGGAGATCCAAGGGTAGCTCGCGAAACTGCGGCTTGGCAACGGGGGCAAAATCCCCCGGCTTTGGACGCGGCTTGAAGGCGACAACGGCCATAATTATCCCTTCGGGCTTTCGTCATCCAGGAAGGCCGCCACGGCCTTCGTGAGCTTGGCAACCCGCTCCTGAAGGTGGGCGATCGTCTCGGCGTCACCAGGCCGGAAATGAGTTTCCACCGTCGAGTAACGGTGGCCACAGCTGCGGCATTGCCGGCGGCGGTGGATGGTGCCGTTGTAAACTCGGCTGTTCGTCACGCCGCTTCCGTCCTGGCCGCAGGCTGGGCATTCTAATCCATCGCCCGTTGCTTTGGTCATGGCTTCGCCTTCTTGCACTTGATGCAGGTCACCCGGTCGAGTTCCTTCAGCTCGACCGCAAAGAACGTGTCGCCAGATTCAGCGAGATAGGGGGTGGGATAATCCACACCCTTCTTCGGCTGCTCGACGCCAAACACGCCGCAATGCGTGCGCCGCTCTTCGTTCGGCCGACCGGCCCCGACCAAGAGGACGTGAACTTTCATGCTCCTGTTCACCGGCGGAACTCCGTGATCACGTCGTTGTGCTGGATGATGAACTGGTTGAGCACACCTTTGAAATCGCTTTCGCCATACCGTGGGTATTCGTTGTCCAGACGGCAGCGCTCATTGGCCGCCTGCATCCCCATGGCGGTGATCAAGGCGCATGCAGATTGCGCATGGATGAAAGCGGCTTGTTGTTCGGGCGTCATTGCTTCGCTCCTTTCGCTTGATCTTCAGTCACAGCATTTCGCCTTGGCGCTTGTCGGCGATCGCCAGCAGCGGCGGCTCGTCTTTCGCCTCCGGCAGCATCCACGGCTTGACCGGCTGGATCTCGCCGCTGCGCTTCCAGTTGAAGAAGCCCAGCTCGCCCTTGCATGGGATCGGATCGGCGGGTTTTATATCGTCCAGCACCAGGGCGCCGGGGCCCATCCACCAGTTATTCTGGCTGGACGTGACCCAGCCGATCACCTTGGCGGTGCCGATGATTGCCCCGCGCACCAGATCTGCCGGCGGCGGGCACACGACGCCGAAGCGCGCCATGAAGGCTTTGGCGTCCTCATATTCATCACGCGTCATGCCGCTTGAAGCATGGATGCAAATAGGGCCGCGAAACCGCTTGTTGGGCGAGGCGTGAATGTTGCCCCAATTTCGGTTCTCGAGGGATTTGCCCAGGAACACGATGGCGTGGGCCCACGGCTGACGAATAGAGAGGGCTTTTTCAGGCAGAAGCATTGGCGTCCTCTTGTAGGTACTGGATGGCTTGATAGGCGAGCTCTCGAGAGAAGGGACTTGCGCCATAGGTGGGCTGCATGATCTCGCTCAGGGATTTGCGAACCTTGGCGGCATGTGGTGGCGTGGTGCCGAACTCGAGCACGTCGGCCGCCATCAAGAAATCGAAAGCGGTTCCAATCCCCACGCCGCCGGGGTTAGCTGTGCGCAGCACTTCGATCAGGCGTTCGCGGGATCTCATGTCTGAGCATCCTTCGTCTTCCTCCGACCGCCCTTGCGGCGCGCAAGGTGTTTGAGCTTGGCCAGGGCCATAAGCGTTGGCTTCAGCTCTGCAGGCGCAGTGTCGTAGGCTACGGCGTGCCGGCCAGCGAGGCGCGGCAATAAAGCTTGCGGCACCGCCTCCCAATTCGCCGGGTCGGTATTCAAACGATTGCCATCGAGGCACTTCAGAACATGATGAGGCGGGAGAGGGCCATTCTTTTTGACCCACAGCCATTTGTGTTTGGGCACGAACCGGTGTTCGAAGCCAGTATGAGGGTTAACCTCATCGACGCAAATGTAGGTGTAGCCGTCCTTCTTGGACACATATTCGTGCCCAAGCGGGCGAGTGTTGTGAGAGGGTTGCCCCTTCTTAAACTGCGTCCGTGCGCTGGCCGCGTTAAAGGGCATTTTCTTCCCCTTATTTGCGGGCACACTGCCTTTCGGGAAGCATCCCGTGCGGCCTGTTTTGAGGCCGTTGTTCTTCCTATAGGCGTTCAATTTTTGCTCGGTCACTTCCGTCGAAGGAAACTTCGCCCGGAATGCGGCCGTGTATTCGGAGATAGGCAAGGTGCAATTCTTAGCCAGCCACTTCACTTCCGCTTTGGTATATTTGCGCCGGCGCCCTTTGTAGCGGGAGCCGTCGCGGCCGACTTTCCAGCCCTTCCTTTTTCGCAGTGCGTTGAGGTGAGCCATCTTCACATCGTCGCGTTCGAAGCGATTGATGAAATCGCGATGGTAGTCGCTGATCACCATCATCCGGTTCTTCTCGAGCCAGCGAAGCTCGGCGGCGCTGTAGGGGATGCGCTTTCGTGTCACGATTTTTGCCCCGAAGTTGCCTGCCCGGTTCGGTTCTCGATCGACAGGAAGTTTGGCATCTGCACGCGGCCGGCATGGTCCGCGACCAGCTGCATGGCCTTGAGCTGGACGCTGGCGTTATCAACGATCTTGCTCGCGACGGAGACGATTGCTTCGGTTCTCACCGTCTCCTTTTGGATCTGTTCTTCGGTGAGCGTTTCATCGCTAAGGCGCTCTAACTGCGCAAAGAGGTGATCGTTCAAATCTTGGAGTTTGTTTTTCATTTAGATCCTTTCAAGGTTGGGGGGTGAACACAGAGAGCAGGCTTGCCGGTATCTTCCTCCAAATAGTGAAGCGCTTCGGCAGCGAGTTCTCGGAAGTCCTCGGTGTGTTCTTCCCTGGTGGTGTACCAAGAGAGGTTCGATCGAATGTCTGCCTGGTGCGCGAGATCGAATTGACCATGCGGGTTGCCTTCGAGCAGATCGGCCACGCCCTTCATGTACCAGGCATCCAGGCGGCCCTTGATCGGCGGCGCGTCGAGCGCGCGCAGATCTGCGATGAGCTGTTGGCGAGGTCTCATGTAAGCCACCCGCGAATGATGATGGGTTCGCCCGTGCCGGCCGCCAACCATGCGTGGTCAACAGGCTGATGGCCGAAAGGATGAATCTGGATGGCCCGGCGCCTACCGGTGATAAGGTTTTCCTCGTAGCTCCACAGGTAGGTGTGGTGATCCTCGCGCCAGGCAAAGGGCGTGAGGATCCAAGCGATCACTTTCCCTACTTGCACGGCCGCACCGCGATCGAACCCGGCTTCAAGCAGTCCGGGCAGTCTTTGCCAGACACATTGACGGCCTCGGCCATGGTCATTTCGTCTGAGCGCTTGTGCCATCCACAGAAGGTGCAATGGACTTCGTACTTCGCCGCTCCGACCGCGGGCATGGTGATGGGGCGCACGGTTTCGCGCTTCCTCTCTGCCCCCGAGATTGTGTATTTCGACGTCGCGCGCGTGGTGGCCTTGCGGATCTCCATGCGCAAACCTGACGGGATCGGCTTCTTCGTCATCACATCAGCTCCTTCACCCAACTCGTCACCGCGACTTGGCCAGTCGATGGGTATTCGATCAGGCCAAGAGTTCGCAGTCCGCCAAGCGGGTTCGTGAACGATGTGCTGGTGTCGCTGTAGCCGGCGCGCTGCGCGATCGTCGGGCGATCGGCATCGCCTTGCAGTGCCGCATCCAAAATCCTGAGCTGTGGCCCCGTAAGTACCTTGCGTAAGGTTTCGGCGGCACTGCTGGCGGCAAAGGTGTCGCCGGTCTGCTCTTTCGCCTGTACCCGACCTGGGGCTGGGTAATCGACGGCCCCCGAAGTTCGGAGACCACCAAGAGGGTTGGTGAACGACGTGCTCGTCGGGCTGTAGCCGGCTACCAATGCGACCTGTTCGCGGGTGGGCTGATCGTGCCCGATGCTGTGCCAGAAATTCACGGCGTTCAGGATCCGGCGCTGCGGGCCAGACATTGCACCGCCGCCGACGGATGGCAAAGCGATGCGGGGGAAGGCGGCCTTGTTAGGCACCATGCCTCCCCCTTCTGCTTTAAGGCTCCGTGGTGAAATTGCCGGAGCTGCAGGCAGCTTTGGATTCGGTTGCTCGTAAGTGTCGTCTGGAACCACAACCGCTTGCTGAAGGTGTTTCCAGTACGCCGCCGATGCCCTCGCCACCCCGGCGGTGTAGCCATGATCGCGGCCAGTCTTGTAGCCATCGCGGTAGATCTGCGTTTCGCGAGCCTCGTCAATCACCGGCACAGTGACCGTCGGCGCCTTGGCAGCGAGATCTTTGCGCAGATGGACGATAGTGGCCTGAAGCGCTTTCGGATCCGTGGCGGCCGCTTCATCGGCGGCCTTGCCAAGCATGGTGCGCAGCTGATCCATATCCACCTGCGTGGTCTGCACTTCGGCGTGCTGCTTGCGCCCTTCCTTCGTGGGAGTGGCGGAATTGTCGTAAGTTTTGAATTTCGGGAACGCGACCTTTTCGAAGATCTGCGCTTCACCCGAACATACCCAGCCCGTGCCGGTAGGCAGAGACGCAAGGGAGCCGGCGACTTCAGCGTAGGTGTCCTTGTCTGTGTTAGCCTTCAGCCATTTCAGCACCGGCTCTTGATCCGGCGGTTGGGTAAGGCGAAGGGCGATAAGCGTTTCGCAACTGCCCAGCACAGAGTTGTGGAGCTGTTGGACGCGCTGCGAGGCGACGAGAAGCCGAATTCCTTTGGAGCGGCCGGCGGTGGCCAGTTTCTTCGCCCAATGCAGGGCCATGTTCTCGCCGCCAAAGCCCGCGCGCTCTTTCGGGGCAAACTCATGGGCTTCCTCGATCACCAGGTAGGTGATGCCGCTGGCATGTCGAAACAGGGCTTCCGAAAACTCCACAAAAAAGCGCTGCAGGCCACCAGCTTCAAAGTTGGCCATATCAATGATCGAATGGCGAAGCTGGCCGGTGCCCACCAACTGACCGACCGTTTTGCCGGCGGACGAATGGAGCGGCGTGTGACCGTGCGGCCCGCCAAGAATGGTGAAGGGCAGGGCTGATTTCTTGCCATCGCTGCTCGAGGTAATGCCCCACCAATCCGACTTGATCGGATCCAGGATGCAGACGCGATAGTCCTGGGCGACGACGTGCTCAATGATGAGCTTTTCAATCGACGTCTTGCCGCTGCCAGTCTTGCCCAAGACGGCAAGGTGGTTTTGCAGCACGGCCTCGGCCACGGGGAATTGATCAGCCATTTTTGCACTTCCCTTCGGTTGGATGAGCGAGGCAGTAGGAACCGGACGGGCCGTTCTCGGGATGCGAGGGCAACTCGAGCGGCAACAGGGTCGGGGGCGGCGGCACGGCGATGCCGAGCGCGCCAGGCTGTTCAATCCTCGGCATGGCGACCGCCGGGCAAGGTTCTTCAGTTTGATAGTAGGTGTCGCTGAAGGTCTGCGGATCCGCGACCGCCACCTGGCCCAGCAGGGCTATGGTGATGAAGCAGCTCATGCCGGCAGCTCTTCCTTTTCCTTGGCGGTGAGGATGGCCTGCGCTGCCCGGCCAGAAAGCGGCACGCGAAGCGGGGCCATCGGAACCGGATCGGCCGCCAATTCCTCGATCGAGTTTTCCACGTCGGCGAGCCTGCTCTCGAGCGTCGTGCGGACGATCTCGCGGGCGGCCGTCTCGCACTCGGTTATGGAAGGGAAATAGGCTCCCGGCTCGGTAGCCCAGCTCCAATTAGTTTCACCCTCTTCTTTGAAGGTGATGGAAAAGTTCAGGTGATCGAGCCGTTCGATCTGGCCGAGAAGCGATGCGCGCTTGGCGTAAAGTTCGCCGAGCCGCTGGATCTTCATCTGTTGAAATTCGTGGTTCACTTGTGCCTCCTTTGAGATTGACCGAACGGTCGAGCCGACTGGGGGCAGCGAAGCCCGCCCGTTCGTGTCGCCGCTTCATTGCGGCGAATATGATTTGGTGAATTCGTCATGCGGCGATCAACGTCAGCTGCTCGGCCGCGCGAGTGATTGCGGTGTAGAGCCAGCGCTTCGCATCGTCTCTGAAGGCGCCGGACTCGTCGTTCACAACGATCTTGTCCCACTGACTGCCTTGGGCTTTATGCGCGGTGATCGCGTAGCCGTAGTCAAACTCGTGGGATTTCCGGCGGTCCTCGTCGTCGATCTCTTCCTCGCGCCCCACGAAGAATTCCTTGCGGACTTTCACGTTAACGACGCGGTTGCCTTCTTCTGTTTCCGAAGGCCTGCACCAAATGTTCCAGCTGTCTTTGACGGAGAGCACCTTCTCGGTGATCCAGGTGGTGCCGTTGTAAATGCCTCCGTAGGAAGCGTTCTTCAGGCAAACCAATTTCTCGCCCTTCTGCGGACGGTCGGGGTTCAAGTCCTTCAGCTGGCGGTAGCGAGCGTTCCAGGTGTGTCGAGTGCGGTTGAGGCCGACTATCAGCTGATCGGCTTCCATCACCAGTTTTGGCGTGAGGTCTTTCCGGCTGATCACCTGGTTGTCGCCATAGCGCCCCAGCTCAAGGCTTTCGCCTTTGCGCACCTTCGTGGCCATGTGAATGATGGGATTGTCGGCGGCCTGGCGGTGGATCTCCGTCAGCATCACATCGGGCTTGTTGCGAGGGCCGTGAGTAAAATAGCCTTGACCTTGGACCGGCGGCAGCTGGGCCGGGTCGCCCAGCACCAGGATCTTGGTCTTGAAGCTTTCGAGATCCTTGCCCAGCTTCTCGGGCACCATCGAAACCTCGTCGATGATATTGAGAGCCGCATCCGCGACGGGGCTATCTTCGTTCAACTCGAAACGCACGCCACCCCACTCAGTCTTGACGGGCTTGTAAATGAGGCTGTGAAGCGTGGCTGCGCCGACGCATCCTTTCTTGCGCATCACGTCGGCGGCTTTGCCGGTGTACGCGCCAAAGTTCACCATGCCCGAAACGCCTTCGGCGATCGTGCGAGCGAGCGTGCTCTT
>Ga0207695_10012470_pt1 | contig 10201 bp, 10 predicted proteins | sample KBSC54metaG_FD_184354 | JGI IMG/M metagenome (GOLD analysis project Ga0207695, IMG submission 184354) | Corn rhizosphere microbial communities from Kellogg Biological Station, Michigan, USA - KBS C5-4 metaG (SPAdes) (version 2) | ecosystem: Host-associated > Plants > Roots > Rhizosphere > Soil... | reverse complement strand
TAAAACACTGAATGCCCATTTAATGGCACTTTGCCACTTCTCAGGAAATTCGAGAAGTGCTACATGGGGCGAATCAACGGTCATGTGCGGTAGTAGTCCGCCGGCCATCTTCGACCACTCGTCGTAGGCACTTGGCTTAACTATGTTGTCGTTCATGCACGACAGATATACTACGTGAACATGTGCCAAAGAGCCCGCTGCAAAAGCGGTGTGGTTGACGATGTAGCGTACCTGTCCTGCCCATCCGTTGAGCGGATAGTGCCTTGCCACGTCCCAATTCTTTTGCAGTGTAGTGGTGTCGGGGCCAGCTTGGATACTATCCAAGTTTGGAGGTCTAAAAGAGATACTCCAGAATAAATCCGTCATTGCGGCACTAATAATCGGTCCTACGGGTAACCATCCGAATACAGATGAACGCTCATCCTGCAGATCATCGCCGCCGCTTGGTGCGCAGACCAGAATCATTTGTAACTCAACGGTCAGCCTTTGCTTCTCGGCCTCTAAAACAATATCGGCCGAGAGCAACCCTCCCATCGAGAGACCGATAAGCGTCACTCTCTTGTATCGTTTGGCGATGTTCAGAACGGTAGTAATGACCTCCTTGGCAACGAAATGACTCTGATTATAGTCAATGAGGTGAACGTCTACATTTCGACCATCCTGCTGGATAGCAGGTAGAATGGCCTTGCCTCGGAGTGAACCGGAACTCTGCGCGCCGTCCAGAAGTATGACTGCCTCGGTCGTGTGTCCCATCTGAGACGGAATTGAAACGACGGTTGTATCTGCTGATAGGGCACTTTCTAGAATGTATCCGTCGGTCATGACACACATCACGGTGGTGACCGCTGCTGCGACAAAATATCTAGCCTTAAGCTCCACGTGCTCACGACCTCTCGTGTAGAAGGGAAGTGCTCTATATACTACACGCTTTTATTGAAATAATGTCAATTTTGATAACTGAAAGGGGCATCTTATACCTGTTCTCGTGCCCTAAACTTGCAAAAGAGGGCTATGTTTGCTATAATTAAGCTACTGATTACGAGGGTGTTTTACATAAAAACCTCTCTCGACTCGTATTTCTAACATTATTTTCATGTAACAAAGGAGAATTATAACTTTATGGGTCAACGACGACTCGCAACGCCCCAGGGCGATGACAAATTAAAACGTCCGCAGCAAAATCAGCCGCGACAAAAATCAAACAATACAGTGCTCAACAACACAACCACGCGAAAAGGCGAGGTGTTTCGTGCACAACGCCGTACGAGCGAGAATGTTAACCTTCGTGCTTCACAGCACATGGTGAACATTCCAGTAAACAAATCAATCTATAACGGATATGGCGGCCGCCAGTTTAGTTTGGCAGATCAGCCAAAGCGCTCTAAGGCACCCCGGCCGACTCTTAAAGTAATGCCTGTTGGTGGTCTCGGTGAGATGGGCATTGGTAAAAATATGATGGCGATCGAATATGACAACGACATCATTGTGATTGATATGGGCTTTTTATTCCCGGGAAGTGACTATCCAGGCATTAATTACATTACGCCAGATATTAGTTACCTTGAGGAGAACAAGCACAAAATCCGCGGACATATCTTTACTCACGGACACCTCGATCACATTGGTGCATTCCGCCATATTATTCACAAAATTCCTGCTCCAGTATATGCCAGTAAGTTTACGCTAGGTATGATCCAGCGTACGATGGAAGAAGCGACGAGTGGATTTGAGCCAACATATAACGAACTTAACCCTGAATTGCATGAACGCGTGCAGCTGGGCGACAGCTTTTCTATCGAACTTGTACGAGTAAACCACTCTATTCCAGATGCCACCGCCGTCGTCATTCGTACGCCCCTGGGCGTCCTTATTGATACCGGTGACTGGCGTTTTGAAGAAGCACCGGTTGATGGCAAAAAGTTTGACCTCGAGCGTCTCACGGAAATCGCCACCAAAGAAGGTATTCTCATGCTCATGAACGAAAGCACCAACTGTGAGTCGGAAGGTGGACACACACACGGTGAGTTCGACATTCAGCACAGTATGGGCGAGGTCATGCAAAAGTATCCAAACAGTCGCCTGATTCTAAGCTGTTTCAGCAGCCAGATTCATCGTATGCAGGTGATTTTGGAAGAAGCCAAAAAGTTCGACCGCAAAGTAGCTTTTGCTGGTTTTAGTATGATTCAGAACCTCGAGGTTGCGCTTCGAGCTGGCGTTATCAAAATTCCAAAAGATGTTGTAGTAAAAATGGAAGACATCATCAAGCTGCCAGATGGCAAGGTGACCATTGTTTGTACTGGTAGCCAGGGTGAATTTAACGCTGTGCTTAATCGTATGGCGTCTGGTGCTCACAAATTTATCAAAATCAAGAATTCCGATGTAATCGTATTTAGTTCGAATCCAATTCCAGGTAACGAAAAATACGTTGTGCGTACGGTTGATGGCCTCATGCGTGAGGGAAGTGAAGTCATTCAGAATGGCAAGTCGCATCTGACTGGCATCGGTCCGCTGCACCTTTCAGGTCACGCATATTATGACGATCACGTCAAACTTATCAACGCCTTGCATCCTACCTATTACATGCCGATTCATGGTGAATTTCATATGTTGCATCACAACGCCGAGCTTGCTGAAAAAGAAGCTGGTATTCCACGCGAAAATATTTTCGTATGTGATAGCGGTGATATTATCGAGATTGATGGTAATGGCGCCAAAAAAGCTGGTCGAATCCCAGTTGGCGGTATAATGTACGATGATAGTGGCGCTGTAGTTTCAGAGGTAGTACTGAAAGATCGTATTCATATGGCTACTGAAGGTATGTTTGTGGTGGTGTTAACGGTAGCTCGCGGAAGCGGTCGTCTCATGACAAGTCCCGACATCATTTCCCGCGGATTCATTTATCTGCGTGACAGCGAAGAATTGATGGGAAGTATTCGCCAGTATCTCAAGCAGAAAGTAGCTCGTAGTTTTGGTGGCAAGCGTGTTGACCTTGACGTGGTGAAAAAAGAACTAAAAGATGAGATTACTCACATTTTGTATGACCAAACAAGACGTACGCCAATTGTCATCCCGGTTATTAATGAGATTGGGGGCGGTGGCCAACGTCCAGATAGTGATGTGCAAAGCAATAGTGGCTACGCTCCTCGCCAAAATCAAAATCAGAACTTCCATCCAAAACAAAAGACGACATTCCCTCGACCTCAGGTGCCGGATACCGAAGTCGTAGAACCGCGTGTGCGACAAGACAATCGCGCATACTAACAAAAAAGAAGCTCTTGCTGCAGGAGCTTCTTTTTACGTTTTAATTGCTTGACAAAACGATACGTGAGTATTATATATGTAGATGCCTATATCTAAAGGAGCCGTTGCTGTGTCAGTTTGTGCGGATTACGTTATCGTAAGCCCTTGGCACGAAACTTCGTTCTACCGAGAGGAAGATACAGACGTTTTAAAGTGGCTTTGCACGTTCGCCTGGCGTGCAGATGTTATCGAGCTGCTTGAAGTTACTTATGACTTTTTAGGTTTGTCTGTCACTATCTATATGCACGGACGAACCGAGCGGTATCACTTTGAAGGAACGGACAGGCACCTTTCTCAGCTTGCACTTTTTTTAGTAGAGTGCCAGCTGGCAATAGGGTTGGAACCAGCTCTGGAATCAGCTGCTCAGGCTTGGAAAGATCTAGGGCACGACGACTCATGGGCACCCATTACTACTATTAATCCCAAGGCACGACGCCGGGCGGCTTTACTTGTTGCCTTTGGCCTTGAGCCTGAAGATGGTGATAGAGCTGGGGAAAGCTGGGGGTTGTTCCAATCCATTTTGAGCGACTACTCTGGAACGCTCGCACTTCTTTAGCACGGCACCAAGGTTATTCGTTACCTCAAAAACGAATCGGCGCCCGGGACGATCCCGGGCTTCTTTCTTTTTCAATAGATTTGCAAAATGTAGTAATTTTTGCTATAATATATTCTATCATCTAAAAGCAAAAACGGTATAATAAAGAACAGATATGGCTAAAAGAAAAAAATCAGCACATAGTAGGGGTAAAAAACCAGCGGCACCATCTCATAGTTTGCCGACGGGTTTCTGGGCACAAGTAGGAGCGGTTTTCCTAATTGCTATTTCCATTCTGTTTGTTGTAGCGTGGTTTGGTGCGGGCGGTCCTGTCCTCGAATGGCTATATAATGCCGCGTTGGGTGCTATTGGCTATGCGGTATATGTGGTTCCGGCCTTGTTTGTATATATTGCAGTTGAAATTTTTCGCGCCGAAGAAAACCGCCTATCATTTATCGTGAAATTTGCTACCGCACTGCTCATCGTATGGGTCGCAGGCTTGTTCGGACTTATGAAAAACGACGTAGGAAAAACTACCGGTGGGTTTGTTGGAAGTGGTATCAATCATATCGTGCTTGCACTCGTAAATTCTGGGGTTGCGGCATTTATTTATATCCTTCTTATTCTTGTTACAGCGTTATTTGTACTGCGGGTCTCACCAATTAGTGTCATAAAAAAGATTTGGGAACTATCTCGCCGCGAAATTGGCGAACAAGATGAGAATGTGAAAGTAATGAAGCAAGCTGCGCTCGCTGATACGCCGCGTCATCAGACTATCGGTGAGATCAAGCTTAATGCTGGTGTTCCAACACTCGATCATAGCGAGATAGGTAAAGACAAAAAAACCTCGCATCTTTCAAGCCTTCGCGGCAGCGTCAAACAAGACAAAGCCGCTGAAGACCAAGCCGCGCTTGTGGCAGTGAGCGACCCAAATTGGGAAGCGCCAAGTGTCGATCTACTCGAGAAAAAGCAGTCTCCGGCTGATGCTGGCGATGTGCAGCAAAACGCTCAAACAATTCGTGACACACTGGCCGAATTTAATATTGACGTCGAGATGGAAGGCGCTAATATTGGGCCAAAAGTAACGCAGTACACCCTAAAACCGCCAAGTGGCGTGAAACTCACGCGTATTACCGCACTCGAAACTAACATCGCGCTCAATCTTGCTGCACAAAGTCTCCGTATTGAAGCGCCGATTCCTGGGCAACGTGCTGTAGGTATTGAAGTACCAAACCGTAAAGCTGCCGATGTGCGTTTGTATGGTATTTTAACGGCCAAGCAGTGGAAAAATGCTCATGAGCCGTTGAGTTTTGCTATTGGTAAGGATATTTCCGGTGAGGCCGTGGTTGGCGAGCTTAATAAAATGCCGCACCTTCTTATTGCTGGACAAACTGGTAGTGGTAAGTCGGTGATGATTAATACGCTTCTTACCAGTCTTTTGTACCGCAATAGTCCGAGTGACATGAAGCTCATTTTGGTGGACCCAAAACAAGTAGAGATGGCGCCATATGAAGACATTCCACACCTCTTAACACCTGTTATCACCGAGCCTGAAAAGACCATTAGTGCACTGAAGTGGGCAGTCAATGAAATGGAGCGTCGCTACAAGTTGCTCGCTGAAGAGAAAATTCGTGATATTAAAAGCTACAACCAGAAGATTCAATCAGGTAACAAGAAATTATCGGTTGAAGATGAAGATGGCAACCAACAGCAAGTTGATGATGGCGCAATGCCCTACATTATCATTGTTATCGACGAGCTAGCTGACCTTATGATGGTTGCTGCGCGGGACGTTGAGGCGTTGATTGTTCGTTTGGCGCAAAAGGCTCGCGCCGTCGGTATTCACTTGGTGCTTGCAACGCAGCGCCCAAGTGTTGACGTTATTACGGGACTTATTAAAGCAAACGTGCCAGCGCGTATTGCTTTTACAGTAGCTAGCCAAATTGATAGCCGCACTATTCTCGATCAAGCTGGCGCCGAAAAGCTGCTCGGTCAGGGAGATATGCTGATGCTAACGCCAAGTATGAGCAAACCAAAACGTATTCAGGGCGCGTGGGTAATGGACGAAGAAGTGGTGAAGATTACTGACCACCTTCGTATGCAATCGGCGCCGCAATATAACGATGAAATCGTTTCACAGCCCGTTCAGCTCAACGGTAAAGGTGGTGTGGTGATGGACTTTGATAGTGGTGGTGGCGATGATATGTTCAAGGATGCCGTACGTGTGGTGGTTGAAAGTCGCAAGGCGAGTACTAGTTTGCTTCAACGGCGTTTGCGTGTTGGCTATGCCCGCGCCGCGCGTATTATCGAGGAAATGGAAGAACAGGGGATTATTGGTCCAGCAGACGGGGCTCGTCCACGCGATGTGCTCATCAACAGCCTTGATGAAATCGGTAGCGCCGACGTTTAATTTGGGCAAGCGCAAGCATTTTGCTATAATGCCACTATGAAGCGCGCATGGTGGGGGTTTACGATTGTTGAGCTGCTGGTTGTTATTACGGTAATCGGTATTCTGGCATCAATTGTCATTGTTTCGTATAGCGGTAGTCAAGACAAGGCGCGTCAATCCAAGATTCAAAATGATCTCTCTCAGCTAAGCGATGCTATACGTGTAGGTCGCACACAGCAGGATAAAACGCTGTACGATATCACAGGTAACACCAGTACGGCATGGCCATGTACACAAAAAGCAAGTGGTACCGACCTCTCTACACTGCCGAAAACGGATAGTTGCTGGACAACCTACGTTGCTACACTCAGCGCAATAAGTACAGCGAGTGGTGTAAATGTGAATGGACTTATCGACCCCTGGGGCCGCCCATATTTCATTGACGAAAACGAAAATGAGAGCGGCAGCGGCAGCTGTACTAAGGATGTAATTGGCGTCTACCAACGTCCATTTGTGTTTAATAGCTACTCGCCCGATAATAGTCAGCAAATCCCCAATAGCCTGACGGCCTGCCTCTAGCTTTTTTGTTCGGTTTTTAGTATAATACTACTGTTATTAACTCAGCTTACGTTGGAGCGTAAGCATCCATAAGGATTCCAGAGGAGGAAAACTCATGAAAGAATACGAACTGACTGTTCTTATTCACCCTGATCTCGAGAGCGATATCGAGACGCCACTTGCCAAAGTGCGCGATATTATCAAAAGCGCCGGGGGCAAAGTTACCCGTGAAGATAACTGGGGCAAGAAAAAACTAGCATATAAAATCAACCGTGAAGATTTTGCCGTGTATGTATACATGGACGTCGAGCTTCCGGCAGACGCGCCGCTAAAGATTAGCAATACGCTCAACATTACCGACGAAGTGCTGCGTTACCTGCTTGTAACGGTAGATGAAAAGGGCCGCAAAGCTCTTGAAGAAGCAAAAACACGTGCAGCACGCGACGAAACTAAAGAAGAGGAGTAGAATATGGCCAAAAGCATCAACCAGGTTATTTTAATGGGACGCCTTACGCGCGACCCAGAAACACGCACTACAACGAGTGGCAAAACAATTACAAGCTTCAGTATTGCGGTTGATCGCACTGGCCAAGATGATGCAGCCGACTTTTTTGACGTTACAGCGTGGGAAAAGCTAGGTGAACTGGTGAGCCAGTATCTTTCAAAGGGCCGACGTTGCCTCGTTCAGGGACGACTTCGCCAGGATAGCTGGGACGACAAAGAAACCGGCAAAAAGCGTAGCAAGGTGGAAGTTGTTGCTGCTGACGTTACGTTCTTAGACGGTCCCAGTGGCGATAATACTGGCACATCGAACCATTCAAACAACAACTCGGGCGGTAGCTCGAACAAAAAGTCTGAAGATGTTGTCATTGAAGATATTGACGACAAACCAATTGATTTAAGTGAAATTCCTTTCTAGGAAATTGAGGAGAATACCCCATGGTTATTAAGCGATTTAAGAAAGATACGCCTGCATACTTTGACTACAAAGATGTAAAAACACTGCAGCGTTTCATTAACATTTACGGCCAAATTGAGCCTATTGCAAAAACTGGGCTGAGTACAAAGCAGCAGCGCCAACTAGCAACCGCTATTAAGCGTGCTCGCCACTTAGCTCTTCTTCCATTTGTTACATCAAACTAGGATATTTATAATGAGCGAACGATTAAAGCAAAAAAGCTCTGTTGTTATTGTTGAAACTGCGGAGAACTTTGTTCTTGAACAGCGTCCAAATTTACCCGGAAAGTTAGCCTACCCGGGTAAATCACAGTTTTTTGGTGGTGGTCGAGAGTACATTGATAGAATGCTGGAAGATGGTTCAGTTGCTGCTTCGCGTGAGCTAAGTGTCGCCGTATGAACTAGAGTCGTATTGGGCAGGTGAGTATGAGGGCACAGATAAAAACGGCCAATCCGTATTAAGGGATGTGTCAGTGTACCGCCTTTCGCTTACAGCACTCGGTCGAGAATCACTTAACCTCAAAGTTCAGGGTGCAATTGTGGATATACCAAAGACACCTGAAGCTATTGAAGCTGCTGCAGATTCCTTGACACCGTTTGCATTCGACGTTTTGCGTAAACTTGTTAAAGGAGAGACGAAATAATGTATCAACCAACTGATCTTAAAAAAGGTGTTGTCTGTCAAATTGATGGAAAGCCCTACCGTGTGATTGAATATGGCCAGAAAGTAATGGGCCGTGGCGGTAGCATTGTAAATGTGAAGCTGAAGAATCTTATTGATGGCAGTGTCATCCCGAAGACTTTTAAAGGTCAAGACAAGATTGAACGCGCCGAAGTGAGCAATAAAAGTGTTCAATACCTCTATACGAACGGCAATGAGTTCTTCTTTATGGATCCAGAGACCTTTGAACAGTTTGAATTAAACGCCGATATTGTCGATAGTGCTGCCGGATACCTCAAAGAGGGCGACACGCTCACACTTCAATTTTTTGATGGCAGGGTTATAAATGTAGAGCTTCCAAAGAATATTTATCTTGAGGTAACGTATGCTGAGGATGTCGTAAAAGGTGATACAACGAGCAACGTTTTAAAGGATGCGACACTTGAAACAGGTATTACTGTAAAAGTCCCCGCTTTTATCAAAACGGGTGATATTATTTCCGTCGATACAACCACTGGCGAATATCGCGAACGTAAGAAGTAACAGGCTATGACCAAACAGCGTCTCGATATTGAGTTGGCAGCGCGAGGGCTTACGACCAGTCGGTCGCAAGCTGAAAGTTGGATTCGGCTCGGTAAAGTGACAGTCGACGGCGTCGTGGTGAAAAAGTCAGGCTACTTTGTCGGCGAGCGGTCTACGATCAAGCTCATGGCAGACGATCAATATGTGAGCCGTGCTGGGCTGAAACTCGCTAGCGTTGCAGAATTACTACGTCTTGATTTTAGAGGTAAGGTAGTGCTCGACGTCGGCAGTAGCACGGGCGGTTTTACGGACTACGCACTGCGTCGTGGGGCTAAAAAAGTTTTTGCTGTAGACGTAGGAACTGATCAGCTCCATCCGAGCCTTCGAAACAATTCGCGCATCGAGCTCTATGAAAAGACTGATATTCGTGACTTTTTGTTGCCGCATGAAAAACCCGATATCGTCGTAATAGACGTGTCGTTTATTAGTTTACGCGATATTTTGCCGTACATTGCTACGAAACTAAGTAACACGACAACACAGATTGCAGCGATGGTGAAACCACAATTTGAGGCTGGTAAGGATCAAACGAACAAGGGTGTTATTAAAAACGATGCTGTTCGCCGCCGGATCTTGAAAGATTTTGAGATGTGGGCGAAGCAGTATTTTGTCATAAAAGACAAACGCGACAGCGACGTTCACGGCGCCAAGGGTAACCAAGAGCGATTTTATTTACTATCGCCGACTATACGTTAAAGCGAAACTCTACAACGTCACCAGGCTGCATGACGTACTCTTTACCCTCGGTGCGCATTTTGCCAGCGGCACGTGCTGCCGTTTCTGAGCCGGCAGCAATGAGGTCATCGTAATCAACCACTTGCGCAGCGATGAACCCGCGTTCAAAATCGGTATGGATGACGCCTGCAGCTTGTGGTGCGGTAGCGCCTTTTTTGATCGTCCAGGCACGTACTTCTTTTTGCCCAGCGGTAAGGTAGCTTTGGAGGCCAAGTGTGGTGTATGCGGCATGAATCATTTGCATAAGTCCGGTTTCGCTGACGCCATAGCTTTCAAGTAGTTCTTTTGCGTCTGCCTCATCGAGGCCCTTGAGCTCCTCTTCGAGTTTGGCGCAAACAAAGACTGTCTTGTTTGGCGCCACAAGTTGCGAGAGCTTGTCTTTTTCTGTATCATTTGCGAGCGTCGCTTCGTCGACATTAAAGGCATAGATGACTGGTTTTGCTGTGAGAAGATGAAGGTCAGCGATGTGCTCTATTTCAAGCGA
>Ga0207695_10012459_pt1 | contig 10209 bp, 8 predicted proteins | sample KBSC54metaG_FD_184354 | JGI IMG/M metagenome (GOLD analysis project Ga0207695, IMG submission 184354) | Corn rhizosphere microbial communities from Kellogg Biological Station, Michigan, USA - KBS C5-4 metaG (SPAdes) (version 2) | ecosystem: Host-associated > Plants > Roots > Rhizosphere > Soil... | reverse complement strand
CATTTGCACATTAGGAAAGCTCAAGCAGATTCGCCGCTGCAGGTCTCACGGAATGAGGTAGGGATTACGACAGACCAAGTCGCCGTACCTGCCGCAACCGTCTTTCGATTGAAGATTTTGCCAGGTTAGGCTTTTCGCTTCGAAACGAACGCGGAAGTCGCAATGCCTCACAAATTCACCCGACAGGAGCTCTATGATCGCGTATGGGCACAGCCCACGCGGATGGTCGCAGCAAATATCGGTGTTTCTGACGTGGCCCTGGCCAAAACATGCCGCAACGCAAACATCCCCATCCCACCGCGTGGCTACTGGGCCCGAAAGGCAGCCGATCAGCGTGTGCCGAAGACGGCCCTGCCGCCTCGCTTCCCGGGAGCGGCGGATGAGTTTGAAATTGGTGCCCACGCGAACCGCTATTGGAGTCCCACTTCCAATCGAGAAATGCTGGAAATGCCCGTTCCTCCGATACCCGTCTTTGACGAAAGCATCGAAGAACTAACAGGTCGAGTTCAAAAGATGGTCGGCAAAGTTCCTTGCCAAAGGAATTTTGACAAAGCATTCGGAGGCGTTGCCAAACTTCTCGCTCACGATGATGAACGTCGCTACAGTAAGTGGGGCTACGAAAAGCCAAGGTATGAAAGCGGTGTTGAGCGGCGACGTTTGTTAATTCTCAATTCCATTGTTCTGGCGGTGCATGCCTTAGGCTGCAAGAGCGACATGAGCACCTCAAAATATGAGGTGGACAGTCTTGATCGCCGCGGCATCATTATCACCTCGGGCAAACAGCATGTCTATTTCACGCTAGAGCAGCCAATACTCAAGGGTCGGTACGACCGGCCCAATCCCGAGGGAACAACGCTGACCCTTGCATTCGGTTCGCCAGGCCATCCGACGTCGCCGGATTTAATTTGGAAAGACGACGACAAAGCAAAATTAGAGGTTTACCTACGCGACATCGTAATTGCGATTCTGGTTCAAGCCGAAAAGCAGCACCGAGACGGAGCGGTCCGACATCGAGAGTGGATAATCGAGCGAAAAGCACAGATACAAAAGGATCTTGAGCGCGAAAAGCTTGAACGCCAACGCAAAGAGCGAGAGCTTAGAGAACGACAGGCGAAAGAGAGAATCGAGGCGCTGCTACGCCTATATCCGACCGGCTTTGAATAAACGGCGTCGAAATATTCGCGCAGCAGGGCTTCCATTGCCTCCGCTATACGACCAGCTTGGATCGATGCGCACCTTGAAATCCAAAACGAGCCAATGGACGACGGCAAGCTACCTATCACATACGTTTTCGACGCGTTGCGCATTGTAGGAAATAGCGCCGTTCCAGTCCTTTCACTCGATGCCACGCCGGCCACTCGGGCAGCAGTTGCCGCCATTGTAAAAGTTGATGGGCGTGGACTGGGAGTTAGGCTTCGCATTGAGCATCTGATGAAGCCAGGCTGCAAAACGTCGATAGACGCGTTGATGGCGGATGCCGGAGTGAGCGCCGGCCAGACCGATCTTATAATAGATCTTGGCGCGCCAAACTTTGAACCATACGAAGAATTTTCGGAAGCCCTACTCGCAGCAGTGGCCGCCCTTGGCGATCTTTCATTGTTCCGCTCTTACGTCGTGGTGGGTTCAGCGTTCCCGCAACCGTTGGGGATTAACAAGCCCGGAGGCGATATCCCCCGCCATGATTGGAAGTTCTATAAAGCGCTGGTTGGGAAGATCTCCAATGGCGCTCGCGTCCCTCACTACGGAGATTACACTATCGTAAACCCCGAATTCACGCCGATGGATATGCGCCGTGTGAAGTCCAGCGGAAAGCTAGTCTACGCAGAATCGGAAAGCTGGTGTGTACGTAAGGGTGGCGCGTTTCGCGACAACCCCAGTCAGATGCACGATCACTGCAAGTGGGTGCTTGACGCGAAGAAGTTCCGAGGCTCTGGCTTTTCGGATGGGGACGCATTTATCGAGAAAGTGGCTTACAAGACAGCGAAGCCCAGCAATCAGCCGTTTTGGAAACAGGTGGCCATCAGCCATCACATCATGCAGGTACTAGAGGACCTCTCCAAGTACGCCGGAGCTGCATGAATTCGCGAATGGACGTCGTCAGTTGTGACACGGTCATCAGAGCTGCAAGTTCACGATAGAGTTCCCTGCGCGGCCGTTTCGTCATTTTATGGTCGGGATTGAAGCGTGACAAAAGGGTCAGCGCTTCGGGTCTCCAGAGAAGATGCGCGAGCTGAACCGGATCGATCTCCTGGTTAATGCCGGTTCGACGAATGGTTTCGAACGTAACTGCTCCTCGTGAACCCTTTTCTGCAAGAATAATTCCGCACCAATGTGGGGCGAGTTTTTCCGCAGCCGCAATATGGCGGGGAGCGCACACCAATGTTAGCTTTTCCAAACACTGGCTATAAAGCGCAAGTTGCGCGGGTAAGCGCTGCAAAGTATCTAAACTACTTTTGATCTCGAAGCCGTGGACACAGCCATTAATTACGGCGACGTCAATCCGCACGCGCGCGTGCGCGAGCCCGAGCTCATCTACTACAATGGTGTTAGGTGAGGACCGATAGGCACTGAGCTTTTTGCTATGCAGCGCTGTTCGGATGTCATTATCTCGAGTTTGCAACATATCTGCCAAGTTGTTTGTTTCCAATGTTGTTGCGCATTTTCGCCGACGCCGGAAGCCATGTTCATGTGGACGGTCTCAGTGATTCACAGGGATATTAATGTTTCGTTAACCAGCCATTGCGCGCGTTCCAGTAATGCCCAGAGTCACATCGCTGATTGGGCCGCCCCGCTCAGCACCTGACCTCAATTGGAAATTTCATATTCGAGGCGCAATTACCGGCGATAACAGAAGTTCGCCCCTAGATGGGAGCGGTCGCCAGTTGACGTAAGGCAGTACGTTAGCCTGTGGCTACTGCTGCATGCCGCCAGAGCCCGCTTTCGAACTGGTCTCGCCGCACGTCGAACCGGTCTCTAGTTAGATTTGGAGTGCAGAGCGGAAATTGGAAAACGGCCACCCGAGACGCTAGACCTGGAGGGCTCGCTTTAGCGGCATACGCCGCAGATTTTCAGTGCTCCCTCCGCGAATGGGCAAGCTAACCGCCGGTAAGTTGGGAGGAAATCTTGTTCCTTGCGCAACCCCTGCGGAGCATGGACTGGCTGGCTGGGGCGGAAGGGATCGAACCTTCGAATGCTGGAATCAAAATCCAGTGCCTTACCACTTGGCGACGCCCCAAGCTGTGGTCAGGGCCGGGACCATATAGAGGGCCCAAAGGGCTTTCAACGCGGCGAATGGGCCGGAATTCTGGGGTTTTGGCTGGTTGCGGGGCTCGGGGGCCATCGCTATAAGGGCGCTCCCGCGACGCCGCCCTTGTGGCCCGTCTGGCTTATCGGAGAGTAGCTCAGCCTGGTAGAGCACTACGTTCGGGACGTAGGGGCCGGAGGTTCGAATCCTCTCTCTCCGACCAGTCATTCTGTTTCATCACTTTTCCCTGACTCGATGTGCGGTTTCGTCCGCGCCGCTCGCTTCTGCTCACCGCTGTCTTTTCCAAGCTTTCCCCCTACATTCCGCCCGTGTCTGGAACCGGGGGCGAAGTGGCACGTTTGGCGTTGGGGGAGTCTCACGTGCGCAAAGTTTTGACGGCGAACAGGCTGGTGCTGCTGGCAGCAGTCCCGATCTTTCTGGTTCTTGCGACCATCGCCTATGTCACGGCGCAGTTTGCAGCCAATGAGAATGCGGCCCAGCAATGGGTGGCGCACACCTATCGAGTCATTGCCTCTCTGCGGGTTGTGCTGGGCGACGCCCAGGACGCCGAGACAGGTCAGCGCGGCTATATCCTCACCCGCCAGCAATCTTTCCTGGAGCCTTTCAACGCCGCGCATGCACGCGTGGGGCGTGACCTTGATCGCCTCAAGCGGCTCACCGCCGACAATCCCTCGCAACAGCGCCGGGCTGAAAGGCTCGCCCGGATGGTCCAGGATCGTCTCGTCCTTTTCGACAAATCGCTGGCTCAGGCGACGGCCAGCAGCACCGTCGCATCTCCCGAATTGATCCAGGCGCTGAACGACGGCAGGGCGCGCATGGACGTGCTGAGGGCCGAGGTCGGCGCCGGCATGGCGGAGGAGCAAGCGCTGCTTCGGGTCCGCAATCAGCAGCGCGACGAGCAGCAACGCTATGAAGTCGCTTTCGCGGTGGGCGTGGCCGTGCTGGCGTTGGGCATTCTGATCATTGCTGCCGCCATGCTGGTGCGCAACAATCTCAGCCTTGCCGCCGCCGAGAAAGCGCGCGCCAATGAAGCGGCGGTCCTTCAGGCCACCATCGACACGGTGCGCGACGGCATCGCCTATTTCACCAGCGATGGCACGCTTTGCGCCTTCAACAGCAACTTTTTCAGACTGCTGGATCTTCCCAGCCGGCTGGCCCGGCTGCAGGCGACCAACCTCAAGGAATTGCAGGCGGTGGAAGCAGAACGGCCGCAGCAGGTGCTGGCGGCGCCTCTGGAAGGCCGGGGCTCGCTGGATACGCTGCGTGTTTCTTGGGCCAGTCGCGAACTCGATATCTATCGCGCCTTGGTGCCGACCGGCGGCTTTCTCATCGCGGTGTCGGACATCACCGCCCGCATGCGGGCCGAAAGCATGGTGCGCCAAAGCCAGAAGATGGAAGCGATCGGCCATCTGACCGGCGGCGTGGCGCATGACTTCAACAATCTCCTGCAGGTCATCAGCGCCAATCTCGATCTGGCGGTGGCTTCCGGCGAGGTCAAAGGCAGCGCGCTGCTGGGCCAGCGCCTGCAGAATGCCATGGGTGCCGTATCGCGCGGCTCGCGGCTGACTGGTCAGCTTCTGGCGTTCGCGCGCCGCCAGGCGCTGGACCCTCGCTCGGTCGATCTGGGCCGCGTCATCCGCGACATGACCGACATGCTGAGAAGGACCCTGGGCGAAGAAATCGAAATAGAAGCGGTGATCGCGGGCGGCTTGTGGAACACGCTGGTCGATCCCACCCAGGTCGAGAACGCCATTCTCAATCTCGCCATCAACGCACGCGACGCCATGCCGGAAGGTGGCAAACTCACCATCGAAGCGGCCAATGCTTATCTCGACGACGCTTACGCGGCGACGCACAGCGAAGTCCTGCCCGGTCAATATGTGATGCTGGCGGTGAGCGATACCGGCACCGGCATGACGCCGGATGTCTTGAACCGCGTGTTCGAACCATTCTTCACGACCAAGCCGGAAGGAAGAGGCACGGGACTGGGCCTAGCCCAGGCCTATGGCTTCGTCAAACAGTCCGGTGGCCACATCAAGATCTATAGCGAGGTGGGCGAGGGCAGCACGGTGAAAATCTATCTGCCCCGCACCCGCCGCGCCAAAGACGCGCCGGAAGGGCCGGCCCAGCAGCCGGTGCAGGGGGGTAGCGAGCGCATCCTGGTGGTGGAGGATGACGAAGGTGTGCGCGCTGCCGTGGTCGATATGCTCACGGACCTAGGTTATCGCGTGCTGCGCGCGGAAAATGCCGAAGGCGCGCTGAAGCAGCTTGAAGAAGGCGCCAAGGTCGATCTGATCTTCACCGATGTGGTGATGCCCGGCGCGGTTTCCACCCGCGAGATGGCGCAGCGTGCCCAGATACTCAATCCGCAGATCAAGATCCTCTACACTTCGGGCTATACGCAGAACGCCATCGTCCATAATGGCCGATTGGATGACGATGCCTTCCTGTTGTCCAAGCCCTATCGCAAGGACGAACTCGCCCGGAAGCTGAGAAGCGTCTTCGCCGGCACTGCGCGGGGACCGCTGCCGGCAGAGCCGCCCGCCAATTTGAGCAGCGAGCCGCGCGGCAAGGTGCTGGTAGTCGAGGATGTGATATTGATCCGCATGGCCACCGTGGACATGATCGAGCAGCTGGGCTTTCAAGCCCTGGAGGCGGGCGATGGCGCCGAAGCTTTGGCCATACTGCTAAAAAATCCCGAGATCGAAACCTTACTCACCGATCTTGGCCTGCCCGGCATGAATGGGCGTCAGCTGGTCGAGAAAGCACGGCGGCTTAGGCCCGATCTGCGCGTGATTATCGCTTCGGGCTACTCGACCGAATCCCTGACCGGCGGCAAGCCGGATGGCGATGTCGCGCATTTGACGAAGCCTTATGACCTCGGCCAGTTAAGGCGCGCACTTGGTGCGTGATCCCATCTGTCTTTTTCGCGCAAGCGCTCAGAGCCGTTCGGTACGCCGCCGCTACCCCCCAAAGGCTACGCCTTGCGGGGGAAGAAAGTCTGTGCGTTGGTTCGCCAGTAGCAGAGCACAGCCGGTTCATCGTTGAAGTCGATGCCTGACCACAAGTCACATGCCATTCCCAAAGGGGCCCGCATCATCCTGGTGCGCCACGGTCGCCCCGCGTTGCCGCTTCGGCCGCGCACCAACCACAGCGAGTTCCGCGACTATATCGACGCTTATGAGCAAGCCGGGCTCGATCCCGAAAGCCTCCCACCACAGGAATTGTCGGATCTGGTGAAGGAGTTAGATCACGTCTTCACCTCCGACCGCCCGCGCGCCCATGAAAGCGCCAAGGCCCTCGCGCCGCATGCGGAACTTCAAGCGGACCCGCTGTTCGCAGAAGCGCCGCTGGCCTCGCCCCGCATTCCGCTTGTCCGCATGCGGGTGCCGAAATGGGCGGTGATGGCCCGGCTCTTGTGGCACGCAGGGTATCATCCCGAGATCGAGAATTACCGCAAAGCCAAGCATCGTGCCGGGGAAGCGGCCGATATCCTGATTGACAGGCTGCGGAATGGTGGGGACGCGGCGGAGCGTCCGCGAGAGCGGGAGCGACCAAAAAAGCAACCCAGCGCGGTAGCGCTAGTCGCGCATGGCTATTTCAATGCGATGATCGGACGCCAGCTTCGTCAGCGCGGCTTCACCCGCACCGGGGCGCACCGGGTGCGCTACTGGAACGCGGTTATTTATGAATGGGAACGATGATGATCGAACGGAAATTCGAAATCGCCGCTGCTGACGGCGCCGCCGACGCCATTCTTTATGCGCCAGGCAACGGATCTTATCCGGGGCTGCTGTTTTATACCGATATCTTCGGCGTCCGCCCCGCAAACCAAGGCATGGCCCAGCGCATTGCCGAACAGGGTTATGCCGTGATGATGCCCAATGTCTTCTACCGCTATGGCAAGCCGCCTTTCACCAACGCCAATTTCAAATGGGGCGAGCCGGACTCGATGAAGATCATCCAGGGTCTGTTCAGCGCGCTGACCGGCGCGATGATGGAAAGGGACGCGCCATGTTACGTGGAGGCACTGCTGCAGCGGAAGGAGGTGTCGGGTTCAGGAGCGTCGGCGGGAGCCGGAGCGACCAACAAAAAGATCGCGGTGGTGGGCTATTGCTTTACCGGCGCTATGGCCTTGCGCACGGCCGCGGCTGTGCCAGGCAAGGTTGCCGCTGCAGCGTCTTTCCATGGCGGGCATTTGGTGACGGAAGCCCCCGACAGCCCCCACAGCCGCGTGCCTCGGGTCAAAGGAGAACTTTATTTCGGCCATGCGGTGCAAGATCAAAGCATGCCGCCGGACACGATCGAAAAGCTCAATGACACGCTGAAAGCTTGGGGCGGGCGCTATGGCAGCGAAGTCTATGAAGGCGCGCTGCATGGCTGGACGGTGCCGGGCCGCGACGTCTACAACGAAAAGCAGGCGGAACGGGCACACGCAAAGTTGCTTGATCTGTTGAAGCGTAATCTCTAGAGCGGTTCCAGGAAAAGTGTGCAGCGGTTTTCCGTCCGGAACCGCGACAATCCAAAAGGGTTTGGCGTTGCGGCGTCAGTTCTGGTTTCTGTTGGCGGCTTTGGTCCCGCTGGCGGCGTGGGCCGACGAAGAGGCGCCCTACCGTCCGCATTATGTCAGCCAGCGTGTTGGCGAGGCTTATATGCGCGAGGGGCCCGGCTACGCCTACAAGATTCTCTGGGTCTATAAGCACAAGGGCTATCCTTTCCGGGAAAACGCCCGTTTCGACGTGTGGCGGCGGGTGACCGCGCCGGACGGCGCCGTCGGTTGGATGAGCGCGCAGATGCTGTCGGAAAATCGGACTGTCCTTGTGGTGGGCAAGGGTCGTGTGGAAATCCATAAAAGCCAGGCGTCGGATTCAAAAGTCGTGGGCGTGGCCGAACCGGATGCGATCCTTGGCCTCAAAAGCTGCGATGCCGAATTCTGCCGCGTGCGCACGGACCGCGTGGATGGATGGCTTCCACGCTCCCGTCTCTGGGGCGTCGATGCTGGGGAAGTTTTTAAATAACCCGGAACCAGCGCCAGGATTTTTGAGACTTGGGCAGGGTTGCCTAGCGGCAGCGTTGGCAATGCGCGGAGCGTGCGATTAGCACGTGAGCACGCGCGACGAACCCGAGGCGCAAAAAGACGGCGCGTTTTTAATGCCTAAAATGGCGCATGCCCGTAAAGACCATTGCCAGCCCAGCTTCGTCGGCGGCGTCGATGACTTTTTGATCATTGAGCGAGCCGCCGGGCTGGATCACCGCGGTCGCACCCGCTTCTGCCACCGTCAGCAAGCCATCGGGGAAAGGAAAGAAGGCTTCCGAGGCCGCAGATGAGCCGATGGTGCGGGGTTTGTCCCAGCCCGCCACCTTGGCGGCATCCTTGGCCTTGATGGCGGCGATGCGGGCGGAATCCACCCGGCTCATCTGGCCTGCGCCGATGCCGGCGGTGGAACCATCCTTGGCATAGATGATGGCGTTGGATTTCACATGCTTGCCCACCGTGAAGGCAAACAGCATGTCGATGATTTCCTGTTCGCTGGGCTGGCGCTTGGTCACCACCTTGAGCTTGTCGCGGGTGATGCGGCCATTGTCGCGGGTCTGGACCAGAAAACCGCCCGCCACCGAACGATAGGTGAGGGTGGGCGCCAGCGGATCGGGCAGGCCGCCTGCGATCAGGAGACGCAGATTCTTCTTGGCCGCCAAGATTTGTTTCGCATCCCCATCCGCGTCGGGAGCAATGATCACTTCGGTGAAGATCTTGGAGATTTCTTCCGCCGTGGCGCCGTCAAGCTTGGTGTTGAAGGCAAGCACGCCGCCGAAAGCGCTCTGCGTGTCGCAGGCCAGCGCCGCCAGATAAGCGTCGCGCAGGCTTTTCCCTATGGCGACACCGCAAGGATTGGCATGCTTGATGATGGCGCAGGCGGGTGCCTGCTTCGAATCAAACTCCGCCACCAATTCATAGGCCGCATCGGTGTCGTTGATATTGTTGTAGGACAGTTCCTTGCCCTGAAGCTGCCTGGCGCTGGCGACGCCGGGGCGCGACGCGCCATCGACATAGAAGGCCGCTTGTTGGTGCGGGTTCTCGCCATAGCGCAGCGGCTGGCGCAGATATCCGCCCAGCGCGCGGCGGCGGGGCGGCGCCGTCTCGCCGTCCTTGGCGAGTTCGTCCGCGAACCAGTTGGACACGGCCGCATCATAGGCCGCGGTGCGGGCGAAGGCGCGCTGGGCCAAGGTGCGGCGGAGCTTGAGCGTCGTGGCCCCGTTGTTCGCCGCCATCTCATCCAACACGGCTTTGTAGTCTTCGACATCCACCACCACGGTGACCCAATCATGATTCTTGGCAGCGGAGCGGGTCATGGCCGGGCCGCCGATATCGATATTCTCGATGGTGGTTTCGAAATCGGCGCCCCGCGCCACGGTGGCCTCGAAGGGATAGAGATTGCAGACCAGAAGATCGATGCCTTCGATGCCGTGGGCGCGCATGGCCTCGGCATGATCCTTCTTGTCGCGCAGCGCCAGAAGGCCGCCATGCACATTGGGATGCAGCGTCTTGACCCGCCCATCCATCATTTCCGGAAAATGCGTGATCTCTGAAATATCGGCCACCGCGAGACCTGCGTCGCGCAAGGCCTTGGCTGTGCCGCCGGTGGAGATCAGCTGGACGCCGTGGCCGGCCAGGCCTTTGGCGAAATCGATCAGGCCGGTCTTGTCGGATACGGAAATAAGGGCGCGGGAAATCTTGCGGTCGGTCATGCGGGCATCTCGCGGAATGCCCGCCGCTCTTATCGCTTCAGGATCTTATATAAAAGGGCTAAACCCAGGCTTGCGCACAGCGAATATGCCACGGGGATGTTGATATTGATGTCCCCCATCCGGAAGGCGATATCACCCGGAACCCGGTCGAATTCGAAGGGACCTATCCGCTGCCCGAGGCGCAGATGGACCGGTTC
>Ga0207695_10012458_pt1 | contig 10210 bp, 8 predicted proteins | sample KBSC54metaG_FD_184354 | JGI IMG/M metagenome (GOLD analysis project Ga0207695, IMG submission 184354) | Corn rhizosphere microbial communities from Kellogg Biological Station, Michigan, USA - KBS C5-4 metaG (SPAdes) (version 2) | ecosystem: Host-associated > Plants > Roots > Rhizosphere > Soil... | reverse complement strand
ATCTCGGCCGCGTGCTCGGCGACGTGATCCGCGAGCAGGACGGGCAGGGGGTGTTCGACCAGATCGAGGCGATCCGGCGGGCGGCGCTGGAATTCCACCGGGCCGGCACGCCCGAGGCCGCGGGCGCCATGGAGGGCCAGCTGGGGGCGCTGAGCCCGGGCGAGGCGGTGCGCTTCGCCCACTCCTTCGCCTGCCTGCTGCAGATGACCAACATCGCCGAGGACCACCTGGCGCGCCGGCGCGGCCGGGAGGGCGGGGCGGTGGAGACCGGGCGGCTCGACACCCTGGAGGGGGCGCTGGCCGAACTGGCGACGGAGGGGGTGGGGGCGCAGGCGGTCTGCGCGCTGCTGGCCGGGGCACTGATCGCGCCGGTGCTCACCGCCCACCCCAGCGAGGTGCGCCGCAAGAGCGTGCTCGACCGCGAGGCCGCCGTGGCGCTCGACCTGGAGCGGCTGGACGGCGCGCCGCCGGGGCCGCGGCGCTCGGCGATCGAGCGCGAGCTGAAGCGCCAGGTCTCCATCCTCTGGCGCACGCGGCTCCTGCGGCGCGAGCGGATGAGCGTGGCCGACGAGGTCTGGAACGCGGTCTCCTACTTCGAGCGCAGCTTCCTGGAGGTGCTGCCCGCGCTCTACGAGCACTGGCAGCAGGCGCTGGGCGAGCCGCGGCTGGCCGGCTTCCTGCGGGTCGGCAGCTGGGTGGGCGGCGACCGCGACGGCAACCCCAACGTCGACGGGGCGGTGATGCGCCAGGCGCTGCAGTGGCAGTCCCGCGCGGCGCTCGGCCACTACCTCGAGGCGGTGCATGCGCTGGGGGCGGAGCTGTCGATCTCGGCCGAGCTGACCGGGGTGTCGCCGGCGCTGCGGGCCCTGGCCGAGGCGGCGCACGACCCCTCGCAGCAGCGCGCCGACGAGCCCTACCGCCAGGCTTTGACCGGGGTCTATGCGCGGCTGGCCGCCAGCCACCTCGAGCTCACCGGCGAGCCGGCCCCGCGCCCGCCGGCGCTGGCCGCCCCGCCCTACGCCAGCGCCGCCGAGCTGGGCGCCGACCTGCAGGTGATCCAGGACTCGCTGCTGGAGATGCACGGCGCGGGCTTCGCCGAGGGGCGGCTGCCGCGGCTGATCCGGGCGGTGGACCTGTTCGGCTTCCACCTCGCCACCCTGGACATGCGCCAGAACTCGGCGGTGCACGAGCGGGTGGTGGCCGAGCTGCTGCGCGTCGCCGGCGTGGCGCCGCGCTACGAGGACCTGGACGAGGACGCCCGCTGCGCCCTGCTTTTGGGCGAGCTGGGCCACGCCCGGCCGCTGGCCTCGCCCTACGCCGCCTACGGCGAGGAGACCCGCCGCGAGCTGGACACCCTGGCCGCCGCCGCCGAGATGAAGCGCCGGCACGGGCCGGCGACGATCCGCGCCTACATCGTCTCCAACACCACCTCGGTCTCCGACCTGCTGGAGGTCTACCTGCTGCTGAAGGAGGTCGGCCTGTTCACGCCGGGCCATCCGGCGCGGGCCGAGGTGTTCGCCGAGCCGCTGTTCGAGACCATCGACGACCTGGAGGCGGCGCCCCAGACCATGGCCCGCTACCTCGGCCTGCCGCTGATCCGCGCCTTGCTCGCCCCGCAAGGCGCCGGGCAGGGGCTGCAGGAAGTGATGATCGGCTACTCCGACTCCAACAAGGACGGCAGCTACCTGACCTCCACCTGGCGGCTGTACCAGGGCTCGCGCGCCCTGGCCGAGGTGTTCCGCGGCGCCGGGGTGCGGCTGCAGCTGTTCCACGGCCGGGGCGGCGCCGTGGGGCGGGGCGGCGGCTCCAGCTTCGAGGCCCTGCTGGCCCAGCCCTCCGGCACGGTGGGCGGGCGCATCCGCATCACCGAGCAGGGCGAGGTGGTGGCCAACAAGTACGCCGACCCGCAGCTGGCCTGGCAGAGCCTGGAGACCCTGACCGCCGGGGTGCTGCTGGCCTCGCTCGGCCGGCGCGAGGGCGTGGCCCCGGACACCGGCTGGAGCGGCGACATGGACCTGCTGGCGGCGCGGGCCATGTCCGCCTACCGGGGGCTGGTGGCCGACACGCCGGGGTTCATCGACTACTTCTACGCCGCCACCCCGATCAGCGAGATCGCCGACCTCAACATCGCCAGCCGCCCGGCCTCGCGCGGCGCGGCCCGGGCGCTGGCCGGCCTGCGCGCCATCCCCTGGGTGTTCTCCTGGTCGCAGTCGCGGGTGATGCTGCCCGGCTGGTACGGCTTCGGCTCGGCGGTGGCCGAGGCCGGGGTGGAGATCGGGCGGCTGCGCGACTACGCCGCCCGCTGGCCGTTCTTCGCCACCATGCTGGCCAACATGGAGATGGTGCTGGCCAAGGCCGACATGGCCATCGCCGGCCGCTATGCCGCCCTGGTCCCCGACCGCGCCCTGGGCGACGCCGTGTTCGGCCAGATCCGCGGCGAATGGGAGCGCACGGTGGAGGCGTTCCTGTCGATCACCGGCCAGACCGAGCTGCTGTCCGCCAACCCCGACCTCGCCGCCCTGATCCGTGCCCGCCTCCCCTACATCGCCCCCCTCAACCACCTCCAGATCGAACTCATCCACCGCCGCCGCGCCGGCGACGACAGCGCCGCGGTGCGGCAGGGCATCCACACCACGATCAACGGCGTCGCCGCGGGCCTGCGGAACACGGGATAGGGCCTTCCTTCTCCTCCCCCGTCCCGAAGAGGACGGGGGAGGTGGATTGGCGCCCCGGCAGGGGCGACGAGACGGAGGGGGCGCAAGGCGGCGGCCACGGCTCGCGGAACCTTCAGCCCCCAACCGGCTGCCGACATGCGCGCCGCCCTGCGCCCCCTCCGTCAGTCCGCTGCGCGGACTGCCACCTCCCCCGCCCTCTGCGGGGCAGGGGAGGAGGAAAAGGCGGCCCCCCGCGCATCCACTCCCCCGCCAGCGTGTTCACGCGTCAGGGCGCATTGCGCGCCGAGGATCAGGAGAGACGCGATGGCCTACGACATAGGGCCCATGGACGAAGGCTCGGGCGGCCGCGGCGCGCGGCGGCTGCTGGCGCTGGCGGCCTATCTGGAGACGGTGTCCGACGACGACTACGACCATCGCCACTGGCGCAAGCGCCGGGACGACGGCGGCTGGGCGATGTGCGCGCTCGGCCACGCCGCGACGGCGCTTCCCGACCTGGTCGGATTGCGCTGGCGCAACGCGGAGAGCTGCGACCTGGTCCGGCTCGACGGCAGCGGCTTCCTGGAGAACACCGTCACCCTCGCCGCCGAGGCCTTCGAGCTCACCGTCGACGAAGCGGTGATGATCTTCGGCCTCGGCCTCTTCACCACCCGCATGTACGGCCCCCGCGGCGCCTTCGGCCTCGGCCCCCGCGACGCGGCCGCCGCGATCAGGGCGCTGGCGGTGGAGAAGATGGCGCCCTCCCTCCCCTTCATGGGGAGGGACAGCGAGGCGCTGCCTCGCAGGGTGGGGGAGTCTGAAGTGTCAACGATGGTCGGCAGGTAGCGAGGCCGTCCCCGGACTCCCCCACCCTGACCGCTTCGCGGTCTTCGCTCCCCATGAAGGGGAGGGAAGTGACTCAGAACGGCGCGTACCTCTGGATCAGCGCGGTGCCGCCCGGGGTGTGCTGCACCGCGCTCACGTCGCCGCGGCCGCCGTAGGAGATGCGGGCCTCGGCGATCTGGGTGTGGCTGATGGTGTTGGCGCTGGAGATGTCCTCGGGGCGGACGATGCCGGCGACCGACAGGCGGCGCACCTCGCCGTTGGTCTGCACCTCCTGGGTGCCCTGGATCACAAGGTTGCCGTTCGGCAGCACCTGGGTGACCACCGCCGCGACGGTCAGGTTGATCTGCTCGCTGCGGTCCACCCCGCCGGTTCCGGCGGTGGTGGAGGAGCTGTCGGTGGTGACCAGCTTGCCCGGGTCGGCATGGGGAAGGATGCGGCCGAGGGTCGATTCCAGGCCGAAGAAGTTCGGGACGCCGTAGGCGTTGTTGCTGGTGCGGCTGGTGTTGGTGCTGTTGGAGGTCTTGGCGTTGTCGCTGATGCTGATCAGCACGGTCAGGATGTCGCCCACCCGGCCGGCCCGCTGGTCGGCGAAGAAAGCCCGCGCGCCGGTGCGCCACAGGGAGTTGGCGCCGGCCGGGGAGGGGATCGGCTCGCGGGCGCTGGCCAGCACCGGCTGGACCTGGCCCACCAGCACCGAAGGGTAGCCCATCGGCCCCATGCGCGGGCCGAGGGTGGCCTCGCGGACGGAGTCGCAGGCGGCGAGGGCGGGCAGGGCGAGGGCCAGGGCGGCGAGGGCGGCGGAACGGACGGGACGCATGCGGGGCGCTCTCCTAGCGGGCGGCGAACTGGGACGGATTGCGCTGGGCCTTGATGGCCTGCGCCTCGGGGCCGACCACCGCCTGGCCGGGGCCGACGGCGACGGCCTCGATGGTCTTCTTGGAGGCGGTGTTGAGCACGTTGAAGCTGTCGCCGGCGGCGGCGTTGGCCAGGGCCCTGGCCTGCAGGGTCAGGGTGATGCCGCCGTCGCGGTAGATCACCTCGATAGTGTCGCCGGCCTTGATCACCATCGGCGCGGCGACGTCGCGGCTGGACACCGGGTCGCCCTCGCGCAGGGCGCGCCGGGCGGCGAGGCCGATCACGGCCTCGGCGGTGCGGGGGGCGCCGACCGGGGCGGCGGCGGCCTTGGCCCAGATCAGGTCCTGCGGCTGCACCACCTCGCCGGTGGCGAGGCTGCGGGCGTAGGTCAGCACCTCGACGTTGCGGCCGGGCGCGCTGGCCTCGGCGCCGGCGCCGGCCCGCACGATGATCCGGCGCACGCCCCGGGCGTTGGCCCAGTCCAGCCCATACTGCCGGGCGAAGGCCTGCACCCGCTGGGCGTCCAGCACCACCGTCGGCCCTGCCCGCTCGGCCACGACCACGTTGGCGGCCGCCCCGGCCCCGTCGAACAGCTCGCCCAGGGTGACGTGGCCGGTGGCGTCGACGGGATTGGCGGTCAGCTCGACGGCCTGGCCGGCGAAGGCGGGGGCGGCGAGGAGGCAGAAGAAGAGAGCCAGCAGTGACTTCACGAGGGTCATCACGCGGTCTTCGTGTTGGCGGCGGTGGCAAGCATCTGGTCGGCGGTGGTGACCACCTTGGAATTCATCTCGTAGGCGCGCTGGGCCACGATCAGGGCGGTGATCTCGCTGACCGGGTCGACGTTGGAGGCCTCGGTGTAGCCCTGCATCAGCTTGCCGAAGCCCTCGGTCTGTGGGTTGCCGGTGACCGCGGCCCCGCTGGCGGCGCTCTCCAGGAACAGGTTGTTGCCGATCGCCTCCAGGCCCGCCTCGTTGACGAAGGTGGCCAGCTGCATCTGGCCGACGACGGCCGGGGTCTGGGAGCCGGGCTGGGTCACCTGCACCTGCCCGCTCTGGGAGATGGTGATGCCGGTGGCGTTCTGCGGAATGGTGATGGCCGGCTGGATCAGGTAGCCGTCGGCCGTCACCAGCTGGCCCTGGTCGTTGACCGAGAAGTTGCCGGCCCGGCTGTAGGCGGTCTCGCCGGTGGGCAGCTGCACCTCGAAGAAGCCGCGCCCGTCGATGGCCAGGTCGAGCTGGTTGCCGGTGGTGGTCAGGGTGCCCTGGGTGGTGATCCGGTAGACCGAGCCCGACTTCACGCCGGCCCCGATCTGCACGCCGGTCGGCACGATGTTGCCCTGGTCGGACGACTGCGCGCCGACCTGCTCCATGTTCTGGTAGAGCAGGTCCTCGAACTCCGCCCGCTGCTTCTTGAAGCCGACGGTGTTCATGTTGGCGATGTTGTTGGAGATCACCTCCACGTTCAGCTGCTGGGCGGCCATGCCCGTGGCGGCGGTTCTCAGGGCTTGCATCGACGGTCTTCCTTACGCTTACGGGTTCGTCGACCCGAGCCGCTGCACAGCGGACTTCGACAGGTCGGCGGCCCCGTTGATCATGTTGGCCATGGCGTCGTAGGCGCGGTTGATCTGGATCAGCCGGGTGATCTGGGTCACCGGGCGCACGTTCGATCCCTCCAGCATGCCCTGCTGCAGGGTGGCGGAGGTGGCGGGCAGGGGGACGACGCCGGTGGGGTTGGCGTAGCTGTTGTTGCCGTCCTTCGACAGCACCGACAGGTCGGGGAAGTCGACCACCGAGAGCTTGGCCACCCGCTCCCCGTTCTGGCTGACGATGCCGCTGGGCGAGATGGTCACCGGGCCCTTCTTCGGGTCGAGCACGATGTCGCCGCCCTCGCCCTGCACCGCGTCGCCGTCCTGCGTGACCAGCTTGCCCGCGGGGTCCAGCTTGAAGCGCCCGTCGCGGGTGAAGCGCATGCCGCCCGAGGTGCTGACCTGGAAGAACCCGCGCCCGGCGATCGCCACGTCCAGCGGCCCGCCGGTCTGGAGCATCGATCCCTGGGTGAAGTCCCGCGCCACCCCGGCGTCGACCACGAACACCACCGGCGAACTGATCCCCACCGTTCGGGCGGTGGTGACCGGCTCGGGGTTGGTCATCAACTCCTCGAACTTGTAGCCGGTGGTGTCGGTGTTCGCGAGGTTGTTGGCGGCGATGTCGAGCGCGCGCTGCAGCACGATCTGGCGCGACAGTCCGACGTAAATCGCGTTGTCCATCGAAGTTAACGAATGCCCGCTGGGTTAGGCCAATAGGTCGCACCAGCCTGTGCAAGCTTCGGGCCAGTCTGAAAGCCCAGCGTTTTCAAACAGCAAAAAGGTTAACGGGCGCCGCCCGGCGGAAACGTCCCGGCAGGTTTTGCGCCGTTAAGGGGTGTTAACAACCGATCATTAACCAGCGCGGGGCGATGCAGGGCTACTTGTATCTAAGGAATCGCACGCGTGGCGAAGGACAAGGGCAAGGGCAAACCCGGCAAGGGCGACGCCGACGCCGCCGACGACAAGAACCCCGACGCCGCCGGCGAAGGCGAAGACGGCGCGGTCGCCAAGAAGAAGCCGCCGCTGATGATGCTGATCATCGCCGGCGTCGGCGCCCTGGTGGTGATCGGCGGCGGGATCACCGGCTTCCTGCTGCTCGCGCCGCACGGGCCGCCGGACGCCCACGCCCGCAAGCCGCCGCCCAAGCACAAGCCCGAGAAGCCCGAGGGCGGCAAGCCCGATCCCAACGCGCCGGTGATCGCTGACGGCCCCGACGGGGTGGTGTTCTACACCCCGCCCGACATCGTCGTGAACATGCAGACGGCCGACAACAAGCCGACCTTCCTGAAGCTGAAGCTGACCTTCGAGCTGCCCGACCACGACACCGCCGACGAGCTCGAGCCCGAGATGCCGCGCCTGCAGGACATGTTCCAAACCTTCCTGCGCGAGCTGCGCCCCGAGGACCTGTCGGGCAGCCAGGGCACCTACCAGCTGCGCCTTGAGCTGCAGCGCCGGATCAACCTCATCATCGCCCCTTCCAAGGTCAATGCGGTGCTGATCGAGGAGATGCTGATCAACTAGCTCCGCTGGCTGGTCCCGACGCCCATGGCCGAAGACACCGACGACGAAACCCTGACCGCCGAAGCCTCGGCCGACGCCGCGCCCGCCGAGGGCGAGGACGGCTGGGCGGCGGGCGGCGACGACAGCGTCATCGGCCCCTCCGAACGGATCCTGAACCAGGACGAGATCGACAGCCTGCTGGGCTTCGACCTCTCCGACGACGACGCGGCCGAGCGCACCGGCATCCGCGCCATCATCAACTCGGCGCTGGTCTCCTACGAACGCCTGCCGATGCTGGAGATCGTCTTCGACCGCCTGGTGCGGCTGATGACCACCTCCCTGCGCAATTTCACCAGCGACAACGTCGAGGTCAGCCTCGACAACATCTCGTCGATCCGCTTCGGCGACTACCTGAACTCGATCCCCCTGCCGGCCATCCTGTCGGTGTTCCGCTGCGAGGAACTCGACAACCTCGGCCTGCTCACCGTCGACTCCAACCTGATCTACTCGATCGTCGACGTGCTGCTTGGCGGGCGGCGCGGCACCGCGGCGATGCGGATCGAGGGCCGGCCCTACACCACCATCGAACGGGTGCTGGTGGAGCGGATGGTCGAGGTGGTCTTGCACGACTGCCACGTGGCCTTCGAGCCGCTGACGCCGGTGACCTTCACCCTCGACCGGCTGGAGACCAACCCGCGCTTCGCCGCCATCGCCCGGCCCGCCAACGCCGCCATCCTGGTCAAGCTGCGGATCGACATGGAGGACCGCGGCGGGCGCATCGAGCTGCTGCTGCCCTACGCCACCCTCGAGCCGATCCGGAAGATGCTGCTGCAGCAGTTCATGGGCGAGAAGTTCGGCCGCGACAACATCTGGGAAAGCCACCTCGCCACCGAGCTCTGGACCACCCAGATGGAGGTCCGCGCCGTCGTCGACGAGCAGCAGGTGCCGCTCAGCCGCGTGCTCGACCTCAGGGTCGGCGACACCCTGATGTTGAACGCGACGCCCGACACCATGGTCGAGCTGCGCGCCGGCCAGATCCCCCTGACCCGCGGCCGCATGGGCCGCCGCAACCATCACATCGCCATCCGCGTCGAGGCGCCCCTGACGCCCCTCGCGAAGCAGGCCGTGCAGAGGATGACATGAGCGACATTGCCCTGATCATGAACGGGTTCCTCGCGGTGCTGCTGGTCGGCGCGCTGGGCATGGGCTGGCGCCTGGAGCGGCGGCTGAAGGCCCTGCGCGCCTCGCACGCCAGCTTCGCCAAGGCGGTGGAGGACCTCGATCGCGCCGCGGCCCGCGCCGAGCAGGGCCTCGCCGACCTGCGCGCCGCCACCGACGAGGCCGCCGAGTCCCTGGCCGGCCGTATCGATCGCGCCGGCAGCCTGGCTGCCCGGCTCGAGGAGCTGACCTCCCGGGCCGTCAACGTGGAGGCCCGCCTGGCCGCCGCCCCGCGCCCGCAACCTGCGCCCGCGCCGGCCCCCAAGCCGGTCACCGTCGCCGGCCCGCCGCCGGCGCGCCCGGTCGCCGCCGCTCGCGACACCGCCTTTTCCCGCTTCGCCGAGCGCTACGGCGTCACCAGCAGCGCCGCCCCGTCTCACGACGCCCGCAACGATCTGATCCTCGAGGACGAGCCCGCCCGGTCGCCCGGCATCGCGCGGCTGGAGCGCCTGCGCGAACGGCTGGCGCCGCGCGGCGACGACCGTCGGGAGCGCGGGCGCGATGACGAGTTGTTCGACGCGCCGCGCGCCGCCGGAGGCCGCCGCTGATGCCCATGCCGCGTCTCCTGCCGCTGGTGGCCGTGGCGCTCGGCGGCGTGCTCGCCATCAACGCCGTCGAGAACGGGCCCGGCATCATCGGCGCGGCCCGCAGCTTCGCCGAAGGCGCGGCCGGGAAGCCCGCCGAGAAGCCGGCCGCCGCGCCGGCCGCGGCGGACTCCGCCCTGCCGGCCAGCGCCACGGTCGCCGCGCCCAAGCCGGCCCCCGCCTGCGCCCCCAGTCCCTCGGAGCTGGCGCGCGAGGCCGGCCTCTCGCCCGCCGAGCTGCAGGTGCTGCAGAGCCTCGGCGCACGCCGCGGCCAGCTGGACCAGCGCGAGCAGGGCCTGGACACCCAGGTCTCGCTGCTCGCCGCCGCTTCCGCCAAGGTGGACGCCCGCGTCGCCGCGATGAACGCCCTGAAGGCCCAGATGACCGCGATGCTCGGCCAGCTCGACGCCAAGCAGCAGGCCGAGGTCGACCGCCTGGTGAAGGTTTTCGAGGGCATGAAGCCGGCCGACGCCGCCGCCCGCTTCACCCTGCTCACCGACGAGGTGCGCCTGCCCATCGCCGCCAAGATGAAGGAGCGGGCGCTGTCGGCGATGCTCGCCAAGATGACGCCGCCGGAAGCCAAGCGGCTGACCGAGGCCCTGGCCGCGCGCTATGCCGCCCAGGCCGCGGCCGTGCGGCAGGCGATGAGCCCGGCCGCCGGCCAGCCCGCGGCCGCTCCGGCCGCAGCCGCCGCCCCCGCCGCTGCGGCCCCGACCCAGGTCGCTCAGGCCAATCCGGCCACGCCCGCCGCCGGGGCGACGCCGGCGGCGCCCGCCGCGCCGGCCAAGCCGCCCGCCCGCCGACGCCCACGGCCGCCGGCGGCCCACCATCCGGACCCTTCCGCCGCGGCCGCCGCCAACCAGCCGGCGCCGGCTGCGCCGGCCGGCCGGCAGCAGGCCAACGCCGCCGGCGGCTCCGCCGCGACCCCCGCCGCCGCGAGCCGCGCTCCTGCGGCCCCCGCCGCCCATCCC
>Ga0207695_10012451_pt1 | contig 10213 bp, 9 predicted proteins | sample KBSC54metaG_FD_184354 | JGI IMG/M metagenome (GOLD analysis project Ga0207695, IMG submission 184354) | Corn rhizosphere microbial communities from Kellogg Biological Station, Michigan, USA - KBS C5-4 metaG (SPAdes) (version 2) | ecosystem: Host-associated > Plants > Roots > Rhizosphere > Soil... | reverse complement strand
GGTCGAATCTCAGCGGCGGACCGCCGGCGGTACCCAGGAAAAGGATTTGGGTACGCGACGCGTTCGGGCCTGGCGCTGCGGTCAGGGAAGAAGCCGCTGCCCAAGCGGACAGTGCAACCAAGCAGCGGCGAATGGCCCGCCCCGACATAAGCGCAGTCTAACCTTCGACAGGGTCTGCAACAACCATCAGCGCCGAGCGCGCCTATAGAGCTTGATCACCTGGTCGACCGGCAGCGCCTCGACGTGATGGCCATTGCCGTCCATCGGCGCCGCCGCGAACAGTGAGTTGATCGCGGCTTCCTCGGCAGCTTCAACCGCGGCTTCGAACAAGGGCGAGACGAGGTCGTTCGGAAGGTCGACAATGGCGCTTGGCTTTGCCCGGCGCTCGGGTGTCCTGCGCACGTCCAGGCTGGTCGAGAAGGCGACCGCATATTCGCCCGAGCCATTGGTCATCGGCGAACCGGTTCGTGCAATTCCCAGGAGCCCGCGATGCGCGAGCCGCTCGAGGTTGCGATCGCTGAGCGGCGCATCGGTTGCGATGACGACGATGCACGAGCCGTCGCCACTCGCCTTCGATAGCTCGTCCTTGAGATAATATTTGCCGAGCGCCTGTCCGACAGGGACTCCGGCGACCTGAAGCACGCCGCCGTAGTTCGTCTGGACGAGGACGCCGACGGTCCAGCCGCCAAGGCTGGCCGGGAGCTTGCGCGAGCTGGTGCCGATCCCGCCTTTCCAGCCGAACGCGATGGTTCCGGTGCCAGCGCCCACTGCGCCCTCCTGCACTGGTCCTTCGCGCGCCGCTTCGATCGCGGCGACTGCAATTGCGGGTGTGACGTGCCGCCCGCGGATGTCGTTGAGCGTGCCATCGTTGGTCTCGCCGACCACGGCGTTGACCGAGCGCACCTGCTCGTTTCCCGGCTGCCGAAGCGTCCATTCGATGATTCCCGCCGCGGCCTCCGGCACATTGAGCGTGTTCGTCAGCAGGATCGGCGTTTCGATCTCGCCGAGCTCCTTCACCTGCGTGGAGCCCATGAACTTGCCGTAAGCGTTGCCGACCGCGAAGCCGGCCGGAACCTTGTCCTGATAGAGGTTGCCACCGTGCGGGAGGATCGCCGTGACGCCGGTGCGCACGTTCGCGCCATCGATCAGAGTCACTTGTCCGACCTTCACGCCGGCGACGTCGGTGATCGTGTTGAGTGGACCCGTCGGGAGAACGCCGAAGCTGATTCCGGCTTCTCGCGCACGCGGGCGGTGCTGAGCATCGGCGGGGCTCGTCATTGCAAGGGCCAGCGCGAGGAGGGCGAGCGGGAGGTGCATAGGAAGATCATGTGCATGGCTCCGCGCTTTGTCGAGCGGCCGAAAAACTCCGGTTAATCAATTAGCTTGCGCGCGACTAACACGGGTGTAACCTGCGCGGCATTCCGCTGCCGAGTCTCGGCAGCCTGTAAGCGTACGGCTCGGGGGCGTGCTGTATGATCGATGGGGCGGCCGGACGCGGAATGCGTGTCCGATGATCTTCAATTCACTGACCTTCCTGGTCTTCTTCGCGATCGTCATGGCGCTTCACTACGCGCCCTTCTTCTCGTGGCACCAGAAGAAGATCAATTTGATGATCGCATCTTACCTGTTCTACGCCGCGTGGAACCCGCCGTTCGTGGTGCTGCTGTGGATCTCGACCGTGGTCGACTGGTGGGCGGCGCAATGGATGGTCCGAGCCAAGCGCGAAAGCACGCGCAAGGCATGGATGCTGACGAGCGTCGTCGTGAACCTCGGGATGCTGGGCTATTTCAAATACGGCGGCTTCCTGCTCAACAATTTCGTGGCGATCGCAGGCTCGCTCGGGATCATCTATCATCCGCCCGGCTGGGACATCATCCTTCCGGTGGGAATCAGCTTCTACACCTTCGCAACCCTCTCCTACACGCTGGACGTCTACTTGCGGCGGTCGAAGCCGGCGGGGAGCTTCCTCAACTACGCCTTGTTCGTGACCTTCTTCCCCCACCTGGTCGCGGGGCCGATCATGCGCCCGACCGAGCTGGTTCCGCAGTTCGATGAGCCGCGGCAGGCCAAGCCCAACCAGATCTTCTTCGGCCTCGCGCTTCTGACGCTCGGTTTATTTCAGAAGGTCGTGCTCGCGGACGGTTTCCTCGCACCTGTCGTGGAGGCGGTCTACGACGCTCACGGCCAGGCGCCAGGCATGTTGGACGCTTGGGTCGCGACCCTCGCCTTCGCAGGACAGATCTTCTGCGACTTCGCCGGCTATTCGACCTCGGCCATCGGAGTTGCCCTGTGCATGGGCTTTGCGATGCCGGACAATTTCCGCTTCCCCTATGGTGCAGTCGGTTTCTCTGATTTCTGGCGGCGTTGGCATATTACGCTGTCGAGCTGGCTGAGGGACTACCTCTACATCCCGCTCGGCGGGAACAGGCACGGCCAGGCGCGAACCTATGCGGCGCTGATGGGTACGATGCTCCTCGGCGGCCTGTGGCACGGCGCCAACTGGACCTTCGTCGTCTGGGGCGGCCTCCACGGCCTCTACCTATCGGCCGAGCGCTGGCTGAAAGCACGGTTCAAGGGCTTCACGCCGGGGCGCGCGTCCATGCTTGGCCTCGCGCTCCTGACGTTCCTGCTGGTGAACGTCACCTGGGTCTTCTTCCGCGCCAAGACTTTCGCCGGCGCGGGCGTGGTCCTGAAGGGGATGGCCGGCATGCAGGCCAAGCCCGGCGCGCTGATCCCGTACGGGCCGATGATCATCGCGATGGTGATCGTATCGGCGATTTTCGGAACGCATCTCACGATGCGCAACACGACATTGGAAGCAGTGATCGAGCGTACGCCGGCGATCGCGATCGCCGGCATTTGGACGCTTCTCTTGTTTGCCGTCATCATCGAGCAGGGGCAGGGCAGTGCCTTCATCTATTTCGCATTCTGATGCTCACAAGGCGGAGCTACGCGGGGTTCGCGAAGGTGCGCTCCCGGCGGGGCTCAGGCAGACCGCGGCCCAACGTCCTGGCCAGGCGCAGCCCGTCCCAACGCGCGATATTCCGACTCAGCCATGGGTGAAGATTGGAGGAGCAGTGTTCGTTGCGGTCACTTTGCTGATGAGCGCGTGGGAGTGGAACGCGCGCACCAATATCGGCCTTCGCGCTGGCGACATCGACGACAGCGCGCAGGCATGGGCTGAGGCCCGCCGGGCTGCTGACCATGCGCAGGTCGCGATCATTGGAGACAGCCGAATTCTGTTCGACACCGATCAGGCGCGGTTCCAGCAGCTGACGGGCGTCCGTCCGGTGCAAGCGTCGTTCGTCGGGACCAACTCACGGCTCCTGCTCTACAATTTTGCCAACGATCGGAATTTCCACGGACTTCTGATCGTCGGGATGGCCGACGTGATGTATTTTGGCATGCCCGGGCTCGGCGTCGGCGCGCCGGCGGTTCGCAATTATGCGAAGAACGACAAGCCGTCGCAGCTGAGCGGCCTCTACATTGATCGGTGGCTGCAGAACTACTTGGCCTTCATGGACTCCGACTACCGGCTGAGCAAAATGGTGCCGAAGCTGGACCATGGCTGGCGCAAGGGCGTCGACAGTCCGTACGAGGATGTGTGGAAGATCAGCGAGACGTTTCCCGGCCGCCAATATTTCATGTGGAGCCAGATCCAGACGAACAAATATCTACAGGCTCACGCTCGTCATGCGTGGAACGGCTTCAAAGGCCCGCCCGTGCCGCCCTCGCTGGCGGACAAGGTGATCGCGCGCAGCGCCGAGGCCGTTCGCCGCATCCGCGCGAGGGGCGGCGACGTGATCTTTATTCGGCCGCCGTCCGCGCCGGAGCTCCGCGTGAATGAGCAGCAACGCATTCCGAAAGCGCTCGGCTGGGATCGTCTCCTCGTCGGCGCCAATGCCAAGGGCATTCACGCCGACGACCTGCCGCAGGCGCAGAATCTCGAGCTGCCGGAATATTCGCACCTCAGCCGCAAGTGCGCGGCAGTGTTCACCGACGCCTATGTGCGCCGGCTGGTTCAGCTGACGTCCCGGCTGAAGTTGCGCGCCGACGCGCCGCCGCCGCTCAGCACCGCCGACTGCGTGCCGCAGACAATCGCGTCACTGTAGGGTCGCGGCCCGAAGCTTCGACGAGAGGGTCCCTGCATCCTTGGCAGCGGGGCAGGCGATAAAGATCGTATCGTCGCCGCAAATCGTCCCGACGATCTCGGGAAGCTCGGACTGGTCGAGGACGACCCCGACCAGATGCGCAGATCCGGGAGGCGTTTTGATCACCACGAGGTTGCCGGCCGGCTCGACCGAACGAACCCAGTCGCGGAACACGGCGGCGAGGCGCGGACCTGGCGCGTCGCGGACCTGATCAGGGAGCGCATAGCTGAGTTGGCCGTCGCGGCGGACCTTGATCGCTCCCATCTGCTCGAGGTCGCGCGAGATGGTCGCCTGGGTGACCGCGAAACCCATGGAACCTAATCGGTCGGCAAGCTCTTCCTGACTCGACAGCGCATCAGCGCGAATCAGCTCCGCAATCGCCCGGTGGCGCCTTTCCTTGAGGTTCGTCATGCGCATTAGTATGCACGCACTTGCATAAATATGCAATCCGGTGGATAGGGGCCGCCCCATGATTCGGACGGCCATCCTTGGAGCCTCGGGCTATGTCGGCGGCGAGCTGCTGCGGCTGATTGCCGCGCATCCTGAGCTTACGGCGACGCGCATGTTCGGCGAGAGTAAGGCCGGCCAAAAGCTCGGCGCGGTCCATCCGCACCTCGGTGCCGCATATCCGGATGCCGTCGTGGAGAAGTTCGATGGCGCCTTGGACGGCGTCGACGTCGTCTTCGCCGCGCTGCCGCACGGGCATAGCCAGCGGCTTGCGGCTGCGATTCTCGACAAGGGCATTCCATTCGTGGACCTGGGCGCCGACTTCCGCCTCGATGACGCAGCGACGTACGAGCGCTGGTACGGCCATGCGCATGAGGCGCCAGAGCTCCTAGGAAGATTCGTTTACGGCATCCCCGAGCTCAATCGCGAGGCAATTCGGGCGGCCAAGGCGGTCGCGGCGGCGGGCTGCTACGCGACTGCGGCGATTCTCGCCCTAAAGCCGCTGGTCGACGCCGGGCTGGTCAAGCGGGAAAGCATGATCGTGGATGCGGCGTCCGGCGTTAGCGGGGCGGGCCGCGAGGCGAGGGAAACGACCGGCTTCAGCACCGTCGACGGAAGCTTCTCCGCCTACGGGTTGCTCAACCACCGCCACACGGCGGAAATGGAAATGGCGGTCGGGGTGACGGTGCTGTTCACGCCCCATCTCGTACCGATGGCGCGCGGCATCCTCGCGACCTGCTACGGTGAGGCAACCGGTACCTGCGATCCGCTCGACACGCTTCGGCAAGCCTATGCCGGCGAGCCCTTCGTCCATGTCACCGACCAGCCGCCCGCGACCAAGTGGGTGAGCGGCTCGAACGGCGTCCAGGTGACGGCGCGGTACGACGAGCGCACCGGCCGGGTTCTGGCACTGTCGGCGATCGATAATCTCGGGAAGGGCGCGGCCGGGCAGATGATCCAGTGCGCCAATTTGATGCTCGGCCTCGACGAGACCGCCGGGCTCACCACGATCGGAGTTTACCCATGAGCGTGACCGCGGCCCGGGGCTTCGTCGCGGCCGGCTGCCACGCCGGCATCAAACGGCGCAAGTTCGACATGGCGATGATCGCCACGGACGACCTGCAGCCGGTGCCTTGCGCCGCGGTGTTCACCCAGAACAAGTTCGCTGCGCCGCCGGTCGAGCTCGACCGCGCCACTTTGAAGGCGAACGGTGGAAAGGCCGCGGCGATCATCGTCAATTCCGGCAACGCAAATGCCGGGACCGGTAAGCCGGGTTACAAGAATGCGCAGCTGATGGCGGCCGCGACGGGCGAGGCGCTGCAGATCGCCAATTCGCACGTGCTGGTGTGCTCGACCGGGATCATCGGCACGCCGCTGCCGATGGAGCCGATCCTCTCGGCGACGCCCCGGCTCGCTCACAAATTGTCCGTGGAAGGGGCGCACGATGCTGCGCGCGGGATCCTGACCACCGACCATCAGGCGAAGGAGGTCGTGATCAAGGGCTCGACCTTCACGCTGGGCGGAATGGCCAAGGGCTGCGGCATGATTGCACCGAACATGGCGACGATGCTCGCGTTCCTGACCACCGATGCCGAGGTGCCGCGCTCGGCCATGCAGAAGGCGCTGAAGGCCGCGGCCGACGCGACGTTCAACACGCTCAACGTCGACGGCGCGACCTCGACCAACGACACGGCGATGCTGCTCGCGTCCGGCAAGCGCGGAAAGGCCGACCATGACGAGTTCGCCGAAGCGGTGCTCGCCGCCTGCCGCGACCTCACGATGCAGATGGCGCGTGATGCCGAAGGGATGACGCGCATGGCGCACCTCGCCGTCACTGGCGCGCGCTCCAACGAGGAAGCGCGGATTGCGGCGAAGAACATCGTTGAGAACAATCTCGTGAAGTGCAGCTGGTACGGCGGGGATCCCTACTGGGGGCGACTGATGGCCGCCGCGGGATCGGCCGGAGTCGATCTCAATGTCGCGAAATCCTACGTCGCCTATGGCGGCATCAAGGTCGCCAGCGGCGGCGTCGGGATCGATCATGACGGCCAGGCGCTGTCCGAACATATGATGGGCGACGAGGTCCAGATCGAGGTCCATCTCGGCACCGGCCACGGCACCGCCAAGATGATCGGGATCGACCTCGGCCCCGGCTACATCAAAGAGAATTCCAAGACGTCATGAAGATCGTCCTCCTTCCATCAGAAATCGCGACGGTGCTTGTGGAAGCGCTGCCGTACATCCGCCAGTTCGCCGGCAAGTCGGTTGTCGTGAAGCTCGGCGGCGCGGCGATCGACCGCGAGTCCGATCTTGCGCTCGCGCAGGACGTGCTCCTGCTGCGCAGCGTCGGCGTGCGCTGCGTGCTTGTCCACGGCGGCGGGCCGCAAGTCGACACCATGCTGCGCCGCGTCGGCAAGGAACCCGAGTTCAAGGACGGCCTTCGGGTCACCGATGCCGAGACTCTCGAGATCGTGCGGATGGTTCTAGTTGGGAAGATCAACCGCGATCTGGTGGCGACGATCAACAGCCAGGCGGGGGACGAGCCCGTCGCCGTCGGAGTCTCGGGCGAGGATGCGGGGCTGCTCACTGTAACCCCGGCGGACTCCGCGTTCGGCTTCGTCGGCAATGTCACCGAGGTCCGGGCCGAGCTCATCCACCGCCTGCTCGACGACGGTCTCACGCCGGTCATTTCGACCGTCGGTGCTGACGCCAGAGGTCAGCCCTACAATGTGAACGCGGACGAGGCGGCGCGGGCGATCGCCGTCGCAATGAACGCCGAGAAGATCGTCTATCTGACCGCAGTTCCGGGATTGCTCGAAGATGCATCGGACGAAGCCACACTCGTCCCTCGGCTGACATCGGCGGAGCTTCGTAAGCGGCTGAAGAGCGGATCGGTGGGGAAGGGAATGATTCCCAAGCTCAAGGCCTGCGCCGACGCGGTCGACCAAGGCGTGAACTTCGCGCACATCATCGACGGACGTGTGCCCCATTCGCTCCTTATCGAGCTGCTCACCGTTCACGGCGTCGGAACGATGGTTCGGCAGGAGAAGAGCTGGTGAGGCATCTCCTATCGATCCGTGACCTCACCGCTGCGGACCTGGACTGGATCCTCGCGGCCTCCGGGCAGCCGGCGCCGCGTGTGCTTCAGGACAAAGGCGTAGCGCTCTACTTTGAGAAGCCGAGCGCACGTACGCGCAACTCGATGGAGATGGCGACCGCGCAGCTCGGAGGCCACCCGGTCTATATCCAGAAGGACGAGCTCGGGATGGGGACGCGCGAGAGCGTTCCCGACGTCACGCATACGCTCGCCTGTTATCATGCAATCATCGCCGGCCGAGTGTTCGACCACGGCTTGCTCGAGGAAATGGCGCGGGTGAATGCCGCGCCTATCCTCAACATGCTGTCCGGGACCGACCATCCGCTCCAGGCGCTGGCGGACCTCCTGACGGTGAAGCAGTTGCTCGGCCGGCTCGAAGGCGCGAAGATCGCGTTCATCGGCGAGGGCAACAATGTGTCGCGCTCGCTCGCGGAAGCCTGCGCGCTCGTCGGAGCCGAGTTCACGATTGCAAGCCCCGAAGGCTACGGCCTCGGCAACGCGCCCGACGTGCGGCAGCTCACCGATCCCGATGAAGCGGTCGAGGGTGCGGACATCATCTACACCGACGTCTGGGTGTCGATGGGCGGCGAGGACAGCGCCGAGCGCCGCGCCGCGTTCGAGCCTTTCCAGGTCGACGAGGCATTGATGGCGCGCGCTCCTGACGCGCGATTCCTGCACTGCCTCCCCGCTCATCGCGGAGAGGAAGTGACCGCCCCAGTGATCGACGGACCGCGCTCGGCCATCTGGCGGCAAGCGGAGAATCGCATGCACACGGCGCGCGGCGCCATGCTCTGGTTGTTGGAAGGCAAATGACGAACAAGAAAATGAAAGTCGTGCTCGCTTATTCGGGCGGGCTCGACACCTCGATCATCCTCAAGTGGCTGCAGACCGAGTACAATGCCGAGGTCGTCACCTTCACCGCCGACCTTGGGCAGGGCGAGGAGGTCGAGCCAGCGCGGCGCAAGGCCGAGATGCTGGGCGTTCGGCCGGAGAACATCTTCATCGACGACCTGCGCGAGGAGTTCGTCCGCGACTTCGTCTTCCCGATGTTCCGCGCCAACACGCAATATGAAGGTGATTATCTACTCGGCACCTCGATCGCCCGTCCGCTGATCGCGAAGCGGCAGATCGAGATTGCGCGCAAGGTGGGCGCCGACGCGGTCTGTCACGGCGCGACCGGCAAGGGCAACGACCAGGTGCGCTTCGAGCTCGGCTATTATGCGCTGCAGCCCGACATCAAGGTGATCGCCCCGTGGCGCGAGTGGGAGTTCCAGAGCCGCGAGGCGCTGCTCGATTTCGCCGAGAAGCACCAGATCCCGATCGCCAAGGACAAGCGCGGCGACGCGCCCTTCTCGGTCGATGCCAACCTCCTGCACTCGTCGTCGGAGGGGAAGGTGCTGGAGGACCCGGCCCTGGAAGCGCCGGAATATGTCCACCAACGGACCATCTCGCCCGAGGACGCGCCGGACAGGGCGACGACCATCACCATCGACTTCGAAAAGGGTGATCCGGTCGCGATTGACGGGCAGCGGCTGTCACCGGCGGCGCTGCTGGCCAAGCTCAACCAGCTTGGCCACGACAACGGCATCGGCCGGCTGGACCTGGTCGAGAACCGCTTCGTCGGGATGAAGTCGCGCGGCGTGTACGAGACGCCGGGTGGCACCATCTTGCTCGCGGCGCATCGCGGCATCGAGAGCATCACGCTCGACGGCGGCGCGATGCATCTCAAGGACGAGCTGATGCCGAAGTACGCGAGCCTGATCTACAACGGATTCTGGTTCGCGCCCGAGCGCGAGATGCTCCAGGCGGCGATCGACAAGAGCCAGGAGCATGTCTCGGGCCGGGTCACGATGAAGCTCTACAAGGGCAACGCCACCGTGATCGGGCGCAGCAGCGACCAGTCGCTCTATGATCAGGACCTCGTCACCTTCGAGGAAGGCACCGGCAGCTACGACCACCGCGACGCAGCAGGGTTCATTCGGCTGAACGCGTTGCGGCTGCGGACGATTGCCAAGCGGGCACGGCGGTTGAGCAAATAACTCGTCATCCCCGCGCAAGCGGGGACCCAGATTCTTTTGCTTAGCTAGGTTCCCGCTTTCGCGGGAATGACGAAGAAGTGAGCTGCTCCTTCGCCGCCGCGATCTGCTCGCGCACGCGCTCCGGCGCGGTGCCGCCGTAGCTGGTGCGGCTGCGCACCGAGGCGTCGACGCTGAGCACGTCGTACACCCGCTCGTCGATCCGGCCGTCGATGTGCTGGAGTACGTCCACGGAAAGGTCGGCGAGATCGCAGCCGCGATCCTCGGCAGCCTTCACGGCGCGGCCGGTGATGTGGTGCGCCTCGCGGAACGGAATATCCGCCTCGCGTACCAGCCAGTCGGCGAGATCGGTCGCGGTCGAGAAGCCCCGCGCCGCCGCGGCGCGCATCCGCTCGGGCACGAACTCCACGCTCTCAAGCATCCCGGCGAGAGCCTCGAGCGACAGGATCAGAAGGTCGCGGGCCTCGAACACTGGCTCCTTG
>Ga0207695_10012447_pt1 | contig 10214 bp, 12 predicted proteins | sample KBSC54metaG_FD_184354 | JGI IMG/M metagenome (GOLD analysis project Ga0207695, IMG submission 184354) | Corn rhizosphere microbial communities from Kellogg Biological Station, Michigan, USA - KBS C5-4 metaG (SPAdes) (version 2) | ecosystem: Host-associated > Plants > Roots > Rhizosphere > Soil... | reverse complement strand
GTCCCCTCGACCTCTCAGTGGACGAGACCATGCAGGAGATCCTCGACGCGATCAAGGCGATGGGCGCCAAGCGATTGGTCATCGACTCTCTGGCCGGTTTTGAAATGGCTCTGGCTCCCGGCTTCCGTACCGACTTTCGGGAATCGCTCTACCGCATGATCTTTTCCTTGACCGGAATTGGCGTCACCATTTTGAGCACCGTGGAAATTGAAGAATCTTTCACCGAGTTGCTTTTCAGCACTTACTCCATCTCGTTTCTCACCGACGACATCATTCGGCTTCGTTACGCCGAGATCGAGGGTCAACTTCGTAAGCTGCTGATGGTAGTCAAAATGCGCGGAGGCCCTCACAGCACGGACATCCGTGACTACGAAATCACCTCCAAGGGCTTGGTCCTGGGCGAGCGCCTCACGGGCTACGAGCACCTGATAACCGGACTCCCCTCGCGGGTGCAGCGGCCCGTGCTAAAGAAAAGAAGCACAGTTCACAGCAGCAGACGGGCCGACAGGTGAAGCGGATGGATGCGGAAGTAAAAGTCAAACCGGAACAGGAACTAGATACGCCGAGTCTCTGGCGCTCCATCGCCGAGTCTTCGCCCTTGCCGATGGCCGTGCTGGAGGGAGACGGCCACATCATCTGCTATGTCAACCCCATCTTCTGCCGACTTCTCGGTAAAGGCAGGGAAGATCTGATCGGAAACGCGTTCTCCGGCGTTGCGCTAGTTGGGGACGAATGCCTGTCGCTCCTGGACCGGGTTTACCAAACTGGACACACCGAAATCCACAATGGGCAGGAAGACGGTGCGTCCCATCCTTTCTACTGGTCTTACGCCATGTGGCCGGTCCTTGCCGCGAATAATAGCATCGTCGGCGCCGTGTTCCAGGTCACAGAGGGGACGCCTTTTCATCAGCAGGCGGCCGCCATGAACCAGGCGTTGATGATAGCTTCGGTGCACCAGTATGAACTCAGGGAAGAGGCGGAGACGCTGAACGAGCAATTGCGGCGGGCCAACGAGGATCTGAAACAATTCGCCTTTGCGGCCAGCCACGATCTCCAGGAGCCGCTGCGCATGATCACCAGTTATTCGCAACTCCTGCTCAAAGGCTACCGCGGCCAGCTCGACAGCGAGGCGGCGGTCTGCGTGGAATTCATCACCAAAGGCGCCAGGCAGATGCGAGACTTGCTGGCTGGCCTGCTTTCCTATTCCGCGGCTGGCGCGGACAGCAGGGAAGGCACTGCGCACATCAACCTCAACATGGTTTTTGAAATGGTGAAGCAGAACCTCAAAGTGGCGATCGAGGAGAGTTCGGCCGTTGTGACCAGTGAGCATCTGCCGGACATCGAGGGCCAACAATCGCATTTCGTGCAGCTCTTCCAGAATTTGATCGGCAACGCAATTAAGTACCGCGGAGAACGGTCGCCCCGCATTCATGTCTCTGCGGAGCGCCACGAGAGCGGATGGCGCTTCGCGGTAACCGACAATGGCATGGGAATCGCTCCCGAATACTTCGCGAAAATTTTCGGTGTGTTTAAGCGCCTTCACGGGCAGGCGATCCCGGGAACCGGCATTGGCCTTGCCATCTGTCAGCGCGTGGTCGAGCGCTACGGCGGACGCATCTGGGTCGAATCGCAAGCAAGTCAAGGGGCGACGTTCTATTTCACGCTGCCTATGGGCGGAGGAAATAGATGAGTAGCCAACAAAAAGAGCAAACATTTCAGATTCTGCTTGTCGAGGATAATCCCGGAGACATCTACCTTTTCCGGCAAGCGTTGAAAGGTGCGGGACTGAATTTCGAGTTGACCGTGATCGAGGATGGCGAGGAGGCCCTCGCCTTCGCCAAACGCGACGGCAAGTATGCCGGAAGCCCGGTACCGGACCTCGCCGTCCTGGATGTGAACTTGCCGAAGATCCAAGGTACCGAAGTGCTGGGTGCCATGTGCCGGAACGAAGAGCTTGCGCATGTCCCGGTGGTGCTGATGACCTCGTCGGCCACGCCGGGGGACCAGGCAATGAGCAAGGAATTCAGCGTGGCGCACTACATGATGAAACCACTCGATCTGGAGGATTTCCTGCAAATCGGCAATGTGTTGAAACAGCTACTACTGGAGCGCTCCCCCCACTGGTTATAAGCCTAGGCGCGCAGTCGTTAGCCGGCCAAAACTCCCTTCAGCGCCAACATCCGATTCCCGAGGACTAGCATGCGTTCGTAGTGATCTTGTGGAGAATCAACTCCGGTACGGCCGCGAACTACGATCGCCGGCGGTTGGCGCGCTTTGCCGGTTTGTACTCGGACACGGCCCTAGCGCACGTCGCAGCACTCGACTGGCCGCGCGGCTCGTTCGCGGGCCGTGGCCGTCGGATGTGTCGCGTTACCTGCGTGAGGAAATCAGCAGAATAAACAGCTTTCCCGCCTCGCGGGATGCGATGTTGCAACATCGTCTCTTTCAGGACGGTGTGTGTGTGATGCAGCCGATTCGGGCCATCGGTTCACGGAAATAGGAGTAGAATGCCCGAAGGGGTGATGCCCGTATGCCAAAGCGCTTCCGGCATCACGAAGTGACACAATACCTGTTAGCAGCCCCGTGCTTGCCTGTCTCCCAGAGGTTCGTCATGCGTCTCGCCTGTACTATCTTCTTCGTCCTGGCCGCCGCCGCCCAGGTGCTCACGCTCCAGGACGGCACGCCGGTGCGCCTTCGCCTCAATCGCAACGTCTCCTCCTCCAACGCGCACGTTGGCGAAGTCGTGGATTTCGAAGTCGCCGAACCCGTCATCAACCAGAATTACGTGATCATCCCGAAAGGGGCCGTTGCCCTGGGCCGCGTCACCAAAGTGGAAACCAAACGCCGATTCGGACGCGCCGGTGCGCTCGAACTCAGCATCGATTCGGTGCGCCTCGCCGGTGGCCGGACCATACCCTTGCGCGCCAAGCCAGAAAAAGGCGAAGGCGACATGAGTGGCGCCCGTGTAGCCGCCACGATCGCAGCCTCTCCCGTCCTCGTATGGGTGAAAGGGAAGGAGATGACCTTCGAAAAAGGCACTGAAACTACCGCCTACGTCAGCGGCGACGCTCGCATCGACGAATCCCAGCCGCGTACCGGCTCCGACAGTGCGGCGGATCGCAGGGCCGCCCCCGACGCTGTGCTCACCAACGCCGACATTGTCCAAATGCAGAAAGCCGGACTCTCCGAAGAGATCATCTTGAGCAAGATCGCAACTTCAACACCGGCACCCAAGACCTGATCCGGTTGAAGGAAGCCGGCGTGAACGACAACATCATCAACGCCATGGTGCAGAAATCCGGTCGCCGCTAACCGGCGAGCTACCGACACGCCGACCCTCGCGTACCGCGACCTCGAACTCGCATGGTTCTCGCCTCGCTGAAATTCGCCGTTGGCGGCGCGGGTACTGGCCGCCAACCTCATGCAACGACCTCAGCAAATTGCTTCGTGTCAGGCTCATCACTGGATTTCGATTCGCTTGTTCCACGCGAAAGACGAATTCCGTGGACTTTGCGCCGGCAAGCGTGATGTCCCGCTAAAGTTCGCTTCACAGCGCCGCACCGCAATCGCTTTGAACTTCGTCCGGGTGCCGGCGGCCACGGCCGCGAACGGGCCAGGTCGAGCACCCGCTGGCACAAAGTCGCGGCTCCGGCGGGTTACGGGCGTAGCGCCTAGGACAAATTAGCAAGCGTTATGGTGCAATATCGGTAGCTATTTCCGACACACTTTTCGAGACCGCAGTGACCGGACACGGCCGAGTGCTTCCGCAATTCTCTATTCGCAGGCTATTGGAGTACCGCTTCATTGCAAACGATTTCTTTCCCGTATTGCGATACGGCCTCGGCAATTATCGAGCCCAGGTCCTCAGCGGTCAGATCTTTGACGATTTCGTTGGCGGCGTCCTCGAATCTGAGTCCGGTATGCTTCACCATCGCCTGAGCCTTTCCACAGAGTGTATCCAGCGAATGTCGGTCTCGCAGCACGCATTGGTCTTCCAGTTTCTTCAACCTGCTCTTAACCTGGGTCATTGCGCCTACTTGTTCAGATACACGACGAAGCTGGGGTCGTGTTCGACCTCGGGTGCCGGTCCCGGCCGCTCTTCGAATTCGCACCATTTGAAATGCGGCAAACTGGTTGGCGACTCCTTGACGGTCACAACGTGCCGCTCGCCGACGAAATCCTTTGGCAGGGGACTTAGCCACCCGTAGTGATACATGACCGGATTCGTCATCGGTGCGAGCTTGGCCTCCAACAGACTCAACCGCTGTTGTAGGGCGCTCTTTGACCGCCCATTCAAGATGCCCTCCTTTGCATCGCTTTCGATGCTTCCGTAGCCCTTTCTAGTTCCGACAACCGAACCTCAATGTCCTCAAGTTCGATTGCCTTGGCTGCGTGATCCAACACGCTGTCGGCAGCTCTGATTCGGCTTGATGCCGGCGCGTGGGGATCCAGCATGACCTTTAGGAGAACGGATGCGGCGGCGCTGGAAGCATGTTGCAACCGAGCGATCGACTGCCCGAATGCATCCCGGCGGGCCTGACGATACGCATCCTGGAATTCCGGAATTTGCAACCACCGCATCAGGGTTCTGGTTCCAAGGCCGGCCGCGCGAGCCGCCTCGTCGACATTTCGCTGGCTAAGCAGAGCCGCGATGGCTTCTCCTTCTTGCGACCGAATTTTGCTCCGCTTCCTGCCATTTTGTGCCGTCCCGTGCCAATTACCGGCACTTCACCCGTTCGCTTTCATCGATTCCCGCACAATTCTCTTGCTTGTGTCCGCGACCGGAGTGATGAATCGTCATGCGCGGATCTACCCGCCAAAAGGACAAAGACCATCATGAAGACCACCGAAGCGACCACAACCACCGAAGCCGCCACCGTTGCGGAACAGGGCGCCCAAGGCGCGCCGGAGAAGCCCACCGCGAACAGGGCCGCCACCCAGAAAAGGGGCACGCCTAAGGGCCAGACAGCCGCCAAGGGTGCCAACACCAAGGCCGCACCAAAAAAGGAAGCTAAGGCGAAGAAAGCTGCCAAGCCAGCGAAAAGGACCACCGCGCCGCGCGCCGAGAGCAAGGGCGCGCAGATCATCGAGATGATCGGACGCGCCAAAGGCGCAACCCTCGCCGAGATCGTGAAGGCAACCGACTGGCAGGCCCACAGCGTCCGCGGCTTCCTCTCCACCGCCGCCAAGAAAAACCGCATCAAGATCGAGTCCTCCAAGAATGAAGGCGGTGAGCGCGTTTACTCGATAGCAAAGTAACACTCCGTTCCCAACACTTCGCCCGCCCGGCCACAAGCCGCCGCGGGCTTTCTCTCTTTCAGGGGAATCCGCCGCTGAATTAACCGAGACTCCAGCGACCAATCCGCAAGCGCCAGACACAATCCTTGTAAGTCAGGATGTCCGGCCCGCAGCAAACGTTCGAGGTCTGCGATTTCCTCCCGACAACGCTGGAGGTTCCACGCATCGCTCGGTTTCAGAATCGGCCCTTGACAACCCCCGAGAACCTCATTTTCCTAGCCGCTCGCGCCCGATCTCGTCAAAGGTCCGCCCATCGCCTCCAACTGGGCCTTCTTCCCGGTCAATCCCTGCCAGCGCTCGACCACCACGTCGGCGTATTTTGGATCTAACTCCAAGCCGTAACAGCTGCGCTCCGTCAGTTCGGCTGCCGCGAGGGTAGTGCGGCGGATCGCCTCGTTCGCGGTGCGGAAGTCCGGCCAATTACCATGCTGCGGCGAAGCCAATATGCGTGAAATTGCCAAGCGCGATTGGATCTTCATCAAGGTTTCCGAGGTGATGCAGGTGACGGATCACCAGCCGGTCACAGATCCAGCAGTCTACAAGCCGACACTGGATTATTTATTTGACGTATTCGGCGAAAACAAGCTTGTTTTTGGGAGCGACTGGCCAAACGGCAACGCCGTTGAAAATCTGCCTGGGATTACGATTGTGCAAGAGTATCCGATAAGAAGGGCCGTGCGGTCGCTGAAAAATACTTCTGGAAAAACTCAACAGCTGCTCATAAATGGGTCCATCGTGACGCAAGCCAGCCGTTAGTTTAGCTCAGCGGATCCGGGGATATAATCGCTTCAAGCAATCGAAAGGAGTATCTCATGAACCGAAGAGAGTTGCTGGCATCGACCGTTGTTGCGGCTGCGTCGTGGAGTAGCTCACTCGCACCGCTGAGAGCTTTGGCCGCAGATGTAAGACCTATTCGCATTAAAAGCATCGAGAATTTCACGATTCAGATTCCGGTATCGCAGACGGAAACTGATGCCGGCGTCGCGGCCCGCTATGTTGTAACGCGCATCACGACTGAGTCGGGTGTGCGCGGTTATTCTTTTGGCGGAGGCGGTGTTGGTCGCGGACGTGGCGGCGTTGGTCGCGGTACTGTAGCAACGCCGACTGACAATCCCTCAGCATTGCGGGTTGGCGCGCCGGGCGGCCCTCCGCTCCCTAGCCCGGCGACATTCGCCCAGGTTCGCGACGCGTTGATCGGTTCCGATCTTTTTGCCGTTGAGCAACATTTGCAAAGAGGACTGCTTTATCAGGGCGCGCTGGAAGAAGCAATCTGGGACGCGATCGGTCGAGTCGCAGGGCAGCCTGTGTATCGTCTGCTTGGGGGATCGAAGACTAGTATTCCTGTCTATGTGACCGCTGTGTGGCGCGGTCCAACGGACCAATCGCATGTGCCGATCAAAGATCAGGCTCTATATGCCAAACATCTCAAGGATGCCGGTTTCACCGGGTTCAAAATGCGCATCTTCCGCCCGAACTTTATGGACGACGTGGAGTCGTGCGCGGGTATCATCGCGGCGTGCGGGCCAGCGCCGGGATTCAAAACGATGGTGGACCGGACTGCACATAATCCGGGCTGGGTGTGGGATTACCCGACGGGGCTAGCCGCGTCAAAGGCACTCCAGAAGGTTGGCGTGTATTGGTTGGAAGAGCCGTTCGCCCGTGATGATTTTGAAGGTCCGGCGAGATTATGCAAAGAAATGGAGCCCTTTATTATCACCGGTGGAGAAGGATGGAAAGGCCTCGATCCATTCCGCGAAGGTTTACGTCATGCGACTTACGATATTTTCCAGCCGGATCTCAACACTTGCGGCGGTGTACTAATGATACGGAAGATCGCAGCGCTCTGCGAGGCTTTCCATAAGCCATGTATCGGTCATGGAGCGTTCGGGCTGAACATGGCGGGGCGAGTTCAGGTGCACGCCGCGTGGGGAGCACCCCTCGAAGAAATGGCGCTTGCATCGCCTCCTCTTCTTCCCCAGGAACAATGGGCTCCCGCTCTCAAAATTCTGAATCAGAAGGAGCTCTATACTTTCCGCAATGGTGAGATTCAGGTTCCCCAAGGTCCGGGTATGGGACTCGATCTGAACGAGGATGCGATCGAGCACTACAAAGTCTGACCTAATTTTCTACTCCACACTTATCCCAGAAAAGAGCTTCTTATAAAGGCGGCCGCTCTGATTAGAACCTTTGAAGGCCCGTGCCTGTCCGGGTTACGTGGTCGACCACATTCAGCCCCTGTACAAGGGCGGTGCCGATGCGCCCGCGAATATGCAGTGGCAGTCAAGGGCCAAGGCGAAGGCGAAAGACCGGACTGAATAACGCTTGTCTCCTTAACTAATGCGCCGCCTATGGGCGCGTTATTTCTTCCAGCCCATCATTTCCGAACTCTGCTCTTGAGCAAAACTCGGCCGGACCCCGGCAGGCGCGGCGCGTTCACTGCTCCAGTTTGGCGGCTATCGACTTCATGCGTAACCGTGGCTCCGCGACTCCACTCGGAAGCGATGGGCATTCTCGATATCCTCGGTCCAGCCGAGTTCTCGAAGTCGCGGCAACGCTCGTCCCAACGCCTCGTTCAGCGACTCTGCCTCCACCTGCACCGCGTGTCGGACCCCTCTCTCATCCTCAAACAAAACCATGCATTCCTTGATCGTGCCCATGCAAAACAGATTACTAAGTTCGCCTTCTGTTCGCAGTGCTAAAAGGAACAGAATAGCCCTGGTCACCTCTTTCAGGGGCGCGCTCATTGACGCGTAGCCCTAACCGAACTCGATCATTTTGAATCCGGCGTCCGGTAGACCCTGGCTCAGTTTGTAACTCCCCCTACGGTCGGGCACAGACGTTATTTCGCGTTCGGAACCACTTCGCAGCGGACAACTACCGATATCGCGGAATCTTCGTATTGTGCGAAGTCTCCGGGATTGTCCCGTTCGCACGCGGTCTCCGCAGTTTCAACTGCACACGCATCGGAGATATTCTCGCGCGCGATGAAACCCTCTGCGCCTTGTTCTGCTGATAATTGGCCGAAAAGATCACTCATTTGGGCGCTTTGGGAACCGCGTAGTATTGATACGTCGTAGTCCACTTGAACTCAGCGCCTGGTTCAATCTGGAGCGAGATGAACGGTTCCGTTGCGACCACCGTCCGAATAGACCATAATGACTCGCGCAATAACGGACGGTCGCATTGCGAGATCACGCCCACTCCTAAGACGCTGTTTTCGATGCGAATCTGACTATCATTTGGAGTGTTACCGAATCCCTCCAACGGCATCGCAGCCACATCGTGGCCTTCCAACGTCTTGAGATAAGAAATCTGGCGGCCGTGGACTGCGGCTAGTTCCTTCTTGGGAGGGTGCGAAGTTTGAATCTCAAAAGGAACCGAGATGGTGACACCAGGTCCCGGCGCTTGCTGGTCAAGGACCAGGAAATTATGGTTGTAAACGTTCGTTTGAATCGCATGCCTGCCCACATTCTTGAGACTGTGCGCGAGGACCATTTCTGTTTTACCGTTGGTTAGCCGCACGTCTTTTCGATAGATATACCCGTATCCGGACTCAGGATCGTTGAGTTGCTGAGTCAATTCCAGCCTGTCGCGATGCTTCTGAATCGTCCATTTGCCACCATTAGCGACTTCGTAGAGATGGTAGTTATCGTATTTATCGTTGCCGTCTCTTCGCAGCGCCCCGACTCCGATTTTGATGAAGGTGCCGCCTACTTTTGCCGCCTCGTACCCCACCGGTCCGAATTCATCCGCTGGACCGGTGATCGCGCTACAGGGTCCCGCGACAATGTCTGTATCCCGGTATACAAAATCACGAACCGCCGGGTCCGTCTTGTTGAACCAAGGCCCGTAGTAGTCATGCCCATTGGCTTGCAAGCTGTAGATGACTCCAGACCAGTCAAAGCGCGTGCCGCGATAAAATCCCTGGCGCGCCTCCGGCAAATAGATCTTCGCCCGAATTGGGCCATTAGTAATTTCAACGCTCGGGTAATCAGCAGTGGCAGCAATTCCAAGCGAAACTGCCGAAAGGACTGCGGCGACAACAGGCAATATCGGGTGCACGGTTGCTAGTGTATCGTGAGCTGGGATGTACGGCTTGCAGCCGGATCTCTTTCGTCGCCGCCTTGCAGGTATTTTGACGATTTCTTAAAGACCCAGCACAAGTCTTTGCGGCAAGTTGCCGAACCCTGCCGTGTAATCCCGCCGCATTGACCTGCGCCCGGCGACTAGTTTCCAGATCAGTCTTCAGCAATGTTCGGCCGGGGCCGGTGAGCAAGTGACGACGTTCAAAGCGATTCGACTTTATTCGTGATGGCGGCTTCACGCGCACGCGGAAGCTAACGCCTCTAAACGAATAGAACTCCCCGCGTCTCATACACTGACGGCTTCTTCTGATTTCTCGTTATGAGGTCAATCGCCATTACCAGCGCCACGATGCCGTCGATTCTCTTGCCCGACCTTCCCCGGTCCGGTTTCGCCGGTTTGATATTGCCCGCCGGGTCTTGCTTCACTTCCATACAATCAGCCATCCAACGGAGCACGGGATTTCCTCCGTGACGAATCCGTTTCGAGAGGATCAGAGTGAGTAGCTCTTTCGTCGGCGCGCTCATTGACGCGTAGCCCTGGCCGAACTCGACCATCTTGAAACCTGCGCCTGTCAAATCCTGACTAAGCTTCGTTGCGCCCCACCGGTCAAATGCGATCTCCTTGATGTTGTATTTTTTCTTCAACTCTTCGAGCTTCTTGAGGATCGCGGCGTAGTGAATCACATTGCCTTCGGTGCTCTGTACTAGTCTTCTGTCGCAGCTAATTCTTTACAACGTCGAACTTTGTCGAGTATGACGTCGGCTGTGGCTTTCCAGACAAACGGGATGGGGTCCCCATTCCAACTGGCGAGCCATTTGTAGATGGCTTTC
>Ga0207695_10012443_pt1 | contig 10216 bp, 4 predicted proteins | sample KBSC54metaG_FD_184354 | JGI IMG/M metagenome (GOLD analysis project Ga0207695, IMG submission 184354) | Corn rhizosphere microbial communities from Kellogg Biological Station, Michigan, USA - KBS C5-4 metaG (SPAdes) (version 2) | ecosystem: Host-associated > Plants > Roots > Rhizosphere > Soil... | reverse complement strand
CGTCGTGGACGTGTAAACCGTCCCTACTGTACCGGCCGGAAGGGAGGCCGGGGCCGTAATGGATAACGGGGCGAGCACCGTCAGCGAATAGACCCGGGTAGCGACGGCCGAAGCGGCATCCATCGCGTAGATGGTGACGCTCAGTGGACTCCCGGCAGCACTCGCGGGTGTGCCGCTGATGATACCCGTATTGGGGTTGATGCTCATTTGCGCGGGGAGCCCATTGGAAGACCACGTGTACGGCGGTGTGCCGCCCGTCGCGCTGATCGTTGTAGCCGAATAGGCCACTCCCACGCTGGCCGGCAGCAGCGAAGCCGGTCCCGTAATGGACGGCGCGGGATTTATGATGAGCGAATAGTTGGTCGACGCGGTAGCGGCGGCACCGTCGGTCACGGTCACGTTCACTGTGGCGGCGCCGCTGGTCGGCGCGCCCGGAGTGCCGGAAATGATCCCAGTGGAAGGGTTAATGCTCATTCCCGAAGGCAAGCCCGTCGCCGACCATGTGTATTGAGGAGTGCCCCCGACCGCGATAATGGTCGTTGCCGGATAAGGCACACCGGCTGAACTCGCAGGAATATTGGCGGGACCGCTGATGCCGAGACTCAGAGTCGTGAACGTGCCGTATACCTGAACTTCAGCAAGGCTCAAGTAATTGGCGCCGCTCAATTGGACCCGCACGTACCGTCCCTGAGCGGTCGTCGGAATCTGCGCGAGAATCAGCGGTGAGACCGTCTGATGATTGCTCCACGTTGCCGGTCGATTCTGCAGAGTTGCAGGAGTGTCTGTGGGAGCGAACGGCGTGTCGGACACAAAGACCCAGTAGTCCGACAGGCGGGACCCGCAACAATCCGTCCGGTTGAAGACCACGATGTTGTTCAGAGTCGCGGAAGCACCCAGGTCTACCTGCCACCATGCGTATGCATCGTTGTTAGTGACGGTAACCGAACCGGCCCCAGCACTGCCGTTCGTGTTTCCGTCTACGGCCAGAGATGCAGGAAAGCCCGTATACGTGCTGCTTTGACTCGCGCTCTTGCCCTGCGCCAGATTCGTTCCCGACTGCGGCACGTTGATGGTCAGAAGATAGTTCTGACTTGCAACGGCCGAAACATTATCGGTCACGGTCACAGTTACACTGAACGGACTGCCCGTCGCGCTGCCGGGCGTTCCCGAGATCACGCCGGTACCGGAATTGATCGTGAGTCCCGCCGGCAAACCTGTAGCCGACCACGAATAGGGAGTCGAACCGCCGATCGCGTTGACTGTTGTCGGAGAATAGGCCACCCCGACCGTGCCCTGAGGCAGAGCTACTGGACCGGTGATGGATAGGGACGCCGGGCCAATTGTGCCGAATGCCTGAACTTCGGCCAGGCTCAAGTAATTCGTTCCGCTGAGTTGCACCCTCACATACCGCCCCTGCGCCCCGGCGAGTATATTCGCGGAAGGGCTCGGCGGGCTGGTTTGATGGCTGCTCCACGTGCCCGCGCGGCCCTGTAATGTCGCGGGGGTATCCGAGGGATCGAACGGAGTGTCTGATACAAACACCCAGTAATCGGACAGTCGCGATGAGCAACAATCCGTGCGGTTCCAGATCACGATGGAATTCAACGTGGCAGATGCGCCGAGGTCCACCTGCCACCAGGCGTTCGGATTGGCATTGGTCACCGAGACCGAACCGTCGCCTATATTGCCGTCCGTATTGCCATCGACCACAACCGAAGCCGGATATCCGGGGTAAGTGCTGCTTTGGGTCGCTGCCTTGCCCAACGCCAAATTACTTCCCGATTGCGGAACGCTCACTGTCAACGAGTAATTCTGGCTGGCTGTCGTCGATAGCGCGTCGGTCGCGGTGACAGTGACGCTGAAAGGACTGCCGGTGGCGATGGAAGGAGTCCCGGAAATCGCTCCTGTAGTCGCATTGATGCCCAGTCCACCAGGCAGTCCTGTGGACGACCAGGTGTACGGCTGCACGCCGCCACTCGCAGTGACCACCGTAGAGGTATAGCCGACTCCGACGGTGCCGGCGGGCAGAGACGCGGGGCCGGAAATCGCCAGAGTTCCTAACTCTCCAAAGGCGCCGAAGACCTGCACTTCGGCGAGGCTCAGGTAATTGCTGCCGCTCAACTGAACTCTCACATAACGTCCCTGCGCGTTACCGGCACTAATGAAGACGTAAGGGTTGGGTGCAGTGGTCTGATGGCTGCTCCAGGTGCCGGCGCGACTCTGCAACGTGGACGGAGTATCGCTTGCGGCAAACGGCGTGTCGGAAATGAACACCCAGTAGTCCGCCAGACGAGAGCCGCAGCAATCCGTACGGTTCCAGATTGCGACGGAATTGAATGCGACACTTGCTCCCAGGTCCACTTGCCACCAGGCATTCGCGTCCAGATTGGTGACAGAAACAGAACCGTGCGCGATGTCGCCGTCGGTGTTGCCATCGATCACGACAGATGCTGGAAACCCGGGATAAGTGCTACTCTGCGACGCCGCCTTGCCGGCCGCGAGGTCGGCCGTCGGGTTCACGAATAACGAGTAGTTCCTGCTGGCCGCCTGCGCGGTGCTGTCGTTTACCGTGACGGTTACACTGAACGGACTGCCTGAGGCACTACTCGGAGTGCCCGAAATGGTCCCGGTGGCGCTGTTGACAATCAAGCCTCCAGGCAGGCCTGTGGCCGACCATGTCAACGGTTGAGTGCCTCCTGTACCCGTAATCGCCGTGGAAGGATACGCTACACCAACCGTACCGGTCGGCAAGGACGCGGGGTCCGTGATCGTGGGAGCGGGATTCGTCGAAACGCTATCGCTTGCAGTTGCGTTGGCAGATCCGCCGCCGCTCACGACGACGGAGTTAGTCAAAGTGGCCGCTGCATTTGAGTTCACATTCACCGTGATGATAATCGGGGGATAACTCCGGCCCCCCAGCAGCGTACTGGTTCGGGTGCAGCGCAGGGAAGAGAGCGTGCACCCCCAACCGCTGCCGGAGATTGCGGTCGCCGTAAGGCCGTCAGGCAGAGTGTCATCTACCGTCACCGTCCCGTTGGTGAAGCCTACGGAGTTTCTGACCGTAATGGTGTATGTCACTCCGGTCGCGCCGCGGGTGAACCCGGGAGAATGCTGAACGGCGATGCTCAGTGACGGAGTTTGGTAGCTGAGAATCTCGCTGAACTCCGAGCCATTTTGATTGCCGATCAGGAAATCGGTAGCGCCGTCTCCATTGATATCGGCGAGCGCCAGAGCAGTGGGGTTCTCCGGGAGGATAAGCTCAGATACGTACACAAATGTGCCATCACCCACCCCGAGGAAGAGGTTGAGGACATTTGTGCTCTGGTTGGCCTGTGCGATATCCAATATCCCGTCGCCATCGAAGTCCCCGATAGCCGTGAAACCTAACGATCGCATGGCGAGTAGGCGGAAGGTACCGTCCCCATTGCCCATGAGCACCTGGCTGCCGTTACTGGTATTGACGATCAGATCTACTTTACCGTCGCGATCGAAATCCACGGAGGCGATGAGATTTGCGGCCGTAACAGAGTAAAGCTCGCCTGCCGAGAAGGTGCCGTCTCCATTCCCCAACTCGATTGCGACATATCCTGTGCCGCTGGACAGCGCCACATCGGTAATGCCATCGCCATTGAAATCACCGATCGCAATGCCATAAGGTTGTCCACCGGGGCTATACTGAATAGGCGAACGCAGCGTACCGTCGCCGTTGCCCAACATAATGGCGAAGCCGAAATAGTTCGGTATCGCAAGATCGGCATTGCCATCTCCGTTGAAGTCGGCCACGACCGGGGTCCGAGGGGTGGCTCCGCAGTTATAGACGACAGGCGCCTGGAAGCTTCCGTCGCCGTTAGCCAGAAGAATGGCGACATTGCCGCGCAGAAAATCGGCCAGGGCCAAATCGGGATTCCCGTCACCATTGAAATCGCCGACGGCGACGTAGTTCCCCGCAGCGTAGCTATTCGCCAGTTGGTATGCGCCGTTTCCGTTGCCCAGCCATACATTGGTGACGTCCGCCGCGGTGACGACGTCCGCTTTTCCATCCTTATTGAAATCGGCAACTGCAATGGACTTTGTGTATTGTGAGGTTCCATTCGGGAACCATCCGACGGTATCGACCAGGTACGTGCGGACGACCACTGGTTTCGGGACGGAAGTGGCCGGAAGGTAATTGAGGTCGCCGCTATAAAACGCCGTCAGCGTCCCCGGGCCTGGAGGAAGCGTGATGGTCGACAATGACGCCGTTCCCGAGATTACGGGGACCGTGCCGATCAGGTTGACGCCCTCGTAGAACGCCACCTTTCCCGTAACTGAGGACGGTGTTACGATGGCCGTCAGATTCAACGGAGCGCCAAGCACAGACACAGTAGACGAGGTGGAAAGGGATATCGACGTGGCCGCCGCCGGGTTGTTGGTCAGCGACCACGTACCCGATACACCAGTTCCCTCGACCGTCCCCGTGGCTGTGTATGACCCCGAGATGGAGTTGGCCCTTGCCGTTACAGTCGCGATGCCGAAGGCATTTGTCACCGCGAAATCCGACGAAAGCGCTGCGCCGGCGCCATTGGACGGGGCACTGAAATCGACTGTCACTCCTGGCATCGGGTTTCCGTTGGAGTCTTTCACCAGTGCCTGGAGCGGCTTGGCGAATGGTGTAGATACGCGGGCGACTTGCGACGCTGGAGTCGCAGTTAAACTGGCTGGAGTACCCTGAACCACGTTCGTCAGCGAAAACTGCACTGAAATCAACCCCAAGTAGGCCGTGACCGTGTACGAGCCGGTGGTCGCGTTGGCGACGGCCGTCACGGCGGCAGCACCCGACGCATCCGTCGAAACGGTGCTCCCGGATAGCACTGCAGTTGCGCCCGTGGCAGGAGCGGAGAATGTGACTGGGACTCCCATCAGGGGATGGTTGGCCGAATCCGTCAGATTCACTCGCAAAGGCGCGGCGAAGGCCGAACTGATAGCCGCAGTCTGAGGTGAACCGGAAACGGCGGCGGCCGCTTGCGCGCCCAGAAGAATCGAGTTGGGCGCATTGGCCTGCGTCGAGCGGAAATGAACAATCAAGTCCGGCCTGCCATCACTGTTCAGTTCCGCAATCTGCAAGACGTCAGCCGTCTCGTACACGCTGGCCAGGTCAAAAGTTCCATCGCCCTTACCGGTGAGAAATAACATGCGGTCGGTGTCATTCAGGCCGGGCAGCAGCGCGTTCATGACGAGGTCGGGGATGCCGTCTCCATTGATATCTCCCGCCAACATGCTGGCAACCCAGAAACCCGAGAGAGCGGCCGTGGCGACGTTAATCGGAGATTCGAAGCTTCCGTCGCCCTTTCCTTTGAGCAACTGAACGCCGGCATTGCCGAGCATCATCAGGTCGGCCTTGCCGTCGCCATTGAAGTCGCCGTTGATAAACATGGTGAGCGGAAGTGGCATTTGATTCTGGACAGGGGTGAGCAGGGTGCCATCCCCGTTTCCCAGCAGAACAATCAGGCCGCCTCCATCAATGAACGGAGAATTATTGATGGCATAGAGCACCACCACGTCGGGCTTTCCGTCGTTGTTGAAATCGTCGATCACCAGCGCCGTGCCTCTTTGGCTTAGTGCATAAGACGCAGAAGCCTGAAACGTGCCATCGCCCCGGCCGAGGTAGAGGACGATCTGCCCGTAGGATTGGCCGTGATCGAAAATCACCAGATCGGCCAAGCCGTCGCCGTTCAGGTCCGTGACGTTCACGCTGGGAAGATAGCCGGAGGTCGGCATTTGATACGTTTGATAGGTCTGGAACGTGCCGTCCCCGTTGCCGAGCAGCACGATCAGATGATTGTTATCGTTATCCGTGGTAACCAGGTCGAGTTTGCCGTCGCGATTGAAGTCGGCGGCGGCGATCGATGCCAGATAGGTCCCAGGAGAAGAAACCAGCCCTGCCTGATACGTACCGTTACCGTGGCCCAGGAAAATGGTGATCGTGCTGCTGCCTGGGACACTCACCAGAACGGCTTGGTCGGGAATCCCATCGCCGTTGAAATCCCCGACGGTTCCTTTGCCATAGCCAGTCGGAACAACGGATCCGGGCACTAACACGTTAGTCGCGAGCGCGTTTACCGTCTGGTTGACAGTGGCGCTGTTGGCTGCTGGATAAGACTGGTCTCCCGAGTAATGCACGTGAAGGGGGTGAACGCCTGACGCTAGCATCGATGTACTCAGTGATGCCGCGTTCGAGCTCACCTGCTTCGAACCCAGGATGGACACGCCATCGTAGAATGTCACCCAGCCGGTTGCTCCCGACGGCACCGTCGCCTGCAGATTCACGGGCGAACTCATAACTGAGGGATTCGGCGAACATTGGAGAGAGACTTGAGCGCTGATCGCTGCCGGAAGGAGGAATGTGATCAGGAGCAGGACAAACCTCGGCGAGTAACTACGCGCATGACAGAGGATCATGATATAGCGGTGCCTGAGGCCGGAGTATAGCAGCTTTCAATGAGCTATTAAAGGACCAATCGCACCGAAACGGGTCGCGATGTCGTTAAGGTCCGGGTGGAATCGAATGCCGCCGGATGCTAGCATGTCCTGGTGAGCTGGCCCATAGACATCGCTACAGATCGGACTCTGAAAAAATCCTTCGACGTGCTCCGGACTAAATGGGGAGAAGTGCCGGACGGATGGATGGACCGGGTGAGGACCACCGATCTTCTGAAATTGTCGGACGCCAAGATCCTCGAATCGTGGACCAACGCATACACCAAATCGTCAGTAGGCAGCGCTTTTTCGGTGCGAGGTTGGTATCAGCAGATCTATAAGGATGTGTTTCGCGACAAGCTGATTCTCGATGTCGGCTGCGGAATGGGTCCTGATACCGTGTTCTATGCGGAACACGGCGCCAGCGTTTGGTTCAGCGACATCATCCCCGAAAATGTCGAGTATGTACGCCGCGTATGCGCATTAAAGGGCCTGACCCGCGTGAATTTTCTTTATGTCGAGGACCTTCACTCCCTGGACGCGCTTCCCGGTAACTTAGACGCCATCTATTGCTGCGGTTCCATGATCAACGCTCCCTTCGACGTCACGCGGATGGAAGTTCAGGCCTATCTGCGCCACCTTCCGGTCGGCGGGCGTTGGGTCGAACTCGGATATCCCGAAATCCGTTGGGAGCGAGAGGGTCGACTGCCATTTCCCGAATGGGGGTCACAGACGGACGGCGGCGCACCGTGGGTCGAGTGGAAAGATCTCGTCAAATTGCAGAAGATGCTCGAGCCGGCGGTATTCGAGACCATCCTTTATTTGGATTTTCACAATTCGGATTTCAACTGGTTCGATCTGATTCGGAGGTCGTGACCGGCGGTTCCGATCATTTCCTTTCATGGGACTTAAAATTTGGACTGCGATCCGCAATCGCTTCGGTGGCGACCCGGCGCCTGACGCTGTGGAATCCCCGATACTGGAGGAGAACCTTGCAACTCCACCCGAAGGCGATTCCCCACCCGCAAAGATCAGACCGGAAGGGCAGCCCCCGCTGGAAGCCATTCCCGAAACTTTACCGATCGGCGGAGGCGGGCTGACGGTCTTCGATTCTGCGGATGCCGTGGAAATCAACATCGCGCGCATGGCCCACCTGGGTAGCCTCGAGCTTCCGATCGAAGGCAAGAGCGTACTGGACGTGGGTTGCGGTGTCGGGCACCTCTCGGTGTTCTTTGCCGAAAGGAACTGCAGGATTGTTTGCGTAGACGCGCGCGCCGAGAACCTGGAGCGGCTGGCTGAGTTGTATCCGGACCGCCGCACTGCCCTGGCGAATGTCGAGACCGACAGCATGGACCAATTCGGTCGGTTCCAGATTGTCTTCTGCTACGGGCTCCTTTATCACACCGAGAATCCAATCGCGGCGCTACGGAATATCGCTGCCTGCTGCGATGAGATCTTGTTGCTGGAGACAGTCATCACAGATCACCCGCGGCCGATGGTGCAACTGGTGGACGAACCCACTGTGACCAAGAATCAGTCGGCAAGTGGATTCGGGTGCAGGCCGACACCGGCATTTGTCGCGATGGCGCTGAGCCGGATGGGATTCCCTTTTGTTTATACGGCGAAGACGCCCCCTGACCATGCCGATTTTCCAGTTGAGTGGAAGGGCAATGGAGAATGGCAGCGCGACGGCCACTTACTCCGCTGTATTTTTGTCGCGTCACGACAGAAGCTGGATAGTCCTAAGTTGTATCTGTTGCATGACGCGGAGCAGCTTCACTAAACTGCTGACGGCAAATCCAAAATCCTGTATCATCCATTACCAGTGCCTGCGATCGATCACTACGAAATTCTGGAGAAGCTCGGCGAAGGCGGCATGGGCGTGGTGTGGAAGGCGCGGGACACCCGCCTGGAGCGCGTCGTCGCGCTGAAATTGCTCCCGGCGGCGAAAACGGCCGACCCGGCGCGGCGCGAGCGCTTCGTGCAGGAAGCGGGGCTCAGCGTATCTCCCGATGGACGCTGGCTCTTGTACTCGCAGGTAGACGGCGCGCCCGGCAGCGACATGATGGTGGTAGAAAACTTCCGCTAGCCAGCCGGGCGCACCCTGTTTCGCTATTTGAAAATCGTCGAGCCGAATTCGCCCAGGAACTGACGCCAGATAAACCAGAAGTGCGCTCCCGGCGCGGAGTGGAAACTGGTATTCAGGCCGGCTTTCTGGGCAGTCGCGTATAGGTTCTTCGAACCGTTCAGCGCGAAATCGGTGGTGCCTGCCGCAATCCAGTACTGCTTCACGCCGCCTGCGTTCACCTTCTTGAGCAGGTTCACGTACGCCTCGTCATCCGGCCCTTCCGGACCGCCCGCGCTCCACACCCCGATCCAACCGAATACGCCGGGATTATTGTTGGTCGCCATCGTCGTGTGGCCGCCGCCCATCGAAAGTCCCGCGATAGCGCGGCTATCTTTGTTCGCGATTACGCGGAAGTGTTTCTCGACAAACGGAATGACTTCTTTTACGAGGCTTTGCGGATAAGAGCCCTCGTAGGTTTGGGCCATACCGCGTCCCCGGCCGGGAGCGCCGGCGGGAGCGCCGGCACCACGACCCTGCGCCGCTTGCTCGGGCGGAGGGGCGGGCGCGCGCACTGATTGGCGCGGCGGCGTCGGACCATAGGCGTATCCCTGCGACACGATCTGGGTCGCATTGCCGTTGGGCATCACGACGATCATCGGCTTCGCCTTGCCTTCCGCGATCAGGTTGTCCAGGATGACGTTCGCCCGGCCCATGGTGACCCAGGCATCCTCATCGCCTCCGCCGCCGTGGAGCAGGTAGAGGACGGGATATTTCGCGGTGCTGCTTTCATATCCCGGCGGCGTGTAAATATACATGCGCCGGCCTTTCTGCTTCAGAATCTCCGACGGATACCAGATCGCCTGGAGGGCGCCGTGAGCGATCTCGGGCTTGAAATCCCACAGGTCCGACGCTGGTCCCGAAATCATCAGCAGGTTGTCATAGCGTGCGCCGTCGCGCTCGTATTCCCCGTTACCGGGATCCATGACCTTGAGACCATCCACGCTGAAAGAATAGCCCCAGAGTTGTTCGCCCAGCGGTTCCACCGTTACCGACCAGATGCCTTGATCGTCCTTAGTCATTTTGATATTCCGGCCATTGTCCCAATTGCCGTTGAGCATAACTTCTCCGGCTTTCGGGGCGAGCAAACGGAAGGTGACACGCTTATCGGGCAGAATCTCCGGGGACACGACCCGCGGACCTTGCGCCGCACCCCTGCCCGGAGCAGCCGGCGCCGGAGCTTGCTGTGAGAACGCGACTGCGGCCAGAAGGCTCGCGGCCGTGATTCCTATGAGAACTCTGAATCGTGAATGCATCGATTTCCTCCTAAGGATAATCACATCCGTTTCGAACTGATCAATTGTACACTGTCGCGTGAAGGCTGACGGGCAATGCGCCAACATATACTGCTCGTTACAGTAGCAACCCTTAATTGTGCGAGTATTTCCTGATTTTCAGGAGGCTCCAACTATGATTTATTGGGACAATGCTCTCCTGGATGGCTATCGGCCTTCGCGGCCAGCCCGCCCCTCCGCAAGGCGGCAGATTTTCGCCGCTCGAATGGTCGGTGATTCACACGCTGTCTCCGCTGCCGGACTTGCCGGTGGATACAACCAACAAGTACCGCGATTCGGCAGCGGCCGCTTTGTTGGGCCAAAAGCTCTTCTTCGAGCCGCGGCTTTCGGGTCCGATCCA
>Ga0207695_10012438_pt1 | contig 10219 bp, 8 predicted proteins | sample KBSC54metaG_FD_184354 | JGI IMG/M metagenome (GOLD analysis project Ga0207695, IMG submission 184354) | Corn rhizosphere microbial communities from Kellogg Biological Station, Michigan, USA - KBS C5-4 metaG (SPAdes) (version 2) | ecosystem: Host-associated > Plants > Roots > Rhizosphere > Soil... | reverse complement strand
GCTTGGCGAACTTCTTGGCGACGTCGTCGTAGCAGGAAAAATGCGTCGACTTGCGGCGCACGGCCCAGCCCGCGTGCAGCGGCGGCAGCACGTACTGCTCGTGCAGATTCTCGAGTACCGGCGGCAATCCCGATGAGAGATCGTTATTGAGCAGGATCGAGCAGGGATCGAAATTCTTCAGACCCAGCCTGCGCGGCGTGCGCTCGAGCGGTTCGAGGACGATTTTCTGGCCGTCTTTGAGGGAAATCGTCACCGGGCCCGCGATGTTTTCGTCGAGCGTGCCGAAGCGCACGTTCAGGCCGGCTTGGCGCATGATCGTCGCGAGACGCGCCACGTTCTCGAGGTAAAACGCGTTGCGTGTCTCGTGCTCGGGGATCACGAGCAGGTTCTTTGCATCGGGGCAAATCTTCTCGATGGCCGCCATTGCCGCCTGGACAGCGAGCGGCAGCACTTCGTTCGGAAGGTTGTTGAATGCGCCCGGAAAGAGGTTCGTATCGACGGGCGCAAGCTTGAAACCCGCATTGCGCAGATCGACCGAACAATAAAACGGCGGCGTATGCTCCTGCCATTCGAGCCGGAACCAGCGCTCGATCGCCGGCGTGGCATCGAGGATCTTCCGCTCGAGATCGAGCAGTGGACCGTTTAACGCCGTAACTAGATGCGGAACCATGGAGCACTCGCAGACAGGGGAAAAAAGATTGTAGAGCAATTGCCCTGCCGATCTGGGGGCAGTTTTACCCTCCGCAACCCTTGCCGGCCACCATATTTTCTATTGACCTGATTGGCGAAAGGGTCGTTCCATCCCCCGTACACGCGAAAAAACGAAAAAAAGCCCGCCTGAAAAGGCGGGCTGAATCGCTGTTGCCTGGTCGTTGGAAAGGCGGGCGCCTTATTCGACGTGCTCGCCGTGCAAGACGACGTCGAGACCCTCGCGCTCTTCCTCCTCGGCAACACGCAGGCCGATGACCATATCGATGACCTTGAGCAGCACGAAGCTGACGACACCGCTATAGGCCACCGTCGTGAGTACGCCTTTCGCCTGCAGAATCAGGCTGCCGTCCATGCCGCCGATGTCCTTGACCGCGAAGACGCCGGTCAGGAGCGCGCCGAGAATACCGCCCACGCCGTGCACGCCGAAGCAATCGAGCGAGTCGTCGTAGCCGAGCTTCATCTTGAGCCAAGTGGCCGACCAGAAGCAGACGACACCCGCCGCGATGCCAATGGCGAGCGCACCGCCCACGCCGACGAAACCGGATGCCGGCGTGATCGCTACGAGCCCGGCAACGGCGCCGGATGCGATGCCGAGCGCCGACGGCTTGCCCTTGGCGATCCATTCGACGAACATCCACGCGAGCGCGGCGCAGGCAGTGGCGATCTGCGTCGTCAGCATCGCGAAACCGGCACGGCCGTCGGCCGCCACGGCGGAACCCGCGTTGAAGCCGAACCAGCCCACCCACAGCATGGCCGCGCCTATCAGCGTGAGTACGAGGTTGTGCGGTGCCATCGCTTCCCGACCGTAGCCGACGCGCTTGCCCAGCACGAGGGCGCAAACGAGCCCGGCAACACCGGCGTTGATGTGCACGACCGTGCCGCCCGCGAAATCGAGGATGCCCGCGGCGGAGAGCCAGCCCGTCGGTTCCCAGACCATATGGGCGATCGGCGAGTAGACGATCAGCGACCACAGCGCCATGAACACGAGCATCGCCGAGAACTTCATGCGGTCGGCGAATGCGCCGGTGATGAGCGCCGGCGTGATGATCGCGAACGTCATCTGGTAGACGAAATAGACCGATTCGGGGATCGTCGGCGCGAGATGGCTCACGGTCAGCGTCGTTGCCTTATCGCCCTTGATGAACGCCATCCCGGCGAGCATCGTGCGCGACAGACCGCCGATGAACGCGTTACCCGGCGTGAAGGCGAGCGTGTAGCCGATCACGGTCCACAGCACCGTCACGAGACAGGTGATCGCGAAGCTTTGCATCACCGTGGCGAGCACGTTCTTCTTGCGAACCATGCCGCCGTAAAAAAGCGCGAGTCCCGGAATCGTCATGAACAGCACGAGCGCCGTCGAGGTCAGCATCCAGGCCGTATCGCCGGAACTGATCTTCGAGGAGTCGACGGAGAACGGCGCGGTCGGCGCGGCCGGTGCGGCCTCGGAGGCCGCGGCCGGGGCCGCAGCCGATGCCGGTGCTGCGGACGCGGGAGCTGCGGCGCTCGCATCGGCAGCCGGGGCGGACGCCGCGGCGGCGGGTGCTGAAGCGGCGGCGGCGCCCGACGCGTCGTCCGCGAGGGCGGCGCCGATACCGCCCGCCAGCAGCGAGGCGGCCATCGCCAGGGACATCAGAAATTTGCGCATCTTTCGGTTTCCTCTTATCGCTAACTTTTTGACTTACAGGGCGTCGGCGCCCGTTTCGCCGGTACGGATCCGGATGACCTGCTCGATCGGCGTCACGAAGATCTTGCCGTCGCCGATCTTGCCGGTGCGCGCGGCACGCTCGATGGCTTCGATGGCCTGGTCGACGATGTCGTCCGATACGGCGGCCTCGATCTTCACCTTCGGCAGAAAGTCGACGACGTATTCCGCGCCTCGATAGAGCTCGGTATGGCCCTTCTGGCGACCGAAGCCCTTCACTTCGGTGACCGTGATGCCCGAGACGCCGATCGCCGACAACGCTTCGCGCGCCTCATCGAGCTTGAACGGCTTGATGATTGCGGTAATGAGCTTCATGAAAACCTCTTTTTCGTTGCGAGAACCCGTTTTCGTGCGGCCGCCGTGGCATGCCGGCCATATCGGCACCGCCGCCGCGAAATGGGGCGCCGGCCGATGCGGGTCCCAGTAGAGCAACTTGTGTGCCATCAACCTCCCTACGCGAATGGGCAGGACGAGAAGCGGACAAAACGTCTGAAAGCAGGCCGAACGGCCAGCGTCGGCCGGCCGCGCTGGCGCGGGCCGTCGATCGTTGCTAGAGTGTTCGCACGGTCTACGCTAGAGCGACGCACCATCGCCGCTCATGACTGTCTGATTCGGCGCACCGCGCGCACCGTTTCGGGTCATCGGTGCGTTATAGACGTTACTTTTCGAATGGGCTGCACTTTTTTTGTGCGTCCGAGGGGAACCATCATGAAGCAACCGAACGATATCTTTCAGGACTTCCAGGCGCGCATGAGCGACCTGCTCAAGCACTCGCCGGCGAAAGACGTCGAGCGCAACGTGAAGGCCATGCTCTCCCAGGGTTTCTCCAAGCTCGATCTCGTCACCCGGGAGGAGTTCGATACACAAGCGCAGGTGTTGCTGCGTACGCGCACGCGCCTCGAAGAACTCGAGCGGCGGGTGGCAGAGCTCGAGCAAAAGCTCGCCGCCTCGCAAGAATCCTGAGTCACCCTCCCTCTTTTCGCCCGGCCCGCGCGTAACGCGCTGCCGCGGCGCATCGCTCCTTGCCGTATCCGCAGGCGGCGCACTAGCCGCCTGCTTCATTCCCCGGAGAATCCATGTCGCTTGCCGTGGTGCGTTCGCGCGCGCCGGCTGCCGGCCGCGCGCCTGAAGTGACCGTCGAAGTGCATCTCGCCAATGGCTTGCCGTCATTTTCCATCGTCGGTTTGCCTGATCTCGAAGTGCGCGAAAGCCGCGAGCGCGTGCGCGCCGCGCTGCAGAATTGCGGCTACGAGTTTCCGGTCCGCCGGATTACCGTCAATCTCGCGCCGGCCGATCTTCCGAAAGAATCGGGGCGCTTCGATCTTCCGATCGCGCTCGGCATCCTGGCGGCGAGCGGACAAATTCCCGCTGCGTCGCTCGGCCCGCGCGAGTTTGCCGGCGAGCTTTCATTGACGGGAGCTTTGCGGCCGATGCGCGGTGCGTTCGCGATGGCTTGCGGGACGGCGCGGCGTCAGCGGCACGATGGCGCCAGTCATTCGAGCAGGGACACGCGGCGCGAGCGGACCGGCATCGATGGCGGCGTGCAAGGGGCCGCCGCTGCGGAGCCTGGCCTGGGCCTGGGCCTGCCGGAACTCTATTTGCCGCTCGCTAGTGCGGGCGAGGCGGCGCTCGTGCCGGGAGTGCATGTCTACGGGGCGCCCGATCTGCCCTCGTTGTGCGCGCATCTCGCTGGAGCCGAAGACGGAACGTTGCGCCCTATCGAGACGCCCTCGCTCGAGGCCCACGCTGCACCCGCCGTGCCCGACATGGCCGACGTGATCGGGCAGCCAGGTGCGCGCCGGGCGCTCGAGGTCGCAGCCGCCGGAGGACATCACATGCTGATGGTTGGCCCGCCCGGAGCCGGCAAGTCGATGCTCGCGGCCAGGCTGCCGGGCTTGCTGCCGCCCATGTCCGACGAGGAAGCGCTCGCATCGGCCGCGCTGCTCTCGGCGAGCATGCTCGGTTTTTCCCCGGTGCAATGGCGCCGCCGTCCATTTCGCGCGCCGCACCATTCGTCGAGCGCCGCCGCACTGGTCGGCGGGCGCAATCCGCCGCAACCCGGGGAAATCACACTCGCCCACCTGGGCGTGCTGTTCCTCGACGAACTGCCCGAATTCGATCGCCATGTACTCGAGACGCTGCGCGAGCCGCTCGAGGCGGGCCGTATCACTGTCTCGCGCGCGGCCCAGCAAGCCGATTTCCCCGCGGCCTGCCAGCTCGTCGCGGCCATGAATCCCTGTCCCTGCGGGTGGCGGGGCGACCCGGCGGGCCGCTGCCGGTGCACGCCCGATGCGGCCACCCGCTACCTGCGCAAGCTGTCGGGGCCGCTCGTCGATCGCATCGATATCCAGATCGAGTTGCCCGCGCTGAGCGCAGCCGAGCTATCTGCCCGCGCCGGAGCGTCCGGCGAGCCCACCGCCGCTATCGCTCGGCGAGTCGTCGCGGCCCGCGATCGCCAGCGTGCGCGGCAGGGCAAGACCAACCGCGAACTCGCAGGACGCGAAGTCGACGAGGTGTGCCGACCGGACGCCGGTGGCGAGCTGCTGTTGAGGGAAGCGAGCGAACGCTTCGGCTGGTCGGCGCGGGCCTACTACCGGGTTTTGAAGGTCGCGCGAACCATCGCCGATCTCGCGGGCGATGCCATGCCCAACAGCGCGCATGTGGCCGAAGCGATCCAATATCGGCGCGTCGCGTCGCTGTCATGAGCGCCGCAGTGCGCGCGGCCGTTCGTGCCCTTTATGCCAACGCCCCTAGCCCCATGTTTTGGTAGGCTTGACTTATACACATATCTGGATTTGCGATTGATCATCGCTGTTTTGAAGGCATCACCCGAGAAAATGATCTCAAGCTATTGATTTTTATAGAAGCTTGCGCGCTAACAGCGAATGAATAGGTTGACTACAAGCCAGCCGGGCAAGCGTTTGCACCCGTGTTACACCGGTTTTCAACAAAGTTATCCACAACCTGGAGCAAATAGTCCGAAAAAACGGGCGAAGCGCAGCCCTCGGTGGGCTCCATCATCGTCAGAAGACCTTGAACGACTGAAAAAACTGGTCGGTTTGCTCTTCCGGCGGCGCGTCGTCGGCTATCACGGCGGCTTGATAAACGTGCGTGCCGCGCGCTACGAGCCAAGCGTGGATGGTCTTGTGCCTGCCCGTCGCCCCCACGGGGCCGTTGACTTCCAGTTCGAGTGCGGGAACATGGCCGCCATCGGCCCGCGGAACATCGATAGCGCGCGCGTCCGGTTTTGCGCCGACATTGCGCGCCAACGCGTCGCGCATCGAGTCGAGCACCGCGCGCTGCAGCTTCGGGTCGTCGCTTGGCATCGCAACGGTGCCGACAGAGAACATGGCGTTCTGAGCACGGGCGGCCCGGACGTGCATCCGCATGGTGGTGCCCGCAATGTCGATCGGTCTTTCGTCGATCAGCGGTTTGGCCGGCAAATCGATTGTGTAGCCGTTCGTGTCGTCGGTGATGGTGCGCCAATCGTAGGCCGGCGAGCAGGCGGCCACGGTGAAGGCCGCAAGCAGGAAGAGCAGCGCGGCAGGACGGCGGGTCATTCGAAGCATAAACAAGCGGTATCCGCCTTGAACTCCTTGAAGTGGCAGCAATTTACCAGAAGCCGATGGATAGAAGTCCGGCGCACACGTCAGCGTGCCGTGCGCGGCACGCGCCCGCAGGCAAATGGCGTTAAAATTGCGGCGCCGTTACCGCGCTTCGCGCTTTCGAGGTTTCATCCATGAGCCAGACCCCCGCTTCCGCCCGCCGCAGCCCACTGCGTTATGTCGTGCTGGCGCTCGCCGCGGCTGCCATTGCCGTCGCCGGCTATTTGACGTTCGGCACCTCGCAACGCGTGCCCGACGCAACGTTCACACTGCTGTCGGGGCAGAAAGTCTCCACGGCCGATCTCAAGGGCAAGGTGTACCTCGTCAATTTCTGGGCAACGAGCTGCGCCACCTGCGTCAAGGAAATGCCTCAGATGGTCGAGACCTATAATCGTTTCAAGGGCCGTGGGCTCGAGTTCGTCGCCGTCGCGATGAACTACGACGCACCGATGTACGTCGCGAATTACGCGCAAACGCGCCAGTTGCCGTTCAAAGTCGCCATGGATGACGGTAGTGCAGCCAAGCAGTTCGGTAACGTCCAGCTGACACCCACCACTTTCTTGGTCGACAAGAACGGCACGATATTGAAGCGCTACGTGGGCGAGCCGCAATTCGCAGAGCTCGACAAGTTACTGCAAAACGCGCTGGGGGCTTGAGCGGGCTGCGCCCCACTCCGCTGCCCAAACGCGTTAGGCGAAGGTCGCGCGGCTCCGCCCGGAACGCACCACTCGCTCAGCCCGTTTCTTTTCCGGCCTCGCCGCGTTCGGCGAGGCCGTATCGTTTGATCTTCTCGTAAAGCGTCGCCTTGCCGATCTGCAGCCGGTCGGCTGCGGCCGCCACCGAACCGCTCGCCGCTTCGAGCGCATCGGCAATCGCTGCGCGCTCGAATTGCTCGACACGTTCTTTGAGGGGAGCCGCGGGCACGTTGGCGCCCTCCTCGGTCGAATCGAATGCGCCTTGTCCGTCGGCGATGCCGAGCACGAAACGCTCAGCGGCGTTGCGCAACTCCCGCACGTTGCCGGGCCAATCGCGTTCGGTCAGGCGCGACCGCTGGCGCTCGGAAAGTACGGGCGCCGCACACTGGTAGCGCACGGCCGCATCGAGCAGAAAATGCTCGAAAAGCGGCACGATGTCTTCGCGGCGCTCGGTCAGCGGCGGCAGTGTGATCGTCACGACATTGAGCCGATAAAGCAGATCGCGCCGGAATGTGCCGGCTGCGACGTGCTCGGCCATCTCCCCCTTCGCCGCGGCCACGATGCGGCAATCCACGCGAATCGGCTGGTTCGAGCCAAGCCGCTCGAGTACGCCCTCTTGCAGCACGCGCAGCAGTTTGACCTGCAGCGAGAGCGGCATGCTTTCGATTTCGTCGAGAAAAAGCGTGCCGCCCGAGGCGTACTCGAGCTTCCCGATGCGGCGTTTTGCCGCACCGGTAAAGGCGCCCGGCTCGTATCCGAACATCTCCGATTCGAACATCGGCTCGGGCAGCGCTCCGCAATTGACCGCAACGAAAGATTTGGCGCGGCGGGGCGAGAGCTCGTGCAGACAGCGCGCGATGAGTTCCTTGCCGGCGCCTGTGTCGCCGTTGACGAGCACCGCGGCATCCGTTGGCGCAACCTTCGCAATGAGGCGCCGCACCTGTTCGATCGCGGCACTTCGTCCGATGATGCGCGGCACGAGCGCGTCGCGCTGACTGAGCTCGCGTCGCAGTGCGTCGTTTTCGAGCATCAGACGCCGGCGTTCCAATGCCCGGCGCACCGTCTCGATGAGGCGCTCGGAAGCGAACGGCTTTTCGACGAAGTCATAGGCACCGTCGCGCATCGCTTGTACAGCCATCGAGATGTCGCCGTGACCCGTGACGAGAATGACCGGCACCTCCGGCACGTGCTCGCGGCAGTGTTCGAGCAGTTGCAGCCCACTGGCTCCGGGCAGCCGGATATCGCTCACGATGACTCCTGGGCCCGCGCCCGCTGCCTGGGCCCTGGCAAGAGCCACCTGAGCCGCTTCGACGGAGGGGTAGCCCGTCACATCGAAGCCGGCAAGCTGCAGGCTCTGCACGCTGGCCCGGCGCACGAGTTCGTCGTCTTCGATGAAGATCACTTGAAGGCTGTCGCTCATCGCTGCTGTCGCTGTCATGCCGGATATCGTAAAAACCGAAGGAGAATACGCTGCACGCGCAGTGGATCAACGCGCCGACGCGTCGCTCTGTGCATTCGACGCAAGGGCGCGGCGCAACATCAGTACGAAGGCCGCTCCGCCTTCCGGCATATTGCGCGCGCTCAGCGTTCCTCCGCAATCCCTGGCGATCGACGAGGCGATTGCCAAGCCGAGACCGAGCCCTTCTCCCATGCCCTTCGTCGTAAAAAACGGTTCGAACAGTCGCGGTAGCACATCGGCGGGGATGCCCGGACCATTGTCGCGCACCGTCAGCGAAAGGCTCGCGAACGACGCGCCGATCTCGATGCCGATGCGCGGCGCGTCGACACCGCTGACCGCATCGAGCGCATTGCCGATCAAATTGATCAGCGCCTGCTCCAGCCGCAGTTCGTCGCAGTAGGCAACGAGCTCCGGGTGCTCGGCAGCGAGGTCGAGCGGCTCGCTGCGCCCGCCGGACATCGTTTCGGAATCGTGGAGCGTGACATCGAGCGCGACACCCTGCAGCCGCTTTTGCAGCACGTTCAGCGAGTTGCAAACCGCACGCACGACAGGCGCGCGCGCAGTGCGCGGCTGTGCCCTGCCGACGAAGAGCTTGAGCTGGTTCGTGATCTTGCCCATGCGCTCGGTCAGCGCCGCGATCGCCTCGAGATTTTCGCGCGCGGCGCCCTGCTCGCCGCGCTCGAGCAGCACACGCGTGTTGTCCGAAAAGGCTCGCAGCGCCGCCAACGGCTGATTGAGCTCATGCGTGATGCCCGCTGCCATCTGGCCCAGTGCCGCCAGCTTGCTCGTCTGGATGAGCTCGTCGTGGGCCGCGCGCAGCTCGCGCTCCGCGCGGGTCCGCTCGCCGACTTCCGTCTGCAATCGCGCGTTGGCCGCGGAAAGATCTGCCGTGCGTTCGGCTACGCGCTCGTTCAGTTCGGCATAGGCGGCTTGCAGCATCGCACGGCCTCGGATCATTTCGGCGAGCCGGGCGCGGCGCGTTCGCCAGTAAAACGCGAGCAAACAGATCGAGGCGAAGCCGAAGCCGACTGCCGCCGCCGCGTTGCGCGCATCGGCTCGCACCGGGTCGATCGAGGAGAGCGTAATCAGTTGCCAGGCCGGCGAGCCCAGCCACCGCCGGGTCGCAACAAAGTGCGGGCCGAAGCGCGCGTCGCCGACACGCACGATCTGCGCATTGGCATCGATCGTTCGAACCGTGGCCAACGGCAGCTCGGCGATCGTCTGTTGGGCATATTGGCGTGTGCGCTCGATCGCCGCGGTGACCGACGCGGGCAGCGGCGCCACGGCACGGTACTTCCAGGCCGGCACCGAGGACAAAAAGATAACGCCATGATTGTCGGCAACGAGCAACGGCTCGCCCGCATCCGAGCCGGGAAACCATTCGAGGTTGAGCTTGACGACGGCGGCGCCAACGATGCGACCGTCGCGATAGACCGGCTGGGAGATGAAATAACCGGGCTCGTGCGAGACGGTGCCGATACCGAAGAAGCGGCCCACCTGGCCCTTCATGGCATCGATGAAATACGGCCTGAACAGGTAGTTGGAGCCGACGAACGTATCCGCGAGATTCCAGTTGCTGGCCGCGAGACAGAGCCCGTCGGCTCGCACGATGTAAGTCACCGTCGCATGCGCATGCCGGTTGGCATCTTCGAGATAGCGGTTGGCACGCGCGATGGCGTCAGCCGTCGGGTGTTCCAGTGCTTCCTGGACGAGCGGGTGACTTGCGAGGAGGTAGGAAAGCGATTCGTAGCGATCGAGCGTGCTGCTCAATGCACTCGCCGTGCGATCGGCTCGCACGGCGGCTTGTTGCTGGATGTCATCGACACCGCGCAGCCAGGTGATGCGCCACGTGACGACGCATGCCGCGATGAGCACGGCGGCGAGCGCGAAAACGACGACAGCACGACGTTTCACAGCAGCGGATTCCGGGCGAGGATAAAGGGCCATTGTGGCACAGCGCGCGAAATCCGCCGGCGCCGGCCGGAGCGCCGGCGCATCGAGGTTCAAGCTTTGACCGCCTCGCCTACTTCGATGTCGCCGCCGCTCA
>Ga0207695_10012435_pt1 | contig 10220 bp, 6 predicted proteins | sample KBSC54metaG_FD_184354 | JGI IMG/M metagenome (GOLD analysis project Ga0207695, IMG submission 184354) | Corn rhizosphere microbial communities from Kellogg Biological Station, Michigan, USA - KBS C5-4 metaG (SPAdes) (version 2) | ecosystem: Host-associated > Plants > Roots > Rhizosphere > Soil... | reverse complement strand
CATCCGTCAGTGACAGGCCGGTGCGATGTCCGCAGCCGGCGGGGGAATCGCGAGGTACACCGTGCTCCACAGCTGCGCGGCGTTGGCCTCGTCCTCGTGGGCGCCGGTCGCACCGAACGGTTCGACGTGGTAACGGTCATCGGAGTATGTCCACGACCACAGCTCCGAGTCGCGCATCGACCGGGTGGCGCAGATGCCCTGCCATAGCGTGGCCTGCGCCCTGGCCAGCCGCGTGCGCGTGGCTTCCGGCAGGTCGGCGCGGGCCGACTGGCGACGCAACCCTGCCGCCAGCAGGGCCTGCTGCCACGACCACACCACGGTGCCGTGATAGGCGTTGCTGCCGAACATGGGCCACGCGTCGCGGTTCGCATAGGCGGGATTGGCCACGACCATGCCCACGCCGGTCATCAGGCCGGCGGGAAACGGCCGCAGCATGTCGTCGACGTAGCGATCCAGCGTTGTCGCGTCCGGCTGGCCGAACAACAGGTCGAAGCCCTCGTCGGAATGCAGGATCGGCACCGGGCGCCCCTGCGCGTCCAGCGAGATGGCGGGGAATTGCAGCCCCCGATCCGGCAAGGAGGCCAGCGCCGCGGCGGCGGGTACGCCGACCTGCGCCGCATAGGCGCGCACCTGTGCCGTTGCCTGCGCCTGGTCAAGGCGCACGACGAACATCGCCGCGGCATGGCGCTCCCACGCGTCGGCATGGGCGGCGTCGGCGCGCAGGCGCGCACGCTGGGCCGGGGTGGTGTAAGCGTCCAGCAGGCCGGCGTCGAGGAAGCGGCCGATGGCGCGCAGGGCCGCCGGCACCCACACCACGTTGACGTCGTAGGGGTAGCGCCCGCCGCCGATGCCGGCATTGCTGTCGCGCCACTGCCCTACCTGGCTGCCGGGCTTGAGTCCGATCAGGTTGGCATACACCGGCTGGCGCACGAAGGCCTCGCTGCTGGCGGCGACGTACAGCAGGTTGCGCACCAGCGCGTCGCCCTGCCGCTGCCCCGGCTTGCCTTCGGCGAGGAAGGCCTGCGCACCGGCGCGGCCGCGCGCATCGTCCAGCAGCCAGGCCGCGGCGACCGGCGCCAGCATGTAGTTGCCGTCGATCATCTGGTAGTCGTAGACCGGCCGGTCGGAGCGCTTGCCTTCCTTCTGCAGATGATCCAGCACCGCGAACTCGCCGATGCCCTCCTCGTGCGCCACCTCGCCGTCGGGCGCAAGCCGCACGAGCACCGAGGCGATGCCGGCGTCCACGGCGGCGGGTTGCAGCACCGGCATCAGCAGGCGCAGCGACATCAGCGTGTCGCGGCCGAAATAGGTGTCGAAGCGCCAGGAACCGGCGAGGAACTTCTGCCGGTAGCTGAGGAAGCGCAGCACTTCCTGGCTGCGCGTGTCGTTCTGCACGCGGTCGTTGAACAGGTGGGCGAACGGGGTGAGCGGCGGTTCGCCCGTGGAAGCCTCGATGCGCAGATGCAGCGCTTCGCCGGGATGGTCCGGACGCAGCACGAGGTGGCCGTGGTCGCGCTGGAAACGGCCGTTGTCGGTGCTCAGCGCCAGTTCGTAACCCGGCGCGCCGTCCAGCCGCCGGCGCTGCCAGCGCACCGAGCGATCGGCCTGCTGCGGCGCGGCGGCCACCTGCTCCGGATAGACCTGCTCGAGCTGGTAGTCGCGCAGCACGCGGATGCTGCTCAATACCGCGTCCTTCACCACCAGCGGCTCGGCAGAGCTCACGCTGGCCTCGGCCACGATGCCGTTCATGGCATGGCCATCGACCGTGCGTTGCAGCCCCCGCACCTCGCCCAGCGTCCAGCGCACCGGGGCGGTGGTCGGCTCGAACCACACGCCCACGCCGGTGTTGCCGGCCGGAAACGCCACCAGCACGCGGGGACGGTCGCCGGAGCTCAACAGCAGGTGGGCGGCGATGTCGCCCTGCTGGTAGAACGCGTTCTCGATGCGTCCCTCGGCGACGCGGAACTGCAGCGGCGGCGCAGCGCCCGGATCGCGGGCCTGCACCGCCGCTGCGGGCGCCAGCCCCGCCAAGGCCAGGGCCAGCAGCAGCGCCGATCGGCGGCGCAACATGGCGCCGAAGCAGCGCCCGCGCATGCCTTGCCCGCGCGGCACGACCCGTACCAGACCCGTCGACTGCAAGCGCATGGCCTTTCCCTGCGAGGTTTCGTTGGAGCCTGCGACCATAGTCATGAAGCCGCCCGCAAGGCAATCTCCCGGACACCCGTGCCGCAGCTCGTCCGCGGAGCAGAGCGCGGGAACACGCTTGCATGGGCGGCGCGTCATCGCATTGACACTTCGCCCGTTCAAGCAGGCATGCCCACGCCACGCCTCCCCGTTTCCTTGCTCATCGGCCCCAGTCTGCTGTTCGCCACCTCCCAGGTGCCGGCCCAGCAACCTCCCGCGCCATCCGATTTCAGCGGCCTGTGGCGCATCGACGACCAGGCCAGCGACAACTTGGTGCAGGTCACCGCGAGGTTGCGCATGGAACTCAAGCGCGAGCAGGCGCCCATCGTGGCGCCGGCCAATGCCTCGTCGAGCGGCGCGACATCGCAGGCGGGCAACCGCGGCGGCAGGCGCGGTGGCGGGATGGGTGGTGGCGGGATGGGTGGTGGCGGCATGGGCGGCGGCCACATGGGTGGTGGCGGCATGGGCGGCGGTCATGACCGGGGCGGCAGGCGCGCGAGCGCGTCATCGGGCGATGCGTCCGGCAGCGACGGCCTGCTGAAACCGCCACCGATGCTCGACAACGATGCCGTCCTGGTCGTGCAACAGGACGCGAAGACCGTGCAGGCCCGGCTCGAGAACGGCGAACAGCTGGCCATGCGCCTCGACGGCGGCCACCAGCAGACGCTCAACGGCAACGCCGCCGCACGCCGGCAAGCCGGCGGCGGGGACCTGCAGTTCAGCCTGCAATTCAACGACGGCAACCGGATCGACGAGACCTGGTCGCGCGCCGCCGACGGCCGCACGCTGCAGGTCACCGAACGCTGGCAACCCGGCTTCCTGCAGCACCCCGTGGTGTTCCGCCGCGTCTACCAGCGCGTCGATTGAACGTGCCGCAACGCGCAGCGACGGGCTGCTGCGGCAAGGATCTATAATTGGCGTTTCCCCCGCCCACCCGGGCCAGCCATTGGATTCCCCATGCCGCAGACGATGAAAGCCCTGGTCAAGCGCAAGCCCGAGCAGGGCATCTGGATGGAAGAGGTGCCGGTGCCCGAGGTCGGCCCGAACGAGGTGCTGATCAAGCTGGAGAAGACCGCGATCTGCGGCACCGACCTGCATATCTACAAGTGGGACGAGTGGAGCCAGCGCACGATCAAGCCGGGCCTCACCATCGGCCACGAGTTCGTCGGCCGCATCGTGGAGATCGGCCCCGGCGTCACCGGCTACAAGGTCGGCGACCGCGTCTCGGCCGAAGGCCACATCGTGTGCGGCCACTGCCGCAACTGCCGCGCCGGCCGCCAGCACCTGTGCCCGAACACCATCGGCATCGGCGTGAACCGCAACGGCGCGTTCGCCGAATACATGACCATGCCCGCGTCGAATCTGTGGCCGATCCCGGACCAGATCCCGTCCGAGCTGGCCGCCTTCTTCGACCCCTACGGCAACGCCGCGCACTGCGCGCTGGAATTCGACCTGATCGGCGAGGACGTGCTGATCACCGGCGCGGGCCCGATCGGCGTGATCGCCGCGGGCATCGCCAAGCACGTGGGCGCGCGCAACGTGGTGGTCACCGACGTCAACGACTACCGGCTGAAGCTGGCCGCCGACATGGGCGCCACGCGCGTGGTGAACGTGGCGAACCAGTCGCTGAAGGACGTGATGAAGGACCTGCACATGGAAGGCTTCGACGTGGGCCTGGAGATGAGCGGCAACCCGCGCGCGTTCAACGACATGCTCGACTGCATGTACCACGGCGGCAAGGTCGCCCTGCTCGGCATCCTGCCCAAGGGCGCCGGCATCGACTGGGACCGGGTGATCTTCAAGGGCCTCACCCTGCAGGGCATCTACGGCCGGCGCATGTACGAGACCTGGTACAAGATGACCCAGATGGTGCTCACCGGCTTCCCGCTGCAGAAGGTGCTGACCCACCAGATCCACATCGACGATTTCCAGAAGGGCTTCGACCTGATGGACGCCGGCAAATGCGGCAAGGTGGTGTGTTCCTGGAACTGAGCGCCTCCTGTCTCCGCGCCGATACCTTCACGGGAAATCCGCGCTGAGCGTTCGGCCGCCCTAGTACACTCCGGCCAGGGCGGCCGACAGAATCGCCGGGATTGTGAAGGTGCAGGGCACGAGAGCCATGCACGGTCGGCACGCGATGTCATGGGAGCGTCGTGATGACAGGCCTTTTCAGCCACCCACGTCTGGCCGCGGGACGCGACCGCGCCCTCGCCGTCTACCGATCGCGCCGCACGCGCAAGATCGCCCTGATCGTCGCCATCGTGCTGATCGTGTTCGGCCTGCTCGGTTTCTTCGCGGCGCCCCCGATCATCCGCAGCCAGATCGAGCAGCGCGCCTCGGCCGCGCTGCAACGCCCGGTCACCGTGGGCGCCGTGCACCTGAACCCGTTCACCCTGCGGCTGCAACTGGACCGGCTGCATATCGCCGACCGCGACGGCAAGTCGGACTTCGTCGACATCGACCAGGCCGTCGTCAACGCGTCCTGGGCCTCGCTGTTCCGCATGGCGCCGGTGCTGGACGAACTGACCCTGCAGCGTCCACGCATCCGCATCGTGCGCACGGGCGAGCAGCGCTTCAACTTCAGCGACATCATCGACCGCCTCGACGCGACGCCGGCTGACCCCAAGGCGTCGCCTGCCCGCTTCGCGCTCTCCAACATCAGCGTGCACGATGGCGACATCCAGTTCACCGACGAGGTGCTGCAGACCAGTCACCACGTGGGCCACCTGGAACTGGGCATCCCGTTCATCGCCAACCTGCCCAGCGACACCAGCGTGTTCGTGCAGCCGCTGCTGTCGATGGAGGTGGACGGCAGCCCGCTGCACGTGGACGGCCACACCAAGCCCTTCGCCGACAATCGCGAGTCGACCGTCGATTTCCGGCTCGACCACCTCGATCTGGCGCGCTACATCGCCTACGCACCCACCGCGCTGCCGGTCGCGATCCCCAAGGGCCTGCTCAGCGGCGATCTCACCCTGCATTTCGTGCAGGCCAAGCCCACGCCGCAACTGCAGCTCACCGGCAAACTGCAGCTGGACAACTTCGTCCTCGACAGCAGCGACGGCCAGCCGATCCTGAGCCTGGGCAAGGGCATCGCGGACCTTTCCGACGTGCAGCCGCTGCAATCGCGTTACGTGCTGGCCGCGCTCGCGCTCGACAACGCGCAGCTCGATTACACCGCCGGCGCCGACGGCCACAGCAACTTCGATACATTGACGGCGACTCCCGCGAAACCGGCCGGCAGCGCGAAAGCCCAGCCGACCGACCTGCGCATCGCCTCGATGACGCTCGCCGACAGCGGCATCCACTATGCCGACTCCACCGGCAGCAAGATCGACCTGTCCAACTTGCGTGGCAGCATCCAGGGCCTGAGCATGCTGCCGGCCCCGCCGGCCAGGCTGGACATGGGCGCGCAGTTCTTCGGCGGCCAACTCGCCCTGAAGGGCAGCCTGGATCTCGCCAGGAGCACGCTCGCCGGCGTGCTGAACCTGCAGCAGGTCGGGCTGGCCCCGCTGCAGGCAGCCGTCCATCCGGGGCTGGCCGCGCACGTGGCCAAGGGCAAGCTGGATGCCTCCGGCCAGCTCCAGCTGGGCTGGGGCAAGCCGTTCAACGTGCACCTGGCCGACGCGCATGCCGCGGTCAACGACTTCGCGCTGGAACCCGAGTCCAGGGGCCGTGATTCACCGCTGGCATGGGACAGCCTGGACGCGGAGATCAACCAGGTCGACCTCGCGACGCAACAGGCGCAGCTGGGCACGCTCAAGGCGTCGGGCCTGCGCCTGGACGTGGAGCGCTACCGCAACCAGCGCATCAACCTTGTCGAACTGTTGGCCACCAAGGGTGCGCCGGCGAAGAAGAGCGCCGCGAGCGGGCCGCCGTGGCACTGGAGCATCGCGCATCTGGCCTTCGACAAGTCCGCGATCGCCTTCACGGATCTCGCCGCCGGCGCCAAGCCGGTGAAGATCAAGATCGATGCGCTCAGCGGCGGGCTCGACGGCGTGAGCGACAAGCTCGACAAGACTAGCGCGATGAAGCTGGCAGGCAGCGTCGGCCGGGGCAGCTTCACCGCCAGCGGCCGGGTGCAGCCACTGCCGACGCTGGCCGACATCCAGCTCGACACCCGGCACCTGGACATCGCCAGCTTCGAGCCGTACATCAGCGTGCCGCTGAACGTGACCGTTTCCAGCGCGCGCATCAGCAGCCGGGGCCGGCTGCATTACGACGGCCGCCACGCCGAATCGAGGATGACTTACCGGGGCGACGCAGCGCTCGAACAGGTACGCGTGCAGGACAAGCTCACCGGCGACGACTTCCTGCGCTGGCGCACGCTGAGCGGCAACCGGCTCGACGTGTCCTACGGCATCGGCGCGCCGCGCATGCACGTGGGCAGCCTGGTGCTCAGTTCGTTCTACGCGCGCGTGATCGTCAACGCGAACGGCACGCTGAACCTGTCGGAGGTGGTGGCCAATCCCGCAGCGGCGCCGGTTTCGGTGACCCGCGCCGCCAACGAGCAACCCGCGGGCGCGGCACTGCCGACGCCGGCCGCCGCCGCGCCGCCACCGGCGCCCAAGTCTGCCGCCAGCGCGGCGGCGACGCCGGAAATCGCTGCCACAGCGCCTGCATCGGCCGCTTCCGCCACGGCACCCGCTGCCGACATCCACATCGGCGGCATCACCCTCGTCAACGGCCAGCTCAACTACACCGACAACTTCATCAAGCCCAACTACACCGCCAACCTCACCAAGCTCACCGGCAAGATCGGCGCCTTCGGCACCAAGCCGGGCGATCCGCCGGCCGACCTGTCGGTGCAGGCGGCGGTGAACGACAACTCGCCGGTCGACATCGACGGCACCATCAATCCGCTGCAGCCGGTGGCCTTCCTCGACATCAAGGGCAAGGCCGACGAGGTGGAGCTGACCGGCCTGAGCGCGTATTCCGCCAAGTACACCGGCTACCCGATCACGGCGGGCAAGCTGACGGTGGATGTCCACTACATGCTGGACCAGCGCAAGCTCAACGCCGACAACCACATCTTCATCACCCAGCTGACCTTCGGCAACCGCGACGAAAGCCCCGGCATCCGGCATCTGCCGGTGAAGCTCGCGGTGGCGCTGCTGAAGGACACGCAGGGCAACATCGACGTGAATGTGCCGGTGTCGGGTTCACTGGACGATCCGCAGTTCAGCATGGGCAGCCTGATCTGGCACGCCATCGGCAACCTCATCGCCAGGGCGGCCACGGCACCGTTCCGCCTGCTGGGCGCGGCATTCGGCGGCAGCAACCACGAGGATCTGGGCTACGTGGAGTTCGCTCCCGGCTCCGCCGTACTGGACAAGAACGCGCAGGAACGGCTGGGCAAGATCGTCGCCATGCTCAAGCAGAAGCCCTCGCTGAACCTCGACATCACCGGCCGCGTCGATCCGTCGAAGGATCAGGACGGACTGCGCAAGGTCACGGTGGACAACCTGGTGCGCCGCGCGAAGCTGCTCGACCAGGAAGGCAAGCATGCCGATACCTCGGACGCCGCGCTCGCCGCGGTCAACGTCACGCCGGACGAGTACGACAAGTACCTCAAGCGCGCGTACAAGGAGGACGACTTCAAGGGCAAGCCGAAGAATTTCATCGGCCTCAAGAAGTCGCTCGCCCCCGACGAGATGCGCAGCCTGATGGAGACCAACGTCCCGGTCGACGAGGCCGCCATGCATGCGCTGGCGCAGCGTCGCGCCGCCGCGGTGCAGGCGTGGCTGAAGGGCAAGCTGGACGACAAGCGCATCTCGCTCAAGGCCCCCATGCTCGATGCCAAGGGCATCGACGACAAGGGCAAGACGACGCGCGTGGAGTTCGGCTTGCACCAGGGGTGAACCCGCCAGGATCCCGCGCTTCCTTCCCAGCCGAAGCGCCAGGGATCAAAATAGACTTTTAACCCAGCGGAAAATCCTCATGAGCTACCCCGGCCAGTCGCGCTACGCCAGCGAACTCGAATCCATCCGCGAGCAGGGCCTGTTCAAGGCCGAGCGCGTGATCGTCTCGCCGCAGTCGGCCGAGATCGAGTTGGAAGGCGGCCGCAAGGTGCTGAACTTCTGCGCGAACAACTACCTGGGCCTGGCCGACCACCCTGACGTGATCCAGGCCGCCAAGGACGCGCTGGACACGCACGGCTTCGGCATGGCCTCGGTGCGCTTCATCTGCGGCACGCAGGACCTGCACAAGCAGTTGGAAGCGAAAATCGCCCGTTTCTTCGGCACCGACGACACCATCCTCTACGCCGCCTGCTTCGACGCCAACGGAGGCCTGTTCGAGCCGCTGCTGGGTGAGGAGGACGCGATCATCTCCGATGCGCTCAACCACGCCTCCATCATCGACGGCGTGCGCCTGTGCAAGGCCAAGCGCTATCGCTACGCCAACAGCGACATGGCCGACCTGGAGAAGCAGCTGCAGGCCGCCGACGAAGCCGGCGCGCGCACCAAGCTGATCTCCACCGACGGCGCGTTCTCGATGGACGGCTTCATCGCGAAGCTCGACCAGATCACCGCGCTGGCCGCGAAGTACCACGCGCTGGTGCACATCGACGAATGCCACTGCACCGGCTTCCTCGGCGACACCGGCCGCGGCTCGGCCGAGGTGCACGGCGTGCTGGACAAGATCGACATCTTCACCGGCACCCTGGGCAAGGCGCTCGGTGGCGCGCTGGGCGGCTTCACCAGCGGCCGCGCCGAAATCATCGAGATGCTGCGCCAACGCTCGCGCCCCTATCTGTTCTCCAACTCGCTGCCGCCGCACGTCGTGGCCGCCGCGATCAAGGTGTTCGACATGCTCGACGCCGCCGGCGATCTGCGCGACAAGGTGAAAGAGAACACCCGCCATTTCCGCGAGGCAATGACGAAGGCCGGCTTCGACATCAAGCCCGGCGTGCACCCCATCGTGCCGGTGATGATCTACGACGCGCCCAAGGCGCAGGCGATGGCCACGGCATTGCTGGATGAAGGCATCTACGTCACCGGCTTCTTCTACCCGGTGGTGCCGCAGGGCCAGGCGCGCATCCGCACCCAGATGAGCGCGGCGCACACCCGTGAGCACCTGGACCGCGCGATCGCCGCATTCACCAAGGTGGGCAAGCAGCTGGGCGTGATCGGCTAACGCCGCTTGAGTTGCGCCACCTCGGCGGGATCGAGGTGGCGCCACTGCCCCTTGGCCAGTTCGCCCAGCTGCAGCGGGCCGATCGCCACCCGCACCAGTCGCAGCACCTCGAAACCCAGCGCCGCCAGCAGGCGGCGGATGTGGCGGTTGCGACCCTCGTCCAGCACCACTTCCATCCAGGCGTTCTTCTCGCCGGCGCGCAACAGTTCGACCCGCCGCGCCTTGAGCAGATCATCGCCCTCGCGCACACCGGCCAGCATCGCGACCAGCACGGCCGCGTCCGGCCGCCCGGCCACCTGCACGTGATAGGTCTTGTCGAGGTGCGTGCTCGGCTCGGTGATGCCGGCCGCCCACACGCTGTCGTTGCTGAGCAGCAGCAGGCCCTCGCTGGCCTTGTCCAGCCGCCCCACCGGCCCCAGCCACGGCAGGCCGGCGTCGCGCAGCAGGTCGTAGACCGTGCCGCGTCCGCGCTCGTCGGCCGCGCTCACCACCACGCCCCGCGGCTTGTTCAGTGCCAGATAGATGCGTTGTGCCGCCGCCACGGCCACGCCATCCAGACTGAGCCGCTGGCGTTCCGCCTCGACCGGATACTCGGGATCGTGCACCACGCGACCGTCGACCATGACGCGCCCGGCACGCACCGCGGCCTCGGCCTGGCTGCGCGAGCACGCGCCCAACTTGCTCAACACGCGGGCGACGCCGTGGCGCTTGCCGCCTTGCGGTTCGGGTTGTCGTGCATGAGGCATCGCACAAGCCTAAGTGGCATGGAAACAAAGAAAAAGCCCGGCATGCGCCGGGCTTTTTCGTGACACTGCGACAAGTCCGGTTACTGCTGGACCTGCAGCTCCACGCGGCGGTTCTGCGCACGACCCGCGTCGGTGGCGTTGTCGCCGATCGGG
>Ga0207695_10012434_pt1 | contig 10220 bp, 16 predicted proteins | sample KBSC54metaG_FD_184354 | JGI IMG/M metagenome (GOLD analysis project Ga0207695, IMG submission 184354) | Corn rhizosphere microbial communities from Kellogg Biological Station, Michigan, USA - KBS C5-4 metaG (SPAdes) (version 2) | ecosystem: Host-associated > Plants > Roots > Rhizosphere > Soil... | reverse complement strand
GTGGTTTTTAAATTTTTCATTGATCACATGTGATAATCCATAAATATCCATTTTTCAATAAAAAAAAATAAAAAATTAACCGATTTTATCATTTTTATTGTTTAATTTTTTCATGAATACAAATGATGATCATCATCTATTGTCTAAACAAATGTCTAAACACCAACAACAACAAAGCATCGCAAAAGATCAAGAAGGTCTGAATGAACATAGCAGCTCCAGTCCAACTGTGGGCATAATACTCGATAAAGATCCACAAACTGCTTGCACAACACATAACGAGGACAGAACACCAGAGATAAAACCAAAACTGGACTAGAATCTTGAATCCTCGACTTGCGTCTGTTGAATTTGGACCTATTACATATTTGAGGTCGATGAGATTGATCATAACAAAACCTATAAAAGATCCAATCCCTGGAAGAGTTTCATATCCAACAAAATTAGCGTAATGACTGATGTGTTGATTGTACCAGACTCCATCAATGAATATCCACCATGCAATCCCAAAAATGATTCCTACAATTATACAAGCAAGTTGAATGCGAGATGCGTACATTTAAAAAATTAATTTAAATAAATATATCATTAAATAATCGAATTAAATTATAATTTCATTAAAAAATCGTTACAAAAAATGGTGAATGATATAATCAATCCTGATATGATTGCTGATAATATCAAACAAAGAATAATAAATATGGTTCATGATGAAATAAACATAAGAAATATCACAGCTGGATATGAAAAATACTCATATACCGAAGAATTTCTTGCATATGATGATGAAGGAAAAGTTGTGGATATATCAATTCCTTCAGATTCATCGTGCGTGCTGTTTTTTGGAATGGATGTTGATAAAATACAAAATGAAGAAAAAATAAGTGATGAAATAGAATATTTAAGAAATGAAATTTTTAAAGGTAGATTAGATGATAACCAAGACTTAGATATTCCACATCATGCACATCAAACATGCAAATTTTGTTTTTATAATATTTCATGTTCATATGCATTGAATCAACATTTAAACAAAGAATTTTTTTCTTTTTCATTGATGCCAATGTGGTTTATTAATAAATAAATAATCCACCAATCACAGAATTTAAATAAAATTTTATTTTTTTTAATTTGAAAGAAAACTCAAAAAAATAAAAAATCGAAAAGTAACATTTCATTGAAAAAATATATAAAAATCATGGCTTCTTCTTCATCATCAGATGTTGATGAAAAGACAATCCAATATATGATTAAAACATATAACAAGATTTCCAAACGTTATTCTAAGAAAAACAATCTTCTTTGGTATAATTATGCTGTTGATAAATCAAATCTGAATGACATCAATGGTTTATTTAAAGAATTGTTGAAACAAAACATGGTAGATACTGATCTTCGAGTTGATGTTTATTTCAAAAACGGATTTATGTCATGTAAAGATGATAAAAACGAGATGAAACGTCTTCAAACTCAATTATTCAAATATTTTGAAAAATCATATCAAAGAAAACAAATCAACTTTAATAACATTCAATTTGATGTTATACCTCATTTCACTACTGTGTTAGGCATTATCGACAATGATGATGGAAGTGAATCTTTTGTTCTTTATGAAGTTTTAAAAGAAACGGAAGAACAAGAAGAGAAATACAAACGCATCGTCAAATATTGTGATGTTAAACGAGAAATGAAAGATAAATATCATGATGTTTTGACACAAATTGTGGATGAATATACCAAAAATACTCTTAAAAATGGAATTGGGTCAAAGATATCCATTGATCAGGATAATTTACAATGTGATAATTCATGTTCATTTCAACATGGAATTGTTTCATCGTCGATGAATATGACGGTTGGCTCTGATGGTAATATCGATCATGAATACATTCAATTAGTGTTGAAATCTATTTGTCGAAGCTTCATTTGCTCTCTGATCCCATTGCATCCTGATAAATATGATTTAAAGATTATTAACTCAAGCATTGATATTAACTCAAATCATGCACAACCAACATCAACACTGTTTATCACATCATATCATCACATCCTAACAACATTGAAAGAACAAACACAAGAAAAAGAAGATGAGCAAGAAAAGGAAGAAAAATGTGAAAAAAAAGTTTATTGAATATAATGATATATAGCATATTCTATACCATTATCAACATAAGGTGCAATATATACAACTTTCATTTTATCAATTAAATCAACATTAATCCTAACATCTGCTTCAAAAACACCTTTGATTCTTGTGATAATCGAAACATTATATCTATCAGGATGATTTTGATACAATTCTTCAATCAACCCAACTCCTCCAATTAGATAATTATGTGTATGTTCTTTTATCTTATCAATAAACTCAAAAACTTCTTCTAAACTATTCATCACAATCACATCTGGTATACAAAACACACTTTTGGTCCTTGATATCACAACATTAACTACATTTGGTATTGGTTTTTTATCTTTAGGTAATGACTCCCATGTTTTTCTACCCATGATCACTATTTTTTTATTTATCAATGGTTTATAATTTAAGGTGTTCCAAAAGTGATCTATATCATTCTTGAGTCTTGGCCATGGGAGTCTGCCTTTGTTTCCAAACCCTCCTTTTTCATCACATGCAAATAAAGGTGTGATCAATGCTTTTTTGTCACATAAAGATGACATTTTTTAAATAATTCAAATTTATTATAAAAAATTCATATTTTTTAATATTATTAAAATTCATAAAAAAAACAATCCAAAAAAATGACATCAAATGAAGAAAATGAAGACGATTTTGAAGTAGTGTTCAAAGAAAAGTTATCTGAGATTAAATCAGAATGGGATGAAAGAGCAGGTGATTTTTATGATACTTTATGTGACCAAATTCCAGATATGATGCGTACTGGACAACATAAAAAAACGATTGGACATGCAACAGGTACTGAATTAGATTTTATAAAATACGCAAAAAAATATATTGAAACCAAAACCAATGGCAAATTTAAATGTGAAATCAGTAGAGGTTCAACACATAAAACCATCAGTTTAATCGCTGAATTACAAGAAGTCGATGAAATCATTGATAATTTATAACAAGATATTTAAATTTTATTGAAATAAATATATGTCATTAACATATCAAGAAAAGATTGTACATTTACCCAGATATGATGGTATATTTAACTCTTTATGTTTCAATAAAAGCATAACATGGATATTTTCTTGTTATCAATGTGGATCTGATATATGCATGTATTGTGGTAAAACAGTATTGAGATGTGATATTTGTTGTCAATTCAGATGTCAAACATGTGCTATTACTCATAATAGAACAATATGTTATTTAAATAACAATAAATAATGAAATTATTGATTGTTTTGTGGATTATTATTATATTTTTCTGCTTCTTCTTTCTGAACTTTAACTCTTAAATCTTCAATTAATTCTTCCAATTCTTTCCAGGTTAAATAATTACGACCGAAATTTTGAAGCATAATCTGTTGTCCTTCATCCATATTTTTGTTCAATAATCAATTTAATTTTTCTTTTTTCTTTTTTTTATTTTTTTAAAATTTAATAAAAAAATAATTGTTTATTGAACAAAATCAGCAAAAAAGCATTATATCATCATCTAAATATGTCTTCTGAATCATCCTCATCATCTGAACAACCTCAAGCCAAACCAGAGAAGCCTCTTTTCTCATCTGACCCTATTGAATTCATTCGGATTGAATCTGAATTAGAAGATGGGCAACCTCATGTGTTTATTGTTGACAAAGATGCTATCGTCAGATACTCAAAAACAATTGAAAGTCTTGTTAACATTCAATCCGAAATGAGCAGTATGATGCCATCATCATCTGGAACAACCTTATCTGATGATGCTGAAACATCTTCTCCAGGTCCAGTTGTGGCTGAATATCCTCTTGAGTTTCGAGAGATTCCTCAACGCGCAATGGAGAATGTCATGGATTTTTGTTATTGGAAGAAGCGTTGGGCTAATGTTGTAACAGAACGTATCCCTGATTTCAACCGTGCCACTGAGAAAAACCTCGCTCTGCACGTTCTTGTCGCTGCGAATGAACTTCGCGTATGATTGGTAGAAAGTCCAGCCAATCACAGAATTTATTAAAAAATATTTTTCTTTTTTTTAAAAAAAAATTTGAAAGAAAATTGGATAAAATAAAAAATCATCTGACTCATCAAACAAAAAAAAATCATGACTTCTCAATCAACACATGATATGGATGTATTCTATAAAAATGTTATAAATATACTCGAAAAACGACAGTTGGATGAAAAACATCCCACTGATGAATTCACATATGTTTTTTGTTGTAATAACATTCTTGAAGCAAGATCTATTACATGTGAAGCATCAAACACAATCAAAAACAACATTGGACATCAATTTGATCATAAATTCAAAATATCATATCGGTTTTCTTTTGTTCCGAATAGTCCTATCATAGCATATCCACCTAAAAAAAGGGATAAATATACACCTTATGTTTTATTGTGTTATTTTGATCTGACACATGTAAAAAAAGAATAAAAAAACCATTTTTATTGAAAAAACTCCACATTATGAACATCTTTTTCTTATCTTCAAATCCTATATTAGCTGCGATGATGATGTGTGATAAACATATCATCAAAATGATCCTTGAATCTGCACAGATATTGTCCACTGTGTATTGTTTATTGTCTCAAAACTATCATTACATCGAACAAGGTTTGGTTTATAGGCCAATGAACACATATATTAACAATCCTGCTGTTATTTGGACAATGTCATCATCTGCTAATTTTCAATGGTTATTAACACATGCATATGCTCTTGTTCGAGAACATACATATCGATATAACCCTAAAAATGTTCATAAATCTAGTCATATCATCAATTTTATATTAGATGATTTCGAAAACATTGAACGTTTATTTAAACAACATCATCTTACTAAACCTGCTCTTATCATGCCCAAAGAATGTCAAATATCATCAAATCCTGTCAAATGTTATCGATATTTCTATCGTCATGACAAACAAGATTTTGCTAAATGGGATAAAACTAGACCTAGACCCGGATGGTGGGATACTATCCATTTTAATCAAAAATTAGCTGATGAATTAAGTAACAAACGTATCAAAAGATTATCTAAAAAATAAATATAATTTCATTAAACAATGTCCTCTAATTATATTGAACAAGTAGGTCCATCTGTGGCCAGAAATACGAATCGGATCGCACCATTAAAACCTAACATTGATGATATATTTTATTTCTGTAATGTTGAGATCAAAAAGCTATTCATGAATAAGATAAAAGAAAACAACATGAAACAAACAAAAGTGATTATTATAAACGATTTAAACAACAGATCATGTGATGATTTTACAGATTTTACCATCTCAAGACTCATGACAGATCAAAACATATCTGCCATCACTGAAATAGAAACATTGCGTTTTTTGATGAATTTATATATTGATCATATCATATCAGATCTGCACAGATTGTCAGATTTTAACAAAAAACATGAAAATTATGTTGTTGTGTTGAGATGTTTGAATATTGATATCGAAAGAGAATATACTATTATATCTGAAAAAGTGACCATGGAAATCACATATTATGTGAACAATCAGTTCTTAAGATTGGTTGATTGATTTTATAATCTCTGACGTTTGAAAGATAAATTACGTTTCATCGATAACAAATCACGTCTGAATAAATGCTTTAAAAACATATTTTCTACACTAATTTCTTTTTCATATAATATGATAGGAACCATAATATCAAATAGAGTCGATTCTTTTTTATCATCATAATGCCATTTGTGATATGTTATCATTAATGAAGTAGTTGATCTTGATCTTTCAAAATATCCTGAATTCATTCTTATAAAATGTTCAAGATAACTTTTATTCTCGCAACATTGCTGAAAAGGATCAACACCTAATCTCATCAATCGATATATAATCTTGGCTTGATAAATGTCGCAATTGTTTTTAGGCATATAAACATTTCTTACAAATGAAAACAATGTACAACCATGTAGGCAATGATCATAATCAACATTTCTTTGTAAATAGAAATTATAACCATTGGCTTCTAAATATTTGAGTATTAAATAAGTTTTACGCATGACATTGAGTTGATTGATTGTATTAAGTGATATAAAAGCATTCATTAACGTAGATAAAATATTGATATGATGATATCTGAACCTTTGATAATGATATAATATCAATGGGTGACCTTTTTCCACAAAAAATACAACAGATCTGAGCGATAATGATCTACAGGCATATTGTAATGGCGTTTGAAATGCATTTTCTTCACGATCATTAAAAAAATGTTTAATTAGATATTCTTTAGAAAATGTGACTCCTTTAAATCGTTTTGATAGGTTATGTACTTTTCCATCAAAAATATCACTTTTTAATTCCCAATCCATTATTCCTTTATTTCAATGAAATCGTTGTTTTTTATTAGAAGAAATAGATCGAATAGATCGCATTGAATTTCTAAATCCTACTATTTGATATTTAAAAAATCTATATTTTTCATCCTTTGGGATTATAGTTGGCAACATAATTTGAAATAATGTCCAATCTTTTGATTGATGTTTCCAATCGATATTCCATGTTGAATATTCAATCAAAAAACGTACTCCATGATTACCACTATAAGAAGAATATCCATAATAATTTCTCATTTGATAATTCATTTCTGCTCTATGTTGATCAATAAAACTACCTCGATGACAACATTTTGCACATGGATCTAAACCCATTTTAATCAATTGGATAAGAATGTTTGCAATAATCAGATTCTTATCACTAATATCATCATCACCTGCATGTTTTGCTGATCTATGTTCGAAAGATATATTAATAGCATCGAAATAAAAACATCCATTTTCACAACTAAACCCACCACTAATTTTGGGAGCTGGTAATTCTATTTGATACCCATTTTTACGTAAATATCTGATGATCATATATGCTTTTTTCATATCTTCTACGGTTGTATGTGAATAATTTCTAGCACGACATAATATTATACCCAATAAACTCATTGATCGATTATCATATGAAAAATTCACTGCATGTCCTCTCTCCACAAAAAAAACAACTGATTCTAAACATAAGGCTTCACACGCATATTCCAAAGGTGTTTTATATTGTTGATGTTGTCTTGACCATGAATAAAAATAATCATACATAACATATTTAAAACTGGGTATATTTTTAAACCTTTTTGATAATCTGTATATCTCTCCATTTTTAATCTCTTCAATAAATTCAGAATCCATTATTTATTTCAATAAAAAACGCCCGATTTTACTGAAAAAAATGCCTCCCAGAAATAAATTAGATATTGTCGAAATCAAAGACAACAATAATATTCCTAGATCACTGCTCCTCAAATTATCACAATCTATCAAAGCAACACGCATTTATCGTGTTAAACAATTTAAACAACAAATATTAGATACAAAACTACCATTTTCTCAAATCAAGTTATCTCTAACAAAAGGTTTCTTTCCAATTCCATGCGATGAAAGACGCAAGAAAACAGACATCATTTATGAGTCTTTTTTGCATATTTTTACCGAAAAAAATGAATTAGAACATATCGATATGAGGTTGTGTGATTTTACAGATGATCAATTATTAACATTATTTAAACTCATCAAAAGAGACAAGATTACATATTTAGACATCAGCGGTGTAAAAATAACACATGAACTGGCTATTTTATTGTCTGATATTGCACAAACATCACGCATGAAACAGTTTATATTTAGTAATGTCAAATGTTTAGACAGTGATTTTTGCATATTGCTTGAATCTATGAAATTTTTGCAGATTATAGATCAATTTGTATATGATATCAAATCAGAAAATATCGTCAATCAAGACCCACAAAAGATATGCAAAATCATCAATGAATCACCAAATATCAAAAGAATAACTATCAAATTAAATGCAAGTTCTCCAGCAACATATCCATCAAATCAAAGAGCGTTTGAGTTCTGTCGTCATATCATCACAGATAATCAACATATTAAAGAAATTGTGTTGTCTAAATCATATAAAAAACAAACACATGATAGATTTAATATTCATTATGATCACACTTATCTCATAATATACAAAACAGTTCATGATGATTTGTGTTTAATTCTTGATTTACTGAAACATAACAACACCATTGAGAAATTCGAACTTATTTCAGGTGTTGTTCTTTTTAATCATTCGGAAGGATCTGAGCAAATGGAAACAGCAGTTCAACAGTTATATCAAAACAATGGGCGAATTACGCTTATCAACTTTCCTTGTGGATATAACAAACCATATGCTCGTGTGCCCGGCTGGTCAAATCCGAGATACAGCTATCAACACTTTTATTCGAATGGCAATGAAAGAAATAGGATTAATAATTGCAAGAGAAATACAACGTTATTATCAAACATGTACACATTTATCAAACAAGACAGATTCTATTGGTTTGATAATGAACAACAAATATCTCTGAAAAGAACCAAAAGAGCTGAATATAACAAAAAAAGAGTTGCTAATAAAGTTGCACGAAAAGAATAAAAAAATATATCATTTTATTGAAAAAATATGACAGAAATACCACATTATCTACAAAAACATATATATCATTTACTTGATGGTACAAATACATATTGCTTAAAATTGATCAATAAATATGGATTTTTGACTGATTATATGATGACTAAATTCTATGATGATATTATATCATTTTTGGAGTTAAATCCTGAAATCAAACTTTCTAAAATATATATTGATATTAACACAGGATCATGTCTTAAGCTTTCCTATTTGGATATAATATATAACAATTTAAGGAGATTACTCATATTTTTGATATCTAAACTATATCCGATTAGAACTTTATGGTTAGGTCGTACATTTTATATCAATGAAGAAGATATGATGATTATATCCAGAAATATACCTACTTTAAGATCGTTAAAAACAGATTGTAAATTAAATTTGACAGATAATATGACGTCTAGCATCATATACATGATCACATCAAATGTGAATTTTAGAACGTTGCATATTCAAGTTGGAAGCGTTGAAAACAATAACAATATTAAGATTGTAGAAACACTTTTAAACCATCATAATGTGACAAAAATGATTATTGATAGCAGCATGTTTCTTGATGTTGAATCATTAGATCAAACATGTGATATGATATCAAACTGCAAAAGAATAGATGATGTTAAATTCTTCTTTCAATTGGGCGACAAAAACTCTGTTTTAGAAAGAATGGATGGATATTGGGTCAAATATTTCATGGTTGATTGTCAATATATCAAAACGATATCTATTTTATGTGGTTATACATTTGAAATGTTAACCCATATAGGTGTTACAACCATCATCGAGCATTTACGTCATAACGCACACATAAGAAAAGTAACATTTGATTCTGGATCTGATGGTAATTATTTCACACGAGGAGATGTGGTAAAAGCGTTGAAAGATTGTAATTTTTGTTTGGAATCATTCAATTGTCAGTTTTCTTATTACAACAATAATATATCTGGACTAGAAGATTTTTTAAATCGAAACAGAGCTAATAATACGATGAAAGACACCTCTTTATTCCACATGATGTACAAAAACATGCATTTATACACTTTTTTTGATAAAAGAAAAAATAATAAAAGACAACGTGTTCATTGAACAAAAAATGACAACAGATATACATATTCCTGATATATTTAAAGATTCAATACTAAATCCAAAAAATGGTTATTATAGTTTAAATTTAACAAGAAACATATATGATCATGAACATAAGATACATTTGAATCGCTTTATTATAGCAAAAGGAATTAAAGCATACGATATCAATATATTAGGTGACGCGTATTCTTTCGATTTAGGTTTTGTATATCATCTGTTAATGATATCATTTAAAAAAATAGAAAAAATCAACATATCTTGCTTTAGAATGATAGCTAATAATCAAATAGGAATAATCTTTAAAAATTTTATTAATTTCGATATTTTAACGCATATTGATATTTCAATTCCGACTCTAGATCGACCCACAGCATGTTTTTTTGTTAAAGTTTTTCAAAAAGGTGTTTTATATCATATCGGAATAAACCCTGAAGAAGTTTTAGAATCAGCAAACACATTATTATTTCAATACATCAACGAAACA
>Ga0207695_10012427_pt1 | contig 10224 bp, 11 predicted proteins | sample KBSC54metaG_FD_184354 | JGI IMG/M metagenome (GOLD analysis project Ga0207695, IMG submission 184354) | Corn rhizosphere microbial communities from Kellogg Biological Station, Michigan, USA - KBS C5-4 metaG (SPAdes) (version 2) | ecosystem: Host-associated > Plants > Roots > Rhizosphere > Soil... | reverse complement strand
CCTATGAAGTGATGTGAAAGTACGCGCTCGAGGCGAGGAGGGTCAATTGTGAAAGTGCTTCAGGAACAACTTTTCTGTGCGAAAAAGGGGCGAGACTCGCGGCTGAGTGTGCGAAGCGAAATGCCGTGACTGGCAAGGGTTTCGAAGGCAAAGAATGGCGGGCAAAGGTGTCCGCCCCACGCGTTTCCAGATGTGGGACGCATTATCCACATGTCAAGCACAGGAAATGCAAAGAGCAGGCTTTACGCGTCAGGCTTCAGGCGTCAGCAAAGCCACAACCGCCTCCACTCTGTCATTCTGACGACCTCCGGTTCGAGGAATCTGCAGTTAAAAGTTACGCATCCCAGGTAGCAAAATCGCCACACAGGAGGACACGATGACCAAAGATCCAGTTTGCCTCATGGACATTGATGAGGAGAAAGCCGAATACCGCTCGCAGTACGCCGGCCAGAAGTACTATTTCTGCTCGGACGCCTGCAAGGAATCTTTCGACAAGCAGCCGGAGAAGTACGCAAAGAACGCTGCGTGAGTTTGGCTTGGCCTGCAAGACTCGGTTCCACTCTGATGTCCCCACTTTTCGCAAGAAAGTTGAGAAGTGGGGCACCGCTCTTTAGAGCCGTAGAGAGCGGCGCATCCTGGCTGGGTATCCGTGAGAAACGAACCGGAGGTTCACCTCTATCTCGGGTGATGTCGGGCGGCTTTTAAGTTGTAACAGGTCGTTCGGGGATTGATAATACGGACGTTAGTTGCTTATGAAGTCCTTTAAGATAACATTCATGGTTCTGGGAGCGATCTTCACTGCGCTGTTCATTGCTACGTTGTGGGCCATGGTGCGAGACTTCAACCCGCAAAGGCAGACTGGCATTGGTGCAGTTGCGGGCGGTGTCTCAGGGCTCTTACTCTCACCCGTGTTCTGGGTCCTTGCTCCCCTGTTTTTCTTCTTTTTTCTGCGCATGAGCAAAGTCGGAAATGAAGCGGTCCGAATCCTGTTTTTTCTGGATACCAACGGTAGCGGCAACCAGCATCGGGCTCCTTTTTGTGGCGGGGTTGACATACCTTTTTCTGCATTTTAGGTACTAGTAAATCGACGAGGACGGGCGGGGGGGCCCGTGTCTCCAAGAATGCAGGACGGCAGCTCAAAGGCCTCGCAGAATTTCTTTTGCAGCGCGCTGCCCGCTGGCGATAGCGCCGTGGACGGTGCCATTGAAGCCAGACGTGTCGGTGTGTTCGCCGGCGAAGAAGAGCGTGTTCGCCAGAGGCACGGCAAGTGTGGCCTGGCAGCCTTCGCCTCCGGTTTTCACATAGCTGTAGGCGCCGCGCGAGAACGGGTCATTGTCCCAGTTATGGAGATAGGCGGCGTTCAGTTCGGAGTTGAGATGTGCTTTTTCCAGGCCGAGGAGGCTGGCAAGAGATTCAAGGGCCTTATCGACGATGCGGCCATCGGTCATTCCCACCATGCGCTCAGCGCAATGTGCAGGAGACCATCCAGTGATCATCGGCAGGTGTTCAGGCATCTGCGTCCACCAGGTAAGAAAATATTCGTCGTGTGAGAAGAGGAAGCTCAGGTTGGAAAGACCACTAGTTGCACCTGGCTTGTTGTCGGACAAGAATGTCCGACCCACACGAACCCACGGAGCTTCACGAAAACACAATGTCACGCGGAGAACTTTTCCCATAACCAACTGATGCAGCGCATGTAATTTGTCACTTGGTAGTTCGGGGTCAAAGCGAAAATTCGTACGCGTTTGCAAGACTCCGAGCGGCAACGTGACTAGCGCCCGTGGAGCTTCGAAAATTTCGTTTCCATGCGGAGTCAGTGCTTCGATCTTCACTGTGCCTTCGCGCCACTGGATATTTCGGACGACGGTGTTCAAATGAATGGCCACGTGAACTGACGGAGCCTGGATGGTTGACGGAACCGTCGAGGTTTGCTCGACCGGGCGGACGAGGGCGTCCGCCCCTACGTGTTTTGTTCTGAGATCAAGGTCCTTCACGAAGACATTCAGTAATTCCTGATAGCCACCCACAATGCGGAAGGCGCGGTCGCCTTCAATCTGGTGTTCGGCATCCTGACCGTGCGCGAGCCAATGCACGCTCACGTCTTCAGCATTGGCAGCATTGAATCCCGTGACGTAGCGTGTTGCCCAGTCTTTGGCTTCGGCGTGGTCGTCACCAGGAAAACGGCGAGCCAAGAAATCAAGGAATGATTCGTCGGGGTATTTGTCATCCATCGCGGAAAGAATCTCGTCGGCCTTGGAAAAGAAGTCGCATTTCTCGAGTTTCTGATCGATGGAGCACCAGAGATCGCCTTCGACTTCGTTGACCTTGAGGTTATGTTGCTGCAGCGGCAGCCAAATTTCCGGAGCTAGGCCGTGCACAAATTCCGCGCCGAGTTCGATGGGATGGTTCAGTGTCGGATCTTGTTGTGTGAAGATGCGTCCGCCGATGCGATCGCGAGCCTCAAGGATCTCGACCGCAATCCCCGCGCGCGTGAGGTCCAGCGCCGCGGCGAGACCGGAGATCCCCGCGCCGATCACAATGATGTCAGGAGCCATTGCGATTTAGATGCGGGTGCCGTCCCCTTCGACGCGCTTCGCTCGCTCAGGGCAGGCTCTGCGGGACTCGCGGGGCATAATCCCACCCATCCGCGCTGGCGAGTCTGTGTGAGAACTCTTCTTTCGCTCCTCCGTAGCTCACTCTTTCCCGTGTCTACCCCGGGGCTCACGCTGCCCGGCTATTCTTGCGCCGCTCCGCGGCTGTGAAATGTGAATCGGTTCCACTGCAACCGGGAGAGCCGAGTTCTCATGAAGACTGTGACGTGCTGGGCTAATTAGGTGCCGCGCCTGCGGAGTTGGATACGTGTTTGCGAAGCAAATGCGATGATCAATTTAGAAAAGCAGGTTCCTCGACTACGCAGGACTATCGCGGGCGAATCGTCCTGCTTCGCCCGGAATGACATAGCAATAATGTGAACGCTTTGGGCATGAGCGAAGTCGTGCCTCTCCGGTCGTGCCTTTGCGACAACTCCGATGTAAGTTAGAGGAATGCAACTGCTGCGCGTGACAGATTGGAACTCGCGGTTGTACGCCGAGGCGGTCGCGATCCTGCGTGAGGCGATTGCGCGGGAAGCGCAGTTGCCGGCGCAGCGGTTTTCTGACCTGCTCAGCGGCGGGAGATATCGGCTCTTCGCGTATGCGGAAGGCGATGCCGTCTGGGGTGTAGCTCTAGTGTATTTCTCAGATGAGCTGCGATTTGCCTGGCTCGACTACTTTGCGATCCGGTCCGATCTGCGCGGTCGGGGACTGGGGAGTGATCTCTTTCGCGGAATCGTACAAATGGCGATTGAACAAAAGCCCCAGCCTCACTGGTTGCTCTTTGAAGTCGACGACGATTACGAAGGCGACCTACAGCGCGAGTCTGACTGCAAACGACGAGTGAAATTTTACAGGCGGCTGGGTGCGCGGCTGCTGGAAAACGTCCCATACAAATTCCCCAGCGCGGCTGCGGAGCCGATTCGCATGCGACTGATGGCATATCAGCTTCGTCCCGACGCAACGCTGGCGACGAACGATCTCAAGTGCATTGTGGCGGAAATTTTCTCGAACATTCATGGACGGGGGAGCGATGACGAGCTATTACGCTGGTTCCAGCAGAATCTGCCAGACACGGTTGAGATGAAATAAAAAAGCTCTGTGGCGTTCCTCTCTGAGACATTTGTGCTCCTCTGTGTGAGGGTTTGAAAGAAAACGCAAAAGCTACCACAGAGGACACCGAGGTACACAGAGGAACGCCACAGAGGAAACTAGGAAATTCAAAAGGAAGTGTGCTCGAAGCTGAAACTGACGCGGGCACGAGTGCCCGCGCCACACTAGCTAACCAAAAAGGCGGGGGAGGGCGCCCATTCGGCTCCCTCCCGCCGGTCGGTCGCTCAGGGCAGGCCCGCCCCACACATGAGACTACTTCCCTGACTTGAACGCCTCGTAACGCCGATTCACTTCGTCCCAATTGACGACGTTCCACCACGCCGCCAGATACTCGGGACGGCGATTGTTGTACTTCAGGTAGTAGGCGTGCTCCCAAACGTCGTTGCCCATGATCGGGTATAGGCCTTGCGACATTGGATTGTCCTGGTTGGGCGTGCTGAGGATCTGAACGTCGCCGCCTTTCTTACCTGCGAGCCAGACCCATCCGCTACCGAACTGCTTGGCGCCGGCGTCGTTGAACTTGGTTTTGAAATCATTGAAGCTGCCGAAAGTCTTGTTGATCGCCTCGGCGACCGCGCCGCTGGGATCGCCGCCACCCTGGGGCTTCATGATTTTCCAGAACATGGTGTGATTGACGTGGCCGCCGCCATTGTTGCGAACGGCCGTGCGGATGTCTTCAGGAACGGCATTGAGGTCGCGAATCAGATCTTCTGCGCTCTTCGACTGCAGGTTGGGATGCTTCTCCAGAGCGGCGTTCAGGTTCTTCACGTACGCACCGTGATGCATGTCGTGGTGCAGTTTCATCGTCTGCGTGTCGATCACCGCGTCGAGGGCGGAATAGTCATACGGCAAAGGGGGTAATTCATGCGCCATTGGAAATCTTCCTCCGTAGTTGCTGGTTGTTGGTTCCTAAGATGCCAAACTCATGTTGAGCGAATATTGCTTCGTTTCTCAAAAACAGCGAGAACTCCTGCGGGTGCTTGAACGAGCACCACGGCAGAAAACGCGCGGGACGAAATTCCCACGAAGAAGCAGTCTTATTTTACTTCTCTTTGAGTTTTACTTCTCTTTGCGGAGGAACTCGCCACTGGTCGCGTCGATGTCATTGGTGAGCTTGGCATCGGCGCCGGTGCCGCCGTACATGACGTGCCAGACAAGATTGTTGCCGCTGTGGTTCCAATCGAGCCGGTAGAGGACGGGTGTGTCAGGCTTCTTTTGCAGGATCTCTTCCCCGCCGTGCTTTTGGGAAATTTCGAAAGCCTTGTCGGAGTCTATCTTCAGAAACTGCATGTCGAAGGTGTTGGTAGGCGTGAATGACGTGTCTTGCGTGCCCTGGGTGACACCGCACGAGGGAGCGTCTGGGGCGTCAATGCCGGACCAAGTATACGGCTTGGAAGTGTGGATAGTGGCAGAGACAAAGGAAGCGCTCCAGACTACGGCTTTGCCGTCGTGACCTTTGTTGTCGCCGACAACGCCAGACTGCAACTGATAGGGGCGGACGTCCGGAGCCCAGCCACGAGCGGTCACATAGAGCTTCTGGAAGGCGCTGCGTCCGGTGAGCAGTTCGGGAGGCTCGGCTTTGGTGGCCGGCTGGGGCGACGGCGAAGTGCAGCCCGAAATGACTGCCAGGGACAGCAATATGAGCGCGAGCCGTTTCATTCTGTTCCTTCCAAATTATCCGACAAGTTCAGAATATTTTATTGGAAATCGAATCGAAGAAAATTTAGTTTTCAGTTGCCAGTTCCCAGTCGATTTCATCTTGCTGAAACTGGGAGCCGGCAACTGCGAACCGAGAACTTGTTTTCTACTGCTGCCGATCAGTCACGGAGTTCGGAGCACCGTCTTTGCGAGCGTCATCTTGCATCTCACTCAGCTTTGCCTTTGCATCGTCCAATTCTTTCTGTTTGTCGGCGATCTTCTGCTTGTAATCCGCATCGTCCTTGGCGAAGCCGGTAGGATTTTGCGCGCGATTGGCGGTGTTGGCGTAAAACTCGGATGACTTCACGCGGTATTCGCGCTGCAAAAGATCGAGTTCGTGCGCCAGGCTCGTTACTTTGCCGGATTGGCCATCTAGCTTTTGCTTCCAGGCGTCGACGGCCTCCTTGCGATCGCTGGCGGATTGACCTGCTTTGATCTCGGGATCTTTCTTTTCATCTTTCTTGTCATCACCGGCAGCTGGGGCGGCGGTACTCGCATCTTTGGGCTGGGCGGCGGCTGCGGAGTCTGTAGCGGGAGCAGCGGGAGCGCTTCCGACTACGCTGATCGAACTGTTCGCTGGCATATTGTCGTTGTCATAGACCTTCTTCTGGTCCGTTGGGGGCGCACCCCTCGACTTCTTGAGGGCGCGTGCGTAGTTACCCAACGATTCCTGCGAACTCTGCGCGACGGCGACACCGGCGCAGACTGAGGAGGAAAGCAAAACAATCAACGAGAATCGAAACACGCGGTTCATAGATGCTCCCATCTGTCCTCGAAGGACTTGAATCTTATGCATGTGCGGCAACAGCCTTGTGCGACGAATGCTCCGCAACGAATGCGCTTACCAATTTTTCGATCCGATCTGTTTCTGCGGCAATGTCGCCGGCAAAATGTGCGTCGCCTTGCGGTCCGACCTTGCTCAACCGATCGGCACAATCGCGAATCACCGAAAGGGACGAACGAAGCTGCAATGCCGTTTCCGCAACAAACTCGGATTGCAGAAGCTTTTCGCGCCGCGATTGCGTCAGGGCAGTCTCATCGTCGATCACGCAGGCGAGGGCGGACGCTTCATCCATGGTGAGAGGAATGAGGGTGAACGCGAAGCTGCGGTGTTCTCCCGAAGCGGTTTCGTAACTGCTGCGGAAACTCGCGCGAACACGGTTACGCAAGCTGGTTGCGATCTCGTCGGCTAAGCGGGTCGGGCTATTGCTTTCCGAAGCCACTGTCGTACTGCGAAAGATGGCATCGGGGCTCATCCCCAACGGAGAGGCGAATCCGAGCAGTTGTCGCGCCGCGGCGTTGGCCTGTTTCACCAGGCCGTTCGGGCCAATGAACAGGATTCCGCAAGGCAGATTCGCGATCACTGCGGCAGTGATTTGTTCCGAAGTTTTGGCGCGGCGTTGTTGTGCCGCATGTTCATTCTGCAATTCAAATTTTTGCTGTTTGAGCTTTTGGATGACAGCGGAGTAGGCGTAGGTGGCATCCTCGGGGCTGCCCAGCGGTTCCGGAACTGCCTCGTTCTCGACGAGTTCGCGGCGCAGTGCCCGAATGATCAAAATACCAGCGACAAACACGGCCATCGACACCAGTAGGCCGAGCCCCATGCGGATCACCAGCGGATTGGCGAGCAGTCTCACATTTGCCTCCAGTACCAATGAATGAACTGCTGGCCGAAGAAAAATGCGAGCAAACCCATACTGCCCAGGAAAACGCCGAAAGGCATCTGATGACGACGTAGTGCGACTTGGGCCGACGCCCAGGCATGTTTACGAGCGGTAGAGCCGGTCTCGTGGAAAACGCGTTTCCTGCGCTGCATCCGCTTAAGCCACACCACCAGCACGGTCCACAAGCCGTAAGCGGAACCGGCGAGTGAGGCCGTCATCATGGTGAGAATCGTCAATCGCAAGCCGAGGAAGGCCCCCATCATCGCCATGAGCTTCACGTCGCCGAATCCCATACCTTCGACGCCGCGCCACCGGAAATAAGCGGCGCCAATACCGTATAGAAACGAAGCACCGACCAGAGCACCGAGTCCCGCGTCCATAAACGAGAACAGGCGCCAGGAGATGTCAGAACTGACGGGGAAGTCGATCGCGCCCGGCAACAACATCGAGAGCAGATCATTCACCGGAACAAACAGCGAAATCAGCAGGCCGAAGGCGAGGCCGGGCAGCGTCATCTTGTCGGGCAGCAGGTGCGTTTCTGCGTCGGTGAAGATCAGACCGAGCAAGAGGAACCCAAACACTGCGCATTTCAGGGTTGCAAGGCTCAGTCCGAAGTGCGCGTAGCAGGCAAGAAATAGCAGGCCATTGATGACTTCGACAATCAGGTAGCGCGGCGTGATCCGGACCTTGCAATTGCGGCAGCGGCCACCCAGAATTAGCCAGCTGAAAACCGGGATGTTGTCGTAAAACCGGATTGGAATGTCGCAGTGCGGGCATGCCGATCCCGGCCATACGACGGACAGGCCACGCGGGAGGCGGTAAATGCACACGTTCAGGAAGCTGCCAAAGAGCAGTCCGAAAACAAAAACGGCTGATGCGATGAACGGGTCCAACCGCTCCTCACCCTCCTCGCGAAATGCGAGCTAATCCGGCCTGATTATAAGTTGTTAAGAGGGCTTACCAAGAGGTACCAAAGTCACTGTCCGGGAGGACAGTCGCAGGATAGGCACCTTCGGGGGAGTTGCTGGGCGAGGCTATTGGTTCAGCGAATGCCTGAGGTATCCCGCCACGTCGCCGATGAAACGATGCACCGAAACTTCGGCGATCCGGTGACCTACGATGGCGTTCATTGTCTTCCCGACCGCGCCAAGCGGTGGCTCGTATATTCCAAAAAAATCCAATTGAGTTTCGGTTGAAGTCAGCGGATAAGCCGACAGCTCGCCATTCATCAACGGAAAAAGCCGTGGCGCCGTGGTAGCTTCCCATGTCAATTGCAGGCGCGTGACCGGGAGCGAGCCTTGATCCACCAGCTTTTCTTCCACGCTCTTGACCGAAATATTGATGTCCGTTTTCACGCCGATGCCGCCGAAATCAACGTGCAGCTCTGCTGCGACGGAATGGGCACGCGCAGCCGCAGCCTTAGTCGCCGCTTGAAAAATCGTAGTTGCGTTCTGTTTCAGCGCATCGCGGACTCGTTCGTACGGGTGATTGACGTAATCGTAGCTCCGAATCTCGCGTCCCTTTTCGATCAAAGCCATTTGTGCCGCCCGCAATCGAAGCGATAGAACTCGCGGTCAGGCAACTTTATCACAGAGATCCCAGTGCCGAAGGGCCGCGTGAGGCGAGTTCCCATCCGGGTTCCGCTAAAGGGTCGGTGATTCACGAGACTGAATTTGCTTGTATCATGGCTACCGCTCTGTAATTTGATCCCAATCGTGGGGAACTTGAATGTCTCAGGTTGACGTGCCCTTGGTGCGCGCCGGTTTTGGACAGACGCGCCGGGCTGACAATTGGTGGGTTCAGCCGCTGTTTGTGTTTCTCGGATTGTCTACCTTCATTGTTTATTCCACCTGGGCCGCGCTCCAGGGACAGCATTTTCGGTTCGGGCCTTACCTCTCGCCATTTTATTCGCCGGAATTATTCGGATCCGCTGAGGCATGGTTTGGCGCGAATCCTAAGTGGCTGCCGGCGTGGGTTACTGCGGCGATGCTGATCTTATGGGCACCGGGCGGTTTTCGCGTGACCTGCTACTACTATCGCGGAGCATATTACAAAGCGTTTTGGGCGGACCCGCCGTCGTGTACGGTCGGTGAACCCCGGAAGAAGTACCTGGGTGAGCGGTCTTTCCCGCTGATCATTCAAAACATCCACCGGTATTTCCTGTATCTTGCCCTGATCTTTTTGGTGCTTCTAGCGCACGACGTCTGGGACGCCCTCTGGTTTGACGGGCACTTCGGAATCGGCGTGGGGACACTGGTGTTGCTCACCAATCTCCTTCTGCTGAGTTCTTATACGTTCGGCTGCCATTCATTTCGTCATCTTGTCGGCGGCTTTCGCGACCGGTTAGCGGGAAGGCCGGTTCGCAAGCTCGCTTACGATTGCGTCAGTTGTTTCAATCGGCGCCACATGCTGTTTGCGTGGTGCAGCCTGTTCTCGGTTGGCTTCGCCGACCTTTATGTGCGTCTGTGCTCAATGGGGATCTGGCATGACTGGAGGATCTTCTAGTGTCCGAGTACATCACGCATGAGCACGATGTTCTGATCATCGGCGCCGGGGGCGCGGGACTGCGCGCGGCGGTAGAGGCTTCGGCCGCGGGTGTGAAGGTCGCAGTCATCACGAAGTCGCTGCTGGGTAAAGCACACACCGTGATGGCAGAAGGTGGAGTCGCCGCGGCCATGGGCAACGTCGATGATCGCGATAACTGGCGCGTCCACTTTTCCGACACGATGCGAGGGGGGCAGTACCTGAACAACTGGCGGATGGCGGAGCTTCACGCCAAAGAAGCTCCCGATCGAGTGCGCGAACTTGAAGCCTGGGGCGCGCTTTTCGATCGCACCAAGGATGGCCGCATCCTGCAGCGAAATTTCGGCGGACATCGCTATCCGCGGCTTGCGCATGTGGGCGATCGCACCGGCCTGGAAATGATTCGCACGCTCCAGGACCATGGCATTCATCTTGGCTTGGACGTCTTCATGGAGCACACAGTCGTTACGCTCCTGAAAGATGGCGGCCGAATCTCAGGTGCATTTGGCTATGACCGTGAACGGGGACGTTTTCACGTGTTTCGCGCCAAGGCGGTGGTGCTGGCGACCGGAGGAATCGGCAGAGCTTTCAAAATCACCAGCAACAGTTGGGAGTACACCGGCGATGGCCATTCC
>Ga0207695_10012425_pt1 | contig 10224 bp, 5 predicted proteins | sample KBSC54metaG_FD_184354 | JGI IMG/M metagenome (GOLD analysis project Ga0207695, IMG submission 184354) | Corn rhizosphere microbial communities from Kellogg Biological Station, Michigan, USA - KBS C5-4 metaG (SPAdes) (version 2) | ecosystem: Host-associated > Plants > Roots > Rhizosphere > Soil... | reverse complement strand
GATCTCCGGGGCCTGCAGGCGTCACCAGCGTCAGGTGGCGGTGGCGATCAAGCGGGCGCGCGAGATGGCGCTCCTGCCCTACGCCGTCAATTAGCCGACTCGACGGTTTCCGCGCTCGTAGCGTCCGATCCGCGGCCGCCGGGCTGGTAACCGCGCCCAGGGAATGCGACCATCCGACGGCGGCTGCGGCCGCCCGAGGCTGAGAGGGACCAACATGGCACGAAGAGCACAACAGGCGATCCTGCTGCAGGACGTCGAGAAGCTGGGGCGCAAGGGCGACGTCGTCCAGGTGGCGTCCGGCCACCTGCGCAACTACCTCGCCCCGCGCAGGCTGGCCGAGGCGGCCACCGACGCCCGCGTCGCCGAGGTACAGCGCCAGGCCGAACGGCGGGCGAAGCACGAGGCCCAGAGCGACGAGCAGGCCCGCGAGATGGCCCACGTCCTCAACCGCACCGTCCTCACGATCAAGCGGCGGGCGGGCATGGAGGACAAGCTGTACGGGTCGGTCACCTCGACCGACATCTCCGACGCGGTGTGGAAGGCGCGCAAGATCCGGATCGACCGGCGCAAGGTCGACCTGGACGAGCCGATCAAGACGCTCGGCAGCCACAAGGTGAGGATGACCGTCTACGGCGACGTGCGCGCGATGCTCAAGGTGATGGTGGTCCCGGGCGGGGCCGAGGAGGAGGGCGGCGTCGAGGCCTTCGAGGCCGAGCCCGATCTCGAGGAAGACTTCTAGGTCTCCTCGAGAATGTCGGTCACCTCCCACGAGCCGACCGTCCCGCCGCAGGACCTCGACGCCGAGGAGTCGGTGCTCGGGGCGATGCTCGTGTCCGGCAACGCGGTCGCGATCGTCTCCGAGCTCTTGCAGCCGGACGACTTCTACCGCCGCTCCCACGCGACCATCTTCCAGACGATCCTGGAGATGTACGGGCGCGGCGAGAACGTCGACACGATCACGCTCACGAACGCCCTCTCCAACCGAGGGCTGCTCGACGAGGTGGGCGGCAAGGCGGTCGTGCACACGCTCGCGGCCACCGTGCCGGCGGTCGCGAACGCGCGCCACTACGCCCAGATCGTCCGCGACACGGCCACCTATCGGGGCCTGATCCGGGCGGGAACGGAGATCGCCGGGCTCGGCTACGAGCGCATGGGCGAGCCGCCGGAGCTGGTCGACCAGGCCGAGCAGATCGTCTTCGGGATCGCCGACCAGCGCATCACCGGCGACTTCGAGCACATGGACACGCTGCTCAAGCAGTCCTTCGACCGCCTCACCCAGCTCGCGGACGACGGCCGCGACCTGACCGGCGTCGCCAGCGGCTTCCGCCAGCTTGACGAGCTCACCGCCGGGTTCCAGGACTCGAACCTGGTCGTGCTCGCCGCCCGCCCGGGCATGGGCAAGACGTCGCTCGCGCTCAACATCGCGGCCCACGTCGGCGTGCGCGAGCGCACCCCGGTCGCGATCTTCTCGCTCGAGATGTCCCGCGAGGAGGTCACCACCAGGCTCATGTGCGCCGAGGGAAAGGTCGACTCCAAGCGGCTGCGCCGCGGCAAGCTCGATGCGAGCGACTGGGAGAAGCTCACCAATGCGTCGAGCAAGCTGTACGACGCCCCCATCTACATCGACGACACGGCCGGCGTCACGCCGATCGAGATCAAGGCCAAGAGCAGGCGGCTGAAGTCGCGCCTGAAGGGCGAGCTCGGCCTGATCATCGTCGACTACCTGCAGCTGATGGGCGGCATGGCCAAGGTCGAGAACCGGGTGCAGGAGATCTCCCAGATCTCGCGCGCGCTCAAGCTGATCGGGCGCGATCTGAACGTCCCGGTCATCGCCATCTCGCAGCTCTCCCGCGCCGTCGAGGCGCGCGGCGACAAGCGGCCGGTGCTCTCCGACCTGCGCGAGTCGGGATCGATCGAGCAGGACGCCGACCTCGTCATGTTCGTCTATCGTGACGATTATTACGATGATCAGAGCGACGACAAGGGCACTGCCGAGATCATCCTGGCGAAGCACCGCAACGGCCCGCTCGACACGGTGAAGCTCGCCTACGTCGGCCGCTATACCCGATTCGACAACCTGGCCCGTCCCGGGGCCTAGAAACGCCGGAGGCATCCGAATGCCGCTCAAGGTGGTCGTGGGCGCCCAGTGGGGCGACGAGGGCAAGGGCAAGATCGTCGATCTGCTGGCCGAGCGCGCCGACGTCGTCGCCCGCTACCAGGGCGGCAACAACGCCGGGCACACGCTGGTCATCGGGTCGGAGACGTACAAGCTCCGGCTCGTCCCGAGCGGGATCCTCTACCCGGGCACCGAGTGCGTGCTCGGAAACGGCTGCGTGATCGACCCCGAGGTGCTGATCGAGGAGCTCGACGGCCTGCTCGCGCGCGGGATCGACGTCTCCGGCCTGCGCATCAGCGGGAACGCGCACCTGATCATGCCGTGGCACCGGATCATCGACGCCGACTCCGAGCTCCAGCTCGGCCGGCTCCAGATCGGGACGACGAGGCGCGGCATCGGCCCGGCCTACGCCGACAAGGCCCTTCGGGTCGGCATCCGCGTGCAGGACGTGCTCGACGAGAAGATCCTGCGCCTGAAGATCCAGACCGCGCTCTCGGTGAAGAACCTCGAGCTGCGCAAGCTGCACCACCACCGGCCGCTGGACAAGGAGGAGGTGACCGTGGCGATGCTCGGCTACGCGGCCCGCATCCGCCCGTTCATCGCCGATACGTCCCTGCTCGTCCACCGCGCGCTTGAGGACGGCCGGTTCGTGCTGTGCGAGGGCGCCCAGGGGACGCTGCTCGACATCGACAACGGCACCTATCCGTTCGTGACCTCGTCGAACCCGGTCGCCGGCGGCGCCTGCGCCGGGCTCGGCGTCGGGCCGACCCGGATCTCGGCGGTGCTCGGCGTCACCAAGGCCTACCTGACCCGGGTCGGCGCCGGCCCTTTCCCGAGCGAGGCCGACGAAGACCGCGGCGCCCAGCTGCGCGAGCGCGGCGGCGAGTACGGCACGGTGACCGGGCGCGACCGCCGGTGCGGCTGGCTCGACCTGGTCGGCCTGCGCTACGCCGCCCGGCTGAACGGGCTGACCGAGCTCGCCGTGACGAAGCTCGACGTGCTCTCGATGTTCGACCGCATTCCGATCTGCACCGGCTACCGGCTCGAGGACGGCACCGAGACGATCGAGTTCCCGTCCCACCAGACCGACTTCCACCACGCCCAGCCGGTCTACGAGGAGCTGCCGGGCTGGGGCACGGACATCTCCGGCGTGACCGCGTTCGGGGAGCTGCCGCAGGCGGCGCGGGACTACCTCGATGTCGTCGAGGAGCGGGTCGGCGTGCCGGTGACGATGGTCGGGATCGGGCAGCGGCGCGACCAGACGCTCACCCGCCGCGAGCTGGCACCGGCCGCCTGAGCCGCCGCGGCCGGCGGCCGTTACGACACCGTTACGTTTCCGCCCCCTCGCCTTAACGCCCGGGGCGTAGTGTGCCTTCGCGGTCGCAGACAGGGACGGACGCGGCTCGCCCGGCGCGGAAGCGCTGCCCGGACTTTCCGGGCGGCCGGCCCGGCCGGGCGCCGCCCGTCCCGACCGTTTTCTGGGGCCGGTCCGACAGGTTTCTGGATCCCGTCCCGACCCGCTTCCGGGGGCAATTGACACTCGGCGCGTGTGCCAATTGGCGTCCGTCAGGATGCGACCTGGGCCTCCGTCAGGACGCCACCCGGGCGCCCGCTCTCGACGCGGCCCGCTCGGCGCGCTCGACCCACGGGGCGGCCCGCAGCTCCTCGAACACCGCTCGCGCCTCGGCCACCAGCGGCTCCGCCGCGGCGGGGTCGCCGGCCGCGAGCAGCACCTCCGCGTGGTCGAGCATCGTGGCCGCCATCGGGAACGGCGTCGCCAGCTCGCGCATCAGCGCCGCCGCCCCGCGGAACAGCCGGTCGGCGCGCTCGAGATCCCCGGCATCCGCCGCCAGCTGCGCCCGGAACCCCATCGCATGCGCGCTCGTGAGCGGCGAGATCGCGCCGTGGCCGGCGGACTCGACCATGCCGACGAGCGCCTCCGCGCGCGCCCGGTCGCCGTTTCGGAGCGCCGCGCGGACGGTGATTGCGAACACCTCCTTCATGGGCTCCGTATTTCCGCCCTGTGCATCGTGGGTGTCCCAGGCGGACGAGGCCAGCCGAAGCGCCTCGGCGTAGTCCCCACGCGCCAGCCGCAGCTGCGCGGCCGGCCACGCGTACCCCGTCCGCTCGGCGAGATCGGCCGAATCGCCGAGCGAGACGTAGCGGTCGACCAGGGCCTGAGCCGCTTCCAGCTCCCCGCGGTGGCAGAGGATCGAGACGCTGTTGCCGAGGAAGCAGACGAACGGGAACCGCGTCTGCGAGAACGCGTCGTCCGGCACCTCGGCCGCCCGCGCGAGCGCCTCGTCCCAGCGGCCGAGCGCATACAGGGGGTACGTCTGGGCGAGGAACATCCACTCCTGGTAGCGGCTGCCGACGCGGCGGGCGAGGGCGAGGCCGTCGCGGTACCGCGCCGCCGCGCCCTCGTAGCGATCGGAGCGGGCCTCGAAGTCGGCGACGTTGTTGTATGCGCGAAGCGCCGCGTTCGGGAGGTCGTGCTCGACCGCGATCTCGAGGGCGTAGCGGATGAGCGCGCCCGCCTCGCCCGGGCGGCCCTGGGTCGAGAGGATCATCGCCTTCGTGTTGATCGCCTGCGAGAGCACCTCGGGCAATCCGAGCGCCTCGGCCAGCTCGAGCGCGGTCTCGATCCGCTCGAGCGCGACGGCCGGCTCGCCTGCGAAGAAGTTGAACCGCGCGATCTGCGCCGTGAGCGCCGCGACGTCGGCGTCCCCCTCCTCGGCGCTCAGGAGCTCGAGCGCCGCATCCATCCGGTCGAGCGCCTCCCGCAGGCGGCCGGTGTCCCACATCACCTCGCCGAGCCGGGCCGAGACGCGGGCGGCGGGATGGGTCGCGCCACCCTCCTCGAACAGGGCGACGGCCCGCTCGTAATGGGCCCGGGCCGCGTCGGCGCGGCCGCCGCGCTGGGCCATGATCCCGGCGTGTTCGAGCAGGTCGGCCCGCTCGGCGGGCTCGGTGGCCAAGCCGGCCGCCTGCTCGTAGTAGCGCTGAGCCTCCTCGGTCGCCGCGAGCGACGACGCCCGCTGGCCGGCCTGGCGCAGGGCGTTCACCGCGCGGCGGGCGATCTCGCCGACATCGGCCGCATCCGGGTCGGCGGCGGCCGCAGCCAGGTAGTGGCCGGCAACGATCTCGGCCAGCTCCTCCTCGCCCTCGTCCATCGCCGCGGCCGCGAGGTGCTTTGCCCGCCGGTCGTGCTTCGAGAGCATCTCGTAGGCGACCCGGCGCACCATGTCCTGGAGGAAGCCGTACTGGCCCCGCTCCGGCGAGAGCGGATCGGCCGAGAGCGACAGCATCTCCTTGCGGGCCAGCCCGGCCAGCGCGGGCTCGACCTCCTCGGGGTCGCGCCCGACCAGGGTCGCGAGCGCCGCGACCGTGAACGTCTTCCCCAGCACGGAGGCCGACTGGAGCAGGCGCCGCTCCTCGTTCCCGAGCCCGTCCAGCCGGGCGGCCACGAGGGCCTGGAGCGTCTCGGGCACCTCGAGCGTCTCGATCGGGCCCGCCGGGATGTAGGAGTGATCGCGCTCGACCACGAGGCCGCGGTCGAGCAGCATCCGCACCGTCTCGACCGCATAGAGCGGCATGCCCTCGGCCCGTTCGCGAATCCGCGCCCGCAGCTCGTCCGGAAGCCCGGGCACGAGGCCGGAGAGCAGCGTGTCCATCTCGTCGGTCTGCAGCGGCTCGAGGGAGAGCGAGCTCGAGTTGCGCTTGCCGGCGCCCCACGTCGGCCGCCGCTCGGTGAGCTCCGGCCGGGCGAGCACGATGACGAACAGCGGGTGGTTTCGCGACCAGTCCACCAGGTGCTCGATGAAGTCGAGCAGCGCGGCGTCGGCCCACTCCATGTCCTCGAACACGAGCACCGTCGGCATCTCCTCGGCGAGCCGCTCGTAGAACAGCCTCCAGGCGCTGAAGAGGTTCTCGCGCTCCCATTGGGCGTGCTCCTCGAGGCCGAGCAGGTGCGCCAGCCGCGGCTCGACGAACCGGCGCTCGTCCGGGTCGGCGATCGACTCCTCGACGGCGGCGTGCAGCTTCTCCCGCTGCGAGGCGGTGTCCTCGCCCTCGACGATCTGGGCGCGCGTGCGCACCATCTCGGCGAGCGCCCAGAAGGTGACGCCCTCGCCGTAGGGCAGGCAGCGGCCGCGGTGCCAGCGCACGCTCTCGGCGAGGCCGTCGATGTACTTGAAGAACTCCCACGAGAGCCGCGACTTGCCCGTCCCGGCGACGGCCAGCACAGACACCAGGTGCGCCTTGGACTCGCCCGCCGACGCGTGGAAGAGCTCCTTGACGACGCGCAGCTCCCGGTCGCGGCCGACGAACGGCGCCTCGAGGCCCGTGGTGTGCTGGGCGCCGCCGATGCCGCCGATCACGCGCACGGCCCGCCACACCCGCACCGACTCGAGCTTGCCCTTCAGCTCGCGGACGCCGGCGTCCTCGTAGACGACCGCCGCCTCGGTCGCGCGCTTCGTCGACTCGCCGACGAGCACGGTGCCCGGCTCGGCGACCGACTGGATCCGCGACGCGGTGTTCACGAGGTCTCCCGCCACCATGCCCTCGGCCTGCGCGCCGATCGTGACCGCCGCCTCGCCGGTGAGCACGCCCACCCGGGCGCGGAGGCCGGTCGTGCCGACGTCGGCTCCGAGCGCCTCGACGGCCGCAACCAGGTCGATCGCCGCGCGCACCGCCCGCTCGGCGTCGTCCTCCATCGCAACCGGCGCGCCCCACACCGCCATCACGGCGTCGCCGATGAACTTCTCGACCGTGCCGCCGTAGCGGGCGATCAGCGTCCGGCAGGTGTCGAAGTAGCGCGAGAGCAGCTCGCGCACATCCTCCGCATCGCGCCCCTCCGAGGCCGTCGTGAAGCCCACGAGGTCGGCGAAGAGCACGGAGACGAGCCGGCGCTCGGCGAGCGGCTCGGGCGCCTGCGGCCGCGCCGGCGCGGGCGTGCCGAGCGTGGCCCCGCACTCGCCGCAGAACTTGGCGCCGGGCGAGTTGCGGGTGCCGCAGGCCGCGCAGACGACGGCGAGCGGGGCGCCGCACTCACCGCAGAACTTCCGCCCATCCTCGTTCTCGGTTCCGCACGCGTGGCAGCGCATGCCAGCTAGCGTACCCAGCCGCCCTCGATCGGGCTAGGCCCGGATGCGCTCCGCGCGCGGATCCCAGGCCGGCTCGGCCACCACCTCGGCGGCCACCCAGTCGCCGAAGACCTCCACCTCGACCGCCGTGCCGACCGCGGCGGCGTCGGCCGGCAGGTAGGCGTAGGCCAGCGAGCGGCCCACCGCGTAGCCGTACCCGCCGCTCGTGACCCGGCCGACGACGTCGCCGCCCAGGCGCACCGGCTCGGAGCCGAGCGTGACCGCGAGCGAGTCGGCCAGCGCCAGGCACGCGAGCCGCCGCCCCGGGGCGGACGCGCGCGCCCGCAGGAGCGCCTCGCGGCCGATGAAATCGACGCCCTTGTCCGGCTTCACCGCGAAGCCGAGCCCGGCCTCGTCCGGCGTGTCCTCGGGCGTGATGTCGGCGCCCCACACCCGGTAGCCCTTCTCGACCCGCAGCGCGTCGATCGCCCGGTAGCCGGCGGCCAGCATGCCGTGCGCCGACCCCGACTCCCAGATCACGTCCCACAACGCGGCGCCGTACTCGGACGGGCAGTAGAGCTCCCACCCCAGCTCGCCCACGTAGGTGACCCGCACCGCCAGACAGGGGATGTGGCCGACCGCGATCTCGGCGGCGCGCATGTACAGGAGTCCGGCGTTCGACAGGTCGGCCGTCGTCAGCGGCTGGAGGATGTCGCGCGCCCGCGGCCCCCACAGGCCGAGGCAGGCGTACGCCGAGGTGACATCGGCGACGTCGACCGAGCCGTCGGCCGGCAGGTGCCGGCGGATCCAGCCGATGTCGTGGCTGCCGAAGGCGGTGCCCGTCACGATCCGGAAGCGCTGCTCGGCCAGGCGGGTGACCGTGAAGTCGCACTCGATGCCGCCGCGGCTGTTCAGCATCTGGGTGTACGTGACCGTGCCCGCGGGGCGGTCGACGTCGTTCGCGCACAAGGCCTGCAGGAACGCCGCCGCGCCCGGCCCCGACACCTCGATCTTGGCGAACGAGGTCTCGTCGAAGAGCCCCGCCCGCTCGCGCGTCGCCATCGCCTCGGCGTGGATCGCCGGCGACCAGTTCCGGCCCGCCCAGCCGCGCGGCCGCAGGCGCTCGTCGCCGAGCGCCGCGTTGGGGTCGAACCAGTTGGCCCGCTCCCAGCCGGACTTCTCGCCGAAGCTCGCGCCCAGCTCGCCCAGCCGGGCGTAGGCGGGAGAGAGCCGCAGCGGCCGGCCGGCGGTGCGCTCGTGGTTCGGGTACTTGATGTCGTAGTAGGTCGAGTACACCTCGGTCGCCCGGGCCAGGGTGTAGCCACGGCTCGTGTACTGGCGGCCGAAGCGGCGGCTGTCCATGTGCCACAGGTCGAGGCTGGGCTCGCCGTTCACGATCCACTCCGCCACCTGCCAGCCCATCCCGCCGGCGCCGGCGAGGCCGTGCGCACAGAACCCGGCCGCGACCCAGAACCCCGGCACGGCCGACTCGCCGAGGATGAACTCGCCGTCGGGCGTGAATGCCTCCGGGCCGTTGTAGAGCTTGCGCACCTCGGCCGTCTCCATCGCCGGCACCCGCTCGACCGCGGCCTCGAGCAGCGGCTCGAACCGGGGCCAGTCCTCGGGCAGGAGCTGGGCCTCGAAGCCGTCGGGCACGCCGGCGAGCGCCCACGGCGCCGGGTTCCGCTCGTAGCCGCCCATGATCAGGCCGCCGACCTCGGTGCGGAAGTAGATGAGCTTGTCGGGATCGCGCAGCGTCGGCAGCGGCTCGAGCGCCGGCCGGAACGCCTCGGTGACGAGGAACTCGTGCCCGTAGGTGATGATCGGGACGGTGACGCCGACCATGCGCGCGATCTGCGGCGCGTACATGCCGCCCGCGTTCACGACGACGCCGGTGCGAATCGTGCCCTTGTCGGTCACCACCTCGTGCACGCGACCGTTCCGCAGGTTGATCCCGGTGACCCGGGTGCGCTGCTCGATGTCGGCGCCGCGCAGGCGGGCGCCGTCGGCGAGCGCGAAGGTGAGCTGGCTGGGGTCGAGGTAGCCGTCGAGCGGGATGAAGGCGGCCGCGACGACCCCGTCGGTCGACATCGGCGGGAACATCTCCTTCGCCTCGGCGGGCGAGACGAGCTCCATGTCGAGCCCGAAGCTCTTCGCCCAGCCGGCCTGGCGCTGGATCTCCTCGTAGCGCTCCGGCGACGACGCCAGCCGCAGGCCACCGAGCTGGTGCCAGCCGGGATCCTTGCCGGTCTCGCGGGCCAGGTCGGCGTAAAGCCCGACCGAGTACTGCATCATCTTCGTCAGGCTGATCGTCGAGCGCAGCTGGCCGACCAGGCCGGCCGAGTGCCAGGTCGAGCCGTGCGTGAGGCCGTACTGCTCGACGAGGACGACGTCCTTCCAGCCGAGCCGGGCCAGGTGGTAGAGGATGCTGGTACCGCCGACCCCGCCCCCGATCACCACCGCCTGCGCCTCGTCTCTCACGGGCCGGAAGCCTCGCACAACTGGTATAGACCAGTCAACCCCGGAGCGCCTCGATCCAGGCCGGGTAGCGGGGGTCGGACGCCCGCTCGCGCAGCCGGGCGAAGAACTGGTCGGCGTAGGCCACGTAGTCGGCGTCGGTGGTGCGCAGGCCCTGCTGGACGACACCCCACATCGCCTCGCGGAAGTCCGACATGATCCGCATGAGCCGGATCCGGGCGAAGTCGCGCTCGCGCACGCGGCCGAGGTAGGCGCGCAGGAGCGTGCGGTCGTCGTCCTCGGTCAGGTCGTGGTTCGTCGAGAAGTTGGCGAGGTCGAAGAACGGGTCGCCCATCCCGGAGTACTCCCAGTCGACGATCAGAAGCCGGCTGCCCTCGAGCAGGAAGTTCGCGTTCAGGAGGTCGTTGTGGCACAGGCACGGGGGCGGCGGGTCGGCCGCGAGCGCGGCCCGCATCTCCCCGGCCCGCTCCCACGACCAGTGAAACGCCTCGGGCAGCTCGACGCCCAGCCAGCGGGCGTTGTCGCGGTAGGTCTCGACGATCCCGA
>Ga0207695_10012424_pt1 | contig 10225 bp, 29 predicted proteins | sample KBSC54metaG_FD_184354 | JGI IMG/M metagenome (GOLD analysis project Ga0207695, IMG submission 184354) | Corn rhizosphere microbial communities from Kellogg Biological Station, Michigan, USA - KBS C5-4 metaG (SPAdes) (version 2) | ecosystem: Host-associated > Plants > Roots > Rhizosphere > Soil... | reverse complement strand
TTTTACGCAGCTTTTTAGATTATCAAACTTCGATGTTTTCCGGTTTCGTCGTTCGGCCGGGCCGGGGAGGCAACTCTTTTCAGATTTTGTCGTGCTTCATTCGAGGACACCTAACCATTAGGCTAAAGACATTAGTTGCGATAATCGAATATGTTCGTCTCGGCGCATCAGTTGTCAGATGGCCAACAGTTTGGCAAAAGGGTGCAACGCGTGTATGCTTCGTGGGGTGTTACTAGAAGATTGCACTGACTCTGGCACTCTGGCGGTATGGCACTCTGGGGTGCCAGGGTGATGGCGTGATGGCACGATGGCGGTGTGGCAGTGGGGGATGGATGGGGGATTGTGGGGGAGGGGGTTGGGTGGTATGCTGATGCCAGTGGCCGGGCCTGCATGACCGGTCGCTCCATGCGGGTGAGTGAGACGGTTAACACGCTGGCCTTACACGCCAGAGATACTAGGTTCGATTCCTAGGCCCGCTACTAGGAGGAATGATGGTTATTACACCGACGGTCACGGAGACAGGTACGTACGTGCTCTGGGTGTCTCAGACCGGGCAGGATGTCGGGAGCTATGCTATCGGCGTGCTGCAAGGTATCGAGGTGCTACTGTTCCTCGTCGTCGTGCTCATGGGATTCGTCCTGGCGATTAAGGTATGGCCGTGAGTTGGGGGAATATTACCCTGCATGTGCCACAGGGGCCTAACGTGCTCGTGGGCCTGTTCCTATTCGGGATGGTTATGCTGGCGGTGAATATCGGCCTTATCGTGGCGATGCGCTATGAACGGCGGGTACGTTGATGGACACGGGAGTTATGGCTTATGCGTTCATCAGCATGTTTACCGTCTGGTTTGTCTTCTGGATGATTCATTGGCTCGCTTCCTGGATGATGAGGACGGGATTCTAATGGATAACGCCAACTACCTTACTGTTGCATTTTGCGTATCCCTCGTCATAGGCTTATTGATGCGTATGATAGACCGGATTATGAATCGGGTCTATCGGGATAGGGGGGGTGTAATCAGTTAGATAGCAGTCCGATTGAGTACATCCTGAGTGCGAGGAAACCACAGTAGCTTATTCAACGATGATTGGGTTCACGCCACACGCGCTGGACCTAGAGGAGACAAGAGTAGTAACACCTTATGCTACCACCGATTTCTCTGGCGTGATGACGACCACGGTTAACACGATTGGTTCCAACTTCACCAACTTCATCGGCGGAGTTTGGCCCTATCTTTTGGGCGTAATCCTGCTGATTCTCTTCCTCGTTATCGCGGTTCGCATTGCCACTGGCAGCTTCCGCAAGCTGTCCGGCATGGGCCGCCGCGCCTAATTAGCTTACCCTAGCTCAGAGAGGGGATTATGCCGGGTACCTGGGGTGTAACAGGTACCCGGTATTTTTATGGAGGTTAGTATGCTGGGATTCCTGTGGACCAATGCAGCCATAAAGATATTGGTGGGGATACTCGTGGTAGGCACGGTGGTTTACTACAATACTCAGCCTTCCACTACCAAAGAGTGTTCTAGGGTATCGTATGTTCCGAACAAGAGCGCGGTGTTTAACTGCGGGGCTGGATTTAATGTGGCCAGCCTCAGGAACCCCTATAAGGTGCCGATTTATACTACGGTCACGAGTAGCGTTAAGGCCGAAGCCTGGCTGACAAATAACGGAGACGACGAGAAGGCTAAGACGATTCGGAAGAGTCTCGGCGCGCCGGTGGTTATCGGGCCAGGTGCGTTTATGGCGGTCGGGTCGGGTGAGGGATTGGTGTATATACAGTCTAGCCAACGATTTCTACTGAGCGTGGTGTGGAATGTTCCGAACGTTAACTAGGCTTCTCGCGGTCTGCTTACTGGCCCTCAGTCCGCTATGGGGCGTGGGTTCGGCGGCTGCCCGACCCTCCTTGTTCCCCTATTGGCCGAGCTTTGACGCGGTAGGATGCAACGCGGTTACAAGCTCTGCCGGCATCGTGACGATAGCCTGTGCTACCGGCGGCTATGTAACTACGCAGATTAGCAGCGCTTATGGCGGATGCTCTCAGCTCAACATCGATGTGCAGTCGTTTAGCGGTAGCGACTTCATTGTTATTGGCACGCCTCCCGTATCCTCAGAGCCTACTACACAGGTTGTTATTGACGGCACGGGAACCTATTTTATGCAGTTCCAGTGGGTACCTGCTACTACGGTAGGCCCGATAGCTCTTCAATTTTCCATGCCGAGTGGCAACGGTAGCATGAGCATAAGTAGCGCGGTAGTCAACCCATGCCCGATTCAGCCTACTGCTACCAATACGCTTACGCCAAGTAACACCCCTACGCCTAACCCAAGTGACACTGCCACCAATACTATTACGCCAGGTCCTTCGCACACGCCAACCGCTATCCCTACTAATACGCCGTTGCCGAGTGGTCATAGTACGTTTACCGCTACGGCTACTGTTACGCCGCGAGCTACGGCAACTCCCACGGCAACCGCCGGACCCTCGTTCGATAATTGTGGTAGTCCTGATTATCCTATCCTCAATTGTACGTTGCTCGGAGGTCCGGGTACGATAGACTCGGCGGCTACCGATTGGTCTATAGGAGATACTGCCTACCAGCCATTTTGCTACGCGGCAGGTCAAAGCGGCGGCGCTCCCTTCCCGACCATGCGCATTAACAGCACGATAACCGGAAGCGCGATGACTGCATGTTCCCAGACCGTGACGCCCGGTAAAAGCGGTACCCTACTCGTTCGCTACCAGTATCAGAGCGTAGCCGGTAGTGTCGTGGAGTTATTCGGCGGGGGGACCACTATTAATGGTGGTTCCGGCTGTACCGTGGGGGGTTCTACATATTGTGTCTCCTCGCTGGGTACGGTAACGGCGGGTGTTCCTGACTTTTTTGCTATTCAGGAGGGACCCCAGGGTTGCTGTGCGGGTTCAACCCATTTAAGTGAGTGGGTTTTTGACAACTTTTGGGTAGGGATCAGCGGCTCTACACCCACACCCGCGCCGGGTGTTACCGCAACAACTACACCGACTGTACCAGCGTCAACTGCTACCGCACAAGCGCAGATGACCTTGACCGCTATTGCATCCTCGTTTACGCCGACGCCTATCCCTATCCCCGGCGCACAGGAGACATTGATACCGACTGATACGCCATGCCCTGGGGGGTGCGCGGTCGGGCAATTGACCCAGGTACCCGGATTTGCTACGCGGGTGTTAGTCGATACCAGTCCGTTTAGTGCTCTGGAGCATCTGAGCCTAGCCCGGTCAAGCTGCCAACCGTTCGGGTATGTACAGATTCCGGTGCCCGTTATCCATGGCACGCCTGCACTCGGCAGTACGACGCCGCTGTCTTTTACATGGACCGCGCCGGTTACCCATACCTGGGATGATACGAATGTGTTCAGTAATACGGCATTACAGCCCTGTGCAATGGTTAACGAGATACCATCATTTGTGTGGGACTTCACTTATTGGCTATCCGTACTGATGTGTGCGGTGGGGTGGTTTATGTGGCTAATTGGCTTCGTGGGTAGATTAAGCGGGGATGAGACAATCAATGGGTGACAATCTGGCGTACCTTATCATCGCGCTCAGTGGCATATTTATAGCCGCTCAGGTACAATGGAATAGGACAAACATGCTAAGGGGGCTGAAAAGGATAAGGCGATGCTTCCTACACTAGGCTTTCTCGGCATCTCGTTTGACCCGACCGGCGTGCTAGTATCCCTCTTGGGAGGTATCGGCAACCTGTTTATCAGCTTCTTTAGCTATCTCGTGGGGGAGGTGAACCAGCTTCTTGATTGGTTAGTCAGCCTGATACCGCCGCTACCGATTTACAGCGCAGCATGGCCGAGCATCAGTAGCGCCATCACCTACGTGCTGAGCGGCAACGGTACAACGTTCCTCGGACTAACGCCTCTTATCAACGCCTGGAATTACTACGTAGCGTTGAGTCTGGCGATAGTCATGTTCTTTACCGCGTTAGGAGCCGAGTCGGCACTTGCCGCATGGAAGTTTATCCGTTGGCTACTCACGCATCTACCGTTCGGACTGGGGGGTGGGGAGTAATGGACCTGGTGAACACGCTTACCTTCATCTGGGATTTAGGCATAGCAACCCTGGTAGCACTGATGCCTCTGGCTATTGCCGTGTGGGTAGCGAAGTGGTTAGCTATCCAGTACAGAGAGGGAGAGTAACGAGGTGAGCAAGAGCATGTTTATCTGGACAGCGGCGGAGATGATAATCATCTGTACGCTGTTCTCGTTCATTTTGGCAGGGGCCATAAGGATAGCATGGTACGTCCTATGATTCAGGCGCAATTAGTGCTGTCCATGCGCGGCAAGGGACGGGACGCCGAGCATGAGCGGGAATCGGTGCTACGGGCTGGGGTATGGTACATATTCGAGGAAGGACCCAGCTTCCGTACCACGTGGCGCGTTACCAGCTACGACGAGAACGGTTTAATCTGGCTCAAGCTGCATAACAAGGACGGAAGGTATGACGAAGCAACAGGCTGAGGAAGTCGCGGCCTTTATCCAGTCGCGTTTGGTGGGCGGCAAGATTTGGTCTATCACGGTGGGTGAAACACGCAAGCTAGACCCGGAAGCACCGGCCCGCTACCGGGTGCTCATTCATGCCATGTCGGGAGAGCAACCGTTAGCCATTTACTCGGCGCGTATCCTCACTCGGCAGAAAGTCGATACGACCAAGTGAGGCGTGAACGAGTCGGCTACGCTATCGAGCAAATTGCGCCTAACGATGATATTAAAACCATTCGTGTAAGGCGCATTTTTCGCTTCTACTACCTGGTGATAGTGATGTGGGACGGGACAGTGAGAGTGATACTCAAATGACACTAGAAGATATAGATTTTCAGCGATATCTCGAAGGCAAATACACCGAGACGGAAGTGAAACCCGCCGGTAAGCACAATCCAGGTGTGTGCGACTTCGAGCTTTTCATACTCAGTGCCGAGTGCGGCTGTCTCTGGCACGAATGCTCGTGCGGCTACACGGAGGATTTGATTTGCTGCAAGGAGTACCAGGAAGTACTGGAGTATGTCCAGTGACGGAGAAACAGGCGCTAGCTCTGGCCGAAAAGTACAAGACGGCTACTCGCCAGGTAGATGTAGGCACGAAAGCAAGTCCGCACCTCATAGAGCTACACCCGACCATGGTTGCCCTCTGGCGGAGGCGCGGTAAATACATCCTCGTCATACACTGGCCTACCGTCAAGGAACCGGAGATACTCCAGTGAAGGCCGAGATAAAACTTGAACCTCATGACATTTGGGTGGGGGTCTATTGGTTCAGGTTAAAGAGTAACCTCGTCCTTTACATCTGTATCCTACCCTGCCTCCCGCTGCGACTGGAGTTTAATCTATGATAGTGCTACAGGCTGCCTGCCTAGGTGTGCTGGTGTGCGTCCTGCTTTACTGGTTTACCTACCCGTTCAGGAAAGCGGCAAGGATTGACCGAGCAATGCAGGAATGGAGCGGCGGTTATGGCAAGGGTAGGAATCCCTTGGACAGAGACGTACTATGATAAAGTGCAGCAGGTGTAGTAAGGATAAGGCTCACCACCGTGTTTTCATACTGCACTTTGAGTCAACAGGGGATAGGCAGTACAATTACTGTTCTTCCTGCTACGATACCCTCGTGCGGATAATACAAATGTTCAATGAGGGCAGCCCCTTGTACACTGGCTATGTAGACGACCCGACTATCATTACATCAGGAACGCCATGATAGCGGCATATGTGGGCGCACCGGGGCACTGCAAGACGTACTCACTCTCGGCGTGGTTATTAAATGAAATGTGGAAGGGGAATAAAGGGGTTAGCCAGTACGCGGTACACGGGGCGGAAAAGTTGGAGATGCTAGGCGATTTGCTCCATGAAAAGTATCGAGGTGCGGCGGTCGCTATCGACGAGGTGGGGCGCATCCTTCCGGCCCGCGACTGGTCCAACGAGGACGAGATAGAAACGGCTCTTCTGGAGACACACCGTCACCACGGGCTAGAGATTCGCTATGCCTGCCAAGATATTATGCAGGCTAGCGTAGCTCTGCGCAGACTGACCGAGTATTTTATCTTTTGCATCCGTCTCGGCCCGGACCCATCGCGTATCCTCAAGTCTGGCAACCAGCCTCATTGGTGGCAGTGCCCGATAGGGGTACGCCAAGTATGGGTACGGCGGCAAGACATTGACGGTGACGGCATCCCTAAACCCCTTGATAAGTGTGAGGATGCGCACGTCAAGTACATCTGGTGGCGGCGGAACTACGCCAGACTCTACGATACCACCGAACGTATCTATCCCGGCCTGTTGCAGGACCAAATCGAGCATCACTTAGCGAGTGCTTCGGAAAGGATAGCATTAAACACACCCTGGGAAGTCAAGGACGGTCACTCTGAAGGAACTCTCACCAGATTATACAGAGGGCGCGATGAGCAAAAAGAACGTAAAGCAGCCGTCAAAGCACTTAGCCAGGGAAAGGGACGAGCCGACTCTAAGTTACAGGAGGCGCTTAAGTCCATCGTACAAGGCAAACCGCCAGGAACGGGCAGCAATACGCCGTGAAAAGCTAGCCGAACGGCAGGCCGAGCGGGAGTGGCAACGGATTCTAGACATATGCTAGATACCATAACGTTGACCACTGAGGCGCTGGAGGCTGCCCACTACGCCATAATCGAAGAGCAGTTACAGCTACGCACCGGCGTACAAATGGCCACCGGTGAGGAAAAATACGCTCGATACGTAGCAACGATGGCCGTTCCCGCCACAGGTGCGCACCTCAGGTTCACCATCGATACCGCCAAGTGGATTAAGAAGCCGGGTGAGAAGCAGCCCTACCGCGTACCCGGCATCAAATCCCTGCGCATCGAAGGGTCCATCCACAAGGCAATGCATGGTCATAACGTCTATGGAGGTCCGGTGGAACCCCAGGAAGCGATAGCATGGTTGGTGGCTCTGGCAGCCTCCATGCTCTCCTGCCCCCTACCGGATATCGAGCAATGGTACGTCCGACGTCTGGACGTAGCGGAATCCTTCGACTTAGGCAGCCTGGATAATGTACGCGGCTGGATTCGCGCCAAGTCCCTCGTCGTGTACCCTCGCAGGATAGTCCACTTCTGGGGTGATAACGGATTCATAACCGAAGGAACCACTACCACATTGCGTGCCTACGCCAAGGGTATCCAATTCCACGCCGAGGGCGGCTACAAGGCATTGCTCCAGTGCCGCGATGCAGGCTACGCTTTCGAGGTGGCACGCATAGCTGACCGGGTACTACGCTGCGAAGTGGAGATTAAACCGCCCTTACTGGAAAAGCTACCAGAAGAGGGAAGAGCCGATAAAATAACCAGGGATTGGCTAGAAAGGGTATATGATGGAGGGTGGAGGAAACTTCTTAGACCGATTGATAGAGATACTCGAATGGTTCATACCGCCGTTGAAGTGGAGAAACGTCTACGCGATTGCCTACCTGATGACGACCGTCGGGTTCTCTCTCTCTATATGGTGTGGTGTACGCTGGCTGTTCGCGGGGAAGCGTGGTACCGCCGCCACGTCGATGGGCGCACCTGGCGCAAGCAACGGCGGGAATTGGAAGCGGCATCCATATCCTGGGAGAGCACCAACGTCCTTACCATCGACTGTCCGGGCAGCCTCCAGCACTTCTTCCCCGGCTTGGCGGCTGACCAACGCCTTACCACCGTCCTTCCCCTTCTGGAAAGAAGTACAGCCTAACTAATCCCCTGCGCTGGACAGCAAAGAACCCGCCGGGTACAGTCCCAGCGGGTTCTTTGCGCCTCTGGCCTTTCTCTCAGCCGTTCGGGCTATGTCTCCATGGTAACACCTGGCGGTCTATCCGGCCAGCAGGGGTCTTTTCTCCTAAGTTGTATGTAGAAGTCCGGCGCGCTCATGCCCCTATCATCTATCGGCATGTTGTCGTTCAACCACTCGAATTCATACCAGTCGCGGAATTCGTCAAGCAATTCACTCAATTGCTCCCACGTCAGCCTCACCTCGTCCATGCCCCTACCCCAAGAACCTATCAAGCATTTTACTTATCTCTTGGGTGTACTCATGCTCGATACGGTACATGTTCTTCCAGTACCAGCACCGCACCGCCAAGAGCGCACTGACCAGGAAAAATACCCAGAGCATCCCCACCAAGATAGGAGTAGCCATCATGGCTCCAGCGGGGAGGCGTGCTTCGATTCTATACGCCGGAGATAGGCCAAACCCTTCTCGTCGTACTCGGTTATCTGGTAGGTGTTGGCGTAGGTCGGTCCTTCCTCGTAGTAATACCAGCATTGGTTCTTCGGGTCATAGACGCTGTATCGCGTGTGACCCTCCCGAAGTTTATTGCCCCCGAGTGAAAGAAACATGTGTCCCTTCATCATGGCTAAAACTCCATCGGCTCGTGCGGCGCTTGCTCTTCCGGCGCACTGTCGGTAAGCTCCATCTGTGTCTCGGAAGCGAAAGACTGATGACACCAAGCGCACTTGCGGCAGACCTTGAACATGTACCCAGCCCACCCCCTCTTCACCACGGCCATCATGATAACCTTGCCGCTATTACACCGGGGACAGGCATCAGTAAGATAGTTGAGCGGGATAGCGGTATATCCACACGATACGAGGATTACATACCGGTTCCTGCTGTCCGTTTCCACCCTGAACATGGCTTCGATGTGTTGCTCCCTGAGACTCTTCCCGACCGATGCTGCTACGCTCACTTCGACCCCTGGCGGGTTTTCTGAGCGGCCCGCCCCCCGCTAAAAAGAAACCTAATCCCGGCTAACTGTACTGGCTAGATACCAGTCCCGCCAATCTCTGAACTCTCTGGTTGAATCGAACTCCCTGAGGATCCTCCCGTCCCATACCCCGACTAACGCGCCGTGTTCGTCAGCTACCATCCAAGAGTCAACTCCAAGGTCTTTAGCTGACTGTACACACTGATTAGCCTCATCAACAGACATACCAGGTACTCCCCTGTTAGAAGGGTACGCCTTCGGCCAATAGCCCCCGGACCTTCTCGGCCTTCGCTTCAACCATGTCCTGGGCAGCCTGCCCGATAATAGTTCGGTAGTCCGTATCGTCCCCCACGAGGACGGCCAACATCTTGGCGGTGTCCACTGTAGCCATGCTGACCTCAACGGTCAAGCGGCGGCTGGTAGGACGCACCGGGTTAGCCCGCAATTCAGCTAGCTCAGCCTCCCGTGCCTCATACTCTTCGGTTCCCGGCTCGAATGGATTCGCCTTGGGTCGCGGCATTTTTCCCTCCAGAGCGTACTAAGCTCCTACGTATGATTGTATCATGTCTAGGATGTCCCGGTAGCACGTCATGCACAGGCAGCCGATGTAATCCCGGCCTAGCTGCGATTTATCGTGCTCCACAATGGCGCCGTATATGTGATAGTGGTCGCCAATAAGCGCCGCGCCGCAAGACCGACAATCCACCGTAGCGCACTCCGCCGTGATGTCCTGATTACTGGAGGCTGCCCGCTCCGCCGACCTTTGCGCGTCTTGCTCGTCCAATAGCGCCCAGTGCCTACTTTCCCTCGCCTGCTCACATGCGGTGCAAAAAATCTCTCCACCGCTCCACGCCCCGCAACTCTGACACGACAGCAATTCCTGTGCCTCATCTGCCTGTGTCATTAATCTACCTTCAGCTTAATAATCTGGCCCGCGTAAACCGGGTACAGCAGCCGAACACCGATGGTTCGTCCCGTCAACGAGTCTACCAGAATGGTAAACCCGCCAGACGATGTACCTATCACCACGTACATTCTCATCAGCCCACCTCCCCTCCCCGCGCCTTTACCGCGCCAGCGAGCGCCATCGTCAGACCGGCGCACGCCTCGTCATGCCGCGTGTACTCATCGCTCTGCGTCCGACCGCGCCGCACCAAAAGGCCCTCCTTCCAGTACTCGTTATCCATGACCCACACGTAGTTTCTCCCGTTCAGCCCAGCCTCAACCCTACCCGCGTGAATCCATCCGGTGTATCCTGATTCCACTTTATTACTCCCTGAGGCACTATCCCCGTACCATCAGATTACCACGAAAGTGGTTATTTTGCAAGGGTTTATGGCCACAAAATAATATTCTGTACCACCCAACCCCCTCCCCCACAATCCCCCATCCATCCCCCACTGCCACACCGCCATCGTGCCATCACGCCATCACCCTGGCACCCCAGAGTGCCATACCGCCAGAGTGCCAGAGTCA
>Ga0207695_10012418_pt1 | contig 10227 bp, 6 predicted proteins | sample KBSC54metaG_FD_184354 | JGI IMG/M metagenome (GOLD analysis project Ga0207695, IMG submission 184354) | Corn rhizosphere microbial communities from Kellogg Biological Station, Michigan, USA - KBS C5-4 metaG (SPAdes) (version 2) | ecosystem: Host-associated > Plants > Roots > Rhizosphere > Soil... | reverse complement strand
GTCGGCGACGCTTTCGTCGACGTAAAGCAAGCCCGTCGCGACAGAGTCGTGATTTTGCTGCAGATAATTGAGAACCTGCTGGCGGTTGGTGGGATCATAATCCGGCGGAATGGCTGTGAAGCGCACCACGCTACCGTCGTGCATGGTGACGGTGGTGGTCCCGCTTGGCCCGATGTTAGCCAGAATCTCGGAAGCCGGCGGAACGAAATCGGCCTCCGTAATTTTTTGCATGTGCTTCCGAGTATACAGGTAGCTTTTCGTAGAACCGTTGTGATCGTTAAAAGTGACGCACGGCGAAATGACGTCTATCAGGGCGAATCCATGATGGGCGATGCCGGCCTTTAGGATCGGAACCAGTTGCTCCTTGTCACCCGAAAAACTGCGGGCCACGAAGGTAGCTCCGATGCTGAGCGCGAGCATCGCGGGGTCAATCGGCGCCATGCGGTTGGCTTCGCCGCGCTTACTTTTCGATCCCACGTCAGCCGAGGCCGAGAACTGCCCCTTGGTCAGGCCATAAACGCCGTTGTTCTCGATCACGTACAGCATATTCACATTGCGGCGGATGGCATGACATAAGTGACCCAAGCCGATAGACAGCGAGTCTCCATCGCCGGAGATGCCGATATAAGTAAGTTCGCGGTTGGCGGCGCTGGCTCCGGTGGCGATGGCGGCCATGCGGCCGTGGGCCGAGTTAAAGCCGTGTGCGCCGCTGACGAAATAGGTTGGCGTTTTCGAAGAGCAGCCGATACCGCTGAGTTTCGCGATCATATGCGGCTCAATCGACAGCTCCCATACGGCGCGGGTGATGGCAGCGGTGATCGAATCATGGCCGCAGCCGGCGCAGAGCGTGGACATGGCGCCTTCGTAATCGCGAAGGTTCAAGCCGATCGCATTGCGATGCAGGCTGGGGTGGACGGCAACAGGTTTGGCAATCGACGGCATGGTGGATTACTCCCAGGAATCGGAAACAACGGTTCTCGAACTCGCATCGACTTTTCGCGGAATACTCTGTAATTCGGGCGGCACCTGACTCAGGATGGGCTCAATTACGTGACGGGCGCTCAGCGGGAAGCCACCGTAGCTGAGAACCGAACGCAGACGATCTTTGGGCACCGAGGTTTCGAGCACCAGCAGTGAGCGCAACTGGGCATCCCGATTCTGCTCCACGACAAAACAGAAGTTGTGGTGCATTATGAATTCTTCGACGGTATCGCTGAAGGGGAAGCCACGAATACGCATGTAGTCGGCCGCAACGCCGCGTGCGGCCAGCAAATCGACGGCTTCGCGGACGGCGGGGTCGCAGCCGCCTATGGTGATGATACCGATGCGCGCCCCGGACTGTTTGATAATTACCGGCGCAGGCACGTATTTGGCGGCGGCCTGGTGTTTCTTGAGGAGGCGGTCAACCACCTCTTGATATTCGGCAGGCGTCTCGGTATAGCCGCCGTATTTGTTATGACCCGACCCGCGAGTGAAGAAGGCGCCTTTGGCGTGAACGCCGGGAAGCGTCCGCGCCGCCACAAAGTTTTCGTCTTCGGGATAATAGCGCTGGAATTTGGCAATCTGGCTGACTTGTTCCGCATTCAAGACGCGGCCGCGATCGGGCACGTAACTCCCGTCCCAAGTGAGACGGGGCACCACCCAGTCATTCATACCGATATCCAGATCCGACATCAGAAATACGGGAGTCTGAAAGCGCTCCGCCAGATCAAAAGCTTTAGGAGCGAACTCGAAGCATTCGGCCGGATTCGAAGGAAACAGCAGTATATGTTTGGTATCGCCATGCGAGGCGTAGGCGGCTTCCATCACGTCGCCCTGCTGAGTGCGCGTAGGCATGCCGGTAGAAGGGCCCACCCTCTGCACGTCGACGATCACAGCCGGGATCTCGGCATAGTACGCCAGGCCCAGCAGCTCATTCATGAGCGAAATGCCGGGGCCGGAAGTTGACGTAAAAGCTCGAGCGCCGTTCCAGGACGCTCCGATGACCATCCCGATGGCGCCCAATTCATCTTCGGCTTGCAGAATACAAAAGTTGTTATTGCCCGTTTCGGGATCCTTGCGATACTTCTCGCAAAATTCCTTGAAGGCGTCCATGCAGGAAGTGGAGGGTGTAATGGGATACCACGCTGCGACGGTGGCGCCGGCATAAACACAACCCAGCGCGACGGCGGTATTGCCGTCGATCAGAATCTTGTCGTCGTTGGCATTCATCTTTTCCAGATGGAAGGGCAACGGGCATGGGAGATGCTCCTTGGCGTAATCGTAGCCCAGGCGCAGCGCTTTGGAATTCGACTCGCGCATGGCCTTCTTGGCGGAAAACTTCTCATCAAGAAGCTGTTCGACGACGGCCATGTCCACATCGAGAAGTGCCACCAGCGTGCCCGCGTAGGCGATGTTCTTCATAAGAATCCGCTCGCGCGCGTCCTTGAAAGTCTCGTTGCACATCTTCGAAAAAGGGACGTTTAGATAGTTCACGTCCTCACGAAAGAGTTTGGGATCGAGCGGCCAGGTGGAATCGTGAAGCAAATAGCCGCCCTCACGCACCTCGGCTACATCCTGGGCGTAAGTCTGCGAGTTCATGGCGATCATCAGATCGTAATCGAGCGCGCGAGCGGTGTAGCCGTCCTTGTTGACGCGGATTTCGTACCAGGTAGGCAAGCCTTGGATGTTCGAGGGGAAAAGATTTTTGCCGGAGACCGGAATCCCCATGCGGAAGATGGCTTGCATGAGCAGGCTATTGGCGCTGGCCGATCCGGTTCCGTTTACATTCGCCAGCTTCATGGCGAAGTCGTTCACACGGGTGCGTAGGAGCTGATGCACTTTTCTTTCCTTATTTCTATTCCTATTATCATGCGTGCGACAACGCGGGCTCGGCGGACGCACTTCCGGCGTAAGCAATCTGGAGGTCGAACTTTTGCATGTCCCAGGCCGCGGTGGGGCAGCGTTCGGCGCACAGGCCGCAGTGAACACAAAGATCTTCGTCCTTGAGCATCAGGCGGCCGGTTTGGGGCAGCGGCGCTGAAGCATACAGGGCCTGATCGGGATTGACGGCGGGCGTCGAGAGCCGCTCGCGAATTTCGGCTTCTTCGCCGTCGCGCGTAATGGTAAGACAGAGCAGGGGGCAGATGTCGACGCAGGCGTCGCACTCGATGCATTTGGCGGCGGTGAATACGGTTTCAACATCGCAGTTGAGGCAGCGTTGCACTTCGCGCGCGGTCTGCTCGGCGTTAAAACCCAGCTCGACTTCGACGTTTAACTGCTCGAAGCGATGCACCAGATCCACGTGCTTCATTTTCTGGCGCGACGCGGGGTTGTAGTCGTTGTGATAGCTCCACTCGCTGATCCCCATCTTTTGGCTGATGAGGTTCATGTGATCCGGCGGGCGTTCGGTCACGGAATCTCCGTGGCAGTGCGCGTGCATCGAGATCGCCGCCTCGTGCCCATGGGCCACGGCCCAGATAATGTTTTTCGGTCCCCAGGCCGCGTCACCGCCGAAGAAGACTCCGGGGCGCGAGCACTGCATGGTCTTCTCATTGACCACGGGCATCTGCCATTTATCGAATTCGATGCCGAGGTCGCGCTCGATCCAGGGGAAGGAGTTTTCCTGGCCGATGGCAAGGATGACATCGTCGGCGGGAAGGAAAATGGTGTCGATCACGCGGGACTTTCCGGCGGTCGCATCCCATTCGAGACGTTCGAACTCCATACCTTTGAGGACGCCGTTTTCAATCACGAAGCGCTTGGGAGAGTGATTGATCACAATTTCAATGCCCTCTTCCTCAGCGTCTTCGAGTTCCCAGGGAGACGCTTTGAAATAACCGCGAGGCCGCCGCGCCATTACCTTGATGTCCTTGCCCCCCAGACGACGCGATGAGCGGCAGCAATCCATGGCGGTATTTCCGACGCCAATGATCAAAACCTTTTCGCCGATCGAATCGATGTGACCGAAGGTGATGGATTCGAGCCAATCGATGCCGATATGAATGCGATCAGTGTCGTGGCGTCCGGGGATTTCAAGATCCTTGCCGCGGGGCGCTCCGCTGCCGATGAAAATCGCGTCGAAGCCCTGGCCCAGCAAGTCTTTCATGCTGTTTACAGGCGAGTTATAGCGGATGTCGACACCCATGTCGAGAATCGCATCGGTTTCGAATTGCAATACGCTCTCCGGCAGCCGGAACGACGGGATGTTGGTCCGCATCAATCCGCCGGGTTTGTCGTACTTCTCGAAGATGGTGACTTCGTAGCCTAGCGGCATCAGGTCGTTGGCGACGGTGAGAGAGGCCGGCCCCGCTCCTACGCAGGCTACCCGCTTGCCATTTTTCCGCTCGGGAGCACGCGGCAGCAGGTGGTCGATATCACCCTTCTGGTCGGCTGCAACGCGCTTCAGGCGGCAGATCGCTACCGGCTTGCCGTCCAGACGGGTGCGGCGGCAGGCGGGCTCACAAGGGCGGTCGCAGGTGCGGCCCAGAATGCCCGGGAATACATTGGACTCCCGGTTCAGCATGTAAGCATCGGTATAACGGCCTTGCGCGATCAACCGGATGTATTCCGGGACATTAGTGTGCGCCGGACAGGCCCACTGGCAATCGACGACCTTGTGATAATACTTCGGGTCGTCCGTATTGGTAGGTCTCACTTAGCCTCCGCTGCAGCAGGACTGTGATACAAACTTGTTATTGTAACAATTTGTAGAGGTTATAAAAACCGCGTTACTCGCTAGCGCCGATTCCTGTAAGGTGGTAACAGACAGATCGTATGCCACTTAATCATTATCTCTCCCTCGGAAACAGCGGGCTGCGCGTCAGCCCTTTCTGTCTTGGAGCCATGACGTTTGGCGAGGACTGGAGTTTCGGCTCGGGCGAAGCGGAATCGAAGCAAGTGCTGGACCGGTATCTGGAACGCGGTGGCAATTTCATCGACACCGCCAACGTGTATACCAAGGGGCACTCGGAAAAAATCATTGGCGATCATATCGGCCGAACCCCATCGCGCCGGGATCGCGTGGTGATTGCGACCAAGTTTTTCGGCAACATGTACTCGGGTGATCCGAATGGCGGCGGGGCCAGCCGTAAGTCGCTGACGGCGGCGTGCGAGCAATCGCTGCGTCGCTTGCAGACCGATTACATCGATCTTTACTGGATGCATTGTTGGGACCGGTTTACACCCATTGAGGAAACCATGCGGGCGCTGGACGATCTGGTGCGGACAGGGAAGGTGCGCTACATCGGGTTCTCCGACACGCCGGCCTGGAAGGTAGCGCAGGCGCAGGTAACCGCGACAATGCGAGGCTGGACCCCGCTGATTGCTCTGCAACTGGAATATTCGCTATTGGAGCGCACCATTGAAGGCGAGTTGGTTCCGGCAGCGGGCGAATTGGGGTTGGGGATCACCCCGTGGTCTCCGCTGATGTCGGGAATGCTCACCGGGAAGTACACGCGTCAAAATGCTGCCAGTGCGAAGCCGACGCGCGGTGCCTTCGTGAGCCGCGCGTTCACCGAAGAAGCATTTCGAGTGGTGGACGTGCTGCTAGACGTGGCGAAAAAGCTGGGAACCACGCCGGCTCGTGCGGCGCTGGCGTGGGTGCAGTCGCAACCCGCGGTGACATCCACGATCATTGGGGCGAGAACCGTGGAGCAACTCGACGACAACCTGGGCGCGCTCGAAGTTAGCCTGGCGCCAGAGCATTTGAAAGCCCTCGAGGAAGTCTCGCGGCCGAAGTTAAATTTCCCTTACGACTTTGTGCGCAATGCTTTGGGATTTGGCTACGGCGGAGCCACCGTAAACGGAGTGATGGCGCCGCCGAATCCCCTCGCCCCCACCAATGACGCGGAACGGTATTAAGATAGCGAACGCGGAGCCATCCCTATGTCTGTTGAAGAAGAGCTGCAGGAGCACGCCGAACACGCAAAAGAGCCGTTTGACCGCAAAGTGGCCCTCACCATGGCGGTGATAGCGGCGGTGATGGCGATCGTGTCGGTGGCGGGACAGATACTGGTTACGGAGGAGTTGCTGAACCAGCAAAAGGCGTCCGATCAGTGGTCGTTTTATCAGGCCAAAGACATCCGGCGCTACGAATCGGATATCGCCCGGGACATGATGGCCGCACTTTCCGCAGGGCCGGCAGCGATCAATAAATACGCCGCCAACATGGAACGCTATGACAAAGAGAGAAGTGAAATCCAGGCGGAAGCCAAGAAACTGGAGGAAGAGAGTCACATTCACGGTGCACGAGCGTTGCGCGCGCACATGGGCGAGGTGTTTCTCGAGATTGCTATCGTGCTGGCTTCCTTGGCTATCCTCACCAAGCGGCGGCCGATGTGGCTTGCTTCGATCGGGAGTGGATTGTTAGGCGCGGCGATTGCCGCTACGGCCCTGTTATTGCATTAAGAGAGTGCGCCAACGCGGACCCGCGACAGCCTAGGCGTGGGCTGCGGCCCGGAAGGCTGGCGTCACCTCCCGAGCGCGTCCTGCGCGACAATAATAGTTGGGAAGGTTCGGGCCTATGGCCAAGCGGATTCTCAAAGCCATATACTCGGTCGCACCGTTAGGTGCCTGGCTGGTGTTGGCGCTATGCTGCGGAAGCACGGCGCGCGGGCTCGATCCAAATCACAAGCTGACACAGTACCTGCATCGCACCTGGCAAACCCAGGCGGGCTTGTCACAAGCTTCCATTTACACGGTCACGCAAACCCGCGATGGATATCTGTGGGTAGGAACACAGAGTGGAGTGGTGCGTTTCGATGGACTGGAATTTCAGCCCGTGCGGGCTCTGCAAGCGAAATCATTGGACGAAGTGTGGGCGCGCTCCATGCTCGAAGACAATGCCGGCCGCCTGTGGATGACCACCAACGGCTTCCGTTTGATCCGCATCACCGGCAGTAACGCGAAGCTAATCACTGAAGAGGATGGGCTGCCCGCCCGGGAGTTTTCGTGTCTGGTGCGGGGCGCGGGTGATGACATGTGGGCCTGCACGCCCACCGGGATCGTTCATATCTACCAAGACCGCGGGAAAGACAAATTCGAAATTCACGAGTCGCCCCGGCAAATCGTCAACCGGCCGGTAGTTGGCTGCCGCGCCAACGACGGGAAGATTTGGATTGCCGGCGGCGATGTATTGGCGTCGTGGGATGGTTCGCAGTTCTCGCGGGTGACACTCAAATCGGTGAGCGGCAACCTCGAAATGCGTGCCTTGGTATGCAGGGAAGATGGCGTTTGGATTGGCACAGGGAAGGGTCTGGTCCGCTACAACGCCGGAGTCGAGAAACTTTACACTGTTCGAGATGGCTTGGCCGACGACCTGATTCTTGCGTTGGCGCAGGGCCAGGATGGCGCGGTCTGGGTGGGTACGCGCAACGGATTCAGCCGGGTACGGAATGGCTCAATCGACAGCTACGGATACCGGGATGGGCTCTCACAAAATACCGTTTATGGAGTTTATGAGGACCACGAGGGCAGTTTGTGGGTGGCCACCAAAAACGGCCTTAACCAGTTCCTGGATGGCGCCGCCACACGGTATGACAGAAGCGAGGGGCTACCCGACGACAACATGGGACCGCTTTTTGAGGATCAGCACCGTAATCTTTGGGCTGGTTCGCTCGATGGTGTACTCAGCCGCTTTAACGGTAGATCCTTCACCCCGCTGACGGACTTTCCCAGGGCCCGCATCACCGTCCTCGCTGATGATGCTAACGGCGATCTTTGGGCGGGAACCAGTCAGGGCGCGGTCCATTTAGAAGACGGTCAAGTGAAGGAAATTTACACCACTGCGCAGGGCCTGCCTTCGAATCGCATCCGTTCTATGTTTCGCGATCACGCCGGGAACCTGTGGGTAGGCACGGAGAAAGGTCCTGCGGTCTTTCAGGGCGGACGGTTCATTCAGGTCCCATTCTTGGCTAAGGAATTGCCGTTTCCGATCGCCGCCATCGGGGAGACTGGCGACGGCGGCATGCTATTTGCCGCGGGGCGCGGAAATCTCTATGTCTTTGCTGAAGGAGGTGTCCGGAAGTTGGAGAGTCCGCCAGGGGAACTACCTCCGTTTCAGGACATCAACACCATTTACACAGACCGCTACGGAGTTGTTTGGTTGGGTGCGAACGGATCCGGGTTGGCGATGCTGCGCGACGGCAAGCTTACTCGTTTCCTGGTCCGAGACGGTTTGTACGATGGAGAAATCTACGGACTCGTGTTGGATGCACAAGACCGGCTCTGGATGGCCTGCAGTAAAGGCTTCTTTTGGGTCGATCGCAAAGACTTGCTTAAATTCGGCGATCGCCGGATCTCTAAGATCGCCAGTACGCCTTATAGTCCTCTCGACGGCTTGCGGACGATCCAGGGAACGCCGGGAGTGCATCCCGTGGGTGTGCGCAGCAAAGATGGCCGGCTGTGGTTCTCGGCGACCGGATGGTTGCTGGCGTTCGCGCCGGATCAAGGCACCCGGGCGGGTACAATTCCGCCAGTGGTAATCGAAGACATCACCATTGATGGCAAAGGTGTGGACCCAGCCAGTGTCAAAACACTTGGTCCCGGGCGCGCCAACGTGGCTTTCGGGTACACCGCTCTCACCTATCTGGCTCCGCAGCGGGTGAACTTTCGCTACATGCTAGAGGGCTACGACCGCGATTGGACCAATGCCGGCTCGCGACGACAAGCTTTTTACACCAACTTGCCACCGGGAAAATTCCGTTTCCGCGTGGTTGCTTGCGGTCCTTTTGTCAATTGCAATGAGACCGGCAGCGTGTTGGCTTTTGAAGTTGCGCCGCAATTTTATCAGCGGACGTGGTTTATTCCGCTGTGCATGGGGATCGTAGGATTGCTGGTCTGGCTGGCTTACCGGTTCCGCGTGCAGCAGTTGCGGGAGCAATTCGTCCTGGTGCTGGCCGAGCGCAGCCGTATTGCCCGTGAGTTGCATGATACGCTGATTCAGGGCTTCTCGGGAATCACGATGCAGATGCATGCTTTCACCAGCCGGCTGACGGCCACTGAAGACCGCCAGGCACTGGGAGAGATCATCCGCGACGCAGGTATTTGTCTGCAGGAGACCCGCCGCTCGGTGGCCGGCTTGCGTGGCGGCACGGGATCGAGCTCCGGCCTGGCGGCGGCAATCTCGGATGCGGCGGCCCAGCTCACACAGGAACGGGATATCCGCTTAAAATTGAACCTGGATGACCGTCCACAGGAGCTCCCCGCGGAAGTGAAATACAACTTGCTATGCATTGTTCAGGAAGCCATTACGAATTCGATCAAGCACTCGGGAGCGCGCACCATTGAAGTGACCCTCACGTGTACGGCTAACGATCTGCGCCTTTCCGTGCGCGACGACGGCCGGGGAATGAGCCGCGGCGATGACATCGGACGGGCAGGGCACTACGGGATGGTAGGTATGAGGGAACGGGCTAGCCATATTGGGGCGGAATTGTCTTTATCGAGTGCGCCGGGGCAGGGGACCAAGGTCTCCGTGCGCATGGCAGTCACTTTGCGAACTCCGCTGCCGTCTCCTGAAGGAAGGTTGGAGGCAGTTTGATGGGCGCGGTTACGCAAACGCTTGGAATTCTGTGTGTGGATGATCATCCCCTGGTGCGCAAGGGCATCGCGGCCATCCTCGCCAATGAAACGGATATGAAATTGGTGGCCGAGGCAGGCAGTGGCCTAGAGGCGGTGAACGCCTTTCGCCAATTCCATCCCGACGTCACGCTGATGGACCTGCGTATGCCGGGTATGGACGGCATAGAGGCCACCAAACAGATCCGCCAGCTCGATCCCGAGGCCAAAATCATCGCTCTCACCAGCTACGATGGCGACCAGGAAATCTATCGTGCGCTCGAAGCCGGTGTTCGCGGATACATTCTGAAAGAGTCGGTGCACACCGAGATTGTTCGCGCAATTCGCGTGGTGCAATCCGGCAAGCGTCTGATGCCGCCCGAAGTCGCCGAGCGCTTGAGTGAGCATTTCCCGCAGGTTGCGCTGACGCCGCGCGAGATCGAGGTTCTGCAATATGTCGCGAAGGGTTTCGGGAACAAGGAAATCGGAGTCCGCCTAGGCACCGCGGCCGGTACGGTGAAGATGCACTTGCAGAATATCCTGTCCAAACTGGGCGCATCCGACCGCACTCACGCGGTCACCCTGGCCATCCGGCGCGGAATTATCCACATCGATCGCTAGCGAGTACCCCGCCGATCAGGCTTCCGGTAAAAGAATAATTAGCTCGAGTTGAGGATTGGGGAAATCTCC
>Ga0207695_10012407_pt1 | contig 10233 bp, 8 predicted proteins | sample KBSC54metaG_FD_184354 | JGI IMG/M metagenome (GOLD analysis project Ga0207695, IMG submission 184354) | Corn rhizosphere microbial communities from Kellogg Biological Station, Michigan, USA - KBS C5-4 metaG (SPAdes) (version 2) | ecosystem: Host-associated > Plants > Roots > Rhizosphere > Soil... | reverse complement strand
CGTCGGCATGCGCTCGGCAGCCGATGACGTCCCTTGCGCTTTGCGGTAATCTGCCCCTGCCCCTTCATAAAGCTCGCGCCATCCAATACGATTTTTAGCGCTCGCGAGAGTGGCGGAATGGCAGACGCGCCGGACTTAGGATCCGGTGCCGCAAGGCGTGGGGGTTCAAGTCCCCCCTCTCGCAATCCAAGCAATTCCTTTCGGACGTCTTGCGGGAGACCCTCGGCGAAGCAGCGGGTGCCCGCCCACACGTACACACGATGGACGAGTTATCGGCGGCGCGTGAAAGCCCCGCGACTGGAGAGTCGGACCCCCGGTGTTCAGTCGCATACGAATCCCCCGACGTAACGCATCACGCTGGAAATCCCGCTGCATGCCCGGCGCTGGCGCGTCGTGACCGATTGCAGTAGAAACTCGAATCAGCGCGATTGACCGCCGTCGGGCCGTCCGCGCCGATTCGAGGAATACTCAATGGCACAATATATCGAAGTCGAACAGGCGATCGGGATGCAGGGACTGCGCGTGGTGCTCACGCCGTCGGTGCCGGGACCATGGACGGAAGCCGCCAAGGGTATCCTGCACGTCAAGCAGATCCCCTATGTCAAGGTGCGCCAGGAATTGATGGGCGAGAACGTGCCGCTGATCAACTGGACCAGACAGGCGACCGCGCCGGTCTTCGTGTACGACAACGAGCGCCCGCGCAGCCTGTGGAGCGACCAGCTTTTCCTGGCCGAGCGCCTGCAGCCCAACCCACCGCTGATTCCCGCCGATATCAAGGAGCGCATGCTGATGTTCGGCCTGTCCAACGAAATTTGCGGTGAGTTCGGTTTCGGCTGGTCGCGGCGCCTGATGATGATCCATGCGGCGATGCTCGATACCAACGCGAGCGAGGGCGCCAAGAAGGGTATGCGGTTCATGGGCGAGAAATACGGCTATGCGCCCGGCGCAGCGGAAGCGGCGCCCGCGCGAGTCGCACAAATCCTGACCGCGCTCAACGGTCAACTCGAGGCGCAACGCGCTCGCGGCAGCCGCTTTTTCATCGGCGAGCGCCTGAGCGCACTCGATATCTACTGGGCCGCATTCGCGGCGCTGATCCAGCCGCTGCCGGACGAGCTTTGCGCGATTCCCCCCGGCTTCCGCAAGATTTACGTCTGCACCGACCCCGTTGTACAAGCCGCCGCGACCACGCAATTGCTGGCCCATCGCGACTTCATTTATCACGAGTATCTGGAATTGCCGGTCGATATGTAGGTCGGTTTGTAGGACGATAGTTCCTGCTGAGGATGGGCGCGACGGCCGCGGATTCGTGCCGTCTCCGACGCGGCCATCCGGGCGATCCGGTGGAGGATTCACTATGGCTTCGAACAATCTTTCGGGTATCGGAGACGCGATTCGCAAGGCGAGCGAAGCCTACGCGGAGGCGCTGGGCGCGGTCGGCAAGGCGCTGCAGAATCTGGCCGGCGGAACCGCGGGCGTCGATCGCGATCGCCTCGTCGAAAACTGGCTGCGCGTCGCGCGGATGAGCAAGGACGGCGTGATCACGGCACTCGAGCAGGGCTTCGAGCTGTGGGAGCGCGAAATCCGCCGCACCGTCGCAAGCGTCAAGAGCGGAGCACCTCGCGAGTCGTCGAATCCGATGGACGCCTGGACCGAGAATTGGCGCCGCGCGACCGAAGCCTTCAGCGGCGGTACCGGCACACTCGGCGAGGAAGCGCGCAAGCAGGCCGAGACCGTGCAGAAGACCCTGCAGGACGGACTGCGCGCATGGCAGCGGCTATGGGAGCCCGAGAAGAAATCCTGACATTGATTGACGATCGGCAACGCACGCATAAAGCGCCGCGCACCCGCGAGCGTAGTTCCGTACGAACTTTCACGGCGTCGCGGACGCTGAAGGTCGTTCGCGGCGCAAGAACTCGGACCATACGTGATAAGCGTGCCTCTCGAATAGTCAGTAACGTCGCACGGCCGCGACTAGTCTGTAATCACTGAGGTTTCCTGCGCAGCAGGATTGCCGTCGCCAAGTAGTCATTTTCGATATAGTCATTGCGCGGCGCCGTCGTCACAACAAAGTTCAAGAAGAATCCGGCAAGGAGAGCTAAATGCCATTCACGACGATCGCGCTGGAAAAGCAGGACCATGTCGGCACGCTCACGCTGAACCGGCCAGAGAAGCTCAATGCGATGACGCCGGCGCTCATCGCGGAATTTGCCGACGCACTCACCCAAGTCGAAAAAGACACCGACATCAAAGTGCTGATTATTCGCGGCGCGGGTCGTGCGTTCTCCACCGGATATGACCTGACCGGGGGATGGGGTGAAGGCGCGCACAAGCTTTTTACGATCGATGACGATCAGAAGTTCCTGCAGCGCTATGTCGAGCACTGGCTTCGCCTGCGCGATCTGCCGAAGCCGGTGATAGCGATGGTGCACGGGTATTGTCTCGCCGGTGCGACGCAGATGTGCATCGCGAGCGACATGATCTTTGTGGCGGACAACGCGCAAATCGGCTTTCCCTCGATTCCCGCGGGCGCCGGCTACGTAAGCGCATTCTGGAACTGGATGGTGGGCCCCCATCGGACCAAATATCTCGCGTTTCTTCCCGGCAGCAGAATTTCCGGCAAGGAAGCCGAAAGCATGGGATTTGCGACGCGCGCCTTTCCGGCTGAGAGCCTGGAGCAGGAAACCTATAATTACGCGCACCGCGTGGCGAAGGTGCCCGCGCAAAAGCTCAGGCTGGAGAAACTCGCGATTAATCGTGCGATGGATCTCCGCGGTTTTCGGGTGGCAGTTCAGGCGGGCGCGGAATTCGACGCGATTTTCCACTTCGGCCCTGGCAACGACGAGATCCGGGAAGTTCAGAAAGAACGGGGACTGCGCGGCGCGATCAAGTGGTACGAGGAAAAGTAGTCAGAGCGCGCTCACAAAGCGTGTGGCATCGCGAGGTTTTCAGACTTCCCATCGTATAAGGGTGCGGGCTACGCCCGACAAGCCCCCGACCATGATTAAGGCTCGCGGCCCGGGGGTTGGCTGCTCGACCAACGCTTCGGTCCAACCTGACCAGAATGAACGCTCCAGGAAAAACCATAATCGCGAATAGAACATTTGGATCGAAGGGAGACGACAAATGAAATTCATGTACTTCTTTCTGCCCACCCTGCCGGCGACCCTCGAAGAACGGCGGCGGCTGCGTCCGATCGCGATGCATCCCGATCGCTGGCAGAAGATGATCGAAGAGGTAGTCGAGATTACTCAGTTGGCCGAAGACGTCGGCTTCGAAGCGGTGTCGTATCCCGAGCATCATCTGCACAGCGAAGGCATCGAGATGGGCAGCCTGCCGCTGCTCACGCTGCACATTCTGCATAACACTACGCGGATCAAGGCTGGCCCGATCGGTTACGTATTGCCGGGCTGGAATCCGCTACGCCTCGCGCTCGAGATCGCGTGGCTGGACCAACTGGCGAAGGGGCGCACGTTCGTCGGTTTCGCGCGCGGCTATCAGTCGCGCTGGCTGAACCAGATGGCGCAGAAGGTTCACGTCGGCGCGACGTCGAGCGACAAGAGCGAGACCGACCGCATCAATCGTGAGGTCTTCGAAGAGGTCTTTCAGTTCCTGAAGCTGGCGTGGGACGATAAGCCGTTTCGCTTCAACGGCAAGCACTATCAATACCCCACGCCGCAGGAGGGGACGCCGTGGCCCGCCGCCGAATGGACTCGCGAGTACGGATTTCCTGGCGAAGTGGACGATCAGGGGCGGATCCAGATGATCAATGTGGTGCCAAAGCCCTACCAGCGACCACATCCACCGCTGTTCCAGGCCTTTTCACTCAGTGAGGAAACCGTGCGATGGTGCGCGCGCGAGGCCATCCGGCCGACGATCATTTTGCCCCAACCGGAGACTGTACGGACCCTGGCCCAGGCGTATCAGGAGGAGTCGCGCAAGGCCGGCCGCACCTTGAAGCTGGGTGAGAATATCGGAGTCCTGCGCGGTATCTATCTGGCGGATAACGTCCACGGCGCGAAGAAGCTCGCTGAAAATGGCATGTGCGTACTCGGCTTCAAAGAAGTGTTTCATCATTTTGGCTTTACGGAGGCCTGGCGAGAACCGGCTGACGAGGCGAAATATCCGACCGGCAAGACCACCCTGCCCGCTTCCGAAGTCACCGCAGACCGGATTCAGCGCGTGAAATTCGCATACATGGGTTCGGTGGACGATGTGAAGCGCGGCCTCGATGAACTGGTCGAAAAGGCCAACCCTGAATGGTTTGTCTGGCAGGGCGATCAAGGTTTCCTGCCGAAGGACGAGGTCAAGCGCCAAATCGAGCTATTCGGCAAGAAACTATTGCCGCGCTATGCATAGACCGAAGCAATAGTAAGTACTAATCGGATTCGGAGTTGATCATTACTTGAATAGCCAGTTGATTGAGATCGAGCGGCCCGGAATCGCGATCGATGGAGCGGTACTGATAGATGGATTTCAGTTATAGCGGCGAAGATGAAGCCCTGCGCAGCGAGTTTCGGGCGTGGCTGGCTGCCAATCGCCAATTTGCGGTACCGGCGTTGGGCCCGTTGGCCGACGAAGATGAAGTTAGCTGGGAAGCGACGCTGCGATGGCATCGGAAATTATACGAAGGCGGATGGCTCGGAATAACCTGGCCCAAGGAGTATGGCGGACGCGGTGGCACGCTGCTGCAGGAAATCATCTGCGACCAGGAGCTTGAACTGGCCGGCAGCGGAGTGCCGTTTACGGGACCCGGTGTCTGGCTGCTCGGACCGACCCTGATTCATTGGGGGACTGACGCGCAGAAAAAGCGTCACCTGCGCAATGTCCTGTCGGGCACCGAGCTGTGGTGCCAGGGATACTCGGAACCCAATGCGGGATCGGACCTTGCCGCGCTGCAAACCCATGCCGTCGAAAGGGATGGCTATTTTATAGTCAACGGCTCGAAGATCTGGACCTCGCTCGCGCATCATGCGCATTGGATGTTCCTGCTTGCCCGCACCGATTCCGAAGTGCCCAAGCATAAGGGCATTAGCTATTTGCTAATCGACATGAAGTCGCCCGGAATAGTCATTAGTCCGTTGATACAGATGACCGGTGCGCGCCATTTCAACCAGGTGTTTCTGGAAGACGTGCGGGTTCCCGCCGAAAATCTGGTTGGGCGGAAAAACGAAGGATGGCAAGTCGCCCTGACTACGCTGGCCTTCGAGCGCTCCAGCGGACAGGAGCGGATCATGATGGGGCGGGTTCAGGAACTGGCACGCCTCGCGATCGGATTGTCGCGCGACGGGCACAGCCTGTGGGACGAACCGCGTGTGCGCCAGACCATCGGTCAATTCGCAACGGAGGCCGCCGCCATCAGATACACCGGGTTCCGGCAACTGACGCGACAACTCAAGGGACTTCCGCCCGGACCGGAAGGCTCGATGATCAAGTTGAGCGCTTCGGAATTGGGACTGAAGATTGCCGCATTCGCGATGGAACTACTGGGCCCGTTCGCACAACTCGAACGGGTGGACGGCCGGGCGATCGATCACGGTATCTGGGCGCGCAGGATGCTGGAGTCGCGAGGTCCGATGATTTACTCGGGAACTAATGAAATTCAACGCAATATCCTGGGCGAGCGTGTGCTCGGGCTACCCAAGGGTTAAACAGAGCGCGATCCGGTTCGTCGCCCCATCAAGCGAAAGATCAAAGATGCGCGCCAACCGCATCGGTGCGCACTTGTGATGAGGGCAAACGATCTGGCAGGATTCTAGGGCTATCGATTCCCCGTCCTCATGCCGAGGTGGCGAAACGGCAGACGCAGTGGACTCAAAATCCACCGTGCGCAAGCACATGGGGGTTCAAGTCCCCCCCTCGGCACCAAATTGCCTCCGACAGCAGCAAGTGTCAGATCGAGAGAGTGGCGGGAGCCTGGCTATAACGCGAGGCGCCGCAGGAAGCGATAGAGGGTCGTCCGATCAATACCGAGAGAGCGCGCGGCGTCCGAGCGGTTTCCACCAGCAGTCTTAAGCGCCGCCGCAATTCGTTCTGAGGCAGCGCGGTCGAGCGTTTCCTGCAAAGTACCAAGCGCCGCTTCGTTCGACGCGTTCGCGTGGACGGTTGCTGCTGGTGCGTCTTTCCGTGAGGTGAGCAGGAAATCTTCAGGTTCGATCCGGCCGTCGCGCGATAACACCACAGCCCGCTCAATCGCGTTTTCGAGTTCACGAACATTGCCGGGCCACGGGTGTGCCAGCAGCGCCCGCTCGGCGGCGGGCGAAATCTCGAACTTTTGACCGGTGTCGGCGGCATGGCGGCTGACGAAATGCTGGGCGAGCGGCATGATGTCCTCGCGCCTTTCGCGCAGCGGGCTGAGCGTTATCGGAATCACCGCGAAGCGAAAGAACAGGTCTTCGCGAAAGTTGCCGTTAGCGACTTCCTCGGTCAGGATCCGATTGGTCGCCGTAATTACGCGCACGTCCACTTTGATCGGATGGGTGCCGCCAACGCGAAGCACTTCACCCTCTTGCAATACGCGCAGCAGTTTAGCCTGGAATTCGCGACTGATGTCGCCCACCTCGTCTAGAAAAAGCGTGCCTCCGGAAGCTCGCTCGAAACATCCGGCACGGGCGGCGATCGCGCCTGTGAAGGCCCCCTTTTCATGACCGAAGAGTTCGCTCTCGAGCACGCCCTCGGCAAATGCCTTGCAGTTGACCGCGACGAAGGGCTGCCCGACCCGGCTGCTCCAGTAATGCAGGAGTCGAGCGACCAGTTCCTTCCCGGTTCCGCTTTCGCCCTCGATCAAAACGCTGGAGCGGCTGGGCGCCACTCGCTTGACGAAGTTGACCAGAGCGCGGCTGGCTTCGCTCGCCGCAACGAACGAATCCACGCCGTAGCGTCCCTGGACTTGCCCGCGCAGATGACGGTTTTCGCGCTCCAGCCGGTTCATGGTTAGTGCGCGTTCGACCAGCGCCCGGATTTCGAAGCGGTTGATCGGGTGCGTGAGGTAGCTGAAAGCGCCATTCTGCATGGCCGCCACCGCCGCGGGAATGCTGCCCTGTGTGGTGATCAGGATTACGGGAATGTGCGAAAAGTCCTGTCGCAGGCGACCCAGCAGTTCGATGCCGGACATTCCGGGCATCTTGACATCCGAGATAATCACGTCCGCGCCGTGTTCTTCGATGGAAGCCAACACGGCCTCGCCACTGGTACAGATCTCAAATTCGTATTCGGGTCTTTCCAAAGCGCGGCGCGCCAGCAGGGCAATTCCCTCGTCATCATCGACAATTATGATTCGACATCGGCCAGAGATTTGAGCGAAGGAGGCTGCGACTTTAGCTGTTTCGGATTGCTCTCTCTGATTATTCATTTGAAAAAATCGAAGCTACAAACCTACTGAAGATAACTATAAGTTAAGCCTTATCTACAGTATTGCTACATTCAATTCGGCCTGAGTTGTCTCAACCGAGACAAGTAATCGAGTTTACTATCCAAGTTTGCGTGATGGCGACATTGCACGAAGTCCCGATGCCCATCAAAGACTGCCTAGCCGCAAAGGACGATTAGGCGAGACTGATGACGTTGTCGTGCCCAGCGTAGAAACCACTAAAGCGAAGTGTATCGGCTGGGTACTCGAAAAAATCGAGCGCGGCCACGGTCGCGCTTTAGCGGATCATTTATAAGAGATATCAGCGGATTCGTTGAGTACCATCCAGTAGAGATTGAAGCTGTGGAGCATCTCAGTCAGTTCGAGCGGTGTGAAGGGTTTAACCAGATAGGAATTGACCCCCAGATCGTAGGCATGCCTGATGTCACTACTTTCCCGCGACGAGGTTAGGACGATGATCGGCAAGCGTCTGATCTCGGGTTGTTGACGCACCCACGCGAGAACCTCGAGGCCGGATTTGCGGGGCAGCTTCAAATCCAGCAACATGGCCACCGGGAAAGGGTATCTCGCGCGGTCGCCGTAGATGCCTTCGCCGGACAGGTAATTGACGGCGCCTTCTCCGTCACTGACGACCTCGATCGCGTTGGCAACACGGGACTTTTGAAATGCCCGTTTAATCAGCAATACGTCGTTATCGTCATCCTCGGCCAGCAACACCAGTGACTTCATAATTGCACCTCAGCCGGTTTGGGCATTTCGACCCAAAATCGGCTCCCTTCACCAAGTTGAGAAATCAATCCGACCTGCCCGCCCATTCGCTCGACGCCTTTGCGGACGATCGCCAGGCCGATGCCGGTACCGGAATAAGCGGCGTCAAGCCTTTCGAAAATTTGAAAAACGCGATCCTTATGTTTCGGTTCGATGCCGATGCCGTTATCTTCAACCCATATGCGGACCGTGCCCTTCGCCGAAGGTTCCGTCTTCACCCGAACCAGCGATTTCTGGCCAGGGCGGACAAATTTGACCGCATTACCGATGAGATTGGAAAATACCTGACTCAAAGTTCCGGGATGGCCAAGGACCACCGGGAGCGGATCGTCAATGTTAACCTTGGCGCCCTGTCGATCGAGGTCGGCGGCAAGTCCCTCGAGGATTTCATCAACGATCTTGCCCAGATCCACCGCACACGAATCGATTTTGCTCTGCCCGATGCGATTATACCTCAGCAGATCCTGAATCAGGCGGTCGAGCCGGCCGGCACCTTCGGCGATCCTGCGGGCATAATCCTGCCCGGTGGCGTCAAGTTGCGCAGAATAATCCTCCAGCAATGCTTCGGTGAAGCCTTGCATCGTGCGCAGTGGTGCGCGGAGGTCGTGCGACACTGAATAGGAGAACGCCTCGAGGGCGGAATTCACCTCTTTCAGTTCTCTCGTTCGTTCCTCGACTTTCTCTTCCAATTCTACAGCATGCTGGTCAATTTTCTTCCACAGCGATTCCTGCTGGATTAGCACGGCAAGCTGCACGCTAAGCTCGCGGATGTGATCCAGAATTTCCTCAGTAAAAACATCAGCCGTAGCAGCGGCAAGATTGAGACTTCCGATCACTTCGCCACGGACGATCATCTTTGAATGACAAACGAACCTGGAGCCCGCTATTTTGTGGGGACTCAACTCCGGAATGTCACCGAAGCATGACAAATCGACGATGTGCATCGAGCCTTGCTGAAAAGTCGCGGCAAACGGCGTATCCGCAAACGGCAGCCACGAACGTTCGGTGTTTTCAGTAAATTTGCCGTTCGTATAGTCGATCAATTCAATGTATTTGCCCGACTCAAACCAGGGCGAGACCACCGTCATGCGGGAAAAAGCGCCTAAGGAATCCATAAATTCAAGAATCAGTTTTGCGCAAGTATTCGTCGGCTCACGTTCGAGAATCATCCGATCCAACCGATGAATCAGCTCGAGCCGTTTAGTATAGCGACGTTCCGTATCCAGCAGCCGGAGCCGCTCGCGGTTGTCGCGCGCGATCATGGCGGCGCCAACCAACTGCGCGTTCTCGTACACCGGCGAGACCGAGAACGCGACGTCGATCAAATCCCGGCTCCTGTTCACGTGGCGCGTTTCATAATGGACGGTCCGCGGGTTGTGCTTGAGCGCGTTGAGAATCGCAGTTAGCTGGAGGTCGTGATGGGGCGGATCAAGAATCGACATGCTTTTGCCGATCACTTCGTGCTCCGGGTAACCGTAGAGACGCTCGGCGGCGGCATTCCACTTTTCGATCTTCCCATTGAGGTCTCCACGAATGATGGCTTCATTCGAGGAGGCCACGATTCCCCCGAGCTTTTGCAGCTCAAGATCGAGTTCTGATGGACTTCGCATTCCGATCGCTTTCGGAATAACGAGGAACATCAAAACTGCCGCCAGGGATGACAGACCGGCCGCGGTGCCCCGTGCCACCACCGAGAGCGGGCCGAGGAGTGACGGATGCCAGAACGCCCAAACGTCGATAACGCGCACGGTGCCACAGGCAAATAAGGCGCCCATAAGAAACAGAAAAAGCATGGGAAAGGGCAAATCGCGTCGCCGTTTGACGAGGTACGTAAGCATCAGCGAAATCGAAACGTATGCGAGGGCGATAACAGCGTCCGAAAACGCATTGATCCTTGTTATCGGGATACGGTGTGAAAACAGGACAGGATCGATCATCGCAACTCCCCGGCTCCCTGGTGTCGGAACCCCGCCACCATGTTGGAAGCCCTCCGCTTAAGCGCCGAGTTCATTCGCCGTGAGCGTCGTAATCGTGACGAATTTGTTCCCTTGAGGACATTTCAGCACATTATCGTCTAAAATAAGTTCTAAACAGCTTTA
>Ga0207695_10012403_pt1 | contig 10235 bp, 9 predicted proteins | sample KBSC54metaG_FD_184354 | JGI IMG/M metagenome (GOLD analysis project Ga0207695, IMG submission 184354) | Corn rhizosphere microbial communities from Kellogg Biological Station, Michigan, USA - KBS C5-4 metaG (SPAdes) (version 2) | ecosystem: Host-associated > Plants > Roots > Rhizosphere > Soil... | reverse complement strand
TTCCTGCGGTTGCAGTCGAACCCGGGCTGCTCCGGCGAGGTTCAAAGGCGTCAGGCTTCTGTATTTCCTATATGCCCGCGCAGCTACCGCCATGTCCGCCATCAGGATCAGGGTACAAACCGCCACCGAGATTCGCAGCGCCACCGAAGGAACGCGGAGCAGCGCCGGCCGCCACGCCTCGAGCTCACTCCAGGCATCGGCGAGGCACACGATCGCTGCGATGAGAATCAGTATCGAGGCGACGGATTGCTGTGAACCCCCAACCGGATAGGCATATAGAATTTGCAACACGCCGACACAAGCCAATACCATGCGGGAAAAAGTGCTCCCGTCAGGATGAGAGTCTTCGGGGCGGAGTATCACGAACCATAGGAAAGAAGGCGCAAGCGCGAACAGACGAAACTGATAACCGAAAACGCAGGACGATATCGCTGCCAACGAAAAAATCAGTTTCACTACAGCAAGCGCGGCGCCCCTTCTTGGTTTTACGCGGAAATAAATGCCTAATGACAGGCCCAAGAGCGCCACTGGAAAAGCGATGTCGTCGACCGGGGTGGGGGCCGTGTGCTGAGCAAATCTCGTCGCCGGCAAAACGAGCGTCCAATGCACGATCCCTCCGGGTGTAGTGCCATGGGCAAAGACAAATGCCAACATGAGAAGAACCACCGCCCCAAATCCCGCGCTTGCGATCGCCACGTCGCGCCAGGCTAAATTTGCAGGCACACTTGTTCTGGTAATGGCGAGTACTGCCCCGACAATTGAAATCTCTGCGACGAGCCAGAATATGAGAGTCGAGCCGTGAGGTAGGTGCACTCGCATCAGAACAAGTGGAAATGCGACGGCGGCTGAGACAACCGCAACGAAAGTCAATCGCTGCAAGCGGCTGGGTTTGAGTGCTGCAACAGCCGCCATACTCAATCCAAGGAGCAGCATCGCGCCGAGATTCAACTTGGCTAAAAAAGCAGTCGCGCTCAGAGCACCCAACGAGAGTGCGAGGAAAACACGTTTGTCGTCATAGCAAGCTACAAACACCGCCGCCACGAGGAGTAAAATACAGATCTCCTGCGGGTGCGCTGTTTCCGTCCCCATGAAAGCCATGGTCCGAAAGACAAGAAAGTGTGTGAGTGCGGCAACTGTCACAGACCGCGTGATCTTATAGACGATCAAGAAGGCCAGGGCCGTGGTCAATAGCCAGACGAATACCGAAACAAAGCGAACGGAGTCGTGCGAGAGGGGTAGGCCCATAAATCGGTGCATGGTCCACTCGAACAAATAGAATGCCGGTCCATAGATCGCGCCCACCCGATCGTATAGAGGCATCCCGTCGAAGAACCGCTTGAGGGTCATCATCATGGTGCCTTCATCGTCGTAGAAGGCATAATTAGAGAATGCCCGGCTATAGGCGATAATGCCGCACAAGGCGGTCAAGCAGAGTAAGAAAAAAAGGATTTTTTTCGAAACGATTTTAATTGGCAAAACAGGCGCCGAACACTCAAAGTTAGAGTGTTTTGGTATTCATTTCAGGGCCTCAGTATAACACGCGTCCAGATGGCCGGGACTAAGAAACGGGGATCTTACGAAGCCTGTCTATAATGATCTTGTGTCATTAGGGGAGGGTTAGGGATGAAGGCTGTGATTCTCGCCGGCGGGCTGGGAACCCGTATTGCGGAGGAAACCACCACGCGGCCCAAACCGATGGTGGAAGTCGGCGGGATGCCCGTGATTTGGCACATCATGAAGAGCTACTCTCATTACGGCATCCACGAATTCATCATCTGCCTCGGCTATAAGGGTTACATGATAAAGGAGTATTTCGCCAATTATTTCCTTCACACCGCCGACGTAACCTTCAATCTGAAGACCAATGAGATGCACGTACATGAGAAGCACGCCGAGCCCTGGCAGGTAACCCTGGTGGACACGGGACAGCAAACCATGACCGGCGGCCGGGTGCGGCGGGTGCGCCGGTACGTTGAAAATGAAGAATTTTTCTGCCTTACCTACGGGGATGGATTGAGCGACGTCAATGTTACCGACCTGATCCGGTTTCATCGGGATCAGAAAACGCTGGCGACTGTGACGGCCGCGCAGCCGGCGGGGCGTTTCGGGGCCCTCGACCTGGATAGCTCCCGCGTGAAGAAATTTCAGGAAAAACCACCGGGTGATGGCGCGTGGATTAACGGAGGATTTTTTGTCATGTCGCCGAAGGTCATCGATTTGATCGAGGGCGACCATTCCGTTTTAGAGCGCGAGCTGCTGGAAACACTGGCTCGGACTGGTGAGCTTTCCGCTTACCAGCATCGAAGTTTCTGGCAACCTCTTGACACACTGCGGGACAAGATCTATCTCGAGGATCTGTGGACTTCCGGAAAGGCTCCATGGAAAACGTGGTAAGTACTCAATTTTGGAAAGGGAAACGCGTTTTTGTCACGGGCCACACGGGTTTCAAAGGCGCCTGGCTGTGCGTCTGGTTGAAACAGCTTGGTGCCGATCTGACCGGCTATAGTCTTCCCCCTCTTACACCCGGCGTGTTCGCGGACTGCGGCGTTGAAAACGGAATGCGGTCGATTTTCGGCGACATCCGCGATTTTGAAAAACTAAGGGCGGCACTGGTCGATGCGCAGCCGGACGTGGTATTTCATCTGGCCGCTCAGGCGTTGGTTCGGCGCTCCTATAAAGACCCTCTCGAAACATATTCCACCAATGTGATGGGTACCGCGCACGTACTGGAGTCCGTCAGAATGGCCGGATCAGTGCGCGCCGTTGTCAGCGTGACGACCGACAAGTGCTATGAAAATAACGAGTGGGTATGGGGATATCGCGAGTGCGATCCATTAGGCGGGCGCGATCCCTACAGTTCGAGTAAAGCGGCCGCGGAACTGGTGACATCGGCCTATCGTGATTCGTACTTTCCGGTCGCGCGCTACGCCGAACACCGTACCGCCATCGCCACGGCGCGCGCCGGCAACGTGATCGGTGGTGGCGATTGGGCGGAGGACCGGTTGATTCCCGACATCATCCGAGCTCTGCTGGCGGGGCAGCCGGTGCAAATTCGGAATCCACACGCCGTTCGCCCGTGGCAACATGTACTAGACCCGCTCGCAGGATACATTCTGCTGGCCGAACGTCTTTTTTGCGGTGGGTCAGCGTTTGCTTCGGCGTGGAACTTCGGCCCCAGTTTGCAAGATGCGCGGCCGGTTTCGTGGATCGTCGAACGGATCCTGTCGCAGTGGGAAGGTAATGCCGGCTGGATCGCTCAGGAAGGAAATCATCCGCATGAGGCGAAATACCTCAAACTGGATTGCGCCAAGGCATTCGGCGAACTGGGGTGGCACCCGCGTTGGAGGCTGGATGAAGCAATCGATTCGCTAGTTGAGTGGTACCGGGCAAAACAGGAAAGCAAAAATATGAACGAACTCACCATTCGGCAGATTGACGCGTACTCGCGAGCCGCGGACCGCGCTATGCGTCAGGCAATCGGTTAACTTTCCACATGGCCAACGCACATTGCAGGTTTTGCGGCACCCCACCGGCGCATTCGTTCGCGGATCTTGGAATGTCGCCCCTATCGAACTCCTATCTGACAGACGACCAACTTCGCAGCATGGAGCCGTACTACCCGCTCCACGCATTGGTTTGTGAATCGTGCCTGCTGGTTCAGTTGGAGGACTACGGCTCGCCGGAGCAGATTTTCAGCGACTATGCTTATTTCTCATCGTACTCCGACACTTGGCTGAAGCACGCCAGGCAATACGCCCAAATGGTAACCGAGCGATTTTCGCTCTCCTCCGGCAGCAAGGCAATCGAGATCGCCAGCAACGATGGCTATCTACTACGGAACTTCGTCGAGATGCGAATTCCGGTTCTGGGAATCGAACCGGCGCGCAACGTCGCCGAGGTGGCGGAGAAGGCCGGAGTACCCACGCGGGTCGATTTCTTTGGCACGGCGCTGGCTGGCCGCCTGGTTTCCGAAGGACACGCGGCAGATCTGCTGATTGGCAATAACGTCCTGGCGCACGTTCCCGCACTCAATGATTTTGTTCGCGGAATGAAGATCGCCCTGAAACCCACAGGCGTGATCACCCTGGAATTTCCTCACCTGCTGAGACTCATGGAGGGAAATCAATTCGATACTATCTACCACGAGCATTTTTCGTATTTTTCGTTCCTCACCGTAGAAAAGGTTCTGGCCAAACACGGACTGGTGTTATTCGACGTTGAAGAATTGTCCACGCATGGCGGGTCGTTACGAATTTTCGGACGGCACGCGCAGGACGATTCAAAGCCGGTCTCTGCACGCGTGGAGGCATTGCGTTCCTGCGAACGGAACGCCGGTCTGGACAAATTGGAGACGTACGCCACGTTTGCCGAGCAGGTGAAGGAGACCAAGCGAAACCTGCTGTCGCTACTGATCGAAATCAAACGTTCGGGTAGCACCATCGCCGGCTACGGAGCTCCAGCCAAGGGCAACACGCTGCTCAATTATTGCGGCATCGGCCGCGATTTCCTTGATTACACCGTCGACCGCAACCCGCACAAGCAGGCGCACTTTCTCCCCGGGTCTCATATCCCGGTGCTGGCGCCGGAGAAAATCAGGGAAACCCGTCCGGATTACGTATTCGTTCTGCCATGGAATCTGGCCGGCGAGATTATGGAGCAGTTGGCCTTTATTCGTGATTGGGGCGGCCGGTTTGTCGTTCCTATCCCGAAGCCGGAGGTTCGCTCTTGAAGTTCATTGAGACTCCGCTACCTGGAGCATTTCTGATCGAGCCCGTGCGGCTTGAGGATGAGCGGGGTTTCTTCGCCCGCACCTTCTGTCAGCGTGAGTTTGAAGAGCATGGTTTGAATCCGCGTATTTGCCAGTGCAATATTTCGTACAACCGTTCTGAAGGCGCGCTACGTGGTCTCCATTATCAGAAGCCGCCCGACCCGGAGGCCAAGCTGGTAAAGTGCATTCGCGGAGCGATCTATGACGTGATTGTCGACTTGCGCCCCGGATCACCGTCGTTTGCCAAGTGGTACGCGGCCGAGTTGTCCGGCGATAATCGCACGATGCTTTACGTTCCGGAGGGATTCGCGCATGGATTCCAGACCCTGACCGGTGACGCCGAGGTCTTGTATCAAATGTCCGAGTTCTATAAACCTGAAGCCACTGGCGGAATTCGGTGGGATGACCCGAGGCTCGGGATCGTCTGGCCGCGCAGTGAGCCGATTCTTTCGGCGCGAGACCGTGCGCTGCCGCTTCTAGACGAGGTCTTTGCCGTCCGGTAAAGCCATGGAACCCGAAGTCACAGTTCTCATTCCGGTCCGCAACGGTGAGAATTACATCGCTCAGGCGATCGAATCGGTTCTTGAGCAGACTTTCACTCACTGGACGCTGGTCGTTCGCGATAACCGTTCCAAAGACGGCACACGGGACGTGGTGGCACGCTATTTGTCCGACCCGCGAATCAGGTTGATCGACGGGGATTCCGACTTGAGTATGGCGGGCAATTTTAACAGGTGCCTTGACGCGGTTCGCACCAAATACTACATGATCCTCTGCCATGACGATTACTTCTACTCACCTTGCGCTATTGAAACCGCCTATGAAGTGCTGGAAGCGCATCCATCGGTACCTTCGGTTTATACCGATTTGATGTACGTAGACGCCAAACGCGTCCCGATCACTACTCGCCGGTTTCGCCGCTCGGGACTGATCGATTGCGTTACTGTCCTCCGTGGTTCGATCCTTAATATGCGGAACATGTTTGGGATCTCGTTGTTGTCTCGAACGTCTGCACTCGGCAACCTTCGCTACGACGAGACCTTGCCTTACATCATCGATATCGACCTTTCGGCGAGAATCGCCAAGGACAAACAGGTTTATCACATTCCGGAGATGCTGCTGGCCAACCGCTACCACGCCGACAACCAGACGCATCGTCTTCAGGGCGGCATCTTCGCGCAACTTACGACACTTGCGGAAAGGCAAAGGGTACCTCTCAGCAAGTTGGATCGGGTACGGATGAAGGTATCGGCCAGCTATACGAGCGCTGCCAGACAAGCCTTCCTGATTTATGCCCGCGGCCTCGCTTCGGCCCGCTCTTTTGGATCCAAGCCGAGGTCCGACAGTGCCAACAACGGGCACGCTTAAGATCTGCTACAGCGCCACTTCCAGGCGTCGAGAACCATCTTCTTTATGTCAATATATTCCGCCTTCCAGTCGAGAATGCGGCCAGCCAGTTCGGCGTTGGCGACCAACTCGGGGCAATCGCCCGGCCGCCGTGCTCCGAACCTCGCGGGTACTTGGCGACCCGTGACTTCTTCGACCGCTCGAATTACTTCGCGGACCGAAACTCCTACACCCGTGCCAAGGTTCATGTACTTCGTGGAGCCGTCGGCAATCAGATAATCAACCGCCAATCCGTGGGCTCGGGCGAGATCCGATACGTGGACGTAATCTCGGATGCATGTGCCATCCGGTGTGGGATAGTCGGTGCCGAAGATTTCGAGTTCCCTGCCAGAATCGGCAGCGGCTAACGCGAGAGGCACAAGATGAGGTTCCGGGTCGTGGCATTCGCCTGTGTGCCCTTCCGGATCGGCTCCGCACGCGTTGAAGTACCGTAAAGTGACAGATCTGACACCATAGGCGTTTGCGTAGGCGTGTATGATCTTTTCTACCATCAACTTACTCAGGCCATATGGGCTCACGGGGTTTTGAGAGGCGCTCTCCAGGATGGGCAGGTTCTCCGGCGTTCCGTAAGTAGTGCAAGAGCTCGAGAACACAATTTTGTGCACGCCCTCGGCTAACATCGCATTCAAAAGGCTAATGGAGCCGGTAATGTTGTTATCGAAATAGATCGACGGATTAATAACTGACTCGCCAACATAAGCGAGGGCAGCAAAATGCAGCACTACTTCTGGCCGGTATGTTTGGAGCACCTGCTGTATTCGTTCTTGATCGCGCACGTCCCCGATCTCGAGCGGTCCCCATTGCACGGCCCAGGCGTGACCTCGACTGAGATTATCGAAGCTGATCGGCACGATGCCCCGGCCTGCCAAGTACTTGCAAGCATGGCTGCCGATATAACCTGCACCACCTGTTACCAAGACGTTCATAGAGCGATCTTCGTGTTCTCCGGATCTAAGCCGAGCCGGCGGAAAGAGAGTCGACACTGCGGACGTGCGTCACAGGGGTGACCCCGGACCCGATACGCTCCCTAACAATGTAGTTTGGGCGACCCTTAACCTCCTCAAAAATGCGTTCCAAATATTCGCCGATGATGCCAAGTGAGAGCAATTGTATTCCTCCGAGGAATAGGATGGACATTACTGTCGTTGCATAACCCGGCACCAGACCGAGCCCTATACGCGTGAAGAATTCTTTAAAAATGAGCCGGCTGAACGTGAATATGATTCCGATAAGCGAAAGCAACGAGATCCACAATCCAAGATGGCTCGCCAGACGCAACGGTACCGCAGAAAATGAGAAGACTCCATCTTTGGCGAGTTTCAACAGCGACGAAAACGTGTATTTTGGTTCCCCAGCCGCCCGCTCGGAGCGTTCGTATGCAAGGCCTATCTGCCGATAGCCAGACCACGCCCGTAATCCTCTGACGAACCGCCTCTTCTCTGGTAGCGCTGTTATGGTATTAACGACGCGCCGATCCATTACGCAAAAATCACCAGAGTCCAAAGGCATGGGAAATGGCACCATTGCGGCGAGGAGACGGTAAAAAGCCCAGTAGCCCGTGCGCTTTAAAATCCCCTCTTTGCGCTTGTGCCGTATGGCGTAGATTACCTCGTATCCTTCCGACCACTTTTCCAGAAAGCGGTTAACTTCCTCCGGAGGGTCTTGTAGATCGGCGTCCATAATCACGACTACATCGCCGTCCGCATAATCAAGACCGGCCGACACAGCAGCCTGATGGCCGAAGTTGCGCGAGAAGCAAAGCGTCCGCCACCGTGGGTCCTTATCGTGTTGATGCCTCAAAAGCGCGAGCGTTCCATCGCGAGAACCGTCATCAATACACAATACGTTCCACGCGTACGGCCAGCTATCGGCGGCAGCAGTGACCCGGCGGAAAAGTTCGGGCAGCACCGCCTCCTCGTTATAACAGGGAATCACAATTGTGACGCACTTTGCCATATCGTCAGTGGCGAGTTTGGGTAGTTTACCGATTTTGGTCAATCAACGTCGCCGCTCGGGAGCGACTGCAAACGAGCATTACTCACAAGTATACAGTCGCTGCTCACGGTGGTTGGCTGAACCGAGGGTATCAGGATCGTTCAGCCTCTTTATCGGTTCCGAAGCAGGTGAAGCCCGTTCGCTAGACTTAAAGACAATGCGTTGCTTTGTGACAGGAGGAGGAGGGTTCATCGGCTCGCGCGCCGCAAGGCAAATGGTGGCTGAGGGCTGGGACGTCGCCATTCTGGCTTTTCCCGGAGAATCGTTGTGGCGGATCGACGACATTCGGAGCCGTCTACAGGTATTGGAGGCGGAGCTATCGCAGGTCGAGGTCATCGCCGATTTTCTGTCTTCGTGGCGTCCCGAGACATGCTTACATACGGCCTGGTATGCGGAACCCGGCAAGTATCTCGAAGCAGCAACGAATGTCGACTGTATGAAGGAGAGCCTCTCGCTGTTAGAGAATCTCATCGCGTCTGGCTGCAAGAACGCCGTGATGCTGGGAAGCTGCGCCGAGTACGACAGCGATCCTGGCTTTCTGAAAGAGGACGGCCCCGTACGTCCGGCTACGCTTTATGCGGCCGCGAAACTGGCTACCAGCCTTGTGGCCGGAAAACTTGCCGCGCGCGGGGGGGTGAAGTTGTCGTGGGCGCGGATGTTTTATCTTTTCGGACCGGACGAAGATCCGCGGCGGATGGTTCCAGCGGTGATCAATGCCTTGCTGGAACACCGCGAGTTCCAGGCAACGGAGGGCGGCCAAATCCGCGACTACTTGCATGTGGACGACGCAGCGTCCGCGCTCATCGCCTTGCTCCGCGAAGGTGCTTCGGGCGTGTTCAATGTGTGCTCCGGAGAGCCGGTGACGGTGCGCCGCATCATGCAGATGATCGGTGAGGAAATCGGGTGTCCCGAGTTGATTCACTTCGGTGCGATACCATACCGTAATTGGGAGCCGCCGTTCATCTGCGGCGATTCTTCGCGGCTACGGCGTTTGGGGTGGGCTCCGCGGCTGGAGTTACGCGATTCGATACATTTGACTATCGAACATTGGCGCTCGAAGTTGAGCGGGAAAATCTAGCTCGCAAAGGGCCGGACGCGGGCATCGACATTCGGAAGTAACAGTCCCGTCCTCCGTGACCCAGGCTCTGTTTTGCGGGCTGTTACTTTAAAGTTTAGGAAATCATGATTATCACCATAGATACAAGTGCCAGGACCCTAGTTGTCGAGCGAAACGGGGACAGTATCCAGACGCCGCTGTACTCGAAGGAAGCCTTTGAGCTGATCAGCCAAGAATGGGTTCGCCTTGGCTGGAACCAGAAGTATCCTTACACTTTCAGTTGGCTTGGGCGGCCGATCATTCAGCTTCCCGAGGATCTTATTCGTATTCAGGAAGTGATCTACCGCCTGAAGCCGGACGTCGTGATTGAGACTGGGGTTGCGCACGGCGGAACGCTTATTTTCTACGCGAGCTTGTGCAAGGCGATGGGGCATGGACGCGTGATCGGCATCGACATCGAGATCCGTCCGCACAACCGTGCCGCCATTGAGAGCCACATTCTCTCTTCCTATATCACCCTGGTTACCGGGGATGCAATCGCCGCCGAGACAGTTGCTCACGTGCACTCGCTGGTTCGGCCGGACGAGCGGGCGCTAGTGATCCTCGACTCCTGCCATACCAAGAGTCATGTGCTTGGCGAACTGAATGCCTATCATGATCTGGTGAATCCTGGCTCGTACATCGTGGCTACCGACGGCGTCATGCAGTTTGTCGCCGACGTGCCGCGTGCGGGCGCGAACTGGGATTGGGATCATCCGTCCGCGGCTGCCTCGGAGTTCGCCGCAGCGCATCCGGAATTCCTACTCGAGCAGCCTGCCTGGCCATTTAACGAGAGCGAACTGTCGGAAAACGTAACGCACTGGCCGGGCGCATGGCTACGGCGTATTTGATCGCTTACTGCTTGATTGCATCACTTGTCCGAGGGCGTCTTCCCTGACCATGGCCGTCAACTTCTCGTCCAATTTGCGCTGTTTTGAAAAAAGCACCAGAATGAGGAACGCAAGGCCG
>Ga0207695_10012399_pt1 | contig 10236 bp, 8 predicted proteins | sample KBSC54metaG_FD_184354 | JGI IMG/M metagenome (GOLD analysis project Ga0207695, IMG submission 184354) | Corn rhizosphere microbial communities from Kellogg Biological Station, Michigan, USA - KBS C5-4 metaG (SPAdes) (version 2) | ecosystem: Host-associated > Plants > Roots > Rhizosphere > Soil... | reverse complement strand
CATACTGTCCGCGAACCGTGTCTGCCGGGTGGATGGCCGTGATCGCCTTCCAGACCTTAACCTTTTCCGCGCGCACGGCTGCCGCCTCGAACGAAACAGGCGGCTCCATCGCAACGAAGCTCAACAGCTCCATCACGTGGTTCTGCACGACATCTCGCAGCGCGCCCGCAGTCTCGTAGAAAGGCCCGCGGCCTTCGATGCCGATCGACTCAGCGGCGGTAATCTCCACGTGATCGATGTAGTTCCGGTTCCACGAGTTCTCGAAGATGCCGTTGGCAAAGCGGAAGACCAGGATGTTCTGCACGGTCTCCTTGCCCAGGTAGTGGTCGATGCGGAAGATCTGGTCTTCGCTGAAGACCTTGTTGACCTCGTCATTCAACGCGCGCGCCGAGTCGAGATCGTGGCCGAAGGGCTTTTCGATAATGACGCGCACCCACGGCGTGCGGCCATCGGTCGGCTCGCACGGCTTCGACATGCCATGCTGGCCGAGGAAGTTGATGATGTCGGAAAAATACTCAGGCGCGGTGGCGAGGTAGAAGAGGCGATTGCCGCAGGTGCCGGCCTCGTCGTCGATGCTGGCAAGCAATTGATTGAGCGCGTCGTACCCGGCGGAATCGTCGAAGTTCATCGCGTGGTACTGAATCCTGCCGACGAACGGCGCGAGCTTGGGATCGTTGGCATCGACGCCGCCACCGGCGAGGATACCCTCCTTCATGTCTCCGGCGAAGCTGTCCTGCAGCGGACGACGCGCGACGCCGACAACGGAGATTTTGTCGGGCAGCAGGCCAGCCTGCTCCAGATGATAGAGCGCAGGCAGCAGCTTGCGCTTGGTCAGGTCGCCCGACGCGCCGAAGATGACGACCACGCAGGGGTCGGGGGTGCGCTCCGGCTGCAGCGCGGCGGGGGTTGCGACTGGCGTGACGTGGAGTTCTTCAGTGGTTGGCATACCGTTACCTCTCGTGCTTTCGTTCTTGCCCGGTGTGGCCGGGCTTGTTGTTAGCTGTCCAGCTTTTTGACATCGTGGCCGCCGAAGGCCCCGCGCATGATCGAGATCATGCGATCGGTAAAGTTGTTCTCCTCACGCGAGCGCAGGCGGCGGATCAGCGACTCCGTAATGACCGGCGCGGAGATGTTCAGGTCGATGGCCTCGGTGACGGTCCAGCGGCCTTCGCCCGAGTCCGGCACCCACGCCTCAAGTCCTTCAAGCGTCGGGTTTTTATCGAGCGCGCCCGCCGTCAGGTCGAGCAGCCACGAGCGCACCACCGAGCCGTACTGCCAGATGTGCGCTATCTGCGTGAGGTCGAGGTCGAGCGGAGTCTTGGCCTTGAGGATCGAGAAGCCTTCCGCGTAAGCCTGCATCATGCCGTACTCGATGCCGTTGTGCACCATCTTGACGAAGTGGCCCGCGCCGGAAGGGCCAACGTGCCCCCAGCCCTTGTCTTTGCCGGGCGCCAGCGTCTCCCAGATGGGATTGAGACGATCAACCGCCTCGCTATCGCCGCCAATCATCAGGCTGTAGCCTTCCTTCAGTCCCCACACGCCGCCGGAGGTGCCACAGTCAACAAAGTGGAAGCCCTTGGCGGTCTCGGCCGCGTGGCGGCGCTGCGTGTCCTTGTAGTTCGAGTTGCCGCCGTCGATGAAGGTGTCGCCCTTTTGCATCAGCGGTTCGAGGTTGGCGATGGTCTGGTCCACAGGGTCGCCCGAGGGGACCATGATCCAGATGGCGCGCGGCGCGGCGAGGTTCTTCACCAGGTCAGCCAGCGAGTTCACGCCGAGCGAGCCGCTCGCGGTCAGCCTCGCGGTCGCGTCCTTGTTGAAGTCGAAGCCGACGACCTTGTGCCCGGCGAGGCGCAGACGCTCCGCCATATTGAAACCCATCTTGCCAAGTCCAATGATTCCCAGTTCCATGATGGTCCTCCCTTTTCCGATACTAAGTTTCGATGCTAAACGGCGATGCCGAATTGAGTGAGTGAGTCGCGCAGTTGCGCGGGCGATTCAAAGTGGATGGCGTTCATGCCGAAGGCGCGTGCCGCTTCGCAGTTCTCCGGCTTGTCGTCGATAAACAGCGAAGTCTCGGGCGCAAAGCCGGAGATGTCGAGCGCGGCGCGGTAGATCTCCGCGAGCGGCTTCATCTCGTGAACATAGCCCGAGCAGATGAAGTAGTCGAAAAACCGGCGGAGATGAAACGCATCGATGCGATGCCGGTTCAGCTCCTTCGACTCGTTGTTGAGCGTGGCCAGCCGGTATTTGCCCGTGCGCCTGAGCGCGGCAACAAAGTCGAAGCATTCCTGATGCAGCATCCGGCTCTCCGCGCAGACGAGCTTCCAGAGATGGTCAAAGGTGAGGCCGAGCTTTGGGTTCGTCTCAATCACGGTGCGCTCGAAGAAGTCTTGTGCAGAAATGAGCCCGCGCTCCCAGAAGAAGTTCACCTCGTCGTGAACGGCCTCGTAGGCGGCGAGATCGACGCCAAGCGAGGTGAGCACCTCGGCCCTCTGGTTGATGTCCCATCCGTTGGTCAGCAGCACCCCGCCCACGTCCCAGAAGATGGTCTTGATCTCCTTAATCTCCCTGGCGAGACTCACTCGCCCTCCGGAAAGTCCGCGCCGACGGTCGTGGTCTCCCATGCGGCAATCTCTTTTTGCCAGTTGTCCAGCTTCGCGCGAAGACGCTGGAGCGCGACGGCGCCCAGCAGCAGACGCAGCGGAGGATTCGGCGATTCGACGACCTGCATCATCGCGTGGACGGCGCGCACCGGGTCGCCCTTCTGCTTGCCGTGCTGCGTACCGAGGTAGTGGCGCGCGTTGCTGGCGGTGCCTTCATAGTCCGCGATGCGTTGCGCGGCCTCCACCCCGGAGCGGCCGAGAAAGTCTGTGCGGAACGGACCCGGCTCGATAATCGTAACGCGGATGCCAAGCGGTGCGACCTCGGCGGCGAGAGCTTCCGAGATGCCTTCGATGGCAAACTTGGTGGACTGATAGAGTCCCCAACCGGGCCCGGCAGTGACTCCGCCGATGGACGAGAGATTGAGAATGTGGCCGCTCTTCTGGCGGCGCAGGTGCGGCAGAAACGCGCGGGTCACACGCAGTAGCCCGAAGAGATTCGTCTCGAACATCGGCATGAACTCCGCCTCGGAGACCTCTTCGATGGCCCCCGCGACGCCGTAGCCCGCATTGTTGACCAGCACATCGACCCGGCCAAACCGCTCCAGCGAAGCAGCGACAGCGGCCTCAATCTGCGCGGCGTTGTTAACGTCGAGCGGCAGGGCCAGCGCGCGGTCCGGGTACTTCTGCTCAAGATCGGCGACCTGCTCGACTTTGCGAGCGGTAGCAACGACACTGCCGCCGGACTTGAGGACCTCTTCGGCCAGCACGCGGCCAAAGCCGGTGGAGCTGCCGGTAATGAACCAGACGCGATTGGAGCGATTTTCAGTCATAGGTCTTGGATGCAACAAACCGGAATATCGACGCGGATGCGATGGAGCAGCGGCAATCGGTCTAAAAGCGCATGGGCGAAGCCGAAGCCTCGCCCATGCCTGGGTCTACTTCTGAACCAGCTCCGGCTGCTCTTTGCCAACCAGCGCCTTTGCCTGCTCGACCACGTGCGCCACGCTGATGCCTAGCTTCTCCATTGCAATCGGGCCGGGGGCCGACGCGCCGAAGCGGTCCACGCCGATCACGCCTCCGTTGTGGCCAATGTACTTGTACCAGCCAAGCGTCGCTCCCGCTTCGACGGCCAGCTTCGGCGTCGTCTCCGGGAAGAGCTTGTCCTTGTACGCCTGGTCCTGCTCGTCGAAGAGCTTGAAGCTGGGCATCGAGACAACCGTTGCGTTGATGCCCTCGGCCTTCAGCTCCGCCGCGGCCTTGAGGATCAGCGAGACCTCGGAGCCGGTAGCGATGAGGATGATGTCCTTGCCGGAAGCATCGAGCGCATACGCGCCGCGCTTCACGCCTTCGGCCACGTTGTACTTCGCCGTGTCGAGCACGGGCAGGTCCTGCCGCGACAGCGCCATGAAGCTCGGGCTCTTGCGCTCCAGAGCAAGCTGCCAGCAGGCCGCCGTCTCGTTCGCGTCCGCCGGGCGGAAGTCGGTGAGGTGCGGAATCAGCCGCAGGCTCATCAGATGCTCGACCGGCTGGTGCGTCGGGCCGTCTTCGCCAAGTCCAATCGAGTCGTGCGTGAAGACGAACAGCGAATGCACGCCCATCAACGCAGCCATGCGGATGGCCGAGCGCGCATAGTCCGAGAACACAAAGAACGTCGAGCCGAATGGAATCAGCCCGCCGTGCGCCGCCATGCCGTTGACCATCGCGCACATGCCGAACTCACGCACGCCGAAGAAGACATTGCGCCCCTTGGGATCGACGTGAAAGCTGGGCGAGTCCTTAAAGATCGTCTTCGTCGAAGCGGTCAGGTCGGCCGCGCCGCCGAACAACTCCGGCACCACACCCGCGATGGCGTTCATCACCGTCTGGCCTGCATTCCTGGTGGCGATGGGTTTTTCAGTCGGGAACACAGGAATCTTCTTCTCCCACCCATCGGCCAGCTTCGCGGAAATGACACGCTCAAACTCCGCCGCAGGCTCGGGATACGCCTTCTTGTACTCGGCAAAGTCCGCGTTCCACTCCTCGTGCTCCTTCTTGCCGCGCGGCTTGATCGTGCCCCAGTTCACGGCCGCCTCTTCGGGCACGTAGAAGGTCTTGTCCTCGGGCCAGCCGAGGTTCTTCTTCGTCGCCTTCACGGCATCCACGCCCAGAGCTTCGCCATGCACCTTGCTGGTGCCGGCCTTCGGGCTGCCGTAGCCGATCACCGTGCGCACCCGAATCAGCGAGGGCCGCGTCGTCTCCGCCTGCGCCGCGCGAATCGCCGCCTCAATCGCCACCAGGTCGTTGCCATCGTGGACCATCTGCACGTGCCAGTTGTACGCCTCAAAGCGCAGCGTCACGTCTTCGGTGTAGCTCAACTCCGTCGGGCCGTCGAGCGAGATCAGGTTGTCGTCATAAAGCACAATCAGCTTGCCCAGACCAAGCGTTCCGGCCAGCGAAGCCGTCTCGTGCGAGATGCCTTCCATCAGGTCGCCGTCGCCGCACAGCACATACGTGAAGTGGTCAATGACCTTGTGCGCATCGCGGTTATACACCGCGGCCAGATGCTTCTCCGCCGTCGCGATGCCGACGGCCATGCCGAAGCCCTGCCCCAGCGGGCCGGTCGTCACTTCAACGCCGGGAGCCTCGCCATACTCCGGATGGCCGGGCGTGTGCGAGCCGTACTGGCGAAACTGCTCAAGCTGCGACATCGGCAGCCCGTACCCCGAGAGGTGCAGCGCGCCATAAAGCAGCGCCGAAGCGTGGCCGTTCGAGAGCACAAAGCGGTCGCGGTTGATCCACTTCGGGTCGGCAGGGTCGTGCCGCATGAACTTGTGGTAGAGCAGGTACGCTATGGGCGCGCAGCCCAGGGGCGCGCCGGGGTGGCCGGAGTTGGCCTTCTGCACCGCATCGACGGCAAGGAAGCGAAGGGCGTTGATCGAAAGCTGGTCGAGGGCGTGCTGCTTGTCTGCTGCTTGCTGGTCGCTCATTTTTTCCTTTTTCTGCATGACCGAGGGCGCGGCGCGTGGAGGCAACGGCCCGGGGAATGTGTGGATTTGGCCTGTCTCTCCCAGTGTACAAGCGGTGCGCCGGTGGACGCACCTCTTCATCGGCCGGAGGACGAGGGCTGAGAAACGTTGGGAGCTATGGAGACTTCGATATTTCTGCCGAGCCAGCGGTCTTCACTCTGGCCAGGCCAGCAAAGCGTAAAGACGAGAGAGCCGGTCTGCCGCTGGGGGACAGAGAGGTTGGCGACAAAGCCAGGGTGGCCGATTGTGTGCGAGTCGGCGTTGAGCGTCGTGGCCCAGTTATCCATAGAATAAACGACCCGGAAGCGGTCTGGGTCCACAATGCGCAGGGTGTAGCCCGCGGCGATGGTCGAAACAGGGCGACTCAGTTGGAAGATTTCGACGTGGTTTTTGAATGTCCGCTTGCCCTCGGACACGGCGTAGCGGTCAGCTACGACAGAGATGCGATCAACCACCTGCCCTTCGACCGCCGAGCAGAGCAGCTTCAGATACTCCGAGTGCGCCCAGACCAGCGGCTGTGCGGAACCAGCCGACCGGCCCAGATACATCCTCGCCGAGGGCAGGTCGTTGTAATCCCACACCTGTTCGGGCAACATCCCACCGGTCGAGCTGAACCGCTCCATCGCCGTGATGTACTGCTTATAAGAATTGCCCGCTGCCAGTTCATAGTGTGCGCGCTCGCCGGTCAACAGCGGCCAGGCGCGGCCCTCGCCCCACCCATCGTAAGGGGAGCCGTCTTTCTTCTGGCCGTAGCCGTCGTGGTTGTATCGCCGCCAGGTGACGCCGTAGGGTGTATTGATCTTCAGCACGCGGTCTACCACCTTCAGCGAATCGACGATGAGCGGGTCGTCGGCGCGGCGGACACCATAACGCACAAGCTCCAGAAATCCGGCGTCGATGACCTCCCTCGCCTCGAAGACACTGCGCTCATCCGGCTCGCGGTTGGCCAGCACCAGACTGCCCACGGGAATCTGGTCGTTGTGGAACGGCTCGCCCGGCGCAGGCGGACGGATACGCATGTAGTGGCGCTTCACGTCCGGATGCAGCACGCCTTCGTTGGTCGTGGTCCACTCGTCCAGGTGAGACTCAATCCAGTCCGCGTAAGACTCCAGAAACTCGGCAAGCTCCTCGGATCCCCGCACGCGCATAATGTCGGCAGCACAGATCAGCCCGGAGATAACGGCAGCCAGCGTCGAGGGCGAGTAGCCCGCGGCCTCCTCCCATCGCTCCTGCTGCGTGACGGGAGCGTAGCGCACCAGAAACGACGCGGCCCGTTCCACAAACGGAAAGATGTCGAAGTTGCCCAGCGCGTCGTGCTTCCACAGCCGCCAGGCCAGCATGATGGGAAACGCAACCTCGTCAAGCTGGATGCCGCACCAGTACGGTGTGCCGTCGATCCAGAAGTTCTGCGCGAAGCTGCCGTCGGGCCGCTGCGTACAGGCCAGATACACCAGCGCGCGCAGTGCCGTGCTGGCGCGTCCGGCGTGCATCACGGGGTCGTTGCGTCCGCAGGCCAGCAGTGCGCTCGCCGTCTGGATCATGTCGCGCGTCCACACCAGGTGATACCCGCCAAGGTCCGAGTCGCCCTTGGACGCGCCCCACGGGATCGACGCCGAAGCGATGAACGCGCCCGAGTAGGTCTTGTCCTCGTGCGTCAGCAGGATGTTGTGGCTCACGCGCGCCAGCTTGCCGCGGTCCGTCGAGGCGGAGCCCAGATGATCCACCGGCGCGGTGCGGTGCCACTGCTCGATGAAGCGGTCGCGGTGCAGCCCATAGGACGTGGCCAGGCTCTGCATCATCTGCGCAATGGCTGCGTGGTGGCCGTCTCCGAATGCGATGGCGACGGTGAACTCGCGGCAGCGGGCAATGTCGATCTCGCCGATAACGGCGATGTTGCCATTGAGCGCCTGGCCGAACTGCCACGTCATCGCCATCTTCTGCGACAGGTTCTGGTAGCCGTCGCTGGTGCCGACGTATCCGCAGGACGAGCGCACAAAGCCGCAGTCCGCACCCATCGCCAGCGAGACGCCGTCCTTCCACGCCAACAGGCATCGCTTGCCCGAAACGTCGATCGAGCGCGCCGAGTTCCCCGCGCCGCCGACGTTCAGGTGCGGGGCCAGCAGCGCATAGCACTTCAACCGCGAGACAACCGACTCTTCCCCATTGATCTTCACGTTCATCATCACGACCGGATGGTGCGGGTCGGCGATGAACTCCTTCGTCACCGTATAAAGTCCCTGGAGATCGCTGGCCGTAACGCGCACCGCCGGGGTGCTCGGATCGATGTACTGAAAGTCGTAGCTGAAGTCGCGCTTCTCTTCGTGAAAGAACGTCTCGCCGTCCGTGAAGAGCAGCTCCATGTCGCGCGTCTGCGGGCGGTCGATCGTGGGGTAATAAATCTCGTTCAGAATGCCGTGCGAGAGCGTGAACCAGACACGGCTCGATGCGGCATAGGCAGTCGAAACCGCATCCTTCTCGCTCGATGTCCAGCGCGGTTCTAATCCGGGAGCGCCGAAGGCAGGACCATCATCGTCGAGCCAACGGTAGGCGGGTGCGGAGTCACTCATAGATTGTTCTTCGACCTCAAGGCGGCGGGCTACATTTAAGGCTCTATCTTGAGTGGATGTCAATGGAGCGGGCTTGGTTGCGTGCGCGTGCGCTATGATTTTGAAGACGCTTGCGAAGACATTCGTGAAGACACTTGCATCGCGCCAGCCGCCGATGGCATCTCACACTAGTGATGCGCCCGGCATAACACCGGCGCGCCAACCATTCAGCACAACGACAGGAGAACGACCGTGGCCTACGAACTACCGCCTTTGCCCTACGACTATGCGGCGCTTGAGCCTCACATCGACGAAGCGACCATGAAGCTGCACCACGACAAGCACCATCAGGCATACGTCACCAACCTGAACGGCGCCGTCGAAAAGCACCCCGATCTGGGCAAAAAATCCGCCGAGGAGCTGCTGAAAGACCTGGCAGGCGTCCCCGAGGACGTGCGCACCACCGTCCGCAACAACGGCGGCGGCCACGTCAACCACACCATGTTCTGGCAGATTATGAAGCCCAAGGGCGGCGGCGATCCCTCCGGCGACATCGCCCAGCAGATCAAGGCCGACTTCGGCTCGTTTGAAGACCTGAAGAAGCAGTTCAACGAAGCCACGGCCAAACAGTTCGGCTCCGGCTGGGGCTGGATCATCTTCGTCGGCGGCAAGCTGAAGGTCGTCACCACGCCCAACCAGGACAACCCGCTCTCGCAGGGCCACTACCCCATCCTCGGCAACGACGTCTGGGAGCACGCCTACTACCTCAAATACCAGAACAAACGCGCCGACTACCTCGCCGCCTGGTGGAACACCGTCAACTGGGACGAAGTCAACAAACGCTTCGCCACGGCCAAATCCCACAAGTAACCCTCAACAATTCCGCACACGCAAAAGAGGGCTGCGCAAGCAGCCTTTTTTGCATTTCCATTCCACAGCGACCTTTCGCATTTCCATTCCGCGGCGACCTTTCGCATTTCCATTCCGCAGCCTTCTTTGCATTTCCATTCCGCAGCGACCTTTCGCATTTCCATTCCGCAGCGAAGCGGAGGAATCCGCTTTTCCTCGAACTGCCACAAACGCACGGGTGCCCCATCCATCGCGCTCTTTGCGATGGGTGGGAAAGTACACTGCCCAACCAACCCACATTTCCATTCCGCAGCAATCTTTTGCATTTCCATTCCATAGCCTTCTTTGCATTTCCATTCCGCAGCGAAGCGGAGGAATCCGCTTTTGCGCCCTTGGTGGAAGCGCAGAGCGTCAGAAACTATGTGAGAACGTGCTGGATCGCAAACAAAAGCGCCAAAGGCGCGCCCCATACCAGCATGGGGCGAAGCCCCATGAATCGTTCATCCCGTAAGAACCGAGGGCTGAAGGCCCGCCCCATCAGGTGCCGGAGAGCAGATTGGACGGTCACTCAGCGGGGCAAAAGGCACAGTCCTCTCTGTCGACACCGTGTTTGCAAAGTGGCCAAAGACGATTGAATTCGCTCACTGCGACGTTGTAATCCTCCTCGCTCCAGGCCTTGCGCCCCGCAGATCGCATGGCCCGATTTGCAGCGTCTTGACTTGCGGCATAGGCGAGTTGGCGGGTCAGCTTTATGCCGGGCATGTCAGCTATTCGCTTTCGAGATCGAGGGTGAGATTTGTGGCCGCAGTCTCCCGATGTCGCGGAGCAGCCTTGAAGGTGACATCGCGGACGTGGAGGGGGCGTTCGAGGCGTTGGGTGCCATCGAGCAGGCCCTTAATGGTGAGCAGTTGGACGCGGGGATATTTGCTGCCATCGGAGGAGGTGTAGAAACCGGCCTCGGCAGCCTCTTTGTGCATGGGTTTCGTTGGTTCGGCGAACGAGATATAGACACCAATCTCGGCGTCTTCGCGGTCGAGGACGCCGCGCAGATCGCGTAACTCAGAGACACCTATGCTCCGTCCGCCTTTGACAGAGAAGATAATTTGTCGCGGGTAGTGGCTGTCTTTCAAACTGCAATTCCGACAAGCACCAATGGAACGCCTGGAACTCCACGGCCTTCCCGAATTAGGTTGTAGAGTTCTCCCTCGTAATAGGCAACGCCGCTTGACATAT
>Ga0207695_10012398_pt1 | contig 10237 bp, 10 predicted proteins | sample KBSC54metaG_FD_184354 | JGI IMG/M metagenome (GOLD analysis project Ga0207695, IMG submission 184354) | Corn rhizosphere microbial communities from Kellogg Biological Station, Michigan, USA - KBS C5-4 metaG (SPAdes) (version 2) | ecosystem: Host-associated > Plants > Roots > Rhizosphere > Soil... | reverse complement strand
CGTGTACCTCTCCGGTTCGGAGCGAATGATCGCTGCGCGGATCGCTGGCCGGCACGGTCACTTCATGCCGGTGAGCCTGCTGCCGAGTCAGTTCGCTGATCTGGAAGAGCCCGGTCCGGATGAACCGGCGATTCGCGTGGACATCGGCCCGGCGCCGGAGATCATTGTCGAACACATCCTCGACAGACTTCATCTCGGCGGATGAAAGAGAGCGCACCGCCATCAGCGAACACGGCGGAAACTCCGCCCGCTCGCCCCGCGTTCATTGCGCATGGCTACCGGCGTGATCCACCCTGACACCTCCATCGGTCCGGTCGCGCTCACCGTGTCCGATCTCGATCGCTCCATTGCGTTCTATCGGGACAGCCTCGGGATGCAGCTTCACCGCCGCGACGGCAACACGGCCTGGCTGGGCGACGGCACGACCGATCTCCTCGAGCTCACGGGCGTACCGGCGGCGAGACGGATGCGCGGGACCACGGGCCTCTATCACTTCGCCATCCTCGTCCCCACACGCGCGGATCTCGCGCGCGTGCTCGCGCATCTCGTCGCGACGCGCATTCCGCTGCAGGGACTCTCCGACCATGGCGTGAGCGAGGCCATCTATCTGGCCGATCCCGATGGCAACGGCATCGAGGTGTATCGCGATCGCCCGCGCGACGAGTGGCCGCGCGCGGGACGCGAGCTGCGCATGGTGACCGAGCCCATGGATGTGGACGGCGTGATGAGCGCACTCACAGAGGAAACGCGGGAGCCGCGGCGCCTGCCGCCCGGCACGAAGATGGGACACGTGCATCTGCACGTTTCCGACCTCGCGGCGGCCGAGGACTTCTACGCCGGCGTGCTCGGCTTCGAGCTCATGCAGCACTTCGGGGGACAAGCGGCGTTTCTCTCTGCAGGCGGCTATCACCACCATGTGGGGCTCAACACGTGGGCCGGCGTCGGTGCGCCTGCGCCGCCGCCCGGTGCGATCGGACTGCGCGAGTTCCTGGTGCAGCTCCCCAATGAGGAAGAGCTCGACCGTGTGGCCGCGCGCATTCGCAACGCGGGAATTCCACTCGAAAGAACCGGGCGCGGCCGTCTCGTGCGCGATCCGTCGGGCAACGCTATCATACTTTCAGCGGGTCCCGATTCGATCTGATCGCGGCCCGTGCATGCGCCGCGCACGATTCCAGTGTGGCGCGATTGTCGCACGAGTCACGAGACAGACCATGAAAGCGATCGCGATCATACCCGGCACGAAGACGCCGCGACTGGTGGATCGACCCGAGCCGTCCATCACGTCACCCCATGACGTCAAGATGCAGACGATACGCGTCGGCATCTGCGGCACCGACCGCGAGGAAGCCTCCGGCGGCCGTGCGCGCGCGCCCGACGGCCAGCAGGATCTCGTGATCGGGCACGAGATGCTCGGCAGGGTGCTGGAAACCGGAAAGTCGGTCACGCGCGTGAAGCCGGGCGACTTTGCCGTATTCACCGTGCGGCGCGGCTGCCGTGAGTGCGTGAGCTGCAACGCGGGACGCCCCGACATGTGCGAGACAGGCAGGTACCGCGAGCGCGGCATCTGGGGGCTCGATGGCTACCAGACCGAGCGTGTGGTGGACAGCGATGACTACGTCGTGCACGTGCCGAGCGAACTCGCACCCGTGGCCGTGCTGGCGGAGCCGCTCTCCGTGGTGGAGAAGGCGATTGACGAAGCCATGCACGTGCTGGAGCGGCGCCCTGACGTGGCGATCACTCCGGACTGGCTCCATGGCAGGCGGTGTCTCGTGGCGGGACTCGGGCCCATTGGTCTGCTGGGCGCGATGGTGCTGCGCCTCCGCGGCGCGGAGGTGTACGGACTGGACGTGGTGGATGCCGGCACGGCGCGGCCCCGGTGGCTCGAGGGAATCGGCGGCCACTACGTGGATGGCCGCCAGGTACCGGCGGACAAGGTGGATGACACCGTGGGAGCGATGGACCTGATACTCGAGGCCACCGGCGTCGCGTCGCTCGAGTTCGATCTGCTCGACGCGCTCGGCGCGAACGGCGCCTACGTGCTCACCGGCATTCCTGGTGGCGACCGCCCGCTCCAGGTGCAGGGCGCTCAGCTCATGCGGAAATTCGTGCTCGGGAATCAGGCGATGGTGGGCAGTGTGAACGCCGCGCGCGGGCACTTCCAGATGGCCGTGGACGACCTCGGCCTCGCCAATTTGCGGTGGGGCGCACACGTGACCGGGCTCATCACGCAGCGCTATCCAGCCAGCAAATTCCTGGAACCGCTCACGCAGCACCAGCCGGACGCGATCAAGGAAGTGATCGACTGGTCCTGAGTGACAGCGCGGCGCATCCCCGCGAGAGGGTGCGCCGCTACGCGACCGTAAGGCGAATGGGGAGCGTCCGGAAACGTTTTCCCGTGGCGGCGAAGACCGCGTTCGCCACCGCGGGCGCGATCGGCGGCAAACCCGGCTCGCCGACGCCCCCCGGCGCCTCGGTGCTCGGCACGATGTGCACCTCGATCAATGGCATTTCGGACATGCGGAGCATCTTGTAGCTGTCGAAATTGCCCTGCGTCACGCGGCCCTTGCTGATCGTGATCTCGCCATACAGCGCGGCGGTGAGACCGTACACGATGGCGCTCTGCATTTGCGCCTCGATCGTGAGCGGGTTCACCACCGAGCCGCAATCCACCGCGCACACCACACGGTGCACCGTCACCGACTGATCCGCGCCCATGGAAATTTCGGCGACCTCCGCGACGTGCGATCCATAGGAGTCCACCATGGCGATTCCGCGGAACCGGCCGGCGGGGAGCGGCGTTCCCCACCCCGCCTTCTGCGCGGCGAGGTCGAGCACGCCACGCTGGCGCGGCGCCTTCGCGAGGAGTGCCTTGCGGAATTCGTACGGGTCCTTGCCAGCCGCATGCGCCAGTTCGTCAATGAAGCTCTCGGTGATGAAGCCGTTCTGCGAGTCGCCCACCGACCGCCAGAAGCCGACCGGTACGCCCACTTCGTGTCGCACGTATTCCACGTGAAAGTTCGGAATGTCGTACGCGACATCCGCCGAACCATCCACGTTGGTGGAGTCGAGCCCGTTCCGGATCGAGTCCGGAAATACGCGCGACATGATGGACGGTCCCGCCACGTGGTGCGAGTACGCGATCGGCATTCCATCAGCACCCAGCGACGCGCTGAGCACGTTGTAGGTCGCGGGACGATAGAAGTCGTGGCGAATGTCGTCCTCGCGCGTCCACACGACCTTCACCGGCGCACCGGCGGCCTTCGACGCCTCCACCGCCTCGGCCACGAAATCCGCTTCGGAGCGCCGCCCGAACCCGCCGCCCAGGAAGGTCGTATGCACCTTCACCTTCTCCGGCGGCAGCCCCGTGATCGCGGCCGCCGTCCCCTGCGCCTTCGTCTGGAATTGTGTGGGAACCCATACATCACAGCCGTCGGCGCGGACGTCCGCGGTGCAGTTCATGGGTTCCATGGTGGCGTGCGCGAGGAACGGCACCTCGTACACCGCATTCACGCGCCGCCCGCGGCCGAGCGCGGCTTCTCCGGCGCCGTCATGACGCGCCACCGCCCCTTTCTGGTGCACCGCTCTGGCGAGCTCGCGGGAGATGCTCTCGCTGCTGGCGCCGGCCGTCGCTCCTTCATCCCACGTGACCGCGAGCGCGTCGCGTCCCTGCTTCGCGGGCCAGAATCCGTCGGCGAGGATCGCCACGCCGGAGCTGATGGGGACGACGCGCTTCACGCCCGGGACCGCCTTCGCTTTCGTATCGTCGAAGCGGACGAGCTTCCCTCCGAACACAGGACAGCGCGCGACCGTAGCCACCAGCATGCCAGGGAGCCGGGTGTCGATGCCGAACTTCGCCACGCCATTCGTCTTGGCCGGCGAGTCGAGTCGCTTGCGCGGCGTGCCCACCAGCCAGCGGTTCTTCGGGTCCTTGAGGGTCGGCGCCTGCGGCACCGGCAGCGTCGCCGCCTTCGCGACGAGCTGCCCATAGCGCAGCGACTTCCCTGACGGATGCGTGACCGTGCCGTTCTTCGTGCTGCACGACGCCGCGTCCACACCCCATGTCGCGGCGGCCGCCGCCACGAGCATCTCGCGCGCCGCCGCGCCCGCCATGGACATCGGCTTCCAGGCGCCGCGCACGGCGGTGCTCCCGCCGGTGCCCTGGGCGCCGAACAGCGGATTCGCGTACGCCTTGTCCGCGGGCGCGAATTCCATCGTCACTTTCGACCAGTCGGCATCGAGCTCCTCGGCGACCAGCATGGGGATGGACGTCGCCACCCCCTGCCCCATTTCGGAATAGCCCACGAGGACCGTGACGCTGTCGTCCGCGCCGATGCGCAGGAACGCGTTGGGCGCAAAGGGCGGATCTGCGGCATTGCCGGCGGCGGCGGCGGGCGCGTCGCGGCGCGAGCAACCGGGGAGGTAGATCGCGATCACCAGCCCCGCGCCCGCTACCGTACCGGCGCGGAGGAAGTCACGGCGTGTGACCGTACCTGTCGTGCTCATGCGCCCGCCTTCTCCGCGGCCCGATGGATGGCCGCGCGGATGCGCTGGTAGGTACCGCAGCGGCAGATGTTGCCGCTCATGGCGGCGTCGATGTCAGCATCGGTGGGGTGCGGCGTCTTCGCGAGCAATGCGGCGGCGGACATGATCTGACCCGACTGGCAGTAACCGCACTGCGGCACGTCCTCCGCGATCCACGCCTGCTGCACGGGGTGATTGCCTTCCGGCGACAGACCTTCGATGGTGGTGACCTTCTTCGATCCGACCGCTGAGACCGGCGTCACGCACGAGCGGGTGGGCTGGCCATCCAGGTGAACCGTGCACGCGCCACAGAGCGCCATGCCGCAGCCGAACTTCGTGCCGGTGAGACCAATGTTGTCGCGAATGGCCCAGAGGAGCGGCGTATCGGGAGAAACGTCAACGGTGTGAGCGGAGCCATTGACGTTGAGGGTGAAGGCGGCCATGGGAGCATCCTCTCCTCGAAGGAGCATGGGCTGACGGTGATGTTGGGCATAGTGATGCATTTGCGCGGTGGGGTCAAGGGAATCGCAGCGGGATTTCCGCGGTAAGACCAAGTTGGCGTGGTGTCATGCGGAGCCCGTGGCGTCATGGACGGCGGTGACGGACCGGCCGAGCTTGTCGGCCATCCTTCCACGGAGCTGATGCGATGACGGCCCGGGTCTGGTCGGTGAGCGCGAGGCGTGCAGCGCGCTCGATGGCCGCCTCGTGGTGGCCGATGCCCGGAGCGAGGGCGGCACGTCGATGCTCGGCCACACCGCCTTCAAGGAATACCGCTACGACGCCCTGGGCCGCCGCGTCTGGGTCCGCGCCCGGCGCTCGCCCGGCGCTGGTGCAGCGACCAGACGGGGGCCGGGAACAAGGGCGATGAGACGATGTGTGACCTCTCGACGGTGCGGCGCACGGTCTGGAGCGGGAGCCAGGAACTCGCCGAGTGTAGGAGAACACCCAAATTCGGACCTGATTGCGCAGTTGTGTGCACCGCCAGCGTCCATCCTCGCAAACGTGCCACTCGGTGGTTTCGTCAGGTCGAACTCGTCGTATCCCCAGCATGTGATCGTCGCATCGATCGCGATCGCAGGAGTGTCCACCGCCGGCGGCGGACTGCGTGAACGAGCCTGTTGGCGCGTTCAGCTGCTCGAGGTCGTTGTTTCCCCAACAGAAGACCGAGGCGTCGCCCTTGATCGCGCAGGTATGGGGATCTCCGGACGCGATGTAGACGAACGTGCCGGTCTTAGGCGCCGCGAACGCAATTCGCCCCAGCACCTGACCGCGAAGTCGCTCAAGAGAGCGCACGCGCTACGGGCGCCGACGGTCAACTGGATGACGACAGGGGTGCTCGTCGTGACGTCCGACGCCAGCGACCGCTGCGCCGATGAAGTGGCATAAACGTCGAACGCGAAGCCTTGAATGTCGCGATACACGCGCGCTTCCTGCTGGCTGCACTTCGCGCGGACAACTGACCCTCCGCTCGAGACGCCGACTCTACGGTCCAACCAGCATCCCGGCGAACGAGAGCCACACGCCCGTACCGCCGAGCATCAGTCGAAGTGGCTGTGAGACGATGAGAAAGAGTCCTCCCCAGATGTAGACCGGGTGTACCTTCCGGCGCATGGCGAGATCGTAGAGCACGCCCGACAACAGCAACAGATCCACCACGCCGAAGTAGAAGAACGGCCCCGCGGCGGCAAGCGCGGTTGGCAGCCGCGCGGCGGGAGCGGCCATGAGGCTGATGGTCGCGAGCAGCATCAGCCGCTTGTGAGTCTCGGGCCGGCGACGGAAGTAAACGCCCGCTGCCACCAGCGGCGCAAACACAAGCACGTCGAACAACGGGATCGCCAGGAATGCCAGGGGAGCAACGCCGGGTGGTGCGTGGCCCTCCCGGCGCTGGTGATCGCCATCACCGTGCCAACTACCACCATCGTCGCCGCCAGCCGCGGCCGGGGCGATTGAAATTCCTATCCCCCGACGATCCGAGCATCCCGCATCCGGGCGGTCAGAGGATTCCTCATAACGCGACCTCGTCACCACAATCGAATAGAAAAAGCGAATTGCCTGATGGATCGGCGAAGGCGGCGAGCGCGACGGGATACGCGGCGTCGCGTACGAGGCGGCGGAGACTCACGCCACGACCTGGCAGCGCCCCGGCGAGCACTTCGCGTAAATACGTGGACGGGACGGCGCGCGCGACGCGTGTGCCCGAGCCGGTCCGCGACACGACGTATCCGCCGCTCACAAGCTGCTCGTACGCGTACAGCACGCTGTTACGGGAGAGCGTCAGTCGCCGCGCCAGTGCGCGAGTCGATGGCAGACGCGTGCCGGCCGTGATCCTGCCAGCCACGATCGCGTGGCGCAACGCCTGATAGACCTGGCGGTGCACGGCGCCCTGTGCGCGCTCGATCGCAATGTCCGGAAACTGCACCAGACGCGCACGTTTCGGCACGGCTGCCCTCCGCTCTGCGCGCCGTCCCGCCGAGCCGGCGTCGCTCGCTGGCACACGCGTCAGGGCGGCCAGCACGGTTGAACGAGCTCGATAAATGGCCCTTGCGCTCGTCTCGCAACGTTATAATGTGCGGCCGGTCAGCGCAAACCCAGTCACCATGAGGACCACGACATGATCACCGGCGGCCACGTTACCGTTTTCGTATCCGACATGGACCAAGCCGTACACTTCTACACGAAGACGCTCGGCCTCGAACTCACCCAGCGCTTCGGCAATCACTGGGCATCCGTGCAGGCGCCGAACGGACTGGTCATCGGTCTGCATCCCGCGTCCGAGCAATCGCCCGCGGGGAAACGGGGATCGATCAGCATCGGGTTTCAGACCGATGGGCCGATAGCCGGCGTCGTCGACACGCTGGCGAAGCAAGGGGTTTCGTTCCCCGCCGGTATCATTGATGACACCCAGGTGCTCATCGCACCGTTCGCGGACCCGGATGGAAACGAGCTGTACTTCGCCGAGGCGCGCTCCGACTTGCGGCCGGGGAAAACGAACGTGTCAGCGGCCTGAGGGCGATCGTGGCCCCAGGCCCATGACCGCGGCCTGGCGCTCCGTGGACGTGCGTGTTGATCGCACGGCTTTCTGTCTCGCGCTCGTTGTCTTCCTATCAAGCTTTTCTTTCGTCGACTTCTTCGAGGGCGTCACTCCCCTCGCCGACGGCTTGCGGTCGGCGACTGTGGCACCCGCAGCAGATTCCCTCTCCGCCGCCATCTCCAGCGCGATCAGCTCGGACAGGTTCGCGTCCGCCAGCACTGGCTCCTTCCCCGGCCCGCGCTGAGCCATTGCTGCGCTGTCACCCGCGTTCGAGATCAGATCGGTCGCGTCAACCTTCCGGAGTGTGAACAGCAGTCGCTGGCGCTTCTTCGAGCCCGCGTACTCGCGTAGCGCGTCGTTCAGCGGGATGCGCTGTACCTTGCCGTGGTTCGAGAGCTGATGCACGTATGTCGCGAGAAAGGCGAATGGCGCGTCCGGGTCCTTCGCGTTCTCCGCCAGGTTGAAGTGCGCGCGACCGACGACGTCCCATGCCGGATTGAGCTGCTTGAGCGTTTCTTCAGTTGTCGCGTGGCTCGTTGCGCGATGTCCCGGGAACGCCGTATCGAGCTCGCGCCAGAGAGCGCCGAGTGCCTGCGCGGTGACATACTCCGCCCCCGCAATGGGGCGCCGAGCGCCAGCCGTTCCAGCTCCGCGAAGTCGGGTAGAGGCAACTCTGGGTGAGGGCCAACGTGAGGTGAGAACTATTCACTGGTCACGAGGTAGCGGCTAGACTAGTCACGCGCTGCCAGGACATTCAGGTTCACGATGCGTGCTACGCGCTATCGCGGCGGCGGCCTACCTTCCTTGGCCGCCCACCTTTGGCACCGTTCGCGCGCGCCGCCGTCGCCTTGGCCGGAGTTGTCGCCTGGCCCGCGAGTCGCGCCAGCTCGCGCAGGGCCTGCGGGCGTCCGAGTGCGGAAAGCAGGAGCCCCGGCACGCTCAGATCCACGTCCAGCGCATCCCAGTGCAGCCCGCTTCCACGAGGACTGAGCTCGACGGCCGCGAGTTGCCCGGGACTCGCCTCCGCCAGCGCCGGAATGCTCGCAGCGGGAAAGCCGAAGACATACCCGCTCGTGAGCTCCATCATGACGCGCCCCGTCCGGCGATCGTAGGACACGGCGACGGCGCGCTGCCCCGCCTGGCGCGCGCGCCGCTCACGCGCCCGGGCGCCCGGGATCTGCGCGAGAATCTTCGCCTTCGCTGTCCGCGATCCACTAGCCATGATACTCCCTCCAGCACTTCAGCAGATAAGTCCTTGTTCACATTCTCCGGTACCGCGCTCCACTCCCTCCCTCCCGCGGCGTCCAGCGTGGCCCGATGTCGTCCGTGGCCTTGCAGTCGATGCAGTTCGCCGGACTCACCACCAGCCGGTCGCCGTCGCGCTCGTACACGCCCGCGGGACACATGTGGTGATAGAGGTCCGCCACCGCCGGCGGAATGTCCTTGCCCACGATGAGGTGTGACGGGATGTCATCGCGCGTGGCATTCCCCGAGCGGAACACGGCGTCGAGCTTGCCGAACGTGAGCGTGCCGTCGGGCTTGAATGGCGCGGCGTCGCCCGTCGTGCGCGGCACGTCCGCATCCGGCTCCGACGCGATGCGCCCACCCGGGAACGCGCCCTTCGTCAGCGTCATCAGCGCAGCCTTTGCGCCGCCCACGTACAGCCCGCCCTTCTGGAACGCGAGCCGCATGTTGCGCCGCTCGCGCAGGTCGCGCACGATGAGGCTCTCGTTCACCATCTGATCGTACGGCGCGAGCGCCGCGGCAGAGGTGTCGCCCTGCTTGAGGGCGGCGAAGATCGTGCGCGCGGCGTACATCCCCGACAGCATGGCGTAGTGAATGCCCTTGAGCGATGACACCTCGACGAATCCCGCGGCGTCGCCCACGATGAGCGCGCCATCACCGTAGCGTCGCGCGGGCAGCGCGTGATAGCCGCCCTCGGGAATGGTCTTGGCGCCCCACTCCACCATCTCTCCGCCCTCGAGGTACGGCCGCACGAGCGAGTGCAGCTTGAGGCGCTGCAGCAGCTCGTGCACGTCGAGGCTGGCGCTCCGATAGTCCATCCCCACCACGAGCCCCAGCGCCACGAGATTCGGCTCCAGCGGATAGATGAAGCTGCCGCCGAACGCGTTCGTGGGGAGCGGCCACCCCAGCGTGTGCACCACCGCATCCAGCGGACGTTTGGTCTCCCATACTTCCTTCACGCCGAGCGCGAAAATCTGTGGATTGGGCGACGTGATGCCGCGCCACGCGAGATACGCCTGCGACAACGATCCGCGCGTGCCTTCCGCGAGCACCGTCACGCGGGCCGTGATGTCGGTGGGCGGCGCGTACGATGATCCCGGCGTGCCGTCGCGCGCCAGGCCGGACGGCGCTGTTCGCACGCCCACCACACGATCGCCCTCCACCAGCAGCGACTCGGCGGGAAAACCAGTGAAGATGTTCACGCCCGCGGCTTCCGCCTTTTCCCCGAGCCAGCGCACCATCTCGCAGAGGGACGCCACGTGGTATCCGTGGTTGCGCATCGTGGGCGGCGTGGGCAGGCGCAGCGCGCGGCCGCCCGTGAGGAAGTACACGCGCTCACGCGTGACCGGCGCGCGAAATGGAAAATCGCCGTCCGTGAGATCCGGAAACAGCTCGCGAAACGCGACCGGATTCACCACCGCGCCCGACAGGCAGTGCTCG
>Ga0207695_10012392_pt1 | contig 10239 bp, 7 predicted proteins | sample KBSC54metaG_FD_184354 | JGI IMG/M metagenome (GOLD analysis project Ga0207695, IMG submission 184354) | Corn rhizosphere microbial communities from Kellogg Biological Station, Michigan, USA - KBS C5-4 metaG (SPAdes) (version 2) | ecosystem: Host-associated > Plants > Roots > Rhizosphere > Soil... | reverse complement strand
GTAAACAAAAAATTGAAGTGCAAAAAACTACGTCTATGCGAAGTAGTGATGAACTCGGTGAAGTTGCTGGTAAGGAACTTTTGAAAAATGAGGAAGTGCAAAAAATAATAAACAGGCTAACGAATGCTGAAAAATAAAATTCAAATATTAAGCACCGGGCCTGTTGCGGAAGAACTCATTAAAGAGGCAGCTGAGAATGACATTATTATTGATGAAATTTCTTTCATAACAACAGAAGATATCGATGATATAGCCATTGAAAAAAAGATAAGGGAATTATCTAACCAAAAAATAACGGTGGTTTTTACGAGTACGAATGCCGTGAATGCAGTTGCTAGGTTTATTTCAAAACAACCTAGCTGGAAAATATTTTGCATTGGCAGCACAACGAAAACGTTAGTAAAGAAATTTTTCGGAGAAGGCGCTGTTGCTGAATTTGCTGAAAATGCAGAAAGCCTATCAAAATTAATTCTTCAAAATTCTTCAATAAAAGATATTACTTTTTTTTGTGGTGATAAACGAAGAGATGAATTACCCGGCAATCTTAATAAAGGTGGAATAGTGGTTGATGAGATTGTGGTTTATAAAACGATAGAGACTCCAACCGTTTTGACGAAACAATATGATGGTATCTTATTCTTTAGCCCGAGTGCCGTGCAAAGTTTTTTTTCAAAAAATTCAATTAATAAGAATGCAAAAATCTTTGTTATAGGCTCTACCACTGCAAACGCTGTAAAACTTTTTAGCCAACAACCTGTTATCATTGCTGAAACTCCGGGCAAAAAAAATTTAGTAAATCTGGCAATTAATCATTTCAGCAAAAGCAATATCATTTAAATGGAACAATTAAAAAACGATTTGTTATTAAGGGCGTTAAGAAAAGAAAAAGTAGAACGTCCACCCGTATGGATGATGCGCCAGGCTGGAAGGTATTTGCCAGACTATATAAAATTAAGAGAAAAATACGATTTTTTCACGCGGGTTCAAACGCCTGAGCTGGCAACTGAAATAACATTACAACCCGTACAACAGGTAGGGGTAGACGCAGCAATTATTTTTTCAGATATATTGGTAATTCCGCAGGCGATGGGTGTGGAGGTTTTAATGGAAGAAGGTAAGGGACCCTCATTACCTCACGTTATAAAAACTCAAAAAGATATTGATGCCCTTATTACAGATAATGTTGAAGAAGCATTAAGTTATGTGACAAAAGCATTAACTCTTACGAAACGGGAATTAAATGGCCGGGTTCCATTGATAGGTTTTGCTGGCGCTCCATGGACAATATTATGTTACATGGTTGAAGGTAAAGGAAGTAAGACATGGGATAAAGCAAAACAGTTTTGTTATACCGAGACTAATCTTGCCCACCAATTATTACAGAAAATTACAGATACAACTATTGCTTATTTACAAGCCCAGGCAATAGCAGGAGCAGAGGTTCTGCAGGTTTTTGATAGCTGGAGTGGTTGCTTAAGTCCGGGCGATTTTAAAGCTTTTGCACAACCATATTTATTGCAAATTGCTGATGCTTTAAAAGACGTTGCACCGATTATTTTATTTCCGAAAGGAAGCTGGTATGCCCTAAAAGAATTAAGCAACAGCAGCGCTGCGGGGCTGGGATTAGACTGGTGTATTTCGCCAAAAATGGCAAGGGAGTTAACGGGTAATAAAATTGTTTTACAAGGGAATTTTGACCCTGCTAAACTGTTAATGCCTGTTTCTGAAATTAAGAAAGCCGTGAAAGAAATGATAAATGAATTTGGTGTTCAAAATTATATCACCAACTTAGGACATGGTATTACGCCAAACGTTCCGGTTGAAAATGCAAAAGCATTTGTTGAGGCGGTGAAAGAATATGGCCAATAGTTTTCTGCGTAAATGAATAATACTAACAATACATATCAAACCGAAACAAAAGAATTTAAAGAAAGATGGGTAACCTATATCAATGATCTACAGGAAAAAATTTGCAAGGCCTTGTCAACAGAAGACGGAAAAGAAAACTTTATAAAAGACGAATGGAAACGTGATGAAGGCGAAGGTGGCGGTGGCATTACAAGAGTTATTGAAAATGGCAATGTATTTGAAAAAGGCGGCGTAAATACTTCTGTTGTTTACGGTAAGGTAACTGATCCAATGCGCCGGCAATTAAAATTAGAAGGCAGTAAATGGTTCGCTTGTGGTTTATCGTTAGTTATTCACCCGCTGAACCCTTATGTGCCTACTGTGCACGCAAACTGGCGCTACTTTGAGTTGTACGACGAAGATGGAAATGTTATAGATAGATGGTTTGGTGGAGGCACTGATCTTACACCGTATTATTTATTTGAGGAAGATGCAAAACATTTTCATAAAACAATAAAAAATGCGATGGATAATTTTGGGCAAGACCTTTATCCAAAGTATAAAAAAGAATGCGATCATTATTTTACCAATACACATCGAAATAGCGAAATGCGTGGAATTGGTGGTGTATTTTACGATTACCTTCGACCTGCCAATGAAGATGGAGCCGAAGTTTTATTTAAATTTCAACAAGCCAACGGTAATGCCTTTTTAGATGCCTATCTGCCGATTGTGAAAAAAAGAAAAAGCATCAATTATGGGGAAAGGGAAATTAAATGGCAGGAAATAAGAAGAGGCCGTTATATAGAATTTAATTTAATTCATGACCGGGGAACACTATTCGGTTTAAAAACAAATGGAAGAACAGAAAGTATTTTAATGAGTCTTCCGCCTAGAGCAAGATGGGTTTATGATTACGCTCCTGAACGAGGCAGCGAAGAAGATAAATTATTACAGGTTTGTTTGCATCCGGTAGAATGGGTTGCCAGCTGACTTTACATTCTTAATAACAACTTATGTATTTACAAAGAAGAAACAGGATTCTCCGCCAATCGCCTTCCGTAAGAAGCATGGTTGCAGAAACTGTTTTAACACCCAACGATTTTATTGCGCCTTTATTTATTGATGAAGGTCAGAACGTTTCATTTGAAATTCCATCGATGCCAGGCTATTACCGGTATTCAATTGATAATACGATTAAGGAGGTTAATGAATTATGGAGCCTGGGAATAAAAAGCGTTTTATTATTTATAAAAGCGCCCGATGAATTAAAAGATAATACGGGTAAGGAAGCCTGGAATGATGATGGCTTAATGCAACGAAGTATTAAAGCTATAAAAAATGCATTACCCGAAATGATTGTCATGACTGATGTTGCGCTTGATCCATATTCATCGTACGGCCACGACGGAATAGTAGAAAATGGAGAAATTGTAAATGATCCAACTGTAGATGCCTTGGTGAAAATGAGCCTCAGCCATGCAAAAGCAGGTGCCGATTTTGTGGCGCCTAGCGACATGATGGATGGACGCATTGGTGCAATAAGAGAAGCATTGGAAAAAAATAATTTTACCAAAACAGGCATCATGGCGTATAGCGCAAAATATGCTTCTTGTTTTTACGGCCCGTTCCGCGATGCGCTGGATTCTGCCCCGGGATTTGGCGATAAAAAAACCTATCAAATGGATTATGCCAATCGCATTGAAGCAATCAAAGAAGCGGTTATGGATGAAGAGGAAGGAGCAGATATTATTATGGTGAAACCGGCAATGGCTTATCTTGATATCATACGTGAAGTTAAAGATAGTGTAACCCTTCCCGTTAGCGCTTACCACGTAAGCGGCGAATATGCCATGATAAAAGCAGCAGCAAAAATGGGTTGGCTCAACGAAGATAAAGCCATTCTTGAATGTCTTACATCGATTAAAAGAGCCGGTGCAGATTTGATTGCAACTTATTTCGCAAAAGATGCAGTGAAGTTGTTGTAATAAATCTCCATGTGACGAATAACCAATCTTATTTCAAAATAATTTAAGTTTTACACTTCACAATAATTATGAATTACACAAGCAATCGTAGTAAACAACTTTTTTTAAGGGCTCAACAATCTATTCCAGGCGGGGTTAATTCACCCGTTCGTGCTTTTAAAAGTGTTGGCGGCACACCTGTTTTTATTAAGAAAGCAAAAGGTGCTTATTTATATGATGAAGATGAAAATCAATACATAGATTATATTAATTCGTGGGGACCAATGATTCTTGGCCATGCTTATGAACCTGTGGTAAAAGCCATACAGGATAAAGCCGAACATTCTACATCGTTTGGTGCACCAACAGAACTAGAAATTGAAATGGCAGAACTCATAAAAAGCATGGTTGCTAACGTTGATTTAATTAGAATGGTGAGTAGTGGTACAGAAGCGTGTATGAGTGCCGTTAGGCTGGCGAGGGGATTTACCGGAAGAAATAAAATCATAAAATTCGAAGGTTGTTATCATGGTCATGCCGATTGCTTTTTAGTTAAGGCAGGAAGCGGAATGGCTACGTTAAATATTCAAACAGTTCCCGGAGTTACAGGTGGTGTGGCCAATGACACACTTACAGCTCCATACAACGATTTACCTGCAGTAGAAAAATTATTGACAGAGAACAAAGGCGAAATTGCTGCTATCATAATTGAACCAGTCGTTGGAAATATGGGTTGTATTTTACCTCAACCAGGTTACCTCAAGGGATTACGAAAGTTATGCGATGATGAAGGAATCGTTTACATTTTTGATGAAGTGATGACCGGCTTCCGTTTAGCAAAGGGCGGCGCTCAGGAAGCATTGCATATAAATGCAGATCTCATAACTTATGGCAAAGTGATCGGTGGTGGTTTACCTGTAGGTGCGTTCGGCGGAAAAAAAGAGATCATGCAACACATTGCGCCATTAGGAAATGTTTACCAGGCAGGAACATTGAGTGGAAATCCAATCGCTATGATTGCCGGATTTACCATGCTTACAGAGTTGAAAAACAATCCATCGATCTATAATGAACTTGATGAAAAAAGTTCCTATCTCGAAAAGGGGCTACATAAAATTCTAGCTGAGAAAAATGTACCTCACCGCATTAATCGTTTTGGAAGCATGATGAGTTTGCATTTTTGCAATCATGATGTTATTGATTTTGAAACTGCTTCCACTTCAAATATTCCACTATTCAACAAATTTTTTCATCACATGCTTGAAAACGGAGTTTACCTTCCGCCATCAGGTTATGAAAGTTGGTTTTTAAGCAATGCTTTGACTTATGAAGATTTAAACCAAACGATTGAAGTTGCTGAAAAGTTTTCTTTCTAAATCACCTTAAAAGTATACAAGCAAAACATAAAAAGGCGAAGGAAAAACCTTCGCCCACCCTAATAAAATCTTTTATTAGCAAAAGCCTCTATGATTATTTAAATCACTATACAAAAGAATTCTTGAGCCTTAAGAATTATCAGGGGTTTTTCCGTTAGCAACGGCCATATAAACTCTCTACACGAAAGGATATAATCGTTTTGTATAGCAAAAGCCTAATAGACTAATATTATGCCAAACGAAATTTGAAATGACTATTCTCTCATTTTCAAACCTGAAAACCCTTTATTATTTAGCGTAGCGGAAGTTTTTTAACTTATTTTTTCGCTTGCTATTATTACACATTCCACAATTTCTTTTGGGTAACCGGCTACACAAATGTGATTTTATGTTGACCTCACATTTATTTTGACAATAATTATCGCATGGTAATTTCTTACCTTTGCCATCTTTTTATATTAAAGAAAGGTTAGAAAATGAAGAGATTATACCCTGAATATAGCCAGTTGAATTTAACGCACATTGCAGACGAGATACTGGCAATTTGGGAAAGAGAAAAAACTTTTGAGAAGAGCATCACCCACCGGGAAGGCAGCCCCGCCTTTGTATTTTATGAAGGACCGCCGAGTGCCAATGGGATGCCGGGTATTCATCATGTAATTTCCAGAACGCTGAAAGATCTTGTATGCCGTTATAAAACGATGCGTGGTTACCAGGTAAAACGCAAAGGCGGTTGGGATACCCATGGTTTGCCGGTTGAATTGGGCGTAGAAAAATTACTGGGCATTACAAAAGAAGACATTGGAAAGAAAATAACCGTCGAAGAATATAATGCCACTTGCAGGAGAGAAGTGCTAAAGTTTAAAGACAAGTGGGATGAACTCACGCAAAAAATGGGTTATTGGGTTGACCTCGATCACCCCTACATAACTTTTGAAAATAATTATATAGAATCGCTTTGGTGGTGTTTGAAGCAATTATATGAAAAAGGATTTTTGTATGAAAGTGTTAGCATACAACCATACTCCCCAGCGGCAGGTACAGGTTTAAGTTCACATGAACTCAACCAACCTGGAACATATAAAGATGTAAAGGATACCAGTGTGGTGGCAATGTTTAGAGCAATTAAAAATGAAAAATCTAAATTTTTATTTGATAAAATTGAGAACAGAAAATCATCAGACTACCACTCACATGAAATTTTCTTTTTGGCCTGGACTACAACTCCCTGGACACTTCCTTCGAATTTAGGTTTAACAGTAGGGACTGGCATTGAATATTTTCTTGTTAAGACTATAAATCCTTCAACTAATAAATCTTGTAATGTTATAGTTGCAAAAACATTATTTCGAAAATATTTTACCTTTTACAGTAAAGACAAAAATGATAATTCGTCTGACCTTTTTATAGGAGATTATAGTTATAATTCTAACAGAGCAATTACTGAAGCTGATGCTAGTACCGATGATTTTGAGACTTTGCCGGAAGATTTTGACATTTTAGAAAGGGAAAATTACTTTCCTAAAAAAGAAAATAAAATTATTTATTGGGAAATATTAGCAGAATCTAAGGGCAAGGAACTTGAAGGAATAAAATATGAACAGTTGCTCCCTTCCGAAGCAAATACTTTAGAAAAAATTCGGGAAATCACTCCAGGTGCTGAACCATTTAAAATAATAACAGGCGATTTTGTTACCACAGAAGATGGAACAGGGATTGTTCATACTGCTCCGGCGTTTGGTGCCGATGATTTTAAAGCCGGCAAAAAAAATAATCTTGGCATTTTAACCCTTGTAGATAAGGAAGGAAAATTTGTAGATGGCGTCGGAGAATTCAGTGGGCGCTTTGTAAAAAATTATAAAGATGATCCGCATTATACCGATGTAAATGTTGATATTTCTGTCAAATTAAAAAAAGAAAACCGCGCTTTTAAGGTTGAAAAATACGAGCATAATTATCCTCATTGCTGGAGAACAGATAAGCCAATAATTTATTACCCTTTGGATGCATGGTTTATAAAAACTACAGCAGCAAAAGAACGGATGGTTGAATTAAATAATACCATTAACTGGAAGCCAGCGTCCACAGGAACAGGAAGGTTTGGTAACTGGTTGGAAAATATGGTCGACTGGAACCTAAGCCGCAGCCGCTTTTGGGGAACTCCGCTGCCTGTTTGGAGAACAGAAGACGGAAGTGAAGAAATCTGCATTGGTTCTATTGAAGAATTAAACGAGGGAATCAGAACAGCGAGCAAAATATTAGGCGGCGATGTAAATAAAAATTATTTACATGAAGGTATCTTGGATTTACATAAACCTTACGTAGACGAAATCGTCCTGGTATCTGCATCTGGCAAACCTATGAAAAGGGTTTTAGATCTTATTGATGTTTGGTTCGATAGCGGCGCTATGCCCTATGCACAATGGCACTTCCCTTTTGAAAATAAAGACGAATTCAAGCGAAACTTTCCGGCAGATTTTATTGCCGAAGGTGTTGACCAAACCAGAGGTTGGTTTTATACGCTGCATGTTTTGGGAGCTTTATTATTTGATAGTGTTGCATTTAAAACAGTTGTAAGCAATGGCCTCGTGCTGGATAAGAATGGTGTGAAAATGAGTAAGCGGCTCGGCAATATTGTTGATCCGTTTGAAACGCTGGAAATATTTGGACCGGATGCCACGAGATGGTATCTCATAACTAATGCATCGCCCTGGGATAGTTTAAAATTTGACCTCGAAGGCATAAAGGAAGTACAGCGAAAATTCTTTGGAACGCTTTATAATACTTACCAGTTTTTTGCCTTATATGCTAATGTGGATGGTTTTGCTTTTAAGGAAAAATACATCCCGGTAAACGATCGTCCGGAAATTGACCGGTGGATCATTTCTTCACTGAATACCCTTGTTGAATCCGTGACCAAAAGCATGGATGATTATGAACCTACCCAGGCCGGAAGGGCAATTGAATACTTCCTTGATGAGCACCTAAGTAACTGGTATGTTCGACTTTCCCGCCGGAGGTTCTGGAAAGGAGAATACGAACATGATAAAATTTGTGCCTATCAAACTCTATATGAATGTCTTCAGGTGATAAGCAGGCTTATTGCTCCTATTGCGCCGTTTTTTGCCGATTGGCTTTTTACAAATCTCAACAAAGCTACCGGCCAGTTGGCGGCGTCATCGGTTCACGTAAGCGATTTCCCTAACAGTAATTCCATTTTAATGGATAAAGATCTGGAAGAACGTATGCAATTGGCCCAGGATGTGTCGTCTTTAATTCTATCGTTACGAAAAAAAGTGAATTTGCCGGGTGGTCAGGTCGGAATTAAAGTAAGGCAGCCGCTCCAAAAAGTCATTATTCCTGCTATTGATGATTCTTTCACCCAAAAGGTAAGAATGGTTGAGGAAATCATCAAATCAGAGACAAATATCAAAGAAATTGATCTATTGCAGGCTAATAACAATTTCATTAAAAAGAAAGCCAAGGCTAATTTTAAAACTTTGGGCAAGAAACTGGGCTCTAAAATGAAATGGGCTGCTGAAAGGATTCAGCAACTTAGTGATGTCGAAATCGACAAGATTCTGGGGGGCAATTTTTTGCTAAATACTGATTACCAACAAAAAAACGAAAACCCCGTCATAATAACAGCAGAAGATATTGAAGTTTCCACTAATGAAATCCCGGGGTTTGAAGTTGCAGTAAAGGGCAATCTGACAGTTGCCTTAGACATAGTATTGTCAGAAAACCTGAAGAACGAAGGATTTGCAAGGGAATTTATCAATCGAATTCAAACTCTACGAAAGGAGAAAAATTTCGATCTAACTGACAAAATTGTTGTAAAACTTGCTAATGATGAAGAGGCGATAGTTCCAATTACTGAATTTAATACTTATATTTGCGCCGAAATTTTGGCAGATAAACTTGAATTTGTTCCAAAATTATCCGACGGCATCACAATTGATGTTAACAATCACTCTTTAACAGTAACAGTCACTAAAAAAGGAAAGTAAGTATGGCAACGCAGAAAAAAAAGGCAAGTCAGGTTGTAAAGAAATCAGCTACTTCGAAAGCTGGTACAAAGAAAGTTGCTTCTTCTGGCAAAAAAGCCAATAATGCAAAAAAGTCCGCTGACAAAAAAACTTCAACGAAAAAAATTGTTGTAAAAAAGCAATCTAATAAATCTGCTACTGCTGTAAAGAAAGGCGCTAAACCTATTAATAAATCTTCTCTGGCTAAAAAATCTGCTAACCCAGTTGTAAAAAAAGCAGTCCCCAAAAAATTGGCTAAAAATAAACCCATTGAAAAAACCGCTGCCCAGGCAAAAAAGACTACTTTAACTAAAAAGACCACGATACCGGTAAAAAAATCGGTTGCTGAGCCAAAGGTGGGCAAGAAACATGTCGCTCACGAAAAAACAGTTGAAAAACCAATTGCAAAGGCGCCGGTTGTTAATATAAATGATCATCAAAAAGAACTCAAAAAGGCATTAAAGAATACCGCGAAAACTGAGTCTAAAAGACCAGCGAAGCCGTTTGTAATGCCGAAAACAAATACAGAAAAATCACGTAAATACGAGCCACAGTTCGTAAAATCCATTCTTGACCAGGCTCCCGAAGAAAATAATGGACCATCTATGAGATACAGTGACGCCGAACTTAATGAATTCAGAGAATTAATAACCAGGAAACTTGAAACGGCAAAAAAAGAATTAGGCTATTTGCAAGGCCTTATTACCCGTAAAGACGAAATGGGTGGTGACGATACTGACAACCGTTACATGACAATGGAAGACGGAAGCCTTAGCATGGAAAGAGAACAATTGAGCCAGATGGCCAGTCGCCAGATAACTTTTATTGATCACCTGGAAAAGGCCATGATGAGAATAGAGAATAAAACATATGGTATCTGCAGGGTCACGGGCAAGTTGATTGATAAAGCCCGCTTAAGAGCCGTACCACATGCTACTTTATCGATCGAGGCAAAGATGGGAATCGCAAAATAATAAAATCTATAATTGTATACGCTGGAACGAGATAATCGTTCCTTTT
>Ga0207695_10012388_pt1 | contig 10241 bp, 9 predicted proteins | sample KBSC54metaG_FD_184354 | JGI IMG/M metagenome (GOLD analysis project Ga0207695, IMG submission 184354) | Corn rhizosphere microbial communities from Kellogg Biological Station, Michigan, USA - KBS C5-4 metaG (SPAdes) (version 2) | ecosystem: Host-associated > Plants > Roots > Rhizosphere > Soil... | reverse complement strand
TCCAGCTCATGTCGGTGACGTGCAGCAGGCCGTCGATGCCGCCCAGGTCCACGAACGCGCCGTAGTCGGTGATGTTCTTGACCACGCCTTCGCGGACTTCGCCTTCCTGAAGCTGAGAAACCAGCTCCGTGCGCTGTTCAGCGCGAGCTTCCTCAAGTATAGCGCGGCGACTTACAACAATATTGCCCCTCGGCCTATCCATTTTTAGAATAGCGAAAGGTTGTTCTCGACCCATGAGCGGGCCTACATCTCTAACTGGGCGGATGTCGACTTGCGAACCGGGGAGGAAGGCCGAGGCGCCGCCGAGGTCGACGGTGAAGCCGCCCTTGACGCGGCCGACGATGGCGCCGTTGACCGGCTCGTTGCGCTCGTAGACGGCCTCGAGGCGTGTCCAGGCTTCCTCGCGGCGGGCCTTGTCGCGGCTGAGGACGGCCTCGCCCATGGCGTTTTCCACGCGTTCCAGGAACACCTCGACGGTGTCGCCGACCTTGATCGGCTCCTTGCCCTCTTCGTCGCCGAATTCCTTCAGCGAGACGCGGCCCTCGGTCTTGAGGCCCACGTCGATGATCGCGATGTCCTTCTCGATCGCCACGACCTTGCCCTGGACGACCTGGCCTTCCATGAAGTCGCGGCCGCCCAGGGACTCGTCCAACAGCGCGGAGAAATCGTCGCGCGTCGGGTTCATGCTCATATCGTCAGCCATAGAATTCTTCTGTCTTTCGAATGACTTGAGGGTCCGCGCAGCCCTGCTGTCGGACGGAATCCCCGAAGTCGGGTTAAGGGTTGAACCGAAGGCGCAGGGCATACCCCGCGCTTAAGTGAATCTGCCCGCAGCCGTACGAGGTGAAGGTGCGTTGGGATTGCTCAGCTGGCTGAAAGCCATCTGGCGCGCGCCGCCTCGACGATGCGGCGGGCCGCATCGGCGGCCTGCTCTATAGTCATTTCGGAGGTGTCCAGCAAGACGGCGTCGGGGGCAGGCGTCATCGGGGCGGCGTCGCGGCCCCCGTCGCGCGCGTCGCGCCGGCGGATGTCGGCGAGCACGTCGTCGAGGCTGACGGCCTCGCCCTGGCCCTTGAGCTGGCGCCAGCGGCGCTGGGCGCGGACCTCCGGCGTCGCGGTGACGAACAGCTTGGCCGGCGCGTCGGGGGCGATCACCGTGCCGATGTCGCGCCCGTCCAGCACCGCCCCGCCCTCCTGGCGGGCGAAGGTGCGCTGGAAGTCCATCAGCGCGTCGCGGACGCGGGGGTGCACCGCCACCCGGCTGGCCGCCTCGCCGGCCGCGCGGGTGCGCAAGCCCGGGTCGTCCAGCTGGTCGGCGGTGAGCATGGCCGCGGCGGCGGCCGCGGCCTTGTGGTCGTCCAGGTCCTGATGGGCCTTCTGCATCAGCACGCCCACGCAGCGGTAGAGCAGGCCGGTGTCCAGCACCGGCAGGCGGAAGTGCGCGCCCAGGCCCGTGGCGATCGTCCCCTTGCCCGAGGCGGCCGGGCCGTCGACGGCGATCACGAAGAACGGCGGGTTTTCAGGGTGGTCGCTCATGTCGGGGCGTCGCTGGGGGAATGGCAAGGCCGAGCCGCCCTCTCCCTACCCTCTCCCTCTCCGCTGCGCGGGGGGAGAGGAGTCATTCGGCGAGCTCCGCGCCGAGCGAGCGCATGAGGGCCAGGAAGGCCGGGAAGCTGGTGGCGATCATGCCGGGCTCGTCGACGGCGACGGGTTCGGCGGAGGCTAGGCCCAGGACCAGGTGGCTCATGGCGATGCGGTGGTCGCCGGCGGTCGTGACGCGGGCGCCGCCGCGCACGCCGTGGTTGGCGCGCACCGAACCCATGACGGTCAGGCTGTCGGGGCCCTCCTCGACGGCGACGCCGCAGGCCGCGAGCCCGGCGGCCATCAGGGCGATGCGGTCGCTCTCCTTGACCCGCATCTCGCCGATGCCGCGCATGACGGTGGGGCCCTCGGCGAAGGCCGCGGCCACCGCCAGGATCGGATATTCGTCGATCATCGAGGGCGCGCGCTCCGGCGGCACGTCGACGCCCGTCAGCGCGGAGTGGCGCGCGGTGACGTCGGCGACCGTCTCGCCGCCCTCCTCGCGGACGTTGGTCACCGAAAGGTCGGCGCCCATCTCGCCCAGGGTCTCCAGGAGGCCGATGCGCAAGGGGTTGAGCAGCATGCCCTCCACCGTCACCACCGAGCCCGGCACGATCAGGGCCGCCACCAGCGGGAAGGCCGCCGAGGACGGGTCGCCCGGGACCAGGACGCGGGTCCCGGTCAGCGCCTGGCCGCCGGGCAGGGCGATGCGGCGGCCGCCAGCGCCGTCTTCGGCGACGTCCACCTGCGCGCCGAAGGCCCGCAGCATGCGCTCGGTGTGGTCGCGCGTGGGCTCCGGCTCGATGACCTCGGCCCCGCCCTGGGCGTTGAGCCCGGCCAGCAGGACGGCGGACTTCACCTGGGCCGAGGGCTCGGGCAGGCGGTAGGCGATGGCCGTGAGGCCGCCGCCCCGCAGGGTGAGCGGCAACCGCCCGCCCTCCCGGCAGATCCAGGTCGCGCCCATTTCGCCCAGCGGCTTCAGCACCCGGTTCATCGGCCGGCCGCGCAGGGAGGCGTCGCCGGTGAAGGTGGCGGCGAGCGCAAAGCCGGCCGCGGCCCCCATGATCAGCCGCACCCCGGTGCCGGCGTTGCCGCAATCGACGACGTCCGTCGGCTCCGCGAAGGCGCCGCGGCCCACGACCCGCCAACGGCCCTCGCCCAGCCGCTCGACGCCCGCGCCGAAGGCCGCCATGGCCGCGGCGGTGCGCCGGACGTCCTCGCCTTCCAGCAGGCCCTCGACCTCGGTCACGCCGTGGGCCAGCGCGCCCAGGATGAGCGCGCGGTGCGAAATCGATTTGTCCCCCGGGGCGCGCAGGGAGCCCTTCAGCGGGCCGGCGCCCGTCGCCACCAACCGGGCGGTCATGGAAGCCGCCGTCATCTGATAAGAACGAGCCTCCGCGGCCTTGGGGATTTCACGAGGGGGATTGCTTTTGACAGCGCCCCTCGTGCGTGGCAAGGGAGCCCGCTTCGCGACCTCGCGACCCCCACATACTCTCAAGGACCATCGCCTTTGGCCAATCCCGAGCTGGGCTCCAAGCAAGTCTGCCCCAACTGCCAAGCGAAATTCTACGACCTCACCAAGCGCCCGGCGCATTGCCCGAAGTGCGACAACGAGTTCGACCCTGACGAGGCCATCCGCAGCCGCCGCGTCCGCGCCCGCGCCGAAAAGCCCGAGCCCGAGGCCGAAGAGGAGCGCGACGACCAGGTGGTCGCCGATTCCGACGCCGAGGAGGAGGAAGAGGAAGAGGAGGTCGTCACCCCTGAGCTGGACGAGGTGATCGACGATCCCGTCCTGGCGGCCGACGACGACGAGGACGCCGAGCCGGCGCCCGCGGTCTCCGAGGACCTGGGCGAATTCACCGACGAGGAAGAGGTCGAGGACGACGCCGACGTGCCGTTCCTGGAGGACGAGGACGACGACGAGTTCGACGAAACCGAGATCGAAGGCCTGCCCGACGAGGGGGACGTCGACGACCGCTGACGCCCACTGCTTTGTCCTCTCCCTCTCCGCGGCGCGGCGGAGAGGACAAGGGCCCCAAGCCGCCTCTCCGCCGCGAAGCGGGAGGGCGAGGGCGGGAGAGGGAAATCGGCGCGACGAAAATACCCGGCCTGAAGGGTTGATCGCACCGGACTGTTTGAATAGGTTCCGCGCCTTCCTGGGGGTCCGCCCTTGGGAACACCCAGGACCTTGGGGCTATAGCTCAGCTGGTAGAGCGCTTGAATGGCATTCAAGAGGTCAGCGGTTCGACTCCGCTTAGCTCCACCATGGACCCCCGCAGCGAAAGCTGCGGGGGTTCGCCGTTTGGGGGGTGGGGGCTGACTCGTTGCTGTCGTTCGGCGAATCCGCTCTTGGCGTAGCGGTGTCGCCTGGGAGAGTATCCAATTCCAGCTGTCTGGCCGATCCAACCAACAGAGGGATAGGTGTAAGCGGCGCGCGGCCTGGAGCGGTGGCATGGAAGCGGACGATAGCGACGCTGAGATCGCTGCGGCCAATCTGGCGCAGGCTCGGGACTGGCTGGAGCAAGTGGCGGGCACGCTCGTGACTGAGTTGGACGTTTCGGCGGTGGGGGTCCGCGATAAGGCTCCGTTCTTCGTTCTGTGCCTGCGCGAAGGCCTGCTCTGGCGGTTGGAGGAGATGGGCCGCAACGCCACTGCCGCCTTGGAGCGTGGCGAGGAGGCGAGCGGTATCACCTTGGCCCGGTGCGTGACCGAGGCCGCCGCTATGATGTGGCGGGTGTTCAAGCTGGTAGAGAACCGCGCCGAGCACGGGCTCGAGGCTCTCCATGAGGACGTGGAACGGATGTGGATCGGGTGGAAGAGCCACGGCGGCGAGTTGCCGGCGGCGGTCAACATCCTGACCATGATCGGCCACCTGGATAAGGCCGTTCCGGGCGTGAGCAAGGCTTACGATCACCTCAGCGAAGTGGCCCACCCCAACTGGAATGGCGTCGCCGGCCTCTACTGCAGGACCGACTATCAGGAGCACATCGCCTACTTCGGGCGGAAGGCCCGGGGCGACCACAACACCAGAGCCGCATCCCACCTGCTGCTCGGGGGGCTCGGCGTGTTCGAATACGCCTACAACCGCCTCGGCGAATTGATGCCAGTCTGGTTGTCCGAACTTGAGCCGCTTTGAGGCACGGCGATGAGGTACCCGGTCAGGCGCTTCGTCAGCGCCACAGTCGCCCTCAGTGAACTGTCGCGGTACGTCAAAGAGGGTCACTCACTTCGGACGGGTCGTCCGTCGAAGGCGTTCGCCGACATGCGCCCTCGAGAGATGTGGGCAAACTGGCTCCTCTGCGCTGCGATAAATGCCGCTGAGGGCCGAGACGACTTTGAATTCACCACCGATCCGACCGGTGGCGACGGCATTATCCAGGATCGGGCCAGTGACAGCACCTGGCCGACTGAGCACGTCTACGTCCCGCCGGTGGCCGGCGGACAGGTCGCGGACGTGGAGGCTCTGGTTCTGGCTGCGATTGATGCGAAGAACGGCAAGGGGGGTGCCGCCTACGCCGAGAACAAAACGCTGGTAGTCTTCATCGACGCTGCGGGACCTTGGCATCCCAACCGGGTCCTGAAGCAGCTAACTTCGTCCCTTCACTTCGATGTCGTTTGGTTGATCTCACTCCATGCCGTCGATGAAGGCGGGGCTTACGACTACGACGTGGTTGGCCTCTATTGGGATCAGGGCAACGCCCCGATCTGGCGCGTGCGCATCGCACCCGGATTTGACGCCTGGAGCGTCCAGCGAGCCCAATAGGTGCGGATGAAGCAACCGGCCGCTCAGGTGGCTCGGGCCTTCTCTTCCAGCACTTCGAGATCATTCCACCAAGCGAGTAGATCACCGACCTCAAATGGATAGGGCTTCACCTCGGGTAGCGGCGCGTTCAGGTCGCGGTGAATATTCGGGAGGATCCATCCATGGAATCGCTCCTCTCTGGTGGCAGCCAAGGTTCGAAGAAACCCCGCCTCGTCAGTCCGCTGCGCGAGGCCCTCGAAGTCCTGGATCGCCGCGAAACTCACCGGACGCTGGTCCTCGGGAATCATTCCCGGTTCTTTGTCGGCCCTAGCGCGCGCATTGGCCAGGACGTGCTCCCTGAGCGCCTGCGACATGACCAGCCACGCGTCCACCGTCAGGACCAAGCCGTGCGTGTCGTCGTTCACGACGTGGCGCGTGAGGCCTCTGCGACAGTGCGAGAAGTACCGCCATAACTGAAAGACGCCCTTGCCCAACTCGTCGTACTTCGATGCGGCCGCGACGGCAGGTTCATCCGCGAACTGCGCGGCGAACGTGAGTTTCGTCGCCTTGCATTCCACAGCCACCTGCAAGAGGCCGCTGTCTGAGATCAGTGCGTCTGGACTGGCGACCTGGTCAGCGGCCCCGCCGCGGTGGTAGCGATACTCTGGCGTGATGGCTAAGGCCGGCAACACTGCTGCGATGTATGCGATGCAGTAGGCCTCGAAGCGTCTGGCCACCTCGTCGCGAACCCCCGGGCCGGCCGCGAGCAGATCGTAATACAGGCCGGAACTGAACCTGTGGAGTACGAGGGTGGGCAACGGCGCTCGTAGGCGCTCACCCTTGTCGCCAAACGTAAGGATCGGCCAACGGCGCAGGAGACTAGGTTGGTAAGCCGCCTGGAGGTTTCCCGCGCCCGCAGCTGCGATGATTTGAGCGAGCACCTGCGCCGCTTGGTCGTAAGACAACGCCATCAACCCGAGCGTCGTCTCCACCAACTCCGGCGTCACGCCGAGTTCGCCGAGTTCTAACGTGGGTGGATGCGTGGGGTGCCGGGCGAGGGCTGCGAACAGCGCAAAGCCGGTCTTGGTGAAGTCCTCGATCGAGAGGCCGTAGGCCTGCTGGAAGAAGTCGGCGGCCCCGCCCTGTCCGTAGAGGAACATCGCGCGATAGAAGTCGGGGCGGTTCACGTGGTCTCGTTGCCAGTAGAATTGACGTTGCCCAATCCGGTGCATTTCCTCGAAGATCGCACCTGGCTCCACGTATGCGCCGGATTCGACGTTCTCGAAGGCGCGCAGTGCGTTGATGAACGGCGAGAGCCGCTGAAAATCGTCAAAGGCGGTGAGCAGGGGCCCGCCCTGTCGCTCGGTGAGGATTGACAAGTTGGCGAGGGCTTCGAGTTCCCATGCGCGCACGGCGAAGCGGCTGCCCCTGTCGTCTGTCGCTGCCTGTGGCGGATAGCGGATAAACGGCTTGGCGGGGTCAGGATCACCGGACTGGAGGACGCCGACCGCCCACAGCAATTGCAGGAAGGCCTCAGCATCGGTTCGGCTCAGCTCGGCGCATAGGCGCGCCCGGAGAACGGGTGCGCGCTTCCGCATGTAGTCCCGCCGCGCCGGGCTCAGACCGTTAGCCACCGGCTAGGTCGCCTGGACGCCAAAGCCGAAGGAGCACAAGCGGCTTTTCGAAGATCTCGCGGGGGCCGGTGGTGGTGAAGGCCAAGACGGCGAACGACTGGCGGAAGGTGCCAAGGAACATCCCGAAAGACCCGTCCTCACCCACCGCCCATGCGTACTCGAACTGCTCCGCCACCTGGAACGTGCCCTGCTCCAAGGTGGCTGGATCGCCCATCACGCCCCACGCCTCCATCGGGAACTTCCCTTCCAGCACGTCGGCATTTGAGTACCACCTCGCTGCGACAGCTCCGTTAGGTCCGATGGGCTGCCCTGTGACCTCGAAGTGCATGGCAAAGCCGAACTTGGCTGCGAATGCTTCCATGTGGTGGCTCACGAGCGGGCCGGCGCAGTAGAGCGGATGCATCCCAGCCGGTACGCGTCCCGCCGCAGCATTACGCCAAGCGGGTGGTCCGCTCATTTCCTCCAACAGCCCCGGCGCATTGTTGGCCACACCCTGGAGATACTTCCGCACCTCAGCGAGGCCTTCCTCCGTCGAGGCGTCGGGCAGAATGCGGCTTATCAAGGCCGCGACTTGGTCTGTCGTCTTCGTACCTGCGTTGCACGCCTCGCAGCACGGGAACTCCAGGCCTTTCGGCCGGTGTTTCGCCGAGAAGATTGCTCGCGGTGGCATGTGGTCGAGCGTGGTCGCGGGCTTGCGACCCGCGCAGTAGATGCAGCCCGGCTCGGTCGCGAGGCGTTCGGCGTTGCTCCGTCGTCGACGTTTCGCTTCCCCCATGGGTCACCTAGAGCGCCTATCGCTAAACAGGGTACAGTTGGCAGTTTGTTCCAACTGGGTACGACCGCTAGTTTGGTCAAGGTGTTTTCGCAGTGCGGTTTACACGCCCAACTTGGACGTCCGCTATCCGGAGCGACCCCAACTTCCGCCGCCGGCGCAATCCGGACCGAATGTCGGCGCATCTCCCAGATGCCACCCGCCCTTTAATCCCATGGATGAGGCGAGCCTTGGGGTCTCGGCTTGCCAAGGACGCGGCCGCGCCCCCTCCACCGCTTCGCGGTCCCCCTCCCCCGTCGTCTGCGCGACAGGGGAGGTATGGCGCGTCCTTGAGACGCCGAGGCCCCAAGGCAGACTGGCCGGCATGAGATCTAGGCCGCGGACTGCCGGCGGGGCGCCTTTCCCATGCCCCGCGCTCGGCATCCTCCGCGCGCTCGGCGAGGCGGGCCGGAGGGGCCAGGCGGCCTCGCCCGGGTCTGCAACTCGAGCCTGGGTCCCCGCCTTCGCGGGGATGAGCGGCGGATTGGGGCGTTTCGGGGCGCAGGTTCGGGTTGGCCCGGGCTCCGGCTGACCCAGGCTCGCCTAGAGGCAGGCGTTGGCGCCGTAGTTGACGCTCAGGTCGCGCAGGACCCCGGCGGCGTCCGCCCGCCATTGGACGGTGGCCCCTTTCGTACAGGGCCAGCCGGTGTCGGTGACGTCGGCCTCGCCGTAGATCGGCAGGCCCGGCAGGCCGGTGTCCGGGACCCGGCGGGTCTTCATCCCCTGGGCGCGGAGATAGTCCGGCAGTCCGGTTTCCGGGCGCCCGATCGGGAAGGCTCGAGCGAGGCGGGCTCGGAGGAGCTGCGCGCCTCTCGCGGAGTCCAGGGCCTCGACGCCGCGGAAGAGCGGTGCGTCGGGCAGGCGGGGTTTCATGCAGCCGGCCAGGGACAGCGCCATCAGCGCGAGCGCCGCGGCGGTCGTCGTCTTGCGTGCGGGACCTGTGCGCCGCTGTCTCATGGGCCTTTCGTCCGGCGACCCGGGGACAGAGGGCCTGTCCGCGTCGGCGGGCGGCGTCCAGGCGCCGCCCGGCCTTGGATTTCAGGGCGGATGCGAGCCTTGGGGTCCCGGCTTGTCAAGTGCGCGGCCGCGCCCCCTCCACCGCTTCGCGGTCCCCCTCCCCCGTCGTCTTCGCGACAGGGGAGGTATGGCGCGATTTGAGCTGGGAACCACCGGCGGCGCCGGGGGCTGCAACCCCCTCCGTCTCGGCGCGGGGGCGCGCCGAGCCACCTCCCCCTCGACCGGGCTTCGCCCTGGGGGAGGATCTGGGTTGTGGGGTTTGTTCGCTTTTTGTTCTCATTTCCGCATGGGCCGTGCTATCCTCCTGGCCATGCCCAGCCGCTATGCCCGTGACGCCGCGCGCCTGAAGGTGGAGATCGTTTCGCGGGTGGCGGCGGGCGAGCGGCAGCGGGCGGTTTGCGCGGAGGCGGGGATGCCCTGCGCCCTGACGGTGCGGAACTGGGCCCGGGCGGACGCGGCGTTCGGGGCCGAGCTGGCGGCGGCGCGGCGGCGCGGGGACTGGCGGCGGCTCTGGGGGTTCGACGAGGCGAAGGCCGCGGCCTTCCTGGCGCGGGCGCGGGCGGGCGAGCGGGTGCATGAGCTGCTGCGGGCGCCGGGGATGCCGTCGCGGGGCGCCTATGACCGGTGGCGGAGGTCGGAGCCCGGCTTCGCGGAGGCCACGTTCGCGTTGCGGCGGCGGCGCGACGCGCAACTGGGCGAGCGGGGACGGGCGCGGCGTCGGAGCTTCGACCAGGGGCTGGCGGACCGGGTGATCGTGGCGCTGAACAAGGGGCTGTTCCAGGGGCTGACGCTGGAGGCGGTGCTGGCGGCGGACCCGGAGCTGCCCTGCAAGCCCGTGCTGGCGCGGTGGCGGCGCGAGGCGCCGGCGTTCGACCGGATGCTGAAGATGATGTTCGCCGCGCGGCGGGCGCGGGTGCGGCCCGTTCCGGCGTGGCGGATCGAGGCGATCGTCGACCACATCGTCGAGGGCGGCTCGTTCGCCAGCTACAGCCGGCTGCCGGGCGGGCCGTCGCGGACGACCCTGCGGCAGTGGCTGCGCGACCCGGCGTTCGCCCGGGCGGTGGCCGGCGCCTGCGAGGACCGGGAGGCGTGGTACGAGGACCAGATCCTGATGGCCGGGGACGCGGCGAGGGGGGCGTCCGTGCGGACGCTGGAGCGCCGCGTGGGGGCGCTGAAGCGCCAGCTCGTGCGGCTGCGCCACCGGCCGGGCGCCGTGCACCGGCGTCGCCCTTCGACGGCCTGATTGAGTATCCGCCCTAGGGTGAAGACCTAACCAGCCTATTGATTCAGTGAGCAAATCAAGAATCACTCCGCGTTATGGCGGAGGATCGCTCATGGAAGGCGTCTATTGGATCAGTGACGAGGCTTGGGCTGCGATCGAGCCCTATCTCCCGAAGAACCGCCCGGGACCACAGCGGGTGGACGACCGACGGATCATCAGCGGCATCCTTCATGT
>Ga0207695_10012384_pt1 | contig 10243 bp, 7 predicted proteins | sample KBSC54metaG_FD_184354 | JGI IMG/M metagenome (GOLD analysis project Ga0207695, IMG submission 184354) | Corn rhizosphere microbial communities from Kellogg Biological Station, Michigan, USA - KBS C5-4 metaG (SPAdes) (version 2) | ecosystem: Host-associated > Plants > Roots > Rhizosphere > Soil... | reverse complement strand
CACCATGGGTTTGACTTTCAAACGCCCCACACAACCGTCAGCCGCCAACGCGACCCAGCCACGCACCACCGAACTGCGCCACCAGCGGATCCTTCTTAAACCAGTGCGAAGCCGTAAAAATCGCCTGTGCCTGTCAAACCACAGACCAACCGCACCGTGAACCGGCCACACAGCACCCGGACCCGCACCCGCCCCCGAAGCCGCACCCGCACCTGCCACGACCCCACGGATGTGTCAGGGACGCCTCTTTCTACCTTGCAGGATTGTTGAACAATCCTTACATTGCCTCGTATGGCGACCACCACCCTTCCCCTCCTCCCGGCCGAAGCCACGCCGGCCCAATGGCGTGCGGCCTTTCGTGCCGGTGCCGCTCGCCCGACCAGCGGTCTGGCTCCCGGGCACACGCAGGCCAACCTCGTCTGCCTCCCGCGCGAGTACGCCTACGACCTGCTGCTGTTCGCGCAGCGGAACCCGAAGCCGTGTCCCCTGCTGGAGGTCACTGAGCCCGGGTCGTGGAGCCCGGCGCTCGCTGCCGGGGCGGACCTGCGGACGGATCTGCCCGGGTATCGCGTCTGGCAGAACGGGCTGCTGGTGGCGACCCCGCGCGACGTCTTCGATGTCTGGCGCAATGATCTTGTCAGCTTCCTGATCGGCTGCAGCTTCAGCTTCGAGACGCTCCTGCAGCAGGCGGGGGTCCCGTTGCGGCACGTCGAGCAGGACGTCACCGTTCCGATGTACGTCACCAACCGCGAATGCGTCCCGGCCGGGCGGTTCCGTGGCCCGCTGGTTGTCTCGATGCGGCCGATCCCGGCGGCGTCCGTCGCCAAGGCGGCTGCCATCACGGCCCTGATGCCTGCCGTCCATGGCGCGCCGGTGCACGTCGGCGCGCCCGAGGCGCTCGGCATTCGCGATCTGGACAAGCCGGATTTCGGTCAGACCGTGAAGCTCGCGGACGGGGACGTGCCGGTGTTCTGGGCGTGCGGTGTGACGTCGCAGACCGCTGTCATGCAGGCGGCGCCGTCCTTTGCGATCACGCATGAGCCCGGGCACATGTTCCTCACCGATGCGCGGGATCTGGAGTACCGGGTCGCGTGAGGGTCCGAAGATTGTCGGCTCAGGGTCTTGCAGGATTGTTGAACAATCCTTAGATTGTGGAGCACCGCGGTACCTGTTCAGGAACGACCCGGTCCGGCCGGCCGATCCGACTCGATCCGATCCGCTCTCCCGCTCGCCAACGAGGTGCTCCCATGACCGCACTTCCCACAGCGCCGACCTCCGTCAGCGAGACCACTGACGGCCCCTTCGCCTGGTACCGGTCCCTGCCGGCTCCGGGCCGGCGCGCCTTCGCCGGAGCGTTCGGCGGCTACGCCCTGGACGCCTACGACTTCCAGGTCCTCCCGCTGAGCCTGACCGCGATCGCCGCGTACTTCCACCTGACCAAGGGCCAGTCCGGTCTGCTCACCACCGTCACCCTCGTCGTCTCGGCGATCGGCGGCATCCTGGCCGGGATCCTGATCGACCGGATCGGCCGTACTCGCACCCTGATGATCACCGTCGGGACGTACGCGCTGTTCACCGCCCTGTGCGGCTTCGCCTCCAGCTATCCGATGCTGCTCACCTTCCGGGCCTTGCAAGGGCTCGGATTCGGAGGGGAGTGGGCAGCCGGTGCTGTGTTGGTCGCCGAATACGCCTCGGCCAGGTTCCGCGGCCGCACCGTCGCCTTCGTTCAGGCGTCCTGGGCGGTGGGCTGGGCCGCGGCCGTGGTGGTGGCGACGCTGTCGCTCGACCACCTGAGCCACGGTCTGTCCTGGCGCGTGGTGTTCTGGACCGGGGCCCTGCCCGGCCTGACGCTGCTCTACATCCGCCGGCACGTGGTCGATGCGCCGGCGAGCGAAGCCGCGGAAGGCGAGGGCGAGCCGGCAGCATCCACGGGCACGCGACCCCCGCTCTGGCGCATCTTCCAGAGCGGCAACCTCCGCATCACGCTGTTCGCCACCCTGATGTCCACCGGGGTGCAAGGCGGCTACTACACGATCGCGACCTGGCTGCCGACCTACCTCAAGACCGAGCGCCACCTCACCATCGTCGGCACGGGCTCTTATCTCAGCCTGCTGATCGGGGGCGCCTTCCTCGGCTACCTGTGCGGCGGCTATCTGACCGACATGCTGGGGCGGCGCAAGGCCATCGGGCTGTTCGGCATCCTGAGCGGTGCGATCCTGTACAGCTACATCCACATCCCGACCAGCGCGAACCACGTGCTGCTGGTCCTCGGCTTCCCGCTCGGCTTCTGCTTCTCAGCCATCTTCAGCGGTTTCGGCGCGTATCTGGCTGAACTCTATCCGCGCACGATCCGTGGTACCGGGCAGAGCTTCACGTACAACGTCGGTCGTGCGGTCGGAGCGTTCTTCCCGACCGCCGTGGGGTTCGCCGCCGGGAGCGGGGGTCTCGGCGGCGCCCTGGTCTACGGGACGGTCGGATACGCGCTGGCGGTGGTGGCCTTGTTCGGGCTGCCCGAGACGCGCGGCTCGGAACTCGCTTGATCCGGCGGGGACGGCGATGACGGCGATGGCTGCGATAGCGACGCTGACGGCCAGGGGACGTGGCGTGAGCACCCGCTCCGGATTGCGCTGGTACGCGGCGGCGGTCGCGGTGGCCGTCCTCGCGCTCGGCCTGACGGCCTATCTCGGTACGGCGAACGGCGACGACGCGAACGGCCACGCCAGAACGACGGCCGAGCCGCTCGCCGTCGCCGCCGGGAACGTGTACCGCGCGCTGTCCGACGCCGACGCGACAGCCGCCATGGTGTTCCTGTCCGGAGCGCAGGCGCAGAACACCGGCATCCAGCGCTACGACCAGGACATCCAGCAGGTCTCGAACGGCCTGGCGGCGATCGGGGGCCAGGCCGGCGGCTCGGCGGCGGTGCGCGAGGCGGTGGCGCGGCTGCTCGCCGAGGTGCCGGTGTATACGGGCCTCGTCGGCACCGCGCAGGCCGACGCGCGTCAGGACCTGCCGGTCGGGGCCGCGTACCTGCGTGAGGCCTCGGCCCTGATGCGGTCCGATCTGCTGCCGAACGCGCAGGCCGTCCTTCGAGGCGAGACGGATCGCCTGACCTCCGACGCGGCGGCGAGCCGCGGACCTCGCGCGGCTCTCGTCGTCGCAGGGCTCGCATTCGCTGTTCTCATCGCGGCGCAGCTGTTCGTCGCGCGCCGTACTCGTCGAAGGTTCAACCTCGGCCTCCTGGCAGCGACTGTGCTGGTCGCCGTGGTCGCGATCTGGGCGGTCGCGGTGGCCATGGCCGCCACCAGCGCGACCGGTCAGGCCCGGACTCACCGCCAGGCGGCCGACGCGCTGACAACCGCCGATCTCGCGGTGTTGCAGGCACACGGCGACGAACTGCTCAGCCTCGCGGCGCGGGGCGAGGACGTCGGCTCCTACGAAACCGACTTCCGGACGGTGAGCAACCGTCTCAATACCCTGCTGTCTTCAGATCAAGGCCCGGGTCTTGCTGATGCCAGGGCTGGTTTCCAAGCCTGGATGACCAGCCACGCCGCCTTGGCGCAATCCTCGAGCAGCCCGCAGCCTGACAACACGGCGAACGTCCAGGCTCTGGCGCAAGCAACCGGAGCCCAGCCGGGGACAGGGACTTTGTTCACGCGCGTCGACAACGACGTGCACAGCGCCGTCGACACGCAGGAAGCGGTGTACCGCACGGCGATCGAGTCTGCCGGGTCGGATCTGCGAGGCCTGGCCACCGGATCCGCAGTCTTGATCGTGATCGCTTTCGCAGCCGGCGCGTTCGGCATGAATCAGCGGCTGAGGGAGTACCGGTGATGGTCAAGCAGAAACCGGGGCTCCGGCCATCGGCGAGGCGGCCGGTGCCGCTGCCGATATCGCTCGCCGCGCTGGTGATGGGTTTGCTGCTCGGCGTCGCCGCCTGTGGATCGACGGCACCGGCACTGCCGAGGGCCGAGCCGTCGGCCGCCGTCCCGATGCCCAACGGCGTCACCACGATGTCCGAAAGTCCGGCGCCGCCGCTGACCGGCTGCGATGCGTCCCTGCGCCCGACCGGTCCGCTGCCCGCCGCGGGCGCCCTGCCGGCGGGCTCGACGATGGCGAAGATCCAGCAGCGCGGATATCTGATCGCCGGGGTCGACGAGGACAGCTACCTGTTCGGCTACCGCAATCCGTCCTCCGACCCCTCCGCCCCGCCGCTGGTCGGGTTCGACATCGACTTCGTCCAGCAGGTCGCCATGGCGATCTTCGGCGCGCCGGGTCACGTGCGCTACAGAGTCCTGACGAAGGCCGAGCGGCTGACGGCTTTGCAGCAGGGGACGGTCGACCTGGTCGCCGACATCCTCACCGTCGACTGCCAGCGCGCGCAGCAGGCCGACTTCAGCGCCGACTACTTCGACGCCGGCCAGCGCGTCCTGGTGGACCAGGCTTCGACTGTGCAGAGCATCGGCGATCTCGCCGGCAAGAAGGTGTGCGCCGCGGCCGGCACCACCTCGATCCAGACCCTGGCCGACCCGAAGTACCGTGTGGTCCCGGTCAGCGCGGTCAACTGGGCCGACTGCCTGGTGATGCTCCAGCAGGGGCAGGTGGACGCCGTCTCCACCACCGACCTGATCCTGCTCGGCATCCAAGCGCAGGACCCGTACACCAAGATCGTCGGCCCGCGCATCACCTATGAACGCCACGGCCTCGGCTTCCCCAAGGGCCGCGGCGACTTCATCCGCTTCGTCAACGCAGTACTCGAACAAGTCAAGACGAACGGCACCTGGACCGCGATCTACAGCCACTGGATCGGCGACCGGCTTGGGCCGGTGCCCTCCCCGCCTCCTGCCGTGTATCAGTGACGGCGAATCCGCAGCGCGCCCCTGGTCACCCCGCCGTCCGTCCGACCGCCCAAGCACGATCGCCCGGCGCGGCGATCTCGGCGACCAACCGGCCGTCGAGCCGCAGCTCCACCGGCTCCAGCAGCCCGGCGGCGACGGCCTCGTTCCACGCCGCGTAGGGCCCGGCGCCCCACCGGACCCACGGGATCACGTCGTCCACGACCACCAGTCCGCGCGGGCGCGCCAGGCGGCAGGCGTGCCGGATGTCGGAGGCGGCGATCTCCTTGCTGTGCCCGCCGTCGACGAAGACGAGGTCGAAGGTATGCGGGCGTTCGTCGGCATAGCGGGGGAGCGTCTCCAGCGAGTCGCCGATCACCAGCTCATGACGCCCCGGATAGCGTTCGTCGATGAACTCCTTGGCGAACAAGACAGCCCGCCGCTCGTTCAATTCGAACGAGACCACGCTCGCCCGCGGAGAGCTCTCCAGGAACGCGAGCGCTGAGAAGCCCACATTGAATCCGATCTCTGCGATCCGCACCGCCCCGGCCGACGCGGCCAGCTCGCACAGGCTCTCGGCCTCACCAGGACTGGCCCCGCCCTCAAAGATCGCAGCGCCCTTCTCCCGAACGTGCGAATAGATGTCTCCCATCAGGGCTTCGAGGGGATCGACGGCCGGTGCGGCGACGTCATCGGTGGTCATCAGGGAATCAGCTCCTTGCGGTGAAGTTCCGTACCGCGAAAAACCCGCCGATCGCAGCGGCGCCGCAGACCAGCAGCACAGCCTCGGCCAACGCCGTGCCGAACGCCTGCCCGAAACACAGCCGACGCGCCGCGTCCACGGCGTACGTCAACGGATTCGCCCGAGCGATCCACCGCAGCAGCGTCGGCATCGAGGCGACCGGCATGTACGCGCTGGAGGTGAACATCAGCGGGAACATCACCACGAACGACACCGCCTGCATCACCTCCGGCTTGCTCTGCCACGTCGCGATCGCGACGAACAGCCAGCCGACGCCCCACCCGGTGAACACCGCGAGCAGACAGGCCGCCACGGTCCCGGCGGCGTCAGCAGGCCGGAAGTCCAAGAAGGCGAACGCCGCCCCGGTGATGACCGCGAGCTGCACCGCCAGCCGCGTCGCGTCCGCCAGAGTCCGGGCAGCGAGCACCGAGGTCATGGATATCGGCATCGTGCGCAACCGCCCGATGAACCCGGTGTAGATCTCTGCCATCACCCCGATACCGGAGCTCATCGCCGTCACCACCGCGATGTTCACCATCGTGGCCGGCATGAGGTAGTCGATGTACGCGCGATAGACCGCCACGCCGGGAAGTGCGGCCACGCCCCGGAACACCTGGCTGAACAACAGCAGCAGGACGATCGGCTGCAGCAAGCCGTAGAACACCAGCCGCGGATTGCCGAACGCCGTCCGCAACGAGCGCGCCGTCAGCAACCCCACCTGCGCGGGAACCGTGCTGCCGGTCCACTCCGACGCCCCGCGGCTCATGGCGTCTTCCAGCCGGCGCGGTGCAGCGCGAAGTAGACGTCGTTCAGCGTCGGCTCGGCGACCGCGATATCCGCGACCCCGACCCCCGAGCGGTCCAAGGCCCGCACCAGATCGGCGACCGCTCCCGGCTGCGGCAACGCGGTGGTCAGGGTCTTGCGAAACGGATCCGGCAGACTCGGGAACCCGGCGGCCAGCAGAACGACTCCCGCCTGCTCCAGCACCGCCGGATCGGCCACGGTGACCGTCGCGGTCCGCCCGGCGACGTCGCCCTTCAGCTCGGCCGGAGTGCCGCGTGCCACCACGTGCCCGGCGCCCAGCACCACGATGTCGGTCGCCAAAGCCTCGGCCTCCTGCAGGTCCTGCGTCGTCAGCACCACGGTCGTGCCGTCGGCGGCCAGCTTGCCGATGACGTCCCACAGCTCGACGCGGGCCACCGGATCCAATCCTGTGCTCGGCTCATCCAGGAACAGCACCTCGGGACGGCCCAGCAAGGCCGCTGCCAGATCGAGCCGCCGCCGCATCCCGCCGGAGTACGTGGCGGGCAGGCGCTCCGCGGCATCGTCGAGCCCGAACACGGTCAGCAACTCGGCGGCGCGGTCCTCGGCCTGCCGCCGCCTCGCGCCGAGCAGCCGGGCCAGCAGCACGAGGTTCGCACGTCCCGACAGGCCCTCGTCCAGGGCCACGAACTGCGCGGCAACCCCGATCCGGCGGCGGACTTCGGGAGCGTCTTCGAACACATCGAAACCACAGACCTCGGCCCGGCCCGACGTCGGCGCCACCCGGGTGGCGAGGATGTCGACCAGCGTGGTCTTGCCCGCGCCGTTGTGGCCCAGGACGCCCAGGACCCGACCGGCCTCGGCGGTGACGGAGACGCCGGTCAGCGCGGTCACGTCGCCGTAGGACCTGCCGAGGTCGTGGGTGCGGATCCGGGGTTTCTCCATGCTCTTCCTTTCGCCGGGCCCGGCTTCGAGGGCTGCTCGGCGCGTGAGACTAATGCGCCGTTTGCGGCTCGGGAACGTCCTTCGCCGCATGCGCGTGAAAATGCTCAGTTTTCTGTCAACTAGCGTTCCGAAACTTGTCACGCCGCTGCTAGAACCCCATACGCCGCACCAGATGCGCGTTGACGCCGCAAACTGCCCCGCCCTACTTTCCGCCCTGACATCACGTTGGCAAGGAGGGGTGCGCGTGCGGATCACCGGCGACCGGAAGCCGATGGGCCCGGTACCGCTCATCATCGGCATCACCCCGTTCGACGAACCGGCGCCGAACCTGTGCGCGGCGCTCGGCGCGGCCGGCGCGCTCGGCGTCCTGGACCTCGGCAGCGACGATCGGCGGGCCCGCGCGGCGCTCGCCGAGCTGGCGCGACTCGCGACGGCGGTGTTCGGCGTCCGAATCGGCCCGGGCTGTCCGCTCGATCCCGGCACGGTCGGCGACCTGGCCGGCGACCACCTCGCCGCAGTCGTCCTGGCCCATGACGCGCCCTGGCCGATCGGCGAGGTCCCGGCGGACTGGATGCTCCTGGCCGAGATCGTCTCCTCGGAGGAAGCCCGGCAGGCGATCGCGGACGGCGCTGACGGACTGATCGCACGCGGCAACGAAGCCGGCGGCCGCGTCGGCGACTTGAGCTCCTTCGTGCTGGCGCAACAGCTCCTTGATACGGCTGACGCCGGCGACGTCATCGACGCGCCGGTCTGGCTGTGTGGCGGAATCGGCGAGCACACGGCGGCGGCAGCCATCGCCGGCGGCGCGGCGGGCGTCGTGCTCGATACCCAGCTCGCGCTGCTGGCGGAGTCGGATGTGGATCCCTTCGCCGCAGCCGTCCTGAATCGTGCCGACGGCAGTGAATCAGCAGTCATTGACGGCAACCGCACGCTGGCAGGCTTCGCGATGGGTCAAGACGCTTTCCTGGCCTCGCGCTTCTCTGCCCGCTACGGCACCACCAGCCGCGCCGTGACCGCGATCCGGCGCTCGATCCGCGCGATTCCCGACCGCCCCTTCGCCTTCGCCGCCGACTCGCCGCTGGCCCGGGCGCTCGGCACGCGGCTGCCGCTGGCTCAGGGCCCGATGACGCGAGTCAGTGACGTCCCCGCCTTCGCCGAGGCGGTCGCTGACCAGGGCGCGCTTCCTTTCCTGGCTCTCGCGCAGGCCTCCGGGCCGCAGGCTGCTGATCTGCTTTCTCGGACCAGCGTGTTGCTCGGCGAGCGCCCTTGGGGAGTCGGGATCCTCGGCTTCGTCCCCGATGACCTGCGCGAGGCCCACCTCGCGGCGATCATCGAGGCACGGCCGGGCGTCGCCCTCATCGCCGGTGGCCGACCGGCCCAAGCTGCGCGGCTGGAGGCTGAGGGCATCCCGACGTTCCTCCACGTCTCCTCGCCCGAACTGCTCGCCGGCTTCTGGGAAGCCGGGACTCGCAGGTTCGTGTTCGAGGGCGCCGAATGCGGCGGCCATATAGGTCCGCGTGCCTCGTTTCCCCTGTGGGAGGCGCAGATCCAGGTCCTGGTGGAGCTGATCACAGACCCTCGTGACGCTCAGATCTTCTTCGCCGGGGGCATCCACGACCGGCGGTCGGCCGCGATGGTGTCGGCCCTGGCGGCACCGCTGGTCGCTCGCGGGGTCGCTGTAGGCTTGCTCATGGGGACGGCGTATCTGTTCACCGAGGAAGCCGTCGCTCACGGCGCGATTCAGCCCGAGTTTCAACGCCAGGCGATCGCGGCGGACCACACCGCGGTCCTGCACACCGCTCCCGGTCACGCCACTCGCTGCCTCCCCACGCCTTACACCCAGGACTTCGCCAGGCACCGCGATGAACTTGCCGCGGCCGGCGTCGCCAAGCAGGAGATGTGGGAGCGCCTCGAACAGCTGAACGTCGGCCGGCTGCGGATCGCCAGCAAGGCGCTGCGGCGAACCGGCGACCACCTGGAATCGGTCGACGCCGACGAGCAAGCTGCCTCAGGGCTCTACCTCGCCGGGCAGTCGGCGGCATTGCACTCCGGCACGACGACCATCGCCGGGCTGCATCGCGAGGTCACGGAGGAGGCCGGTCGTTTCCACGCCGAAGCTTCCTCTGCTGTGCGCGTTCGACTCGGAGCGAACGGCCACGACCAGGTCACTGTCGCGCCGCCGCCGTTGGGAATCGCGATCGTCGGGATGGCTTGCGTGTTCCCAGGCGCCTCGTCGCCGGCCGAGTTCTGGCGCAACACGGTAGCCAACGTCGACTGCGTCACCGAGGTCCCCGCCGACCGCTGGAGCCAGGACACGTACTTCGACCCGGCGACCGAACGCAGCAAGGGCAGCTCGACGCCGTCGCGCTGGGGCGGGTTCCTGCCCGCGATCGCGTTCGATCCGCTGCGCTACGGGATCCCGCCGGCGTCGCTGCCCTCGATCGAGCCGGCGCAGTTGCTCGGGCTGGAGGTGGCGCGGCGGGCCCTGGACGACGCCGGGTTCGCCGACGGCGGCTTCGACCGTGAGCGTACGGCGGTCGTGTTCGGCGCCGAACCCGGGGGAGAGCTGTCCAGTGCCGTCGATCTTCGGATGCTGCTTCCCGGGTATGGTCCCGTATCGCAGGACTTTGCCGATCAGCTGCCGCGCGTCACTGAGGACACGTTTCCCGGACGGCTCGGCAACGTGATCTCCGGACGGATAGCGAACCGCCTGGACTTGGGCGGCGCGAACTTCACCGTGGACGCGGCATGCGCCTCCTCGCTGGCGGCGGTCGAGGTCGCGTGTCGGCAGTTGACTGCGGGGACTGCGGACGTGGTGCTGTGCGGGGCCGTGGATCTGCACAACGCCGTTACGGACTTTCTGCTGTTCAGCTCGGTCGGCGCGCTGTCCCCGAGCGGACGGTGTGCGGCGTTCGATTCCGCCGCTGACGGGATCGCGCTCGGGGAAGGCGCGGCCTGCCTG
>Ga0207695_10012383_pt1 | contig 10243 bp, 10 predicted proteins | sample KBSC54metaG_FD_184354 | JGI IMG/M metagenome (GOLD analysis project Ga0207695, IMG submission 184354) | Corn rhizosphere microbial communities from Kellogg Biological Station, Michigan, USA - KBS C5-4 metaG (SPAdes) (version 2) | ecosystem: Host-associated > Plants > Roots > Rhizosphere > Soil... | reverse complement strand
CCCCACCAATGACCAATGACAAAAAAGCTATTCCCAAACCCTACTGGGGCATGAAAACATCAGTAATTGATATGGCGCTCACTCCGGAAATACTGAATCATATATTACGAACGAATGCGCTCGAAAACTCCATCCGGGAAATCAAAGAGGACAAAAGCGTAGCGTCAACTTAACCACGTTGTAGTAAATACCTGAAGGCGATGACCTCCCTACCTGCGCGTCATTGCTTTTTGGGTGTCGTGTCAGCAGAAAAGCTTCGGGCGAAATCCAAAAACGCTGCAGGCCTGTGCGCCGGGCAGGGCATAGGAAATTTTTGCATTGCAGGGTCTGCATCGGAAAGGGTCATCGGGCAAAAAGATTCCAGCCCGCAGCGTTTTCGGATTTGTGCGTGAAAGGCCTTGTGCGCAAAGAAGCCTTTCTACTGACTTGATTTTTTGGTTACTTTTGTATCAAGACAAAAGTAACAGCCTCCGCGGCAATTGAGCGGGGTGAATTATAAGTTCTAAGAAGAAATAAAACTTCGAAGCTAATCCTGCGTCATCACACATTTTTTCAGACCGCGCTGGTGGATACTCGTATTAACGATACGGTGGCTTTAACCATTCTTTCTTTCCGCACCGTCATTACAATTATCTACCCCCCCCCCAAAAAAAACATTTACCAACCCAATTACCCCCCAAACCCATGACCACCGAATTCACCACCTGGTGCAGCCACTACTACCAGCTCACCAACCTGTTTGCAAAGCGCAACGAACGCTTCCAAAACCTGTTAGACAACGCCCCATCCTATACCGGGCAAAACAATTTAAGCGACTTAGACGCAATCATCAGCTACAACCGCAAGGGGCAAGCCGCTAAAGCCAAAGCCGACAAAACTTTTAAGGACCTCACAGAAACCGGGCGCACCATCCTGGCGATTATGCGGTATTTTGACATCGCACCCCGCACCGTCCTCACCGGCCAAATACCCAACGAACTGGAATACGAAGTCTGGGCCAATGAAAAGGGCCAGGTTTTTATCGGCAAAATCAGGGACCTGCCACAAGAGGCGGTTAACCCCAATATTATGTATTTTAAATGTTGGAATGGTGATAAGGATGAGGAGGATGATTGATAGCCTCGCAAGGGAATTCACGCATCACACTTTTGGCGGCCTTTCGTTATTTTGGGATTTTAATCGATTTTTTTGCAGTAGAGACACAGTTCCCAAGGCATAATTGTCCGTAGTTTGGAAACAACAGACAGCGAAAATTCTCCGCATTATGCGCTGATGTACCATTTGGGCTGCCGCCACCGGCTTTATGGTCGCTATAGAGAGCGTATACCTCTTCACTGATATTTGTTAGCTCAAATGCCCTTCACGAAGGTAAGCTTTTGTATTGCTCAACGAAACACTGGGTTTAATCATCGAGTTATTGAAAGGCCTAATTTGTCGTTCTGTTTTAATTAATTGAGGTAAATCAGGATTAGCGATGGCGGCTCGTCCTATGGCCACCAGGTGAGCGTGATTATCCGATAACAAATTAAGGGCGAGGTCTGTATTATGTAACCCACCATTTGCAATAACAGTTGCGCCTGTAATTTCCCTGGCAATGGAATTTGAGGAACTGCCGTCGGGATATGCACACTCCCTCGCCCACTGCCCGCCCTCGGCGGCGATATGGATGTAGTCCGGGCGCATTTTAGCAACTTCTTTAAATAGTTCTTTTGCTGTTTCTACACCGCCTTTCCAGCGGTACGACAAATTGTTGACCTTTCCTTCTGAAAACCGAATGCCAATAATGAAATCATTGCCGGTAAGAAGCCTTATCGCAGTAAACACTTCGGCCAGTATCCTAACGCGATTCTCCATTACTCCACCGTACTTATCTTTGCGTTTATTGGTATATTCGGTTATAAACTGGTCAAATAAATAACCATTTGCAGCATGAATTTCAACGCCATCAAAACCTGCCTCTTTGGCATACCGCGCTGCATTAACAAATCCGATTTTGATGGCTGCTAAATCTTCAGCGCTGGTCGCTGACGGCAAAGGGTAAAGCCCATCTCCCCCACCGGCTTCCGGCATTTTTTGCCCTACCGGCTGTATGGCCGACGGGGCAATGGTTTGCTGATGATATTGCGAAAGCGCGCCGGCGTGCATCAGTTGGCAAATAACAATTGAGCCGTGTTTTTTTACAGCATTTACCACGTTTTGCCAGCCTTTTAATTGTGCTTCGTTAACCAGGCCGGGTTGGTAAAAATTAGTCCGGCTGAATTGGTCATCTGTATAAGTGCCCTCGGTAACTATCATACCAAACCCTCCACGGGCAAAGCATTCATAGTATGTTACCATTTCATCAGTAGGAATGCCATCAGCCGTGGCACTCGTCCGGGTCATTGGTGCTACTACATAGCGGTTTTTTAATGTTTTGGAATTTAATTTTAATGGATTGAACAGAGATTCGAATTGCGTTTTCATCAGATCTTTATTTATGATCCAAAGTTCCCACTGTGCCAATATTTATAACTATAACTAGTTTATTTTTTAACGTTAAACTAATTTAACTTTCTTGTACTTACCGGCTTTCGCCTGCGGATATTACTAAGAAAAACGGGCGAAATACCCAGGTAGGATGCTATATGTTTTTGGGGTAGGCGCTGTTCAATACCAGGGTATTTTTTTAATAACGCCTCATACCTTTCGGCGCCGGTCATTGTTATTGAGTTTAGTATGCGTTGATCCTGGGCCATACAGGCGTTCTCGTTCATAATCCTCCAGAAACGCTCAAAAGCTGGTATCTTTAAGTAAAGTTCTCCAAGCGAAATTTTATCCAATTGAATTACAGTACAACGTTCTAACGCAATAATATTGCGGGTGGCTGGGGCGCTCTTAATAAAACTGGTTGAATCAGAGATCCACCAATCTTCCATAGCGAAATGGAGTGTGTAATCATTACCGTCAGGATCAAAATAAAAAGACCGCAGAAAACCCTTTTCTACAAACGACTCATACTTACAAATATCCCCTGCCTGAACCAGGTATTGTCTGGGCAATAAATTGCGTACCGTAAGCAGCGAACAAAAATAATCCTGTTCGTCTGGTGAAAGATTTATTCGTTTCAGAACATGGTCAAGAATACGCTGGAAAGAAAATTGATGTCCTGGGTTCAACATAAATAGATAGTTTGCTCAATATTTTGATTGGAATAAAAGTATGCATGTATTTGTACTTTTACAAAAACGTGTTTCAATATCGTGCCCGGCATAAATAACAGGGGTCTCTGTCCCTGGGTTGTGTCTGCGAATGTCTGTGATTGTTGTCTTTGACTACAATATACCGCTTCAGTAAAATTTAATAACTCCCTGGCGTTCAAAAATATTTGAGCTGTCTTAATTCCATATTTCCAAATCGGTAGAGCCATTAGTGCCGATTTTGCAAAGTATACCAATATCAGTCCAGTCATTTTGCTGAGCGGGGTGGTAAAGTAAACGCAACATCTTCCCGGAGCCTCAAAACAGCAGCAAATCGTTAACTTAGGGTCGGTAAACCATGCTTATTAATATGAAATTCCCGATGCTTTTTTGCTTGCTATTTATTACCTCTGCAGCATTCGCGCAGCAAAAAAGAAGGGTGAAGGTTCAGGAAGCCACCGACTCACTATTCCGGCATATCAGGCAATGGAGGTTTGACGCAAGCGGGAGAAAAATTTCTGTAAAATTTAAAGATAACGACGCCGAGACAATTATCACTTACTCAGCCACCGGCAAAGAGAAAAGCCGCGAAAATTCTAATGGGACAATTTTTCACGAGATTTGGACAAATTATTTCGACAAAAATGATAACCTGGTAAGTCTGGAGAGCTATGATGTCGTTAATGATTCCAAATTTGAGGCCGTAAGCTATACTTATGATAAAAAAAACAGGGAGCTAACCCGGTCTTATTACCATCCGGGAGGAGAACTTGACTACAGGATTTATAAATCGTATGATGATGATAATAATACTGATACAACATCATGGTATTCCCATTCCGTGCTGAAACAATCCATAAGTAAGTATGATAATGACCGGAAAGAGATTTTCAGGGAGTTTCATTCCGGAGATGACACAGTAGCATATACCACTTTTATATACGATACGGAAAACCGGCTTGTGGAAAAAAAGATGCGGCAAGGCAGTCAATATGAAAATACAACCTACCAATATTATCCCAACGGCGACGAACTAAAAAGACATACCGATGAACGAACACGTTTTACAGATTGGTTAATTGAAGACTGGGAATATAATATAGAATATGATGCTGATGGAAACAGGACGAAATCAACCACTGTATGGAAAAAAAACGGAAAACTGCTTGAGAAAACTGTTTTGAGATATTCCTATGAGTATTATTAGCTGGATATAATTAAAAATTAAATTCGACGCCGCTGCCTGGGGGTAGTGTCAGCTTTCGGACAGCGACAGGGGTACAAACATGAGATTTATCAACCGCCGGTTAACTTCGGGCCGACTCAATGAAGGCCATTATAAGTTTATGCGGATAAGCTGCATTTGAGTTATCCTGGGGAACGAATAGTGTCGCAATAAAAAACGGATGGTTTTTTAACTCTAATATCCTGGCTTCATTACTGGTATCAGTGCCCACCACTTTAAATCCATTACCATCCAATTCTGGCTGATATTCAGGATTAAGGCCAAAATTGCAATAGTATCTTTCTTCAATAGTTGAAGCCCCGTATATTTTATAGGTAAGCGAAGCGCTGTCTGTTAAGTTAATTTTTAACTTCTGCCCTGCGAGTGCGCAACTAAGCGGATTTATTACAAGTTTAGACGCATAAGGGTCGTATTCCGCATGTTCAGCATCTTTTACATTTAACACATTTCTTGCGAACTCAATAACCATGTGCTGAAATCCGCCACAAGTTCCAAGTGTTGGAATGTTATTTTGCCTTGCATATTCTATCAAAGATAGCGCTCCTTCCATAGACTTGTACGGACTTCCCGGAGCGATCCAAAAAGCATTGTAGGTTTTTGTAATCATTTCAAACCTCTCTGCTATCTGTGATGTAGCGATCCAATCAAATTCGACTTGAATTTGTAACCGGTTACTTACGTGGCTTATCGCTTCATTTGTTGCGATATGCGGACGAAATAACGGGTCGTAGTCTCCAATTATTGCGAGTTTCATATAATAGCTTTGGTAGTCACTTTAGTATTTATTTGCCCGGATTTCAGGAAACCATGTACTCTACAATTGCCTGCGAATGTATTTTTGTGGTGTCAAAAACGGGTATTGCAAAGTCGTCCTGGCTTATCAGCATAGGTATTTCTGTACAACCTAAAATAACACATTCGGCTCCACGATCAACAAGCTCATTTACAATAGTGACGTAATTGGCCTTCGTTTCAGGATTGATGAAACCAACTCCTAGTTCTTCTTTTACGGTATGCTGAATATAATCCCTGGTTTCCTGCTTTTCAGGTATCAAAACCTCAAGACCATATTCTTCAAGTTTATTTCTATAAAAGTCCATTTCCATTGTAAACTTCGTTCCAATCAGTCCTACTTTTCCGAACCCTCTTCTATTTATAGCCTTGGCGGTTTCTACCCCGATGTGTATAATCGGCAATTTGATTGCATCCTGAAGCTGATCAGCAAAAAGATGCGCGGTATTGGCACCCAATACAATGCTGTCAACTCCGCTTCTTTTAAGGTTCTCACAGGCATTCAGTAATAATTCAAAAGAGCAGTCCCAGCTTTTTGCTTGTATGTCGCCAAAATTTAGCGAGTAAATAATGCATTCAGCAAAGTTCAGTCCACCTAATTTTAAATTTACGCCTTCGTTGATAAATTTATAATAGTCCATTGTTGATACCCAGCTTATCCCGCCAACCAATCCGATCTTTTTCATAAATATTTTGATTCGGCAACAAAAGTAACTTTAACCCGGCTTAGTTTTAGGATACAGATTGTACAAAAACAGGCAGTACAGATTGATGGTAAAATTCCGAAAGGTCTGTCTCTTTCGGGATTTAAAACTGTGATTTCTTTAAATGCCCTCCCTACCACAAGCGTATCGCCCCGCTGCTCGTAGATTGCATCTACGGACAATTATGCCTATAGTTTCTAACTACAGTATACCAAACAAACAGTCTACATCAATAACCTGATCCATGCCTGCGTAATTGGACGCACTTGAATAAATATAGTCCTCGGCGCGGTAAACCAAGCCGGCGACAACCGAGAAGCGGACAGGGGGTCTTATTTTGATACCAAGGTGATGCAGGTGGCGTTACTATTTTGGCTAAGCTTAAAAGGCGTACCATTTTTCCAAATAGTTGCAGCTAAATCCATAACACCGGCTAAGTAAATATCCTGGTCCTTAACGGCAATCCCCGCTATTTCAATACCCGAAGGGCTACCCGATAATGAAGGAACACCATTTTTCCAATAGGTTGATATGTTTCCGTTAACACTGGTATTGTCTACTTCAATTGTACCTCCTAAATATACATCGCCGCCGGCCACCGCTATCGACGATAGATTGACTACCCCAACATCAGATGACACCTTTGTTTCAACGCCATTTTTCCAGTAGACGATGTTGCCCACTGCATAAATGTCATTCCCGTTAAATGCAAGAGCATTTACATTGAAGCTGTTATTTGAAATTAATTTTGTAAGTACGCCGTTTTTCCAAATGGCTGCCCACTGGTTACCGCTATTAGGGGAATCGTATTCAAAAACAAATCCTGCAACATAAATATCAGAACCGTTAATCGCGATTGCGCTCGCTTCTGAGTTCGATTGCGGGTCACCTACTACTGTTTTCACACCATTTTTCCAATAGGTTGCAAAATGGCGGTTCTTTGAGTCGCTCGTATATCCCGCTACGTATACATCATTGGCATTTAGGGCAATAGCGCGTGCTTCACCAATCAAAACGCCATCCGTAAGCAATGTTGCTATTCCATTCTTCCAGATTGTGGCTTCATTTACCCCCAGGTTGTTGATGATTGTTCCGGTTATATACACATCGCTACCGCTTATAGCAATGGCTTTTGCAGTGGATCTTAATGAGCCTGGTGCGGGCAAAGAAACAGATGCACCGTTTTTCCAATATGCAGCTGAATTGTTGACAGAACCTGCTACATATACATCGACATTGCTTTGAGGCTTCGGACTAGCATTCTTTTTACAAGATGCCTGGAATATTATAATTAAAACAAGGGGAACGAAACAATATTTGAACTTCACAATAATGATTTAGTGTTGGTAAAGGAAGTCATTATTTAAAACATATGCAAATAGTTTAATTTATAGTAAAAACTCCACAAATCCCTTCCCCGCTGTCCGTCAACTGTATCAATCCCGCAGGTTCAGGCACAGCCCCCAAACTTTAACTTATTTTAACCATAATCCATTTGCCATTCTGCGTTTGCTTTCTTTAATTTATAAACTTAATGTCAGCAGTATTTCCATCAAACCAGGTTTGCAGGCTTTGGCTCGTCATCCTGTTTATTTTCTGTTTACCTGCGGGGCTTTCAGCACAAAATCTTTTCCTCGAAAAAGTAGAGGCCTGCAATACGTCAAAATTTTGTATGGACTGCGGCGACCCAAAAGCAACCTGCGACCAGGTTATCCTGGATAATATCTGCGGACAAATTGTTCGTAAATACTTATTGGGTAATTCCAAAGGATCAATAACCTTCCAGGTTGTGGTCGACTCCACCGGTTTTGGTTGTGTATTGAGCCATACCGACATCGCAAACCTCCCGATTACAGCCGATTTGATCAGGTACCTGAATGGTTTTTTGTGGAAACCCGCTAAAGTAAATGGCAAAGCCGTAGCGGCATCTGTGAATGTAATTTTCAGCATTGCTGATGGCAGAATGTCAAGCCAGATCCAACGGATGGACCTGGCCGAATTAAAGCCCCCCGGCGATCCGGTCATCTATAATAAACAAACTACTTATAGTAACCCATCGCTAAAAAATTATGAGTTCGCGGTGTGGACCAAATATAACTCGCCCCTTCCCGATAATATAAGCCGGTCGTGCACCATGGATAAGTCGGATATTTTGTGGTATGCTACCGCCGGCGGGCTAACCCGGTTCGACGGGGAATTCTTCAATCCCGTTAATGAATACAACTCGCCCTTTACCGCCGATCAGGCGATAGGCAGCATAAACACCGACAAAGACAATAAGACATGGGTGTATGCAAACCATAACATCTACCAAATTACCGCCGGCAGGTTCCGGGTGTACGACTTCAATAAGTACTTTACCTCAGATGTTACCCATATCTTAAATAGCAGTAATGGCAAGCTCCTTTTTACCACAAACGAGGGCCTGGTGGCAGTCAGAAATGATAAAGTGGTGGTATTTAATAAAAAGAGCTTACCACAGCTGCCGTCGAACGATATCAGCTATGCGTATGTTGATAGCCGTAAAAATTTATGGATAGGGACAGCTAAAGGCACCATCATGATTGATAAAGATTTTTTTGTTACCACGTTTAATAAATCAAATACACCATTAAAAAACATGAGCATCTCGGATGCGGTAGAAGATGAAAAAGGCAACCTTTACTTCTCGCTGGTCAATTACAATAAAGTTGCCGACGATGACGATAAAGAAGGCCTGGCAATACTGAAACCGGGCGGCAAATGGCTTCACTATAACGATAAAAATTCGGGAATGCCCTCAAACCGCGTCAATGATATTTTGTACGACAAGTTTGAACACGTTTTATGGTTAGGTACCGATCAGTCGGGTATAGTAAGGTTCGATTTGAAAGATGGCTGGGAAAACTATCACAATGGTAATTCCGGTGCGCCGGGCCATACAATTTACCAATTGGTCCAGGACTCAAAAGGAGCCATTTATGCAACCACCGCTAACGGCCTGTTAAGACTTCAGAAGAAACAAAAACCCTGATCAGCCTTTATCCTCCGGCCCAGGCGGGTCCGCCACTTCACTTTCTTCTTTTTCTGCAACCTCTTTAAGGGCCTGCAGCGCTTCGGACCAAAAACGCTCCATATCTTTTACTATTTCTTCCATTTCACTATCAAATCAGGTATAAGAACTATTCAGCCTCATCAATTGCACTGCCGCCACCTGCAGGATTATGAAGATAACCGCCAATAACAGAAACGGTGGTATATAGAAAAAACGAAAAGAGAGATAAGCCCCCGCCAGGCAGCATGCCGAAATGATTTGTGTCATGACGCCAACAGGACGCGGGACAATACGGGCAACGTCCGACAAAAACCAGAGGATAATTGTCAACGTGAGCAGCAGAACAGCAACGTAGAGCCCCCATCCAAAATAAAGGTTCCAATAGCTGGAGCGCTCTCCCGCAAATACAAGATCGACAGATTTCATCGAAGCAACAAGCAGCCTTTCCCGCAGGTCATGGTCCGTGGTCCACGGGTATCCCGAACTATGCCCAATCGTTAACAAAAAAAATAAGATCGAGCTGATGCGGATCAATCCCACTGGAGAACCGAGAAAATCCAGCAGTGGTTTATTATTGGTTTTCTTTTCAGACATAAAAGAAGACGGGGTATCGGAAATTATTTTAGTCATGATTTTTGATTTTTATTTATTCTGCATGCATCAATTCGCCGTTGCAGGAAATTACGTTCCGTAGCATTCCGTGCCAGCGACAGCGCTGCGGCGAAGTGCGCTTTCGCAACCTGGTACTTTCCCCTGCGGAGTTCAAGTTCACCAAGCGTAGCCGGGTAAAACGGGTAAGAAGAAAGGCGATGAAGGTCGTGGATGGAGCGTATCTCCTGCAATCCCCGTTCCGGGCCGTCCAGCTGTGCGATGGCAATCGCACGGTTAAGTGCAATTACCGGGGAAGGATGCGTGGCCATAAGCATATCATAAAGCGATACTATCTGTTCCCAGTCGGTGTCTTCGCTGCCGGCGGCACTGGCATGCACTGAAGCAATAGCCGCCTCAATATGATATTTTGTTAGCTCGGTGCCGGAAGCAGAAAGGTCGAGAAGCGCTTGTCCTTCTGCGATGAGCTTATAGTTCCATAACGACCGGTCCTGCTCAAAGAACGAAACAAGATTATCCGAACCGTCCAAACGACCCGGCAGACGCGCCGCGTTGAGATACATCAGCGCAGCAAGCGCATACGATTTGGGGTTTACTAAGGCAGGTTGGCTGATGAGTAAATTCATAAGCAGCATAGCTTCCCGGCAAAGGTCCATGCGCACTGCCGCGTCGGGTGAGGATC
>Ga0207695_10012382_pt1 | contig 10243 bp, 14 predicted proteins | sample KBSC54metaG_FD_184354 | JGI IMG/M metagenome (GOLD analysis project Ga0207695, IMG submission 184354) | Corn rhizosphere microbial communities from Kellogg Biological Station, Michigan, USA - KBS C5-4 metaG (SPAdes) (version 2) | ecosystem: Host-associated > Plants > Roots > Rhizosphere > Soil... | reverse complement strand
AATCCGGCAGATTGCGCCCTCGGTCCGTTTCATCACTTCGGGAAGGTGGAACAGCACAGGATTCTGGCGAACTCGCAAGGAGTTGCGTAGGGTCAGAGTTCTTATGATTCCAGCACCGCAGTTGGTGGAAGAACGTCGCACCCCGGCCGCCGGACGGGTACCTTCAAGCGCATCGCAGCAGCCCGCACTAGCGCTATTTGCAATGGGTCTGATCGGAATGGGCGTGCTCGCGCTCGTGTATGGCGATTTCGCCATGGGATGGCAGCCCGTGGCGCCATGGTTCCCCGCGCGAACCGCACTCGCTTACGGCTCGGGCGTGCTCATGGTGCTCTGCGGGACAGCCCTGTTCTTCCGGCCGACCACTGCATGGGCGCTGCGCATTCTGCTGCCATACCTCGTCCTCTGGCAATTGTTGAAGTTCCCTGCTTTGGTAGTTGCTCCGACCATGGAGGCTGTCTATCTCGGATTTGGCGAACTTGCGGTTCTCCTCGCAGGCGGCTGGACGCTGTTTGCCCGGCTCGGAGATGCGAGCGGAACCAGATTCGCATGGGCAGGCGGTGAACAAGCCGTTCGCGTGGCGCGGTACTATCTTGCCCTTTGGATCATCCCGATCGGACTCTCACACATGCTGTACCTGAAGCCCACCATGGATCTGATTCCGCCATTTTTACCGGGGAAGATCTTCTGGGCCTACCTGACAGGAATCGGCCAGATTGCGTCGGGCCTCGGCCTGCTGTTCGGAGTGTTCCCGCGCATCGCGGCCTGGGCGGAGGCGGCGCAGATTTCGCTCTATGCCCTTCTGATCTGGCTGCCGGCCATTCTGCTCAACAACAGAAATCTCGGGCCCTCCTTTGCGCACGCGGACCGGCGGTTGAGCTTCACCGCCTTCCTCATCTCCTGGATCGTCGCGGCCGGAGCTTGGGCGGTGGCACAGAATACTTTTTCACGGCAAGCAAGCAAAAAATGAGCGCCGGAGGCCGGCGCTCAAACCGATTCAGGTACCACATGAGAACCTACATTTGGTATGCCGCTCGATGCTCTGCGGGGTTCAGTATCCCTTCCTGGCGTGAGCCCATCCGGCGGGAGAGTGATCGCGCCAACAGCCGCTTGCCTCGGAAGACACGCGACTTCATGGTCGCCACGCTGAGATTAAGCGAGCGCGCAGCGTCGGCCTGAGGCTCCTCCTCGAGAGCACACACCTCAATCGCGCGGCGGCAGACGAAGCTAAGCTTACCGACCTCCTGACGTAGGAGGATTTCCATCTCGCGGGATTCCCACATTTCTTCAGGGTTCTTGCGCGAATCGGGAAGGTTGATCTCGACCACATCGCCCTCGTCCTTGCTGAGGTACTCAATGGAGAGGAAGACGCGGCCGCGTCGGTTGCGGAGGTGTTCGTGAGCGGTGTTTTGTACGATGGCGCCCAGCCAGCTGGACATCTGCGACTCTCCGCGGAAGCGGGCAAGCGCCTTGTAGGCCTTCATGAAGGCCTCCTGCACGATATCTTCGGCGTCTTCATTACATTGGGAAAGGCGGCGCGCCATGCGAAGCAGTTGAGGACGCCGACGTTCCGCTGTCTCGAGAAACTCCTGAAGACGAGGTTCGATGTGTGATTCGGGCAAAGGCAGTAGAGGTTCGGGTTCGATCGCACTCGAGGCAATTGGCATATACACCCGCTCCCACCGGGTGGACCATCCAGATTCAAAGTGAGCGGAATTAACGCTGGAGCGCAGAGGCCGTCCGATTACGCAAATCGAATTCGCAGGCCGGCTGCAGGGTTATGCCAGAGAAGAGGAGATGGGAGGAGCGCGGAGGGGATGAAGCGGAGATACAAATTCGACGATATGCGCCGGAGCAGGATCTGCGACGAGTTGCAGGCGCGAGAAATGCGGCACGCGCGGAACCGCAAAGACACAGAGTTGCGGAGTGAGAAGCTTGTGCTCAATTTGGCGCTCTGGGGACTGCGCAACTGTGACATCGTTGCGATGGTCCAGCCACATGCGTGTGGTCGAGGCTTTGGTGACGTCTGTGTGGTGGAAGTAGTGCGAGAGCTTGAGGCCGTAGCTCCAGCCACCGACGATCAGGGCCATAGCGAGCACGGGGAGAACGCCGGGCTCGAGGAAGTGAAGCGTGGCTGATTTCAAGGAGGAGAGCTTCGCAGGCGAGCGCGATGCGCTGGTACTTCTCGTATCCGCGATGGGGAGAGATTTCGGCAAGCGTCCCTCGGCTCCTCGTACCGTGCAGCTAAGGTTTCACAAGTATAGACTCGCCACACGTTCGAATTGTTTCAAAATGCAATTGGGAGTGACGGAATGAGTTCCTGGAAGTGGACTCTAAGTCCTAGCAATTGGGCCCGATCAACAAGGGCCTATACTGAGCGGGAATGAAGTTACCGATTCCCGGGCAGGAACTCGTCGCGCTGATCGTTGCCGTGTCCTTTGCGGCGGGGCTCAACGTCTATGCCACGGTCGCAACGCTGGGGGTGCTGGCGCATACGGGCTTCGTTGACCTGTCCTCAGGGCTCCAGATGCTGGGGAGTTGGTGGGTGATCGGAGCCAGCGCCACCCTGTTTGGGGTCGAGTTCTTCGCGGATAAGGTTCCGGCGTTTGATTTGATCTGGAATGCGCTGCATACGTTCATTCGGATTCCGGTTGCGGGGCTGCTTGCCTGGCGGGCGACGGCGAACCTCAGTGCGCGGGATCAATTGATCGCCACGCTGCTGGGCGGGCTGGTGGCATTTGCGGCGCACGGCGGCAAGACCGCGATGCGGGCGGTCGTGACTCCCTCTCCGGAACCGCTATCAAACATGGGACTTTCGCTGGGCGAAGATGTCCTTTCAATATCGCTGACGTGGCTGGCGACCCGTCATCCCTATACGGCTGGAGCGATCGCGGCAGTGCTTGTTGTCGTAATCGTGCTGATGGTGCGATGGGTCTGGCGGGCGCTGAAAAGGCTCTTCAGCGGAGCTGCAAGCGAGATGCGGGCAGAAGGAACGTAGAAGTCTTCAGCTCTCAGCCTTCCAGGGGAGCGCTTCCGCCGAATGGATCCGTCCGCAGCGAAGGATGCTTCAGGCGACAGGCAGCGGAACCGTATCCTCAGCAGACTCATTCACGAGAGCGACAAGCGCGAACTCCACTTGCTCCGCGGTGAACTCGAGACTTCGGCCGGGCAGCAGCTCAGCCATCACACTCGGGAGCACGGTGCTGATCCTGGTCGCGCCGTTCTCCTGGAAGACGACGATCGGGCATGGCAGCATAAGCGCGGCGCTGATGTCTCGTTCGAGCATCTTCGAGGCGTATCGGGCATTGCAGATCTCGACAATCTTGAGCGGCTCGCGAGGGAACCCCTTCTCCGCAAGGGTCGCGGCAATGTCGGATATGGAGGACGCTGAAGCCATGGGCTCTGCAGTTTTGTTCAATGGCAGCGACGGCTTCGTCCAGAGACTTGGACGCGGGCACGGTGTAGGCGAGATTTTTCATCGTGGGCCCTCCCAGGGTGGAGAGCATAGCGCGAGTCGGCGGCAGTGTCTGTGATGACGAGCTTCCCACTCAGCGCATTCGCGATGAATGGGGCACAGGCCGAACAGGCCAGAAGACTACATGCCAAACTGCTGGAGGTGGTGGTCGATGTGCTTGTACATCCACATCGACCATTCGTCGGGCGTGAGGCGGCCGAAGAAGCTGTGAGGATGGTCGGTGCAGCCGGAGGGCCCGGCAGCGGCGAAGCGGTCGATGATGGCGGTGAGCTTGGCGGATTCTCCAGCGAGATCGCGGTTGTCGGCGACCTGGAAACCGGGAATTGTCGGGGAGTTGCGGCGCATGGGCTCGCTGGGCTGGAAGGCTTTTTTCTTAATTGCGGTACCAATGAGGCGGCCGATGAGCATCCTGGGCGGACGACGATCGCCGCAGGCCAGCTCCATCCCGATGGTGCAGTGGGCCATCGCCTGCGCGGGCGTCATCTTTCCCCAGAGACGCGGCGTGTCGGGACGGAGGCGGGAGATTCGGCCCTTGAGTTCCTGGACCGAGTCCGGCTGCCAGAGGGTCTTCATGGAGGGGATGATAGCAAGAGTCCGGGCTGCGGCTGCGGGGCTGGGCCGTTGAATCAAAATTCTTTTAAAGCCCTGCCCATCCCCTCCCCCTGCTGTGTGGCTAAGAACCCTGTTCTCAATGGGTTGTGGAAGGGGTGGGCCTGTATAACCTTCTAAGCGTTGGGGTTAGCTGCACAGACTTGCAAATGAAGGTACTTAGGAAGACCTTGCCGCTGGGATCAGAGGCTACGTAGATCGCGATTCCGGGCTGCCGCAGCCCGCAGCCTCTGTGGCTGAATTGCTACCTGTCTCCAGTATGACGATTTCGGCGAAATAGGGTGCAAAGTCTTGAAGGAGATTCCACGGCCGGCTGCGAACTCCGATGCCCAGGGAGGTTGTGGTACGTTACGGGGCGAGGAAGGAAGAGAACGATGACACGCCGAGTATGTGTTCTGGTGACTCTTTGTCTGGCGAGCCTGCCGGTGTGGGGGCAGATCCAGTTGCCGCAGATTTCGGGGCTGGGCAAGTCGCGGGCAGGAGCGGGGCTGAGCGATGCGCAGATCGGGTCGGGGCTGAAGGAGGCGCTGGCGGTCGGGACGCAGAAGGCGGTGAAGCAGGTGGCGCGGCCCGGCGGATACCTGGAGAACCAGGCGATCAAAATCCTGCTGCCGCAAAGCCTGAAGCCGGTGGAGACCGGGCTGAGGGCGATCGGGCAGGGGCCGAAGGTGGATGAGTTTATCGCCAGCATGAACCATGCGGCGGAGACGGCGGCTCCGGAGGCGGCAGGGATCTTCGGAAATGCTGTACGGGCGATGACGATTGACGACGCGCGCAAGCTGCTGACCGGCGGGAATACGTCGATCACGAACTACTTCAAGGCGAAGACGTCGGCGGATCTGGCCGTGGCGTTCCGTCCACATGTGGAGAAAGCGATGGCCGCGAACGGAGTGACGCAGAGATACAACACGCTGCTGGGGTCGGCGCCGCAATTGCCGTTTTTGAAGAGCCCGAAGATGGACATCAATTCATACGTGGTGAACAAGGCTCTGGATGGTTTGTTCTATGAGCTGGGAGAGCAGGAGAAGCAGATCCGGACGAATCCTGCGGCGCGGACTACGGATTTGCTCCGAAAGGTGTTTGGGGGACGGTAAGCCGGAAGTCAGCGTCCTCTAGCTCTGTTGCCGGAAATCGAGGGTGCCGATGTAATCGATACTCTTGCCCCGGTTCTGTTCAATGATTGCGGCCATGGTCTCCGCGGTTCCGCGGTCGGGAGCGTAATAGCGGAAGGTGACGAGGCCCTCAGAGAAGATACAGGTCATGTCGACGCGAGTATTGATGATGCGATCGACTTTCCGGATCGTCACCAGTTCCGGATAGCTTTTGAAGGATTCGGCTCTAGGGTCGAACGCTCCGGCTCCGCCCTGAGGTGGCCATCCTGCCATTTCCAATACACGCATATGTTTCTCCTGCTATCGAGCCTACGCGCTTCCGGGATGTGGCGCGGTGTTGCCGGGAAAAGCGAGATCGAACGTAATGGCTCAATTGGGTCAGTTCTCGAGAGGGACGGGTGCGCTGGAGAGGATGGGTTGGCAACGGGGTAGTTGATTCCCGGGTCCACAAGTGCGAGGGACCGGGGCGCCCGGCGATCAATGGGGCATAGGTCTGACCTCGCGCTTACTGTTTGTCGTAGACGAGGGTGACGGACATGGGCTTTCCTTCTGCGTTCATGCCTTTGGCTTTGAAGGTCAGTGTCTTGCCATCGGCGGAGACGGTGATTTTGCCGCGAGCGTGGTATTTAGTTGTGCTGTTCTTTGCCTCGTAGGCGAAGTTGTTGGCGTTGACCTGCTTAATGGACACGGAGTCGTAGGGAGAGCCCTGGCCGGAGACCGCGGAGTCAGAGCCGTCGTATTTGGCGGTGTAGGTGGAGTTGACCGGGGAGCCGTCGGCGCGTTCGCCGGTGTTGGTGACTTTGACGCCGTTGTCGGCTGCTTCGCGTACGGCGGTGATGGTCTTCACCGGAAACGGGGCCGGAGAGTATTTGGACTTCTCGACGTTGAGTTTCCAGGTGCCGAGGGAATTGTCGGCGGCGAGGGCGGAAGTTGCTGAGGTGATGAGCAGAGTTGCGAGAGCAAGGGTGAGGAAGCGTTGCATCCGAGTTCTCCTTGTCGTTGGTTCATGAATGAAACCGGTATGACGGAGGAGCGTTTCGAATGGCGGATGAGGGAAGGGCCCGTTCGAAAGCGGAGCCAATGTACGGCGGGGGTTGCGGGGGAGTCAAGGTGAAAGTGGGTGGGGAGCGGAGGTAGCGATTAGCGGCGTTAGCGCGGGTTCCCCGCAGGCCGGATCGCAACAAAGACGACGGAGTGCTTGTGAGTTGGCATACGATGGTTCGCACTCGTGATTCTGGAGTTCAGTCGGGTTTTCTGGAGGCTTCTCCAATGATGAAGAAGATGGTGGCGATCGCTGCGTGTGCGGTGATGGCGCAGGTTGTGCTTGCGGGTGGCGCCGGGTGGGCGCAGGATACCAATCCCTATGACAAGATGGCGTCGCTGGACGAGTACCTGATCGCCGATCAGGCGGTTGAGGTGGCGCTGGCGCGGAGCGGAGCTCCTGCCTCAATTTCGGATGAGGCTGAGGTGATGGTGCTGGGCAAGACCGGGTTCAAGACTGCGGTGGAGGGCAAGAATGGGTTTGTGTGCGTGGTGGAGCGGGGCTGGGGAGCCGGGACGACGGAAGCGGAATTCTGGAATCCGAAGATCAAGGCTCCGATCTGCTTCAACGCGGCGGCGGCGCGGAGCTTTCTGCCTATCTTTCTGATGAAGACGAAGCTGGTGCTGGAGGGAAAGTCGAAGGGGGAGATTCTTGCGGCGACCAACGCGGCCTTTGAGAAGAAGGAGCTGCCGGCGCTGGAGCCGGGCGCAATGTGCTACATGATGTCGAAGCAGCAGTACCTGAATGACAGAGGCAAGAACTGGCATCCGCATCTGATGTTTTTTGTGAGCGGCGGCGACGAGGCAAAGAGCTGGGGAGCCGACGCGAAGGACTCGCCAGTGATGGCGGGCCCCGATCCGGAAGAGCGGGTGACGGTCATGATGGTGTGGGTGAGCAAGTGGTCGGATGGGTCGGCGGTTGAGTAGGGGCGGATATTCCAGTCGACAGAATCGCATGACAAGAATTTGACTTGGGCAATCCGGTGAGAATTTTCGAGCCAAGGATGCAAAGACGGGTGTACTGTAGCGTGGATTCCCTTCTCCCCCACGCGCAACGCGCTCCGTTGCACACCGGCCAGGGGCCGCATTTCTCCCGGAGGTCTCTCAATGCATCCACATCGTGTTTCTGTTGCGATCGCGCTCGCTGCGTCGATCGCATTTGCCTCTGCAAACTTCAACGCCTACGGGCAGGGGAGCGGACAGCGCACCTTCGCCCAGGCATCCGTGGAACCTGCAACCGACTACGCCAACGGCAACACGATCTACCTGCTGACGCCGGTAAAGGCCCCGTTCCCGTCAAAGGCGAACCCGGTGGCGACAGCGCCGTTGTATCTCCCGCTGTATCCATTGTCGTCAACGGTGGTGGCGGGTGAACTGAACTGCCAGCCCACGAACTGCGATCACGCGAATGTGCTTCCGTTCGCTGATGCGGGATTCTACGGAGCGCTGGCGGGTACGGATCCGGCGTGCGCGGATTTCAATGGAGGCCAACCGTGTGCGCTGGTGAAAGGCCACGATCACTTGGTGGGCGCGGCCAATACTCACGGCGACTTCAACGTGGCGTGGACTGTGTATCCCGTGATCTTTACGCACAAGGCTTTTGGAGACGGCATGATCAACGTGCGGATCACGACGTTGACCCAGCTCATGGCCGAGCGGGATAGCGGGGACGTGGTGATCGCACCGCAGCTAGTCACGTTCAACTGTTCCATTACCTCAGCGCGGACGTACTGGTTGGGGACGCCGGTGGTGATTCCATTCCCGTAGGTGCGATTGCGGCAATTTGAGAAGAGACCGGAGCTTGGAGCTCCGGTCTTTTTGTTTGATTTCGAGTTCCGCCTACGCGTGCGGATCGATCCGAAGGTGCTGGAGTGGCTGCGCTCGAAGGGCGAGGGTCACCTGACGCGGATCAACGATATTCTGACGAACCTGAAGCAGGCCGAATGCCTGGCTGGAAGCGGAGCGGCGGATGGGGAGCGGGAAGTAGTCTCTCTGGTTGGTGGAGTTTGTCGTATCCCACGTCCCCAGCTGCGGGGGACATGGGGCACCCGGCGACTCATAGGAACTCAAAATCATCTTCTAGCCATTTCTCTTTAGCATCGAAGCCGAAGGCCCAATATATTTGGCGCTGACAGTCTCGACTAATTGCAATTAGGTCCTCTTCCAATTCACCCATGGAGAATCTTCTGCTTATATTGATCTCCGATTCAATCAGTTTCGGAACCCCGTCCAACCAGTTTCTCCCGCTCTTCGAGAAGAATGCGCCCGCGAGGCCGACGGCTTTGAACCGAAATTCAACTAATCCCGGGTAGCCTGCTCTCCGGTACACTTGGCGACTCAAATCGAGAACCGACACTATGACTGGCGCGGTAACTTCGGGATAGAGTTGACGGGCTCCAGGCGAAACAGAGCTGGACGGAGCATAGTCCCACCAGTAATCAAGCTCATGAAAGATCAAACCTTGTTGCTGAAATTCCGAATAAGAATATTCCCCATCGAACAGCACTCCGCCTGCAATCCGCTGCACCCGACCATTAGGGAGGTGGTCCAGAATCGTGGAACTGCGTACACGCGTATTTTGGACGACATCAAACCAGCTTCGCGTTTCCATGAGCGGTGTTCGTGGAAAAACTGGAACAGTAAACAATGTCATCTCGCCGTCCCGCACATACGTGCGTGGATGTCGTGCGTTTCGTCGCCGAGATCTTAGCTGCTGAGTTCGCTCACGTGCGCTACGGATCAATCTCTCCTTCTCTTCGAGAGATCGTTGACGCTTGTTAGAAAGCCATTCGATTTCTCCTAGTGTGGCTTTACGCATGAATCTGCCGGAGATATTGTCGTTACGAAAATAGACGACCGTGCGATCCTCCACAGCATGTGGAGCGTCATTGCTCTCTGCGACCCTAACTACGACGACTGCGCGGTCGGCCTCAGACCTTTCTGTATCGCTCTTGAATTCGACAACGTTCACCTCGGGAAGGACCGGAGGGTACACAGCTTCCAATCCTTTCTGTAGAACTCGTTCACGAAGTCCACTTGTCAGCTGTACGCCTTTTATGGGCAGTACAGCTGCGCCAGTGTTTGTCTCCTCCACTCCAATGAGAACCATTCCGCCGTAAGTGTTTGCAAATGCGGCGAGTGTTTTCTCGAGATTAGAAGGGAAGTTCTCCTTGAAGTCCAAGGAGAATCCTTCCCGAACCCCCGTTTCAAGGAAACTGAGGACCTGGGAGAAGTCGATCGACTCTATAGGCGTTCCAAACATGGCCGAAGCTGCAGCATAGCATCTAGTGAGTCTTCGATATGCGATTGGCCACGGAGATGACTGCGCTCAAAGCAGTTCCTTCGGCTCACCACCGCCACGCTGAAGACTACGCGTGGGGCCCCGTTCGCTCAGGATGACAGTCATCGTGGTTAGGCGGGAGTGTTTTTAGGGCGCAGGCGCTCTGATCCGGGCCGGATCCTGTCGAGACGATACCTCTTTGGTTGGGCTGAGGGATGTGGGTCATCGGTTGAGCGCTGTATCAATCGGTGGATCACTTTGTGTTTCAATAAAGGGATGGGTGTTCGGAGGCGGGAGACGGCGCGGGGGAAGTGGATTGCGGCTACGCGCAAGGCGCGGGAGTACGCAATGGTGGCCAAGGCGCTGGCTTCTACGTCGCATCCTGTTCTGGCACAGATAGTTCCGGCGCGGTTCTGCAATCTGTCGTGCGCCTATTGCAACGAGTACGACAAGGTGTCCGCACCCGTTCCTCTGGACGAGATGTACCGGCGTATCGATCACCTGGGGAGGCTGGGGACGGCGATGATCGGGATCTCGGGCGGCGAGCCGCTGACGCACCCCGCCCTGGACGACATCATCAAGCGGATGCGGCGGACGGGCGCGATTGCGGGGATGATCACGAACGGGTATCTGCTGAACGTCGAGAGAATCGAGCGGCTGAACCGGGCCGGCCTGGATCACATGCAGATTTCGATTGATAACGTGGAGCCGGATGAGGTTTCGAAGAAG